>Ga0114956_1000514_pt1 | contig 28448 bp, 23 predicted proteins | sample MaitaG_FD_87304 | JGI IMG/M metagenome (GOLD analysis project Ga0114956, IMG submission 87304) | Marine algal microbial communities from Maine, USA - Maine_Asex2 metaG | ecosystem: Host-associated > Algae > Red algae > Unclassified | place: Maine, USA | collected 2015-01-05
CCGTTGAAATCGTGCAGGAAGTGCTCAAGCCAGGCCACTGAATCCGCATCAAGGTGATTGGTGGGCTCATCGAGCAGCAACATGTCGGGGCTTGATAACAGTAATCGACACAGTGCTACGCGGCGCTTCTCACCACCAGACAGGTGTTCCACATTCTCGTCCCAGGGCGGCAGTCGCAGTGCATCGGCTGCGATGTCCATCTGGTGTTGCAGGTTGTGAGCGTCAGAGGCCTCGATGATGGCTTCCAGCTTGCCTTGTTCAGCCGCCAGAGCATCAAAATCGGCGTCGGGCTCGGCATAGGCGGCGTAAACCTCATCCAGACGGGCTTGAGCGTTCTTGATCTCACTCACGGCTTCCTCAACCACCTCACGTACCGTCTTGGCAGGATCTAGCTGCGGTTCCTGCTCCAGGTAGCCGACGTTAATACCAGGCATGGGGCGCGCTTCGCCTTCGATGTCTTCATCCAGACCCGCCATGATCTTGAGCAGCGTCGATTTACCCGAACCGTTCAGGCCCAGAACGCCGATTTTGGCACCAGGGAAAAATGACAGTGAAATGTTCTTCAGGATCTGGCGTTTCGGGGGCACGATCTTGCCGACCCGGTTCATGGTGTAGACGTACTGAGCCATTGAGAATCCGATGCTGGTGAAAGCCGTTAGTGTATAGAAATTCGACTGGCTGACACAGTGCAATCTCCTGGCTGGTAGAGACAACTAACCAGCCCACTGGCAACTAGTCATATGTGGTTGGCTGCGTGACGAGAAACTCGAATTCAGCGAACTTGCATGATCCGCACTAGACTAAGGTAAATGCGCCGTCTGATGCGCTCTGGCTAGCCGTGCCATGACTGGCACTCGGCGTGCAACGCTAACTACAACCTTTTTGGTGCCCGACGCTCATGTTTCAATCGTTCTTTCCCAGACCCAAGGTCTTCTTTTTATCTGCAGTTGCGTGGTTTTTTGCCACTCTGGCGATCTGGTATGGTTTCGCTGATGGACTGGCATCTTCATTCAGCCTGATGCGTGAGGCGTTGCCAACCGTAGAAGGTGAACGGCCACCCTTTCTGAACCCTGACAAGATCTGGCTTTATCAATACATCGTTCTAGTCACGGTGCTCTTCTGCATTGCATGGTTTTTCATTGACAGGAATCGCTGGTATGGCTGGGCCGTTTGCGGCAGCGCCTTGATTTTGCTGGTTTCCTACTTTCAGGTACAGCTCGGGGTCTGGATGAACAACTGGTATGGTGACTTCTACGATCTCATCCAGCTGGCGCTATCCGAAAAAGGTACCAGTAACATCACGTCAGAACAGTTCTATGGCCAACTGCGAACCGTATTTGCCATATTGATTCCCAACATCATGTTGATAGTCATGTTCTCCTTCTTCACATCGCACTATGTATTTCGCTGGCGTACGGCGATGAACGACTACTACATGACTCACTGGCAGAAACTGCGCACCATTGAAGGTGCTGCTCAGCGCGTTCAGGAAGACACCATGCGCTTCGCCGGCATCATGGAGAACCTCGGCTCGGCTTTCGTCAGTTCCATCATGACGCTGATTGCGTTCTTGCCCTTGCTGTGGACGTTGTCTGAAGAGGTTACAGAATTGCCCATTATCGGCGCTGTAGATGGTTCGCTGGTTTTTCTGGCATTGATGTCTGCGATGTTTGGTACGGTTGTGCTGGCAGCGGTGGGCTATCGTCTGCCAGGGCTAGAATTCAACAATCAAAAAGTGGAAGCAGCCTACCGAAAGGAACTGGTCTATGGCGAAGACCATGAGGACCGTGCTGCTCCACTGACTGTCAAGGAGCTATTCGGCGGGGTACGCAAGAACTACTTCAAGTTGTATTTCAATTACATGTACTTCAACGTGTTTCGCTTTGCGTACCTGCAGGGAGCTAACTTCATACCTCTGGTTGCACTGGGACCCACATTTGTCGCGGGTGCCATCACGTTCGGAATCTTCCAGCAGATCAGCAACGCGTTTGGCCGCGTAGAAAACTCATTCCAGTTTCTGGTCAATTCGTGGACCACTATTGTCGAGCTGATGTCCATCTACAAGCGCCTGATCGCTTTTGAATCCATTATCCATGTTGACCCTGCTCAAGCTGCTGAGCCAATGCTGGAAATGTAAGAACGCAAGCCATCAGGTCCTGACGATTTGGGACCTGATGGTATTGTACTTTCAGCCTATTGCTTTCAGCTCATCGCGGTACACGCTTATCTTGTCAATGTAGTTCTGGGTACCAGCCTGCATCACCTCTCGTGCTGCATCACTTACCGGCTTGATCACTTTGGCCGGTGAGCCGACCACCAGGGATCCGTCGGGAATCTGCATGCCTTCAGTGACCAGTGTGTTAGCACCGATGAGGCAATTCTTTCCAATGTTCGCATGGTTGAGCACCACAGCGTTCATGCCGATCAGGCTACCGTCTCCGATGGTACAACCGTGCAGCATGACCTTGTGCCCTATGGTGACTCGCTCGCCTATCGTTAACGGCACGCCATCATCCACGTGCAGAACAGATCCATCCTGAACGTTGCTGCCTGCACCGATGGTAATGGTGTCGTTGTCGCCGCGGATCACTGCGTTGAACCAGATACTCACCTCTTCGCCAATGACCACGTCGCCTATCACCACAGCTTCTGGTGCAATGAAATGGTTGCGACTCAAGGTCGGCCGCTTGTTTTCCAGGGCATATAGCATGGTGACATCTAACTCAGTTGCATTGAAAGGTCATGATAACTCACACCTGTGGATCCGACTTCCAAATGAGATAGGCTCCACAGAATGGAACATAGAGGTACGACTAGTCGGCATCTGGAAGGCATTGAGGGCTTCAGGTCGTGCCAGCATTACCCGATAGTTGAAAGGTAACAATACGCAGCGGATCCTTATGAGCCACTCAGAAGTACTCGATCAAAGCGCAGTTCAGACTGAACAACAGAGCCCGGCGCAGAAGCGGCGAGTCGTTAACGCCATTTGGGCCCCCTTTCTTCAGTTCAAGTTGCTCATGTACATGCTGGGCACGACAGCGCTGGTAGCCGTTCTGCTCGGTGCCTTTCTCTATTTTGCGTTTAGCGATCTTATTCAAGTGGTCACTGGCAACTCGGAAACCACGAGCTACTACGGCGAAATGATAGAGATTCAGCTCATTCACCTATTCCGGTATTGCGGCGCGCTGTTCGTGCTGTACATCGTATTGCTGGCCGCTGTGTGTGTCACTTACACACACAGGCTGATTGGCCCGCTACGGCCCTTTACCCGACACGTGGAATCGCTGGCCGATGGCGACTACTCATCGCGAGTCAATCTGCGCAAGGGTGATCTTGAGATGTATAACGAATATGCTGAAAAGCTGAATACACTTGCCGAAAAACTGGAAGCCAAGGGCTAGTCAGCGTGGTCCGACCCTTACCAGGACCGGACCACGGGTAACGCTTTAGTAAGTGATTATCTCAGGACCCATGATCTTGTTGGGTAACCACGTGGACAATGGCGGATAGTACGTCACGATAATCAGAAAGACGAACAGAATAGCCACGAAAGGCAGGGCTGCTTTCACCACGTTCAATATAGACAACTTCGCAACCCCTGCCGTGACGAACAGATTGAGACCGACGGGCGGTGTGATCATGCCTATTTCCATATTCACCACCATAATAATACCCAGGTGAATCGGGTCAATTCCAAGCTCCATGGCAATCGGAAATACCAACGGCGCCACGATGATCAACAGGCCTGATGGCTCCATGAACTGTCCGCCAATCAGCAGCAACAGGTTCACCACAACAAGGAACATGATGGGACCTAACCCGGCCGCCAGCATGATGTCGGCGATAGCCTGAGGAATCTGCTCTTCCGTCAGTACGTGTTTGAGAATCAGTGCATTGGCAATGATGAACATCAGCATGATGGTCAGACGGCCGGACTCGTAAAGCACTTTCTTGGTATCGCGATGAAACCAGACGGTCAACAGACTGTGGGGGTTACTTAGCAAAGACTTGGATTTGCCTTCTTCTATATACAGTGGCCCCATGTCGCGGTAGACAAAGTTTGCGATGAAAAAGGCGTACATGGCAGCAACTGCAGCAGCCTCTGTGGGTGTGAATTTACCGCTGTAGATACCGCCCAGAATAATGACGATCAGCAATAACCCCCACAAGGCATCAAGACCTGACTCACCAATTTCACCCCAGCCTTTCCAGTCCTGTTTTGGCAGGCCCTTGATGCGCGCTATGACGTAGATACCGATCATTAGCATGACACCAGCCACCAACCCGGGAAATACTCCGGCCAGGAACATGCGACCTACCGAAACATCGGTTGCCGCGGCGTATACCACCATGACAATGGATGGTGGAATAAGAATACCCAGCGTGCCCGCGCTACAGATAACACCCGCTGCAAACTCCTTGGTGTAACCGACTTGTCGCATACCCGCTATAACGATGGTTCCAATAGCGACAACGGTGGCAGGTGAGGATCCAGACAACGCTGCAAACATCATGCAGGCGAAAACCGATGCTATCGCCAGACCACCGCGAACATGCCCGACAACCGCAATTGAGAATCTGATGATGCGTTTGGCTACACCACCAGTGGACATAAAACCCGATGCGAGTACGAAGAACGGGATAGCCAGCAACGTGTAATGGCCAGTGAATGCACTGAGTAAAGTCTGGGAGACCGATGCCAGAGAGGCATCTGAAAATATCAGTAAAAAACCAATACTCGACATACCTAGCGATACGGCGATGGGCACACCCATCAGCATGAAACTGATAACGACGACAAATAACAGAAACGCTTCCATGTCAGTTTCCTCCCTGCGGGTTGTCGTAAATCTCTTCCACTTCGTGGGATTCTATAATGAGGTTCTGCTCGCCTTTCCAGACGCGAATTCCCACCTGAATAAAACGGACAGTAAGTAAACCCGTGCTGATAGGCATGACGATATACGGAATGAATCTGGGCATTTTCTCGTACAGCTCACCGTCGTTCAGCCAGTGAGCGAAGAACTGTAAAAATGCAGGCATGGGTATGTCGTTGACTTCGTAGAACGCACGCTGGGTTGCGAAGGCCCACCAGTAGTCCCAGCTACCTTTGAACAATAGCAAGCTGAACGTAATGCAAACCGCTACAGCGAAAAGTGTGACCACCCGACGATGCTCTTTTGTCAGAAGCTGTACAACCACGTCTACACCAATGTGGAAGGTGTGCTTGACAGCGTATGACGCACCAATAAGCACTAGAAACGCAAACAGAAAAACTGTTGCTTCAAGTGCCCACAATATGTTGGTTTCCATGAGCCGCGCTATCACGTTGGCAAACGTGATTAGCGTCATGGCACCCAGAAAGAAAGCAATAAGCGTCTCTTCTATCTGATCTCCCCAACTCGAGGGTGGGTTTTGCGGCTCAGTCATGATTCTGTTAACCCCGAGGTGGCAAGTAGTGAAAGGAAGTAGTGCTGAAAAAAAACGCGCCCGACTGAATGAGTCGAGCGCGTTGCACAGGGCCGTTATTACAACTGTTAAAAACCTAGTTGAACGACTGCGCAGCTTCAATCATCTCTGCACCGACATCACCTTCAAACTGCTCCCATACCGGCTTGAGCGCATCTACCCAGGCAGCACGCTGCTCTGCACTCAGTTGACGAACAACACCGCCGGCAGCGATAACAGCTTCCTTGGCTTGCTCGTTAACAGCGAAAGACTCAGAGTTACGCATCTCGGTAACTTCAGCCAGAATGGTAGAAAGCTGATCACGCACGTCACCGTCCAGACCCTGCCACCACTCATCAGACGTTACGACCAGATAATCGATAAGACCATGGTTGGACTCCGTGGTACCGTCCTGAACTTCGAAGAATTTCTTGCCGTAAACGTTAGACCATGTGTTTTCCTGCCCATCAACAACACCTGTCTGCAATGCGCCGTATACCTCACTAAAGGCCATTTTCTGTGGATTTGCACCCAGAGCTTCGAACTGGGCAACCAGCACGTCAGAAGGCTGAACGCGGAATTTCAGGCCCGATGCATCACCGGGCAATTCCAGAGCCTTGTTGGCTGATATCTGCTTCATGCCGTTATGCCAGAAAGCCAGTCCCTGTAAACCACGCTTGCGCATGGAGTCTTTCATAGCCTGTCCGTATTCGGAGTTCTGAAACGCATCTACAGCGTCGATGTCCTTGAACATGAATGGCAGATCAAAGATCCGGAATTGCTTGGTGAATTTTTCGAACTTGGACAAAGACGGTGCGGCCAGTTGTACATCGCCGTTGAGCATGGCTTCGAGAACCTTGTCGTCGTCATACAGAACGGAATTCGGGAATACTTCCATGCAAGCTGTGCCGTTCATCTCTTCATTGACACGGTCCTGAAGCAGCGTGGCAGCAATACCTTTTGGATGCTTATCAGTGTTTGTGACGTGGCTGAACTTGATGACCATCTCACCGCTGTCGCAGTTCGCAATGGCAGTACCAGTCAGGCCAGACAGCAGCAGTGCTGTCATTAATGCGCTTGTACGCAATTTCATAGTGAATCCTCGTGTGTGGTCGAACAGGCCAGCGCTACGAGAGCATCTGTGCCTGTGGGTCGCAACATTACCGACGCCTGGTCGAAAATGCCTGCTGCGCGCATGGTACGACAGGACGGGGAGAATTACAGGCGCCAGGCAGGCGGATTCCTGCTAAATGCGGTTATTCGGCGGCGGATATTCGCCAGCGGTGGCGTAGATTCTCAAAAAACTCGGTTAGGACGTGGCCACTGGGGGCTGAGACACGCCAATGTGGAAGCCGGATTGTTTATAGCTATATATTCAGGCACTTAAGATAATTTCAGAACCCCTGGCACTTCGTCCTCACGTCACGCTTGCTGCATCAGCAGGCTTTCAATAACCGCTGAAATCGAGAGAAGTTCGGCGTCGTGGTGCAACGGCCGCGCTATCTGCAAGCCCGTCGGCAATCCTTCACGCTGCATCGGTAGACTGAGCGCACACATATCCAGCAAATTGCCAGGCTGAGTATTGCGTGATGCCAGCAGCGAGCGCTCATGCCCTGCCGGTGTGGATAATTCCTGCAGTGGCATGGCGACAAACGGGCAGGTAGGAGAAAGCCAGACGTCCACGTCGTTGAATGTACTCAGTGCCTTGCCAATCAGTTGTTTACGACGCCGTTGCGCACTGACGAACGCGTGTCCTGTGGACTTAAGACCCACGGCGGCTCTGGATTCAGTCACTCTATCTACGCCTGCTCGAATGGCCTGAAACCTTTCAGGTGTCATGGCGCTGATAAGCTCTGCCGGTACGATAGCTGTGAACAGGGGAATGCGTTCGTGTACTTCTGAAAATTTCACCTTCACTCGTTGCGCCCCATGCTGCTCCAGTAGTGCACAAGCCTGTTCGAAATCAGCAGCAACCTTGTCATCTAGATCGTCCATGAACAGATCCTCCACAATCCCCAACCGCAACCCGTTGACAGAAGCTCTGACGCCGACAGACTCACCGGTCATCACCCGGTGGATTAACGCTGCGTCGGCAACGCTTCTGCATAATGGCCCGATGGAATCGAGCGTAGGCGATAACGAGAAAACACCGTCAGTGGGCCACCGCCCCACCGAGGTCTTGTGACCAACAATGCCGGTAAAACAGGCTGGTATTCGAATAGAACCACCCGTGTCTGTGCCTAAAGCCATGCCTGTCAAACCTGCAGATGTGGCCACTGCGGATCCACTGGACGAGCCTCCCGGTATCCGATGTACCGAACGGTCAACGGGGTTCCACGGCGTGCCACGCGACGTATTCACGCCGGTAGCGCCCAGTGCAAACTCCACCGTTCGCGTCTTGCCCAGCACGACCGCTCCTGAGCGCTGGAGGCAATCGACAACCTGCCCTTGAGAACCTGTCAGATCATCAGTCTGCGCATTCGATCCGTTGGTGACTGGCATACCATTGACCGCCATGATGTCCTTGATGCCGATCGGTAGCCCCATCAGCGGACCTAGATCAGTCCCGTGCTGTAACAAAGAATCCATTGCTACGGCAGTAGCCAGGCTCTTTTGCTCATCGATATGTTCGAAAGCATCAAGCTCAGGCGACTCATGCACGCGCTGCAGACAGGTTCGTACGGTTTGCAGGAACGTGATTTCCCCGCAGCGTACTCGGCTTGCCCAGGATTCTATGCCATCTTTAAATAGATCATCATGTGATTCGTCACGGGTCTGATTATCTGTCATTGCGCTATCCTGTGGTGGGCAAGATCTGATTACACCACAGGCGACCTGCCCGGATCCTGCCAGGAGATACGCATTACTAACGCATCCATCGCCAACCTGCCCGATACGCACGCTGCCCGTGGGGATGTGAGCCGGTATCGCGGGTGGTTGGTGGCTCTTGTCGTACTGCTGAATATTGCGACTGTCTGGGCGCTATTGCATCTGGCCGAACAACGCCTACGCGGTGATGCCCAAACCACGCTGCAACGTCAGCAGCAAACCATAAACAACTCGGTTGATCGTGCCCGACACTTGCCTGTGGCAATCGCTAATCACCCGCACGTGATTGCCACGTTGCTCGAAGAGGATTGGGATGGTGACGACAAACCCAATGGCTCATCACTGATCGTCAGTGAATACTTGCAGGCGCTCGGAGAGGCTGCCAATGCCAGTCTGCTCTATGTTCTTGATACACGTGGTTTCACGCGCTCATCCAGTAACTGGGCGTCAGACGCCTCATTAGTGGGAAACCGCTATCTGTTTCGTCCGTACTTTCAAGATGCCCTACTAGGCCGAGAGGCCCGATACTATGCTGTTGGCGTCACCACTAGCGAGGCAGGTTATTACTTCGCTCAGCCGGTTTACAAAGACGAAACGATAATCGGCGTTGCTGTGGCAAAGATTGAACTTGAGAGCCTGCAAACACAGTGGGAATCCGGGCAGGAGACAAGCCTGCTGATTGACGAATACGGCATTGTTATTATCGCCGGTGATCCGCAGTGGCGTTATCGAGCAACCAGAGACTTGAATCAAGACGACTTGGCGGCTTTTCGCTCGCAACGAAAATTTGCCAACTACCCACTGGATCGTTTGTCAACGCAAGGTTCACTGGCTGAAGATTCGGTTGTCCTGGACAATCGGCGTTATCTGATTGATAGTGCACCGCTTCCCGAACAGGGCTGGACCATCGTGCAATTCCAACCCGCGAGTATTCTGTATCGCGTGGGTGTCATGGCTATCGCCCTTTCCTTGTTGCTATGGGTGACAGGCACCGTCGCCTACCTGTATTTACGGGAACGCCAGCGCAAGAACCAACTCAGTGCCGCGGCGTTGGATGCCGCTACCATGCGCCAGCTCAACGAGCAGCTTGAAGCTGAAATCAGCGAACGTGAAAAAGCGCAATACAATCTAAAGGAAGCACAAGCAGAACTGATCCAGGCGTCAAAACTGGCGGCTTTAGGACAGATGTCGGCGGCTATCGCTCATGAGGTCAACCAGCCTTTGTCAGCCATCAGAACATTCAGTGCCAGCGCAAAGCTGCTACTGGAACGCAACCGCATTGATGAAGTTCACGCAAACCTGGATGAAATCAAAGCACTGACACAGCGCCTGGCCACCCTCACCTCTGACCTGAAAATCTTCGCCCGAAAATCAGATGCATCGCGAGAGCCAGTCAATCTGCAACTCTGTGCAAAAGCGGTGTCAGCATTGATCAAGCCTGATCTGGATGAGCGCGGTATAAGTCTGCAATACGATATGCCAGACGAATCGGTCATGGTACTGGGTAGTGCCATACGGATAGAGCAGGTCTTGAGCAACTTGTTGCGCAATGCCATGGATGCAACCGAGAACACTGATCACGCAGGCAGTGTCAGGCTGACCATATTGATAGAGAAAGGAGACGCTATTATTCGTGTGCAGGACAACGGTCATGGTCTGGATGACACTGCATTGAATCGCGTATTTGAACCCTTTTTCACAACCAAGCCACTAGGAGAAGGTGTGGGTCTCGGACTGGCCATCTCCTACGGTATTGTGGAGGAGCTCGGTGGACAGCTCAGGGTACGCAATGCTGATGATGGTGGTGCACTGTTCTCAGTTCGCTTGCCGTATATAGAATCTGAACACGGACGCAGCTCTGGGCTGCGTGCACCCAGAATACAACGATGACAACCCGCGTTATTCTTATCGACGATGAGCGTGCCATGCGTGAGTCCATCGCACAATGGCTGACGCTCGCAGATTGCGAGATTACAACGTTTTCTCGTAGCAATGACGCTATTGCCACTATCAAACCAGACTTTGCCGGTGTTGTCGTAACCGATCTGAGAATGCCAGACATTGATGGCATGGGAGTACTCGAATCTGTGCTGACTATCGATGTGGATATTCCGGTCATCCTTATCACCGGCCATGGGGATGTCAATAGCGCTGTTGATGCCATGCGTCAGGGAGCCTACGACTTCATAGAAAAACCCTTTGAACCGACCCGATTACTCTCCACCATCAATCGCGCTATGGAAAAGCGCGATCTGATTCTGCAGAACCGGGCACTGCGACAACAGGCATCCAGCTCAGGCTCTCTGGAAGAAAGACTTATCGGGGATTGCACAGCGATGCGGAAAATTCGGGATGAGGTAAAACAGTTTGCAGATATTGATGTCAACGTCTTGCTAATTGGCGAAACAGGTACTGGCAAAGAGATCGTGGCCCAGTGTCTACATGACTTCAGCAGCCGCAATACCAAAGCATTCAATGCGATTGACTGCGGTGCGCTAAGCCCTGAACGCATAGAGCAGGAGCTGTTCGGCGAGGCGGGTGCTGACGGACGCCTGGGGCCGTTCGAACGAGCATGTGGTGGCACCGTATTTCTGGACGAAGTGACTAACATGCCACTTGATCAACAAACCAAACTTCTGCGCGTGCTCGAAGAACGCGAGGTGCAGCGTGTCGGAGCCAGTGAGGCGAACGCACTGGATTTTCGTCTGCTCAGTGCTGCTGACAGCACCCTCGCACAAGCACTGGAAGGTGAACACATGCGCAAGGACTTGTATTTCCGATTGAATACGATAGAGATGAAACTGCCACCACTGAAAAATCGTGACAATGATTGTGTGCGTCTTTTCGAGCATTTCACTCAAAAGGCCTGCCAGTTATATCAGCGGGAAATGCCCACTACCAGTAGTCAGGACATAACAGCGTTACGCACTCATGACTGGCCGGGCAATGTCCGTGAGCTGAAAAATGTCGCTGAAAGATTCGTGTTGTACCAGACGTTACCAGTGCAGGAAGTCTTGCAGAGCAGCGACACAGTACTGCGTAGAACGCTAACTGATCAAGTGCAGGCGTTCGAGAAATCGGTGATCGAATATGCGCTTGCACAGTGCAGTGGTAACATCAGCGAGGTCGCCGATTACCTCGGCATTCCCAGACGAACTCTCAACGATAAATTGCAGCGTCACGAGATTGATCGCGATCGTTATAGTGTGGTGTTGCCATCGAGTGACTGATTCTTTTCAGACACTCAGTAGTTTCAGTCTGCTGTGTCAACCTTGCACTCAAAGTGCTCTGCACTGTCTGCTGTGAATCGACCCGTCTTCAGATAGCTGATGGTCTGTTCGATTGATTTCTTGTCTTTCATGATATACGGATGAGACACCGGTAGAAGCAGCATGGCACACATGCCGTCGAGCCGAGCGCTAGCCACGGACACCTTGCCATCGTCAGGATTGTCGAGGAAGGTGGACAGGTACAGGTTAATAGAGCGTGTACCGGCGATAACTGCAGTATCACTGGAGATTGCACCCAACTGCAGAGGCACACTGTTCTCGTCGGTACCCAACTGGTTCCCCGCGGGCCCGTTGAACCATTGAAAACCTGGTATATCCTTGAGGTTGTCCACCACCTCGCTGCCATGATTAGGCGGCGCCAGCATGACGATGCGCTGCAGTTCGGGAACGTCCTGCCTGTTCAGGTAATCTCTGATCAGTATCCCACCCAGCGAATGCGTCACCACATGCACACGTTCAATAGCGGCCAGGGCACAGGCGTCCAATCCGGCACCGACGGCTGCCTCACTCAGTTTCTCGACAGAATAGTGCCGGGATGGGTAATCCACATTGGCCACTTTGAAGTTGCTGGCAACCAACGCCTCAGCCATGGCGGTCATGGATGATGATGCACGTGCCAGCCCGTGCAATAGAATCACGCAGTCAGTTGCGCTTGTTGAGCCTGTCAATGCGACAGTTACGTCATCAGTCTGAGCCGTTGCAAGGCTTGTGTAAAAGCATAACGCGACGGCCAGCAATCTCGTGTTATCAGCTTTCAACTTTGTCCAAAACCACGTCCGTTAGGCCCACTGGCGAGCTGCTGTTTGCGCCTGGATTCACGGTGAACCGTAAACAGGGAAGCCAACACGATGATCCCTGCGCCTACCCATGTACTCATCCCCGGTAGCTCACTGAACAGCAACCAGCCAAAGAATGTCGCGTAGACCAATCTGACATAGTCCAGAGATGCCAGCATGGATGCCTCGCCGTAGGAAAACGCATAGATATTGGCCTTCTGGGCAAAATAGGAAACGAATCCGATACCTGCCAGCAAAGCCCATTCCACATTAGTAGGAGGCACCCACTGAATGAGCGCAGGAATGGCCATGATAAGGCCCACGCCAATTGCCTGGTAGGCCAGTATCGTGCTGGGCGGATCCGTTCTGGACAAGAGTCTGATAATTACCATGACCATACCGGCACTGGCTGCTGCCACGACCCCCATGAGGCCATAGATCGAGAAACCTTCCGTACCAGGGCGTAGCATGACCAGAACACCCAGAAAACCGAAAACCACGGCAGACCAGCGGTACACACCAACTGTCTCCTTCAAAATCAGAACAGCGAATATGGTAACGAAAAAACTCTTGGCGAAAGCAATAGCGGTAGCTTCAGCCAACGGCATGTTCACGACAGCGGTAAACCCGCAAAGCATGGCAATCAGTGCCAGTAAGATACGCGCCAGCTGCAGCGGTAAACGGGTAGTTTCCAGAGACTTGGGGAACGTCTTGATCAGAACGGGTGCCAGCATGATGGTCATGCCGAGTTGGCGGATAAAAAGAATTTGAGTAACCGGTAGATGCTCACCAGCCAGCTTGATCATCGCCACCATCATCGAAAAGCCAAAGGCAGCCAGCATGAGTATCAAGGCACCCTTGACGTTGTCTGACTGTTTGTCGAAAACTTCCAAGTGGACTCCGGTTTAATAATACGAGCGGCAGCGTACACCCAGGTTACAGAACCATTCGATGTCAGACCGGCCTGCAAAAAAAGTTATTCGCTAGTTGACAGATTTCCGGCTGGGAATGTCTTCTTTCTGGATGGATCACCCACCACGATCAGCACTTCCTGCTCCGTGCGTTGTGATATCACATTGGGATTGATTGCCGTAAACAGATATAAATGCTCGCCCTGATCACGGTCACCGGGTTGCCAGAAAAATGTGCGACTGCCATCAGGGTTAGTGTCAAAGCTGGCATTCTGAGGAAGCCTGTCTACCTGCAACTCTACAGGCGATCCGTCTGGGATACTGGCAGTGATGCGCATGCTGACAGTTCGCCCGGCGCTGACGACCTGATTGGGTATCAATTGCAATACAGGCTTGGCAAAGGCTACGTTTATTGTCCTGTCAATGGCCTCGGCGGTAACATCGACGATGTCTTGATGGACCGGGGTTTCTGACAAATCAGTGCTGCCTGTCAGGCGAACCATCAGAGGCTCTGTTTGCAGGATCTCTTCTGTATCTATATCTGAAGCGATGATATCAATGAGCACATCAGCTGCCTCCGATGCAGGCGATTCCCATACGACGACAATTTTCCCGCTGACGCTGACCGTCAGTCGAGCATCCGGTGGTGCGTTACCCAGTTTGAATTGCACACGACGAGTCGGGTCTTTCTGCCACTCGAGCGGATACACTAGCCTGTCGCCCGCCACCAAATCCTGAGTCGGTATGGGTTGCAGGATTTCAGCAAAAGCCGTCGAGCTTATAAACAGATAAAACACACCGGCCACAGCGCACCCGACTAGTAGCGACGGCCAATTTTTGATCCACTGTTGAATAGCACTGAACATGCCGTTAGTATACGCGCGCCTCGCTTGCGTGGACGGAACCGGAAGAGGACTAAACCGCCTTGCGAAAGGTTAGATTCCAGCGTACCGATCCGAAATGAGAATGAGTCGATGCCTTTAGCTTGCGTACACCGTGATAGAACCTTCTGGCGGGCCCACCAAATACCACAACGTCACCATCGCTGAGATCTATCGGTGTGGATTTTCCGGTGCGCTCAGGTCCCACTACGAAAAATCGTGCGTCGATTCCTAACGACACTGACACGATGGGCTGATCAAAATCCACCTCGTCCTTGTCCTGATGTGCGCCCATCTGTGTGCCTGGTTCATAACAATTAATCAGGCAGGTATCGGGGGTAAAGTCGGCAAACCCGGCTTTGTGTGCAGCACGGGAAGCAAGGCTTCCAAAAGAGCCCGGCATGGTTGGCCAGTCATTCCCCGTGAGTGGATCGCAGCTCGAGTAACGATAGCCTTTGCGATCCGAAATCCAGCCCACGTACCCGCAGCTGGTTGTCTGCACTGACATCTCATAACCTCGCATGGTCTGCATGCGTCGCAACGGAGCCATGCTCAGGAGCTGCCGTAGATCAGTATCGAGCGCTCGAGAATCTGCAAAGCCTGGCAACAGAAACATACCGGGACAAATTGTCACCACGTCATCGAATAACTCAGCCATACTCAAAAATCCGGATTATTGCCCGATTTCGGGCATGTTTGTTGGATTCTGCCACTACAACACGCATTATGCACCCCATGTTGCCTCCGCCAGCTCATAACAACCTGATTGACCACCTTTGTCGTCAGAGTGGGCTGGATCCGGTAAGCGCTGACCGCCTCGTGCAGGAGGTTCTCGCTTTCTACGATGAAACGACAGCTGCGTTCATTCGACGGCGACATTACGAGTTACAGAAAGCAGGGTTGGCCAACGCCACCATCTATCGACTCATTGGTGAGGAGTTGCCACTACGGCGGTTTTCACCAGAGAGTCTTAGCGAGCGACAGATTCGCAGAACCATCTACGGATAATGGCGACACTCATCAGCCACCGATCAGAAAAACCATGAACGGAGACACCCACTAATGTGCGGAATCATTGCGTACACCGGAGGCCGGGATGCCAGACCCATCCTGATTGATGGCCTGCGACGACTCGAATATCGAGGCTACGACTCTGCCGGTATTGCCCTGCTCCATCGCAAACGCATTCGCAATGTCAAATGCGCCGGTAAGCTCTCCGCACTGGAACAACAACTGCCTGAGACGGTGACAGGAAACATCGGCATTGGGCACACACGATGGGCAACGCACGGCGCACCTATCCAAAGCAATGCGCATCCGCACACGGATGCCAATGAGCGAATTGCTATCGTTCATAACGGCATTATTGAGAATGCCGCAGCACTAAGATCGCAGCTGATCGATACGGGTATCGAATTCAGTTCAGAGACCGACAGTGAAGTACTTGCGCACCTGCTGGCGGAGCACAATGGGACGCTGGTTGATGCCATGCGTACCGTGCTGCTCAGGGTTCAGGGCACTTACGGTCTTGCAGCCATCAACAGGATGGCACCTGATACGGTTGTGGTGGCGCGTAACGGCAGCCCCATGATTGTGGGTATCGGGGACGGAGAAATGCTGGCAGCCTCAGACACATCAGCTCTAGCGCGCTATACCCGAAACATTATTCATCTGGATGATGGCGAAGTGGCAGAACTTACGCCGCGTGGTTTTTCAGTGACCAGCCTCGATGCCAGCCCCAGCAACAAGTCGGCAACTCGACTCAGTGGTGCGCTGGAGGATTATAACAAGGGTGGCCATGAACATTACCTGCACCGTGAGATTCATGATCAGGTAGACGTCGTTGAACGCACACTCAGTGGCAGGCTTGATCATCGCTTTTCTACCGCCCACCTGGGTGGTCTGAATCTGCCAGCACGCGACTTGCTGAATGTTCGTCGCATCAAGATTCTGGGCTGCGGTTCAGCCTATTATGCCGGTATGACCGGTGCACAAATGATCGAGTCCCTTGCCAGACTTCCAAGCACGGCAGAACCCGCTGCCGAATTCCGCTACCGCAATCCCATCATTGAACCTGAAACGTTGTACATCGTGGTAAGCCAGTCCGGGGAAACCTTCGATACACTGGCAGCCTTGAGGGAGATACAACGCAAGGGAGGTTTTGTACTCGGTGTAGTCAATGTCGTGGGCAGCACCATAGCCAGAGAGGTTGATGGCGGCATCTACATGCATGCAGGACCTGAAGTATCAGTTGCATCGACCAAGGCCTATACCAGCATGCTGACCGTTTTTTCATTGCTGGCGCTCATGCTGGGGCGCTTGAAAGATGTGTCGCCACAACGTGGAAGTATGCTAATCAAGGCGATGGCGGCGCTGCCGGATGCTATCAGACAAACGCTTGAACTGGAAAATGACATAGTCGGCATAGCCAGATTCATCAGCAGTGCATCAAGCGCGTTCTTTCTGGGCAGGACAGACGCCTTTCCCGTCGCACTGGAAGGTGCTCAAAAACTCAAGGAGGTTTCTTACATACATGCAGAAGCCTACCCGGCATCTGAATTGAAACACGGACCTCTGGCACTGATTACACCCAAAACACCTTGTATTGTAGTACTTCCTGACAATGAGCTACTGACGAAATCCATCTCCTCACTAGAAGAGATCAAGGCACGTGGCGCGCCTGTGGTTGCCATAACCGATGCACTGGATGATCGTATCGACAAGCTTAGCGACAGAATCATCCGCACACCTTGCGTCGAATCCATATTAAAACCCATTGTGTCGGGCATCTGCCTTCAGTTACTGGCCTACCATGCAGCACTGATACTCGACAGAGATATCGACCAGCCAAGAAACTTGGCGAAAAGTGTGACGGTGGAATAAAACGCGCTGGGATGGTGCAACAAACGCACCAACATCTCGCAATAAAATGCATTCAGATCGACGATTGATAACTAAAGCACTGAATTGATTGCGTAAAAAACACTGGCATAGTCCCTGTTACATGACTGGCGATTGTTCAACCATGAACAACTGCTTCGTTAACTCTTCAGGGATTTTGTCATGCTGCTCAGAAAAACCACTTGCCATTCATTAACAGCTGCCATCGGCATCGCGCTCGCATCGTTCGGCTTGACTGTGCAAGCACAGGACGACACGATCAAGGTCGGTATCCTGCATTCGCTATCCGGCACCATGGCCATCTCCGAAACGACGCTGAAAGACACCATGCTCATGCTGATAGAACAGCAGAATGCCAACGGCGGACTGCTAGGAAAACAGCTTGAGGCAGTGGTAGTAGATCCCGCCTCGGACTGGCCGTTGTTTGCGGAAAAAGCACGTGAGCTGATTGAACAGGAAAAAGTAGCTGCAACCTTTGGCGCCTGGACATCAGTCTCAAGAAAATCGGTACTACCGGTTATTGAAGAACTCAATAGCGTGTTCTTTTACCCGGTTCAGTACGAGGGGGAAGAGTCTTCAAAAAATGTGTTCTACACAGGTGCTGCTCCTAATCAGCAAGCTATCCCGGCTGTTGAATACTTGCGTGACGAGCTGGGTGTGGAACGCTGGATACTGGCAGGTACCGACTATGTCTATCCCCGAACAACCAACAAGATACTCGAAGCCTATCTGAAGGCTGACGGCGTAGAAGATGCAGACATCATGATCAACTACACCCCGTTCGGACACGCCGACTGGCAATCCATTGTTGCTGACATCAAGAAGTTTGGCTCAGAGGGCAAGAAAACAGCCGTCGTGTCGACGGTCAATGGCGATGCCAACGTACCGTTTTATAAGGAACTGGGTAATCAGGGAATCTCTGCTGAAGACATACCGGTCATCGCCTTCTCAGTCGGTGAAGAAGAACTTTCCGGTTTTGATACGGCCCCTCTGGTTGGGCACCTCGCTGCGTGGAATTACTTCATGAGTGTCGATGCTGAGGTTAACGATGATTTCATTGATGGCTGGCTTGAGTTCATCGGTGATGAGGATCGCGTCACCAACGATCCCATGGAAGCTCACTACATCGGATTCAACATGTGGGTCAAAGCTGTCGAGAAAGCGGGTACTACCGATGCTGATGCTGTGCAGGACGCCATAATCGGCGTTGCTGTACCCAACCTGTCGGGTGGGTATTCTGCGATGCTCCCCAATCACCACATCACCAAGCCTGTACTGATCGGTGAAATTCAGGACGATGGTCAGTTCGAGATTGTCTGGGAAACACCGGGTTTAGTGGCAGGTGACGCCTGGTCCGATTTTCTGGACAGCTCCAAAGATCTCATCTCTGACTGGCGTGCTCCGCTGTCATGTGGCAACTACAACGTCAGCACTAGCGTCTGCTCTGGGCAGAACCTGTAAGCCACCTCACGCGCACCCGGTGGCGCCGGCTTCTCTTACCGCACGAGAAGTCGGCAGCCGCCTTCTATCTCCCTCTAGTTCTGCTTTCCTCACTTCAAGGTGTGCCTTTGCGATTCTTTTCACCTCTGCAACGAGTGCTCTCGTTGCTCATTCTGATGATCCCGATGTTAACCTCAGGACTTGTCAAAGCCGATATCGACGCGGGTACACCCGAACTGGACCGGATATTTACCCAGTTCGTGGAGGGTAAGGCGGCACAGCGTACTGATGCTCTTGACGACCTGGCAGCGACAGGCCGAGAAGACACGCGTCTGTTATTGGATGCCATCCTTGATGGATCGTTGATGCTGCACAAACCTGGTTCGCGTATCGTCTGGGCCGAGAAACAAGGGCGTCAGTACCAGATTCAGTCCCTCCAACGCACCGATGAATTGATTACAGTCGGGCGGCGCGATGTCAAACGCTTGAAACTGAATAACAGCCTGCGCTCATACCTTCGTGATCTGATTGCAGGTCTTGGCTTGCGTTCGGAAGATCCTGTGCAAAGACTCGCCGCCATAACCTCACTCATAGACAAACCTGAGCAGTTATCTGACATCGTTCTTGCTCGATCACTTGAAACAGAGACTGACCAACGCGTACTCAATGCCCTGCTAACGTTGCAGGCCAGAAAACAGGTGAGCTCTACGACAGCGGACGTTCGCATACAGGGCCTCGAATACCTGCGATCCGATCTGTCTTCCGAGAGTCGTAATCTCGTTGCTCAACTCGCCACAGAAGATTCTGACCCGACGGTGCGAGACACTGCGTTGAGTGTTCAGCAGGGGCAAGAGAGCCAGGTAACGTTCTACGGCTGGCTGGAAACCCTTTTCTTCGGCCTGAGCCTCGGCTCAGTGCTGGTGCTCGCAGCCATTGGGCTGGCCATCAGTTTCGGTGTCATGGGTGTGATCAATATGGCTCATGGCGAACTGATCATGATCGGTGCCTACTGCACCTGGGCCATGCAACAGTTGCTACCTGACGCATTGGCAGCTTCTCTTATTCTCTCCATTCCCGTTGCGTTTATCGTCACGGGGCTGGTTGGCATAGCGATAGAGCGAACCGTTATCCAGTTTCTCTATGGACGGCCTCTTGAAACACTACTGGCGACATTTGGTATCAGCCTGATACTGCAGCAGCTCGTAAGAACGTTTGTCTCACCACAGAATGTTCCTGTCGCCAACCCGCCCTTCATGAGTGGAGTTATCGAGTTCAATAGCGTCTTCAGCCTTACGCTAAACAGGTTGTACATTCTGGCGTTTTGCCTGGTGGTATTCGGCTTGTTGTTGATGCTACTTAAACGCTCAAGGTTTGGCCTGGAAGTCAGAGCTGTCAGTCAGAACAGAGCGATGGCCCGCGCCATGGGAGTACGCTCAGCACGTATAGATTCGCTGACGTTTGGGCTGGGTGCGGGTATCGCCGGTATTGCGGGTGTTGCATTATCACAAGTAACCAACGTAGGCCCAAACCTAGGCCAGGCCTATATCGTCGACAGCTTCATGGTAGTTGTCTTTGGTGGTGTGGGCAATCTGTGGGGTACGTTGATCAGCGGCATGACACTGGGCATCGCCAACAAGATCATGGAACCGTGGGCCGGGGCAATACTAGCCAAAATTCTTGTGCTGGTATTTCTGATCATGTTTATTCAGAAACGCCCTCGTGGACTGTTTCCTCAGCGCGGTCGTGCGGTAGAAGGTTCATGAAAATCAAGCAGGCACACCGTTCAAGAACGTCCAGCATACTCTTCATGGTGGTATTGGTAACAACACTGGTGGGCGTCACAGTGTGTAACCGGCTGCCCGAAAGTCATTCCCTTTATGTCAGCAACTACATGGTGACGCTGTTGGGGAAATATCTGACCTACGCCATTCTTGCAGTATCAGTCGATCTGGTCTGGGGATACCTGGGCATTCTGAGTTTGGGTCATGCCGCCTTTTTCGCACTGGGCGGCTACGCTATGGGAATGCACCTGATGAGACAGATCGGTGATCGGGGCGTTTACGGCAACCCTGACTTACCCGACTTCATGGTGTTTCTGAACTGGTCTGAGTTGCCCTGGTACTGGATCGGCTTTGACAATTTTGCATTCACAGCGCTGATGATTCTGCTGGTACCTGGACTACTGGCTTTTGTATTTGGCTGGTTTGCCTTTCGTTCCAGAGTCAACGGTGTGTACTTGTCCATCATTACACAAGCCCTCACCTATGCCCTTATGCTGGCCTTCTTCAGAAATGAGATGGGGCTGGGTGGCAACAATGGTCTGACCGATTTTCGAGAGCTGCTAGGGTTCGACTTGCGATCAGATGATGTCCGGCTCGGCTTGTTCCTGGCCTCAGGTATTGCACTGTTAGTCGTCTACGGCTTGTGCGACATGATTCTGCGATCCAGACTGGGGAAAGTTGCCATAGCCATACGCGATGCTGAAGACCGGACTCGCTTCCTCGGCTATCGGGTAGAGCGAGTCAAGCTGGCGCTGTTTACTCTGTCTGCGATGATTGCCGGACTGGCAGGCGCGCTTTATGTACCACAGATTGGCATTATCAATCCGGGTGAATTCTCTCCGCTCAACTCAATTGAAGTGGTTGTCTGGGTGGCGATCGGAGGCCGCGGCACCTTGTATGGCGCAGTGCTGGGCGCACTGGGTATCAACTACGCGAAAACATGGTTTACCGGGGCTTATCCCGAAGCCTGGCTATTTGCACTGGGGCTACTGTTCGTGCTGGTTACGCTGGCGTTGCCTAAAGGCGTAGCGGGATTGTTCAGACGCACATCCTCTGGAGCAAACAAGTCATGAACAGCACACCACAGTCGGTACCGAATCCGATCATACGCAGGGATCGCGTATTTGAATTCCTGATACCAAAACAGGTGGATGATCTTGATCTGTCGCACGGCACAGTGCTTTATCTTGAGGATATCTGTGTCAACTTTGACGGCTTTCAGGCGATTAATAATCTTAATTTTTATGTCAACACCGGTGAGCTACATTGTCTTATTGGTCCTAACGGTGCTGGTAAAACAACATTGATGGATATCGTCACCGGCAAGACTCGTCCAGACTCTGGAACCGCGTGGTTTGGCCAGCGTATCAATCTGCTACGCATGGATGAAGCCGATATTGCCCAGGCCGGTATCGGTAGGAAATTTCAGAAACCCAGCGTGTTCGAAAACCTCAGTGTGTTCGACAACCTTGAGCTATCCATGGACGGTACTCGCAAACTGTGGCAGATCTTTCGCGCCAAACTCGATGGCGAGTCGCTATCGCGCATTGAATCAATCGCACAGACGATCAACTTGATTGAACATCTACACTCGCCCGCAGGCATGTTGTCGCACGGGCAAAAACAATGGCTGGAGATCGGTATGCTGATCATGCAGAACCCATTGCTTCTGCTAGTCGATGAACCAGCTGCCGGCATGACACATCAAGAGATGGACCAGACTGTCGAACTGCTCAGCTCTCTGGCAGGCGAACATGCAATCGTGGTCGTTGAACATGACATGGACTTCGTACGGGCGTTGAACTCACCAGTCACCGTGTTGCATCAAGGTAGCGTGCTGGCAACAGGCAGCATGACAGACATTCAATCCAATTCGGACGTGATGCGCGTCTATCTGGGCACAGAGGATGTCGCATGATAAGTATCAGTTCGCTAAACCAGTACTACGGGTCTTCTCACACCTTGAAAGACGTCAGCCTTACCATAGAACCGGGCACCTGCACGGTGCTGATGGGTCGCAACGGTGTTGGCAAGACCACACTGCTCCAATGTTTAACGGGTCTTCTACCTATCCGCAGTGGCACCCTGTTACTGGCCGACCAGGATATCACTCGCGCACCTGTCGAAAAGCGGGCCACTCTGGGTATCGGTTACGTGCCTCAGGGCCGACAGATTTTTCCACTGCTCAGCGTGGAGGAGAATCTGCTGATTGGTCTGCGTGCACGCACGGACGGGTTAAAAACAATTCCGGATCTGGTCTACGAACTGTTTCCCGTACTGGCGCAGATGCTCAAGCGTCGCGGGGGTGACCTTTCCGGTGGACAGCAGCAACAACTGGCCATTGGCCGGGCACTGGTGACTCAACCCGATATCCTGCTACTGGACGAACCCACAGAAGGCATCCAGCCCAACATTGTGCATGACATAGGCACGATCATTCAGACCCTGAACAAGGAGGTCGGACTGACGGTATTACTGGTGGAACAGAAGCTTCCCTTCGCCAGGCGTGTGGGTGAGAATTTTCTATTGATGGATCGTGGTCAGATAGTATCCAGCGGTGCAATGCCAACGCTTTCTGAAGAGCTGGTTCGCCAGTATCTGACTGTGTAGTGGCCTGCCAGATTACTGGGTTGGAGTATCAGTTGATGGTAATACCAGGCATATCCCTGACCGCCACAAATGCATCGACCGCTGTACATCCTTGTGCGGTACAGATCAACGGATTGATCTCCAGCTCTACTAATCGTTCACCTAGCTGCATGGCTGCCTGCTGAACAGACATGATGGCATCGAGCAACAATACTCTGTCCACTACCGCCCTACCCCGAAATCCATCGAGCAAGGGGGCACATCGGAGTTGCAGTAATCTTCTGTCCACTTCTTCACGCGTTACAGGCAGAAGGCAATGAACCGAATCATTGAGAATTTCTGTAGTGATTCCACCGGCTCCGAGTGTCATGAGCAAGCCATGAACCGGATCGCTAATGACGCTGACAAGTAATTCTGCAACCGTGCCTTCCACATACTCTTCTATAAGGCAACCGCCTGCGCAGTCGATACGATTGATAGCACGTTCCAACTCGCGTCGGTTACCAATACCCAGCTCTATCGCGTTGGCCTCACTTTTATGAACAACGCCCAGACCCTTAGCAACCACGGGGTACGTAAAAGCAGAGGATGCTTTGTCCAGAGCACGACTAAGCCTGCGCGATGAGCGCAAATCAGCGAACGACAGGCGAACGTTTACCGGTACAGGTACACCGAACCGGTTGAGCCAGCGTTTTGCCGTGCTCTCATCAAGCAGTCTTGGAGCATGGGCATCCAGTGCGGCTGTCTGAATCAGTCCCCAGGCTTCCTGACTCGCTCGTCTGGCACTGGGGCGCTCAACAGCACGGCCAGTTCCGTCTACAACCGTCAGTACCGTGCTCTTGAAATCAGCACCGGGCTTTTCATCCAGCCAAACCGGTTGCGATGGCTTGAAGTGACCCGACGTCTCCAGCCATGCCGCGTTGCGCAAAGCACGCAGCCCATCGCCCAGTCCGCACAGAGCAACGGCGCCATGTTGTTGTACCAGCTGGATGACAGGCTCCGGCATGTTTTCTGGCAAAGTTGCCACGACAGCAACAACACCGGGCCATTGAGACGCTGCCGCGAGATAGGCCTCCAAGGCACCATGCCACGATGGCGCAGTACACCGGTCGCTGCGCGGAAAATCCAGTACCAGCAGCGCGATGTCGGCCACTCTTGCATTAGGCTCATTGGCCGATTGAGATTCTGACTCTTCAGTTGACGGTATCTGCAACATTCCGCTGACCATGCCTCGCATGGCTGCATCGTCGTTCCAGATAATGGTGTGATAGTCCAGTGGGTTGGCAAGGCGCAAGTCATCACCGAGCACCACACGCAGATCATCAGCCTGTTTTTGCTGCAGAGCGGGGAACGTGAGTCCGGCAGACAAGCCCATGTCAGAGACCAATGCAGCTTCACCACCTGAACAGCTCATCGACAACACTCTGGCCCCCCTGACTTTGTGTGGAAGATCAAGCACCTTGAGTGTTTCTATAAACTCGCCCAAGCCACTGACCCGGCACATTCCCATGCGTTCTATGAACGCACTTGACGCTGTATCGTCACCGGATAAGGATCGGGTATGAGACATCAAAGCTGCTCGAGCTAATGAGGTTATACCTGTCTTCAAGATTACGATTCGCTTGCCCAGTTGCTGAGCCAGTAATGCAAGTTGCTCGAACGCGCGGATATCTGAGAAACCTTCTACATGAAGACCCAACGCCGTGACCCTGTCGTCGTGGAGTACGGCCGTTGCCAATTCCGCCAGGCTGGTCTGAGCTTGATTGCCTGCAGTAATCAGATAAGCCAGTGACAGACCACGCCGTTGCATAGACAAATTGATGGCAATGTTAGACGACTGCGTGATGATGGCAACACCGCGCTTAACCGACAGCCCACCGTGTTGATCGGGCCACAACGTTACGTTGTCCAGATAGTTGATCAGGCCGTAGCAGTTCGGACCGATTATGGGCATGTCACCGGCTGCATCTACCAGGCGCCGCTGACGTGATTCGGCGTCTCGGTCCAATTCAGCGGTTTCGCTAAAACCGGCAGCAAAGCAGATCACGCCGCCTGCGCCAAGCTCTCGCAAGGAACTGACCAGTTCAATAGTGGCTTCATTGTTGACACCCATGTAACAGGCGTCTGGCACACCCGGCAGATTGTCAACTGAGCGAAAACAGGGTTCGCCACCCAGTTGCTCTCGCGAGGGATGCACCGGCCAGATTGCGCCCTCGAAGCCTGAACGACGGCATTGTTCAATAACGGCTTCAGCCCAATGGCCACCAAACACGGCAATGGATTCAGGCTTTAACAGTCTGTCTAATCGATGTTTGGACAAGGCCTGACTCAAGGGTTATACAAAGGGGAATAACGAAAACAGCGCAGAAGGCTGCCATCTGGAGACGAGATAGGCGCGCGTGAACGATCACCAGCCCGCGCTAGCATAACGCAGGTTCGTACCCTACGCCACATTGTGAAAGGCGGGGTTTGACAGTCTGCACCTACGAGGTTTTTCCTCTGGCCGGACTATCGCCTGAACGCCTCTTTCCCACCTATCCAGACTCTCTGGACCTGTAGATCTCGCACATCAGGTTCCGTTAACGGATCACCCGTTAGCGCAATAATATCAGCCAGTTTGCCCACCTCCAATGAGCCACGATCATGTTCAAGGTAGTTCTGCCAGGCTGCATCAATGGTCATGGCTCGCAAGGCACGCATTCGGTCAATAACCAACGAAGGCCCCAACACGTGCTCTTCCAGCGTCAATCTTTGCGTAGCACTCCACAGCATACTCATCGGGCTAACAGGGGTCACCGGCGCATCAGAGTGTATTGAGTAGCGCAATTGAGCCAGATCGGCTTGAGCCAGAGGGCTGATTCGACTGGCCCGAGCATCTCCCAGCACCCGCGTTCGATACCAGTCACCCCAATAGTAGGTATGGGCAGGAAAGAATGTAGCGCTTGCGCCCAATCGGGCCAGGGCTTCTAGCTGGTCCTGCCGGATCGTCTGGGCGTGTACAATCAGGTGTCGTGAATCGGCTCTTGGCGTCTGCCTGTGTGCGGCTGTCAGTGATGCGATAACCAGATCAATGGCGGCATCTCCATTTGCGTGCATGGCGAGTTGAAAGCCTGCACTGTGATACCGCAACACTAGTTTTTTGAAAATAACTTCCGGCATACTCGGCACTCCCCGAAATCCCACTGGCAGGCTGGTATCTGTCAGGTAAGGCTCTGACAACCATGCTGTTCTACCCTGTGGACTACCATCGACCACCAGCTTGAGTGCCGATATGGAAAATCGCTGAGACCTCCCTTGCCATCCGATGGCATCAGCCAGAGCCTTCGATGGTGAGGCTGGTGGGCTCGTAGTCAGTGGCAACGTTATCTGGCTAGCCATCTTGTCGTAAGCTGGCCATACAACAATGCGTTGTGGCAACACATTCAGACGTTGCAACCAGCGCAGCATAAGCATGGAAGGCTTATCGGCAAAGCCATTCTGTACCGTGGTAATACCGTTGTGCAGATACTGGTCACGAGCCGACAACACGGTATCAAACAGACTTCGATACGGTAGTTGCCTCAGCAAGAAACTGAGTCTAGGTGCTGCAGATTCCTGCAATAAGCCTGTTAATCGACCTTGCATATCCCGGTCTGGTTCATGGTTGACAACCGACACTTTCAATTCAGCACGTTCACTGACACTGCTATCGTAAAACCCGAGCAGGTGCAGCGCCCGGGTATTGGCAACACCCATATGACCCGATCGATGCCATAGGTAAACAGGGTGCCCGGGGGCCGCCTTGTCGAGCTCGTGACGGGTTGGGTGCCGCTGCACAGGGAGAGACGCGTTATCGTAGTTGAAGCCAACAATCCACTGCCCTTCTGGATACGTTTCAGCCTCTAATGTGATGGCTTTGAGTAATTGAGCCATGGTGCCAGTAGTACCAACTGGCGGCGGCGTCAGGTCGAGACCCGCCTGCGCCAACCCAGCGCTGGGAAAGTGGCTGTGCGCATCAACAAAACCGGGCAGCATAGTTTTTCCTTTCATGTCTACTACGGAAGTAAACAGAGGTAGGTCACGTGACAGACGTTCTTGCCGCCCTACCGCCTTGATATACCGCCCTTGCATCAGAAGCGCATCGGCCACCGTATCCTTATCATCGAGGGTCAATATATGTGCGTTAACCAGCAAAATAGAACGTGGCCAGCATGCCAGTGCTACCAGCACCATACTGGTTAACATTGCTAACAACATTGAGGTGCGCTTCATGTTTTTATGGACACCATTACGTGACTGTAGTCAGGAAGCGCCACCTTGATCACGGCCTGACTTCTTTGCTTACGTATACTGACAGGCTGGGTTTAAGGGAGTTCGGCAATGATCAGTAAAGAGCAGGTTTCATCGTGTAGCACGTGGCTACGGCGATTGATAACGATCGCTGCAATGACTGTGCTTTTAAGCATCATAAGCATAATTCCCGCCTACGCACAGGGCGCTGATACTTTTGCACCTATTATCGAACTCGAGGAAATGGCCGAGAGCGTTGCTGATCGCACACAAGTTTTTACCGTCCAGATAGCCGAAGACGAATTACTCAAAGATGCCACGCTCTACTATCGACGGGAGGGTCAGCTGCCGTTCACACCCGCCCCTATGGAACCGCTGGGTGATACCGGTTATTTCAGCGTATCCATTCCTACCAGCACCACCGATCTTCGCACCATCGAGTATTACGTTCAGGCTCGCGATGAAGCTGGCAACCGCACAGTCAGCGGATTTGCATTCGACCCTTATAAACGCATGCTTACCGCTTCTATTAAAAACAAGTCGATCGAATCCAGCAGCAATACGAAGCCATTGGCAGAGCCGCCCAGTGTTAATCCACCATTGCTGAAGCGTCGGTGGGTTCAGATAACGCTGGGTGTACTGGCAGTGGGTGCGCTGGCCTCACTAGCCAGTGATAATGGTGGCAGTGACTCAGAAGTCGTTCCATTGACATTTAATCTGCAGTGAGATTGACAACCATGACAATCACTAATCCTTCATTCAAGACTGCTGCAGCTGTATTGTTGAGTAGCGTTGTACTCAGTGCCTGTTCAAGCGATGGAACAGTAACGACGTTAGACGCAAGGCCCAGCGTGTCTATCGGATTACCGCAAGTCCTGCTGGACTCTCCCAACGTTGATCCTGCCTTGCTTCGACCAGCTGTTGTTCTGTCGAATGGCGCCGTCGTCAACATGACTCGAGGTGAGGGTAATACCTGGAGTGGCACGATTAACGTCGCCCCGGCCAATCAATACACCGCCACTGTTACCTGGGTTGAAAATATCAATGGCCGCGAACTACCACTGGCCAGTCTTGAGCAGTCTCTTGAAGTTGCTGCTGATGGGACCGTTGTGCGTAGCGTTGCCACGGGTTACTCCACCATGATAGACAATGATAGGGGTGGAAAAACCAACCTTGAGGAACGTGACAATGGAACAGATCCTTTTCAGAATCCTAATGATGATGATCCATCTGATCCACCCAACGACAGTAGCTCTCAGGTACCTGCCGCGCCAGTGACAGGTGAGCCCGCACCTACCCCGGTAACGGTACCAGTTGCAACGCCAGAACCTAC
>Ga0114956_1000515_pt1 | contig 28425 bp, 35 predicted proteins | sample MaitaG_FD_87304 | JGI IMG/M metagenome (GOLD analysis project Ga0114956, IMG submission 87304) | Marine algal microbial communities from Maine, USA - Maine_Asex2 metaG | ecosystem: Host-associated > Algae > Red algae > Unclassified | place: Maine, USA | collected 2015-01-05
AGCACTCGTACACGCTCTAGAGTGATTTGACTGGCATCATCGATTCTATTCTGCCAGTTTTAGTAAGACATTCGGTAGCGAATCAACTGTGCCCAGGTACGGCGTTATCGATCCCATCTGGAATGGATGGCTCAGCCAGCTCCAGAAAAGCGCATGTCACGAGATCAAAGCGTCCGCCCGCACACTCACGCACGCGCTGTGTAAGGATTGCTATTTCTTCGTTAGATTCACGTCTTCGGCTGCCATGGGCAACTAGTAACAAGGCTTTCAAGTTGGCTGCAAATCCGTAGTAAAAATCACGCTCGTGCACAGGCAACAAAGTCCACCTGCATGAATGCGCAGGTGGACCTCGTTAATTATCCGAAAATATCGCTGATAATCGCGTCGTACCAACCAACAGATTCTTCATACGTCGCTTTTCGCATCGCTTCATCTTCACCAGTTTGGCTAATGAACGTGCTGGTAGACGCGATTTTCCCCTCTACGGCCTCGTAACTGGCACCGACCTTTACCCCATCATTTGCGTCGATCAAACTCCAACAGGTATTGCTGTATTTGGCTGGGAAGGTTTTAGACGAGGTTAGATCGGCGCGGACGTGCATAGCCGCCACCTTCGCCTGACTGTTCGCAGAAAAACCGGACTTAGGCATTGCACCGGCAATACAAGCATCCCCAATGACGAATATATTTTCATCTACTGTGGAACGCATTGAATTGGCATCAATCGGACAAAAGCCAGTCTCGTTAGTCAGGCCAGCCACTTCCGCGATCGAGCCTGCTTTTTGTGCCGGAATAATATTGAGTAAATCACCCTCGAAAGTATCCAGATCGGTTTCAACCGTGCCGGCTGCTGCATCGACGTTTATGATGCCACCGTGAACCTCAGAACTGACCCACTCAATCATACCTGCGTAATGCTTTTCCCAACCTTCTGTAAACAAGCCTTGTTTTGAAAATTTGGGCTTTGGATCGACAATGATAATTTTACTGTCGGTCATGCCGCGAGACTTCAAGCTATGCGCCATCATTGAAACACGCTCGTATGGTCCTGGTGGGCAACGATACGGATTAGTTGGCGGCACCATGAGAATGTTCTGACCATTAGTCAAAGCATCCAGTTTGGTTTTTAGCAGCTGGGTTTGCGGACCCGCTTGCCATGCGTGCGGTGCATCGATTGATGCTTCCTCAGAGTATCCGGGCACACTGTCGTATTTCAGATCGATACCTGGTGAAACAATCAGGCGATCATAATCAACACTGGTGCCATCGGCCAACTTGACTGATTTGGCGGCGCGATCAACTTCCATCGCAAAGCCAATAACGACATTAATTCCATAGTCTGACGCCAACTTATCGTAGTTGTGCGTGATGGATTCAAAAGAGCGGACATCACCCAGATACAAGTTTGAGAAAAAACAGGTGGAGTACGTATCCGATGCGGTGATCAGAGTGACATCGACTTCATCGCCGGCGTCTTTGGCGACGTAACGCGCTGCTGTCGCACCGGCTGCGCCACCACCAATAACCACTAATTTAGATTTTGCCTGAGCACGAAGCCCAACAGGAATTGCCATGGATGCAGCACCTGCACCTAGCAAAGTATTAAACTGACGCCTAGAGATATTTTTCACAGGATTCGCTTCCTCGTTTTATTGTTGCTGTAAAATTTTAGTATCGCCCAACTTGTAGCGCTGGGCTTTTTCTGGTGCAACGGAAAGTCAACAGTGAATTAAGCAGACTTTTCAAGCCAGCTTTTGTAACCGTCCTGTACACCATTGGAACCATCGGCAACCCCGGCTGTGTACGCTTCGGTTACGCGCTGAATTTCTAACGGCGTATTGTCCAACGCACCGGTTGCCCAGCCGTGATAGTAATTCTTATCAACACCGGCTTCATGCATGGTTTTCAGCGTTAAGTGGTAAAGTTTCTTATCCATGACTAACAATCCTAATTCAATCGGTTAAATGTGGGAATATATCCTAGTGCATAGATCGCTTGCGTGCTGGCTGCCGAAATTTGATAAAATTCAGCAGCTAGTCACCCGCTGGGCTGACTCGTGAGCAAACATCAACCCTCCAGGCGTATTACGCTTACCCCGAACGGCCGCCAATTTGACTGCCACGGTAACCAAAGTCTATTGGAAGCTGGGCTGTCCGCGGGCATCGCATTGCCATTTAATTGCTCAAATGGCACGTGCGGCACTTGTCGGGCCAGCGTACGGGCTGGAACGCTTACGCAAATCGCTTTTCACGATTACCCCTTTACAGCAGCGGAGAAAGCCGAGAACGTCTGCCTGATGTGCTCTTATACGGCTGCAAGCGATGTCACGATAGACGTCATCGAGGCCAGCAGCACACAAGATATTCCCTTACAACAATTGGATGCAAAGTTCTGCCATCGTGAAAGGTTGCTTGATGTGCTGCTAGTGCGATTCAAATTTATCCGCGGAAAAGCGTTACGCTTTCTGCCCGGTCAATTCGCCACGATCAGTTTGCCTTCGGGACAAAGTGCAAACCTGCCCATTAGCAGCTGTCCGTGCGATGCATCCACAGTAGAATTTCACTTACTATCAGATGCTCAGCATGCCAATATTCCTTCGGCGTTTATGACGGAAATACTTAGCTTGAAAAACCGCGAGCGAGTATCTATCAGCGGCCCTTTTGGTCAATTTACTTTGTGCTCGTCAATGAATTCGCCCCAGATATTTCTAATTTCCGGTATCGAGTTTTCCTGCGTCCAGGGATTACTGGAACAAATCTTCAACATCGAACTGGAACAGCCCAGCTGCCTTGTCTGGTTTTCGCAAAATAATCAACCGAACTACCGACACAATCTTTGCCGGGCATGGAACGATGCGATCGAACCATTCACTTATCTGCCCTGTGATACCAGCACGCAGCTTTCGCAACAGATGACAGCGCAATGGCTAAGCATGTTTAACAGAGGCACTGTCTACCTGGTGGGCGGTGCGGAAAATCAGCTGGCAAACATGCGTAATCTGGGTTTCGAACCGGGTAAAATCGTTCGCTTAACAGACTAAGAACCGTTGTACTGAGTATAAACACTAAGGTCTAAGACAAACACTCGAGGCCTACGTGCTCCTTCCAAACAAACGCTTAACCGATTGGCTAATTTGCCCCGACAACTCTTGCGCATCGATTGCGATGATCTGATCGATCACCCAACGATTAGTATTATCATCCCCTAACACATCCAATACCATAGAACCAAAAAAACGCACACACTCAAAACTGGGTTCTTCGTCGTTGTAGCCAAAATCAGCGTACTGAGAAAAGCGCTCATTTAACAGCTGCACAAACGGCGGCCGGTAGTTTCCTTGACCGGCAATGTCGGTCAGATTATCCTGCACTTGGTCAGCCACTTTTGCACACAACTCACGGATTAGCTCCTGACGCTCGTCATCACTTAGAAACGAGTGGCATAATCTGTCTGCGTGCTGAATCTGAAAAGCCAACATCTCAGTAATAACGGCAATACGCTGATGATCATCGTCGTAACGGTAATCTTCATCGTGCAGGTTGATGGCACCATTAAGCGCCTGACGCCAAATGATATAGGCAAGCGCGCTGGCATGATCTAACAGATTTTTTTCACCAATGACGCGGCGCTCTTCCACCTCCGGTGTAGAGTTATGCCACCGATCTTTTATACGCCGTTTAACCAATCTGTATCTCCCAAACGATTTCACCCAGACTCGTACCAAGCATATCACTATGATAGTCTGATGCCATGACCGCGACTATACATCCACTGGTGGCTAGCCTATGCAGCACCGTTCAGCATAACTGCTCAATATCAGACGCAACTTACGCCCAACACTATTCACTGTGCGTCTACCTACTGCGTATGCGCGATTTTTACCAATGGCGTTTTAACTTGCCGCTCCACGAAGCAATCAATAGCAAGCTTGTCGGTAACTGGATAGGTGAAACCGAATCACATTGGGATAAAGTTGAGCAAAGCACTTTTCTCAATATTGAACTGAATGCCGAGCATATCGATCCATTTGACACGCAATCTGTAAATGCCCATTTAAACGAGCATGGGCTTATTTATACAGCGGGCATAGGTCGATTCGGGCAACCTCACTTTCTTGTCGCAAAGCTCAACGGTGCAACCAAACACGACAATCAACATTCCAGCAACACACACAGTTTCGATTGTGGTGCAGAACTAGCCCGCGACTCTATTAATTTGCCGGCCATGACACAAGGCAACAATATTTATATTCGACATGACAGCATTCGACGCTGGTTATGGCAAATGGTTAGTGAATGGCGCTTACAGAAAAAAGCTGGACCGGTGCAACGGTTAGTCGAGCACTTTAACTGGCACAATGATCAACGCGATGATGCTTCAATGGGATGGATTGTAAACGACTTGAGCGAGGTGGTACTCAATCACGAACTCGGCGAGGTTGCCGCTGGCCACACCCTTGGAACAGGATATGGAGACATGGTACACGCCTACGTCGGCCAACCCAGTGAGATTCTGCTCAGATCGGTGCGAGATATTGTTGCTGACACTTTGTCTACTTTGCCAGCCATTCAACAAACCAAAAGTAGCCATCATCTGGACTTCTGGCTCGCAGGCGTTAAAGGTATTCGCGAAAAATGGCTGACGGACACCGGCCTGCTACCAGCACTTAAATCGGCAAGCTCCGCTGAGCGGCTTGAACTTGTGGGCCCCTTATGCCAACAAGAAAATTTGCGCTGGAGCGCAGTTTCTCAACTGCTTCTCGCACGTTTTCAACAACACCACAACACCATGGATGTGCCAGGCACTATCGACCATGCTTTGTACAAATTCAACGCAGGCCTTACATCATGAGCATGCTCGAAGAGCTCAGTGTTAACTCTCACATTTATGCAGTAAAACCTGCACTCAATGAGGCGATGTGCGCACAGCTTATAGAGCGATTTGAGGCCGCCACTGAAGAGCAATACCAAGGTCGGGTTGGTCAACTTGCACTCGAGAATGAATCCATAAAGCGCTCCACTGACCTTGTTATAAGTGGTAAACCCAATTGGAAAGATGCCGACACTATGCTATTCCGGTCACTGGCTCAGGCGCTCAACGTACTTAAGCAGGAATACGCTTTCTTTAACGAAGGTTCGTTCAAAGACTTTGGCTATGCAATTCAACGCACCCTGCCCGGTGAATATTTCCATTGGCATGTTGATGGTGGTAGCCATTCGTTTAGTCATCGTCAACTCGTGGCTATTTGGTATTTGAATGATGTGGCAGGCCCTGGGGGCGAAACCGAATTTCGGCACTATTCACTAAAGGTACAACCCGAAGTTGGTAAACTTTTGCTGTTCCCGCCATTCTGGACACACGAGCATCGCGGCGTAACGCTTAAGGCAGGCGTAAAATACATCGCAACTACCTGGGTCATGTTTGCCGATGATTGAGATAAACAAACTGTTAACCGCCGATGAGCTCAAGGGCATCAGTACCTTGGTTTCAAATGCCAGCTGGAACCCTGGAGCCCACAGCGCAGGTGCAAACGCTGAAAAACAAAAAAACAATCAGGAAATGGATCAAAGCTGCGCAAGCTGGGAAACAATCAATGCGCTGGTTGTTGGGCGACTCTACCAACACCCCCAATTTCAAAACGCTGCATTGCCCAGTAAAGTATCCGCTGCATTTATCTCTCGTTACACCAACGGTATGAGCTACGGTCCGCACATCGATAACCCAGTCATGGGCACACCGGGTGCACAATACAGAAGCGATATTGCCTGCACCATTTTTCTAAGCGAACCTGACGACTATGAAGGTGGAGAACTAAACATACACACCGATTTTGGACCGGTGAAAGTCAAGCTCAATGCCGGTTCTGCGGTGGTTTATCCAGCGTCTAGTGTGCATGAAGTACTGCCAGTGACTAGTGGGAAGCGAATAGTATGCGCACTTTGGGCGCAGAGCCTGATCGCTGATGCTCACCAACGCGAGATTCTTGCAGAGCTTGCTGATGCCAGAGCAGCTTTGCAACTCAGGCTACCAGATGCGCAAGTCACGCAGTCGGTTGATCATGCGTATCTTAATTTAATCAGAATGTGGGCAGCCGTTTAAGCGTAGTGCTTATGATAACTACGTCGGGTTCCAGCTCTTTGTACAATAACGCCGGCAATATCCTCTAATGCTATTTCTACCCTGTCGCTCTGATAGTCACTATTGAGTGGTTGTAAATACCATTGATCTTTGGATTCCTGGCGCAATTGACGAAAAAGATACTGCTCCAGCAGCTCTTCTGCATCGCCAGTATCCTCATCCACCGCATACTCTGATGGCGAGCCATCGGTTGATGCGCTTACCGTTTTAGCCAATACGTAGCTGCCATCGGTCGCTCTGCCAGTGGGGTCAATAAGAATAATACAACCTTTGCGAAATTCAGGTTGCATGCTGTCATCGAGAACTCGCAACGCAAAGGTTTCCGCCTCTGCGCAGGTTGATGGTTCCAGTCTCGCCGAGTCGTTATTAATAATAGCCGTCGACGCTTGCTCAGTTTGGTTGGTCGAGGAAAACCCTTCCAACAAACTGGACATTCTTGGATAAAGCCGAACCGGCTCTTCACTCATGTCAGTTTGCGCCACGGTAAAATGATGTCTGCCATTGCCAGAGCCAGTGCTTTAAAAACACCGGCATCATCCATACGCAGATACTGAAATCGCATCGTGATTGCGCTGCCGACGATGATTGAAAACACCGCAACGAAGGAGCCAAGGGCCAATGTAGAAACACCGGTTATACCTTGCCCAACTGTACAGCCTAAAGCCAGTACCCCACCAAATCCCATAAGCACACCACCGAAGAGATGGTTAATCATATCTTGCTTGTTGGTGAACGTCTCAATACTGAATGTGCGCGAGATAATTGAATACAAGAATGAACCTACAATAACGCCAAAAACCACTGCTACGCCAAAATTGATGGTCGCACCCGTGTAGGTCATCAAGTAAATAAGTGAATTACCTGATGGTGCTATAAAACTCATAGACTCCACTGGAATGGGGTCAAAATCATCCGCACCGACAATGCCGGTAATTACCCATCCGGCGGTAATAATCAAACCAATCGCAATGCCACCAAACAAGTTGTCTTTGTCCTCACGCACAGTCGGTTGACGCCATGCCCAGAAAACAAGTGCAAAACTGATTATCCCGGCAACAGCCACACGCAAAGCGGTACCTGCCTGTACACCTATAATATTTGAGATGATGGCTGCCAAGCCCTGCTCTTCCAAACCTCGATCAGCAAGATCCATCGCCTGAGTGTCGATATAGTCCACTCTTAACACACCAAATAAACCTCGTAAGGTCATGTATGCCGATATACATAGAATCAGGAAGACCATCAGCGCTTTCAAATTTCCGGAACCAACGCGCACCAGCGTTCTCTGACCACATCCACCGGAAAGCGTCATACCAATACCAAACAATAAACCGCCGAGAATATACCCTAACCAGCCAAAGGTAGGTCCGCGGTAGATACTCTCACTGACAGCCACTAAACCGAATAATTCAAGCAATTGCGTACCGATAATGGCGACACCCATGGCCAATACCCAGGCGCCCAATCGCCCTTTTGATCCCATGTTAACCCAGTCGCTAACGGCACCCATGGTGCAAAAATTGGTTTTATTGGCAATCGCACCGAACACCACAGCCAGCACAAAACCATACGCTGCAACAACATGGATGTTTTCCCATTCCATTTTATGACTTCTGCAATCGGTATACGAAGGTATCGCCTTCTGTCGTCGATTCAAGCAATTCATTGCCCGTTTGCTTCGCGAACGCTTCAAAATCTTTCACCGAGCCCGGGTCAGTAGCAATAACACGTAAAACATCACCTGATTGCAAATCCTTCAGTGCTTTTTTTGCACGCAGGATTGGCATCGGGCAATTCAAGCCACTAGCATCAACTTCTTTGGTTACGTCACTCATCAACTGATTCCGTTGGTTATGGATTTGTTTTATGAAAATTCTAGTCGTGTTCGCCCATCGGGCGTTCTTCACGCTTTTCTTGTAGCAACTTTATCGCATGTTCGGCATCGGCTGCAAACATCATACGGTAGGTATTTCCAGATGCACCTGCAGCCTTGCGAAGCTCGCGAACTGAAGACTTCGCCTCCCTATAATTGTCAAACGTATTCAGCAATGTGTGCTGTTTGAATGAATTAATTGCAAAGACGTGGTATGGCATGGACCGCTCGATTGGTTAATCTGTCAAACTATAAATGAACGACCTGAACTAGCTATATGTCATAGGGGATACTCACCTATCCACATGGACAGGTTGCTACCCTAATAACGCAATAAATCATGCGTCAATCACCAGTGCTATCAATCGCACAGTTTTTCCTGAACAGCCAGCACTGCCGCTTGCACGCGAGACTGCACACCTAATTTTTTCAACACAGCGCGAACATGCAATTTGACTGTCCCGTCGACTATCCCTAACGACCTGGCGATGTCCTTGTTGCTTTCGCCTAGTGCGATATGCCTGAGAATGTCCATCTCTCTTGGCGTTAGTCCATACACCATCAGCGGATTAGATTCAGTCTCAGCTGGTCGTGTTTTAGAGACCGCGGCACGTGCTAGCAATCCAGTCAAATCGGGGGCAACAACCGTCTCACCACTATAGGCTTGATGCAATAACTTAACAAAATCATCCGGGTCCATATCTTTCAACAGATAACCGGCAGCACCAAGTTCGAGTGCCCGCAGCAAGTCGGCTTCTTCGATGCTGGTGGTCAGAATAACAACGCATTGCAAAGGTAAAACCTCACGAATCTGTTCTAGCACTTCTATACCGTTCAGTTCTCGCATGCGTAAGTCGAGTAAAACAATATCCGGTTTTTTTTCAACGACCAGTTGTGTAGCCTCGAGTGAGTTACCCGTCATGCCGACTACGTTCAGTGCTCTGCGCGTGAGCAATTCATTCAAGCCGGTTCGAAACAAAGTATGGTCGTCAACAATCACAGCGCTCATCTGTTTATCGTTCATGACTCGAGATTCTCCCGTAGCGGCGGAAGTGATAACGTTACTCGCGTGCCTTCGCTAACTTCCGAGTCAATACTGAGTACCGCGCCAATGCTCAATGCTCTTTCATGCATAATACAAAGACCGATGTGATTTCCATACTCCAAATGTTCAGTAGTACTGCGCTGCTTAATGTCATCGTAATCAAAGCCAACTCCATCATCTTCAATCAATAAGTCGCGCACTCCCGATTGCTGCATGCGCAGAAATACTCTTATCATGCTGGCCTGTGAGTACTTCTGAGCGTTGTTCAACACCTCGGCGACAATGCTTTGCACTACCGAATCCTCGCGAGGCGTAAATTGGATAAGCGGATCTTTGCTTTGAAAGAAAATGGAAATACTCGATCGTTCTCTAAATTGATCTATTAGCTCGTGCAACGAATCTGCCGATCGATGCGTGCTCAGCTGACTTCGATACTCATGGATAAGGCCCCTCAATTCGGTGTTAGCTTCACCGATCGAGCCTTCTATTTTCTCGATGGAACGCAGCAATTGTTCAGGCTTTTGATCAGCCACAGACTCGCGCAGCATCGTAACTTGATAACGTGTTGCCAACAACGTTTGAGCAAGCGAATCGTGTATTTCAGCAGCCAGTTCGCCGCGTTGTTGATACAACAGGGTCTTTTGGCCTCGCTCAACAGCTGAATACTTACTCACAAAAAGTGTTAGTTGCTCGGCGACTGTCGATAATATTCGTTGTGCTTTTCGTGTTCGCAGCTCGCTCATACTCGAGGCTTGCACAACAATCATTCCAGCAACCAGATCACCATCAAAAAAATTGACCTTAGCGTATCCGGCAGTCGTATCCTCACCATGGGGATCTACACCAGGTTGCTTTGGGATTTCGTGATAATAAATACCTTTACCGTCAGTATGAACCGTTTCACCGTCGTATTCCTGTACGGGTGATAAATCAGTTGACCCGTTTTCGCCGAGACTGGTATTCGAACGTGCCGAGCCCAAAAACAAGACGGCTTCAGAATCTATTTTATACAAACTCACCTGCACCTGATCGAACCAATCGGCCAATGCTGAACAAATAGTTTGTGCAACAATGTGTAATTCGGATTCTCTGCTAACCACTGTCGTCAAATCAAACAGCAACTTCAATTCTGCTTTCTGTTGTTCCAGCCGATTCGTCTGCATGTCAACCAGGTTGTCCATATCGGTAGACAATTGACTCAACGAGCTGGCCAGATTACGCGTATGGAAATCAAGCTCGTTATAGTGTTGATGCTCCACGGGCAAATCGATATGCGCATTCAAGTCCCCATCACAGACTTGTTGCAGCCACTTTCGAAAAGCCAAATCAGGCTCGATAAAGGCCTTTTTTATATACCTCCACACAAGCAATACCGCACCAACAGTGCCGATGCTCAATGTGATTCCCGCAGCAACATAGTTGAGGACACTAACGTTGCCAGACGCGCGAAACAGTAGCCATAGCAGCAGACACAACGCCAACACCATGAACGTTGCGAATACTATGAGTATGTTGCGTAACGATTGCGCTGATGCCCAAGCGCGCCCAAACGCAGACAATTGCCCTCGCCGGGTTCGGTAATACTGATTGTCCTGTTCAGCCGCCATCATCAACAGGGTCGGCTCCATCTTCGGTATTGGCTTGCGGTGCAACAAACGTAGGATCGTTGGGATTGAGAAAAATAAATTCTTTCAGGTCACCCTCAACAGCGACAAAATCCAATTCTGTTCCAGCTAATATGGGCTTGTGATCATTAGCAATGACCACATCGATACCACTGCTGGCTACCATGGTATCGCCTGGCCCCGCTTCATCAAATCCCATTTGGTATTCGATGGAGCCATCGGGTGTTTTTTGTGCAGCCACACGCAAAGGCATATCGTCAAAATCGTGTTCTTGCATGCTTCGCTTTAGCTCAGCGGCGGCCGATTTTGTAACCTTAAACATGCTTGCAGTTATCCTTTCTAGTTAGCTCACTAGCGACACGATGAAGCAACCAGTCCACCCACGGGGTATTCGTCGTGTGTCGAAAATGCGCGTACGTAGCATGCACATTATTGATGCGTACACCGTCATGAGAACCATCAATACCATAGCCTCGTTCTACATGGTAGATAAATTCGGGATTTGTATCAAACGTGACTTTTGAATGATGAAATTCGTGCGCCAACAAACAAGAAGGCTCAGGGAGTTCAGGCACTGGCAAATGATGGGGTTTTTTCGAATCACAGGCGAACAGACGCATATAGCCCCGACCTACCGGCCGATCAAGAAGCTCGACGTCAGCATCAATGCAACCCGCCATGGCAAATTCATCGTCGTTGTGGCGAATTGAGCGGCACAGATACATCAATCCTGCGCACTCTGCATGCACTGCCAAACCTTGTTCCACTGCATTCCGGAACCCATGACGAAAATCGACGTTCTCGCTGAGCTTCCTGGCATATCTTTCGGGAAACCCACCACCAATAACTAATCCGTCGAGCGCGTCTGGAAACTGGTCATGCAAAGGTGATGCGTTAACAATTTCCACTCCTCGCGAACGCAGCACGTTCAGATCGTCCTGATAGTAAAAATGAAATGCTTCATCGTAAGCCAAACCTATTCGTACTAGCTGTCTGGCATTTTTCCCGGTTGATGCACCGGCTGTTTCAGCCAGGGCGTCAGCGGCAGTAGAATTAAACTCAGGTACCGACTCTGCAGTGATGTGCTTAGCAGTTTTCATGTCAGTAAACAGTGCATCAAGATCACACTCTGCTTCGAGTAAGTTGGCAGTGGAATCAATGATCTGTTGAGAGTGAACGCATTCCTGAACGGGTAACAATCCTAAATTTTTCTCAGCCAACGCGATGTCAACCGACTCAGGTAACGATCCGATCAGTTTTAAGTCGGTGTACTGAGTGATGGCTTCATCTATTTTCTGAAAATGACGGGCCGATCGCACCCGGTTAATAATAATGCCGGAATACACTACATTTGGATCGAACGATTGCAAACCATTGACCAGGGCAGCCAGCGTACGATTCATACCTCGACCATCGAATGTAAGCAGCACTGGCAGATTCAACTGTTTGGCTATACTTGCATTGCTGTCTGAGCAATCTTCACGCATACCGTCATGCAATCCCTGAGCGCCTTCCACCAACGCCATCGAATCGCCAGGCAGATTGTGCTTATAGGTTAATAATAATTCCTCAGCAGTTTGCAAGTGCGGGTCGAGGTTATAACAAGCACGCCCACTGGCCGATGCAAGCCATTGTGGATCGATGTAGTCAGGTCCTTTTTTAAAGGTCTGTACGCTGATTTTCCGGTGTCGCGCAGCACGGGCTAAACCAGCAGCGAGAGTTGTTTTGCCGCTTGAGCGCCATGGGGCGGCAACAAAATGTCCGCTCATCACAACCGTTATTTATCCGTATGCTCGATTGCAACACTCGGTGGTATGAAAGGAAAAATGCGCAATATAACAACACACAACAACAACGCGAGTGCCAGACCACCTGCGCCAAGTCCCCACTCCCATATGGAAGGTTTATATAGTGGAAAACCGCCATCTCCAAACGAACTGCTTATCACCGTTTTGTCTGGAAAGAGCCTTTGCGGCGTGCTTTGCGATCCGATAATGATGCTATAGAGTAAAAATGCCGCGCCAACGATGGTACACAGCGACGATGCAAGAAGCTTCGACGTCCCTTGACTGTCTCTTAACAGCCACCACGGCACAAGCACACCAAGACAAACATGTCCCAACCAGAACAATACAGAGAATACGCTACTTAAAGCAAACTGCTCTACTGCACGGTGTTCCGCAACATACAGATTAGTGATGTGATGCACGATGGAGAAATACAGCAGTGCTAACAAAAACCAGCGCAAAAAACTTCGTAGTGAATGTGCTAACTCTGAATTAACAGGCACAGACTGCCATCGCCAAACACTGAGCAATGCAATGGCGATAATAGCGGTGCCCATTGCAAACGACATCGCGATAAATAGTGGTGCAAGCAGCGCACTATCCAGAGAGTCGCGACCAACCAGAAAACCGAAAATACTGCCGGTGCCTGTCGTGAGCACGATACGCCAAAAAAAAGCAAGCTTACCCAACAGACCGATATGCCGATTAAATCGACGCTCCATTATGACCCATAAATAGGCGACACCGATGACCATAAAACCCGTGTAAAGGAATATATTCCACGTGAATATAGAACGAAAATTATAGTGGGTCATGGCGATAATTAGCCGATCTGGTCGTCCCAGATCAAGCACCAGCACGATGAGACCACCTAGCAATAAGGAGAGCGCGAGCAGGACAGATATGCGCGCATAGGGTTTATACAGTGCTATCCCAAACACACTGCCCAGGCTTGCCCCATTAAGCGCACCGGAGGCGGCCACGATTAAAGCTATGGCAAACACGTGTGGCAGACCCCAAACGATATGGTTGTTCATACCCGTCACTATGTGTCCGTGCTGTTCCATAACATGGGCGCAATAGGCACCGATTAACACCACTAACATCAGTCCGGCAATCAGACAGGCAAAAATACCGGCTCTTGATTTTAATGGACTGTAGTTCATAGCCCGATGTATCTCACACCGGTATTCAGTTCAAGGTCGCTACGCACCTGCACGTTATCCTGTTGCTGCATCGCTTGGGAGATTTTGCTTGACGGGTCGTTCAGATCACCGAACAAAATAGCGTTATACCCGGCCTTAGTACACGCATCAGCACAGGCCGTTTGCTGTTCGTTGCCCGAATCAATTCGATGAACACACAAGGTACAGCTCTCCACAGTGCCTTTTCCACGTGGTGCGGATGGCTTTTGATCGGTTAGTACTTCATGAATAAAAGAGCGTGCCTTGTATGGGCATGCCATCACGCAATAGCGACAGCCAATGCAAGTATGTTTGTTCACAAGGACAACACCATCGGCTCGCTTAAAGGATGCACCAGTTGGGCAGACATCGACACAGGGGGCGGTATCACAATGCTGGCACAGCATAGGAAGCGAGCTTTCGCGGGCCGTAAGATTATCCTTTAAATCTATTTTTCGAATCCATTGTGCATCTGTGGCCGGGCTGCCGGTATCTTTAATGCCGTGCTCTTCATTGCAGCCGCGCACACAGGCATCGCAACCAGATGCGCACTTCGAACTATCGATGAGCAAACCCCAACGGTGGGTGGAAGATGCAGCACTGCTACCAATTGAGTTGCTCTGCGCAGCGTTCAGTTCAATGACGCGCAAGGACGCTGCTGCACCGGCAACGCCGAGCAGACCCAGCTTTTGTAAAAATCCACGACGGGCCGCACCGGCGTGACTGGATTTATCTGGATTTATTTTCATCGAGTCCATGAAGCTTCGCTATGGTTCGAGAAGGAATGTTTTTATAGTTGTGGAATCGTTCGGGTCTGAGTTGGGCTGTTTCTTTTATTGAAGGCACCGCCGCATGACATCCAAAACAATCAATTTTGACAGCGGCATACGTGTGGCAACTCTGACAAAACTGTCCCGGGGCATCCACTCGCTGCATGTCTCCATTGCTATCAGCGCTGGCGTGGCACTCTACACAACCAACCAGACTAAACGGATTCTCTCGCACGCCGTCCAGCACAGTTTCATCGCGTTGATGGTTTAACAAATCCATATGATTTGCTCGCATGTAATCGGTTTCGGCCACACAGGAGTCACCTTTGCCTTTGGGAAATACCGGGCCATCCACCGCATTGGCAAGTAATGTGAAAAGACCACATGCGAGTCCCAACAAAACAACGAACCGTCGCTGCCGTTTACCGGATAACATTGATCAGTGACCCATGCCCATATCAATGTAACCAGACGGACAAACATCGGAACAGATATGGCACCCAATACATTTGTTGTAATCGGTATCAACATATCGTCCGGTGGTTTTTTTATCCTTATTAACCCTGAATACCGCAACTTGTGGACAGTAAATAACGCAGTTATCACATTCGAAACACATCCCACAGCTCATACAGCGACCGGCCTCAGCAACGGCTTGTTCTTCTGTTATCACGTTTAACCGTTCTTCAAAATGTCCGAGAACTGCATCGCCCTCCGGCACTTCTTCCGAGCGCTTGTTGCGCGCTTCCGGTTTCCAATGACCTAGAAAAAGCTCATCGGCTGCAGCAATTTCGTTGGCCGATCTATCCTCATAATTGTGGACGGCGAATTCTGCCTGATCAGTGCCCCAGCTTGGCATGGTTTCGTAAGTAGACGGCGCAAGCTCAACCTCGTCGAGCTTCTTCATTAAATTAAAGTGATGAACATCAACTTTGGGGCGCTTGTGTTGTTGTTCGCCGCTCAGGTACAAGTCGATAGAATTGGCTGCAACAGCTGCCTGCCCAATAGCGGTCGTGAGCAGGTGAGGCCGGATAATGTCACCAGCGACAAAATGACCAGGTCGGTCTTTTACCTGGTAAAAACCGTCTGAATCTATCAGGCCACGCCCGTTGTCCAGCTCTTCCAGACCTTCCATATTGCCACCCTGCCCGATCGCTGCGACGATAAGATCGGCTTCAATGGTGCGTTCAGTATCGGGTACGGCCTCCGGTCGTCCGTCCTTGTCAAGAGTACAATCGCACAGCACAATACCAGTAGCTCGACCGTCCGCATCTTTGTTTATTCTTATTGGCATAACACCGTTAACAATGCTCACACCTTCTGTTAAGGCGTCATGCACTTCATGCTCTGCTGCGGTCATGTCTGATCTGGGTAAAAGGGAAGTCAGGGTAACATCGGCACCACTACGCGCAGCAGCCGTGGCTGCATCGTGTGCTACGTAGCCGTGTACCACTTGCTCGGGCCGATCTTGTTTTTTCATGTTCTTGATTTTACCAAGACGTCTGGCTACTGAGACGACATCGATAGATGTATCACCCCCGCCGACACAGACAACTTTATCGGTTGCGATTTTTAACCGCCCCGTATTAAATGCTTCCAGGAACTTGACACCGCTAACGCAGTTAGGCGCATCCCCACCCGGTACGGGTAAAGCTCGACCAGACTGGCAACCTATAGCCCATAGAATCGCATCGTATTCTTGTTCGAGCATTTCAATACTGATGGTCTCTCCAACTCGCACACCCAGTTTGAGTTCAATATCACCCATTTGCAGAATACGATCTATTTCTGAATCAAGGTGTTTCCTTGGTGTGCGATAACCGGGGATGCCGTAGCGCATCATTCCGCCAAGTTCTTCGTGGTCATCGAACACGGTTGAACCGTATCCTTTAAGTCGAAGCTGGTAGGCCGCCGCAACTCCGGCAGGCCCACCTCCAATAATTGCCACACGCTTGGTCGAGGTAAGCGCAGGCGAATCAAACGTGAAACCCTGTTCAGTTGCGGTGTCACCTATGTATTGCTCAACAGCATTAATACCGACAAAATCATCCACATCATTTCGATTACAACCGGCCTCACACGGCGCAGGACAAACACGTCCCATTTGCGACGGAAACGGGTTGGCGGAAGTTGAACGTCTGAAAGCATACTCTTGCCACGACATCCCTTCAGGTGGTTTCTCAACACCTCGCGCGATTAATAACCAGCCGCGAATATCTTCTCCTGATGGACAACTGCTCTGACATGGAGGGGTGCGATTGACATAGGTTGGACATTTGTGTGATTCATCCGCAACAAAAATTTGTTCAGTCCAGTTTTTCCAATGCTGGTCACCATCCTTGTATTTTCGCGCGGTCTGATTTTCAATTTTCTGCGTCTTACTCCAAGGCGTTGTCATTTGATTCTCCGGTAGTATTTACTGTTCTTGATTGAAAACCAGCGCATCACCAACTAATTGATGCACACTGACGATTTGATCCATACGAAAACCGTAATACGGCAGAATCTTGGAAAACTGACTTTTACAAATTGCGCAAATTGCTGCCATATGAGTAATTTGATGTGCATCATTGACCTCCTTGAGTGCTTGCATTCTAGGCAGAGCACCTTTAACTCGCAGTTCGATCAAATCGTCCGTGAGTAAACCACCCCCACCGCCACAACAAAACGTGGCCTCCCCAATTGTATTGGCCGGCATGTCATAAAAGTGATTACACGTGGCACGGATAACGTCTCGTGGCAAAGTAAATTGGCCACCCGCCACTGTTCCCATTCTGGACGCCCGCGCCACATTGCACGAATCATGAAACGTCACACGCTTGTCATCATTGGCTTCAGGATCAAGCTTGAGTCTGCCTTGTTGAATTAGGTCGTGTGTTACCTCGACAATATGCTGTGGCACTGGATAAGCCGGGTCAAGAAAATCAAACGGACCGGCCAGAGTATTTAAAAAACTGTAACCCACGCGCCAGGCGTGACCACATTCGCCAAACACAATTCTTTTCACACCTAGCTCTAAAGCTGCCTCACGAATACGTATCGCAACTTTTTGCATCTGCTCATAGTTACCAATAAACAATCCGAAATTCGCAGCTTCAGATGCATGGGAAGAAACGGTCCAACTCAGCCCGGCCTGATGAAATACTTTTGCATAGCCGATCAAACCATCAATGTGCGGTTCGGCAAAAAAATCTGCCGATGGTGTTACCAACAAAACGTCGGCCCCTTTTACATCAAGAGGAAATTTGACGTCGACATTAATTTCCTCGAGCACATCTTCTTCAAGGCCTTCTAGTGTGTCGGCCAACGCAGGTTCGGGTAAACCAAGGTTGTTCCCCAGTTTATGAACCTTGCCAATAATCTCATTGCAGTACTTTTGACCGATACCGATGGTGGCCATGATTTCACGTGCTGCCATGGACACTTCAGCCGTATCAATCCCGTAAGGGCAATATACCGAACAGCGACGGCACTGTGAGCACTGATGAAAATACTTATACCAATCATCCAGCACATCTTTGGTAAGGTCTTTTGCACCAACAAGTTTGGGAAAGTATTTGCCTGCAGGCGTGTAGTAACGTCGATCCACTTGCCGCAACAAGTCTTGCCTTGCAACGAGCATGTTTTTAGGATCGCTGGTGCCCAGATAGTAATGGCACTTGTCGGTACAGGCGCCACATTTAACACAGCTATCGAGATAGACCTGCAAGCCACGATATTTACCGGTGAGTTCACCGAGTTTGGCTATCGCTACGTCATGCCAGTCGTCTATCAATTCACCTGGAAATCCCAGCGCTTCCTGAATTGGCGGCTTGGCAACAAACGGCTGACTATGAGCCATGGTGCCTTCACTCAGCGCTGGTACCGATAAGTACTCACTGGTTTCCGGAATGTCGAATTCTGGCGGTTTAGCCATCTTTGGATTCTGCTCGTTTAGCCCAACGCGATATGTGCCGCCGCTCGCGGGGATTGTCGACTTGATTTCGGGATGGACTAAAAAACAATCCAGGTGCATGTAGTAATTTTGAGAATGGAAAAATCAACAACAAGACCGACACCAATAGCAAATGCATGAACAAAGCAAAACTAAAGGGTAAAGAGCCAAACTCAAATCGAAGTAATCCTAACGCAAAAATTTTTAACGCCACGATATCGATGGGAGCGATAAATCGCATGGTGATTCCTGTCACCGCAATGGCCATAAGAAACACCAACATCAGATAATCCGAAGGTGCGGATATATACCGCACCCGATCAACTAGAAATCGCCGCGCCAATAATCCAGACAGCCCGACAAGCATTGCAAGCGCTGCGTATTTGCTCAAAGGCGCTAACAAGGCGACCCACCACCAAACCGGTTCAGTGAAATAACGAATGTGCGCAAGTAAAGTGACGAGTAATCCGGCATGGAACAACCAGCCAAATATCCATGTCCATTTCGACGCTTTAAAAAGACTTTCGAACAGTACCACTTCGCGCGCCATGCGTAACACGACGCCCCGACGTGTCGTTGGTGCTGGAGTAGTCGGAATTTTTAATGGTGCAGGTGTACTGGCATATTGGTAGATCTTACGCGCAAGACCGACAATACCAATCAAAGCGGTGACGTACAGCAATACACTGAAAAGCAAACCCATATTAATTGAGCAGTCGACGAACGAGCATGTGATACCCGGCAATCCGTCGACCTGGCATCCTCTTTATACACAGCCTGTGGGCTTTGGCAGCCCTGCGTATTTACACGCTTGTTTTGCAGGACCATATGGATACAGTTCGTACAAGTAGCCACTATTGCCTTTATCTTTACCGAGTTTTTTCCCGATGGCTTTGGTCAATACCCGGACAGCTGGTGCAATTTGGTATTCTTCGTAGTATTCGCGCAGGAAGTTAATGACTTCCCAATGATTGTCAGTTAACTCACAGTCATCAATGTTAGCCATGGCTGCTGCCACGTCTGTATCCCATTCTGATAAATCAGCCAGATAGCCTTCCTCATCAGTTTCATACGATTTACCGTTTACTTCGATACTGCTCATTTTCTCACTCCCGTGGTTGAGCAATTAAAAATCTAAAGCCAGGAGTGCACTCGATCGTGTTTAACAACCAAGTCTACAAATCCTGCATAATCCACTATATTCACATCGCCCAGCAAGCTGGCATCAGCAAACCCTCGTGCATCGAGATCGGGACCCAGCACATAGAGTTTCGATTGACTACCCGCGGCAGTGATTGCATTACTGACTGCGGTACCACCTACTGCGGCAACCACTGCATCTTCTATTAGCAGTACACCATCCCCACTGCCAATTCGGCTCAGACACTGCTCAAGCGTTCGTTTTTCAAACGGCGATTTGTTAATGATATTTAAAGTACCCATATTAGAAACTCAGTACCACGCTATGATCATCCACAAGAGGTTTCACAGCGTTGCGTTCTATTACCTCAACGTCAATCAACAAATCATCCTCCACCAGTCCACGTTCTTCCAGCGATTCTTTTTCAACAAAAACCTTCTCCACATCGTAGCCCTCAAGTGCACGAAAGGTTTTGGAAAAATTTTTCATCTCCAGCCCATCTGGCTGCTGATTTTTTTTGATTTGATAAACACCATCGTCCAAAAACAACAAACTGACATCTTGATCAAACGCAGCCCCAATCAAGACTGTTTCAAGTGACTCGTGCGCATAAACAGTACCGTGCGGCGCTCGTCGATTGATATAAAGAAACTTTTTGATAACACCACCAGTTTCATCGTCTGTCATTACTATTTACTCTGCTAGTTAGAACAACTCAAGTTCTAGTTAGAACAACTCAAGTTTAAGTTTGAGCATGCCAGGCCATGCTGGATCTTACTATCTCAATCACCAAATGTGACGAGGCGATCAGCCTCTATACCCACTTCTATAAGCTGGCCCAACCCCGAAATTCGAAAACCATCGGCTATGTTGGTAGCATCTTTACCGTTGCGATCTCGCTCACCATCATCAACCATTCCACGACGCTGACAGGCTGCAACACACAACACCAGATCGATGTCTTTTTCTTTTGCCATTTCTGACCAACGGTTCTGCACGTGGCGATCATCTTGCGGAGGCGTCGCCAGCCGTGTTCCGTTATAGACGCCATCGTGGTAGAAGAACACGCGGATTATCTCATGCCCGGATGCTAACGCAGCTTGAGCGAAGTGATAGGCCGTATCAGAGCTTTGATGCTGATAAGGCCCTTCGTTAATGAGTAGTGCAAGTTTCACGGCAGAGTATTCCAATGCAGCTAGAATCGAATATGGCTGGATGAGTTAAGGCTTTTACGCGACCCACGCCAATTATCTATATGGTATTTAGTAAACGGCAGTTCAGTAATCTCAAAAAAGCGCGGCCATCCAATGCGATCTATCCAGTCATTAATACGTTCCCAGTCGCGCGCATCTTCTTTGTATGCAAAGAGAATTTTTTTAACTACTGCCGTAGCCTCTGGCCAACGCGGCGGATTATTCGGAATACCTGCAGCAACCAGTTTCTGAAATGAAGGCTTGCTGCGCGCATTAGAATGGTTACCACCAACCCATACCGCTAGCTTGGAATGCTCAGGGTCATTGATCTGCATAGGTGGACACGGAGGATAACAGGCACCACAACAAATGCACTTTTTCTCATCCACTTCAAGCGATGGTTTGCCGTTAACCATGGCTGGCCGAATTGCGGCAACCGGACAACGCGCAACGACCGACGGACGCTCGCATACATTGGCAACCAGATCATGATTGATTTTCGGCGGCTTGGTGTGCTGAATGTTAATCGCTATATCACCCTGCCCGCCACAGTTTATCTGGCAACAAGATGTAGTGATATGCACCCGGTTAGGCATCTCGGCATGGGTGAACTCGTGAATCAGTTCATCCATCATCGACTTGACGATACCCGATGCATCGGTACCAGGGATGTCGCAGTGTAGCCAGCCTTGCGTATGCGAGATCATGGCCACTGAATTTTGAGTGCCGCCGACAATGAATCCAGCATCGGTAAGCGCACCTATGAGCGGCTCTACCTTGCTTTCCGAATCCACCATGTATTCGATGTTAGAGCGTATGGTAAATCGAACGTGTCCATCAGCAAATTCATCACCAATATCGCATAACTTACGTAATGTATAAACGTCGAGAATGCGTTGAGTGCCAGCCCGCACCGTCCAGATTTTTTCACCACTTTCGGCAATGTGGCAAAGCACACCCGGTTTAGGATGTGTGTGATCAACCCATTGGCCAAAATTTCTGAGCATCACCGGATGAACATATTGCATACCATCAGGACAACCGCTTTCGATCGCCTTACGCATCTTTTTCTTTTCAGCAGTAGCAGCCATTATTTACTCCCCGCGCTGGTACCAGCGGATTGCGCTGTACGTCGTTCGAACCACTTAGCGGCTTCTTCGTCCCAATCGTCCAATCGAACATAGGAACTTTCACGTGGATGCGAAATCATGTTCGGGTCTACATCAACACCAATGCCTTCGAGAAAGTTCACCAAGCCTATACGCTCGATCATTTCACCGGTTCGCTCGTGTTCCAGTGCGTTTTCGGCAAAAAAATCAATTGTCTCTTCAGCGATTTCTACTATGCGTTCGTAGTCTTCTTCAGTGTCCAGCCGCATAAATGGCACGATAACCGTACCAAAAAGGTCTCCAATTTTTAAAGTTCGTTTACCACCGATAAGAATACTGACACCTTTATCGTCTCCAGGGCTAAAGGCTGATGGCACGACGTTCAGACAATGCATACACCGAACGCAATTGCGGTTGTCAACGTCAATGGAGTCGTCATCCTTGAGTGACAAGGCATTGGTCGGGCAACGAGTGATGATATTATCGATGACATGTTGGCGGCCTTTGCGTCCAACATAGTCCTTGAATGCGTCCTGATCGACTTTCATATCATCGCGCCACGTACCAATAACAGCGAAGTCAGCACGCTCAATCGAGTTCATACAATCGTTAGGGCAACCGGAAATCTTGAATTTAAATTTGTAAGGCAAAGCCGGGCGATGCACATCGTCGGTAAAGTTATTAACCAGGCTGCGATGCACCTTGTGCTCATTGGTGCACGACATCTCGCAACGCGAACTACCAACACACGACATTGCCGTTCTCACACACGGGCCCGCACCGCCTAAGTCGAATCCATATTCATTTATTTCGTCGAAAAAATGCTGGGTGTTATCGGTGGTCGCACCTATAAACATAATGTTGCCGGTTTGCCCATGGAAGGTCACCAACCCAGAGCCGTGTTTTTCCCAGCTGTCAGCCAGATTACGCAGCGCATCGGTGGTGTAGTGATTGCCCGCTGGTGGCTGAACCCGCAGCGTATGAAATTCGCGTGACTTGGGGAACATATCCCCGACCTCGGAGAAACGAGGAATGATGCCACCGCCGTAGCCGTAAACACTGACAGTACCGCCTTTCCAGTAGCCTTTACGGGTTTTATAGGAATGCTCCAGCTGGCCCAACAAATCGTTGGCCATACCATTAACCCGATCGCTCGGATGATCGTCGCGCAGTCGTTTAATACCGCTAACAAAACTCGGCCAGGGGCCCGTCTCCAGATGATCGAGCATCGGTGTATCGTGCGGGTTCTTAGTGCTCTCGTCTGTCATTTGCTACTAGCCTCTGTTATTGATGCTGTTTGCGTTTTTATAGGTTGCGACTCGAAACCGACGATGACGTTCAGTTTGTCTGGGCGGACGCCACCATTTATCTTGTCCGACTAACTGGATCAAGTGTAGTGGTTTTGGGGATTTACAGCCAGCTACCCATTGGGAACACTAAACCTGACGCAGCCTATCTCCAAAGGCATAGGCGCTATCAACTTTGACCCAGACTCACGCCACAAGTTAGACTCCTACTTCACGAAACCAAAGACGCAGCAAGAAACTCATCGGTTGGGTGACCACCACTTGATGAACTGCAAACCAATGCAAAAGCCAACTCACCATCAACCGCTAACAAGCAGCCAGGCCCGCACCCTGCCCGAACACTTGGATGGCCATTCCTCCAGGTACCACCTGTGGCGCTCGGAACAGTTACAACAGCAGGCGCAATTGCAGCAGTCTCAGCCCGGATTCCATCCGCTGGATGATCAGATTAATTCTGCGCACAATCGAGCGCAGTTTGAAACCATGTGTCAGCAAGTGCAGGATTCAGGATTCACGCTTTATGAATGGACAACGAACTCAGACAATGCCAGAGCGCGCGAATGTGCTCTGCATCAGTATCTGGGATTGATCGACGCCGATACTGGCGTAATATCCGGCACCGATAACCTCTCACTGCTGGAGGACAAGACAGGCACACGAACAAGCCGATTTATTCCCTACTCAAACCGCGCCATGAATTGGCATACCGACGGTTATTACAATGCTGTTGATCAGCAAGTTCGCTGCTTCAGTTTGTATTGCATCGAACAGGCCGCTAGCGGAGGTGCGTTAACCCTGATGAAAAACGAACTGCTGCTCATTGCGTTATACGACACTAACCCTGAATGGGTAACTGAACTGACCCACCCTCAAGCCATGCTGCTGCCTGGAAATACAGATGATGAAGGTCACCACCGTCCCGATCGATCTGCACCGGTATTATCAGCTTTTTCAGATGGCACACTTAATACACGCTTCACTACACGGACCCGGAATATTCATTGGCATTCAGCGGCGGTTAAAGCGGCGGCAGAATCGGCAACTCGTCTGATTACTGATAGTACCCACTGGCATACGCAGGTCAGATTAGAGCAAAACCAAGGCATAATTACGCGCAATATGCTACACCGACGTGAGGCGTTTATAGATGAGCAGCCACAAGCACGCAGACAAATTCTACGAGGCAGATACTCAAGCTTGCCACAAGTAGAAGCCCACCAACCCCAAAGCAGTTAATTGAAGAATACAAAATGCTAAAAGTCAGTGACTTGCTTTTACAACATCGGGAAGTACAAACCTTTGCCGAACTGGTTGAAGTCGTTAAGCTGCGTGCATCCGGTGAAATGTTTTTTCGGATGGACCTGAAACCGCCATACCCGGATACCCCAATGGATTGGGAAGCCATATTGGAAGCGGCTTTTACCGGTTACCAATCCAATGTCGAGTAAAGACTTGCCGGAGTCGCTGCCGTTGTCCGATGCAGAACGTAAGCTCATGGACAAAACACCTGACGCAGCGCACGAAATTCGCGTGCAACAACTGCAGGAGCGCTTATTACAACTGCCGGAATGTTCGCATCCATCGCTTGCGAATACAGCACAGGCTTTGCACCGTGCAACACTCTGTCTTGAACTGGCCGGCCTGCTTCTCGATCTGGATCGAAAATCGGAGGCATACCCTCAGGCGCGCAGCTCAGTCGATATTTTTATTGCACAGGAACGTTTCGAAGATGCCGCATTGGCTTGTCAGTATGTTTATTTGACCGACAACGATGACGCTCTCGCTGCTGCAGGACAAGCAGCATGGCTAGCTGTAACCTACCCCATCGACCCGCGTTTAACGGCAAACATATTGACTCATATCGTTGATGAGACACCCGATGATTCCGATGGCGCTGCTGTGGCAGCAGCCACCGCGCACTACATCGCCGACCTGCGCTGTGACGGACCCGATCACGAAGAGTTGACACTTTTCACAGGCGGTTTACTGGCAAGGGTTGCGCGTCGGCACAGCGATGTGCAAAACAAAACCATTTTCGATCTGTGGGTTGAACGGCTCGAACTGGATCAACCAGAGAAATTTCTGGTTCGTTTACGCAATGTTATCGATGTTATGGTTCAATCAGATTGGTGGTTTGATCATGAAAAGCTCACCAGTGAGTTACCCGATGATGCTTAACGCTTTTACGCCTGTGCGCAATGCCTGCAATCGAATTCTAAGATGAGTACCTGGATAGAAAAAGGTGCTGATACCACCATTGCTTCGGCGAATACAGCGGATGTTGTGTTCAAACTGGAGTGCCGACGACTACCCGTTGATCATGCAGCTGAACTTGCCAATGGTATTTGCACGTTGGTGCCATGGTTAGTGGATTTGCCATTGGCAGGAATCCATAGCGTACACGTTGCCGGTTCGCAAAATGGTTGGAGCCGACCCGATGGACAAAGCGGTGAATGGTTGGAACTCTCCCGCCGCACGCGCTTGCGCATCCGGGTACCGATTGACCGTGCATCACAACTCATCAACGACATTGAAAATAGCCAACTCGATGTGGCTGGCCAGAATATGCGCATACTCACCGCCAACGTCAAAGAGCTCTTCGCAGGAACAACACTGTTTGCACGCTATACTTTTTTTGATGAATCAAACCATCCAGAAGAGAGCGAGAATGAATTTTTAGCACGAGTCATCAACGTGTGTGAGTCGTCTGGATTTACCCCTAACAAGCTGATGTGTGGTCGAACGCAAACGATTCAATCAGCAGATGGCCCTTTACTGACCAGAAGTGTGCTGCTTGACGATGTTCCAATTCAACATTCGTTACGCCTGCAAGATACCGGTATTGGTGATAAGCGATTACTTGGTTGTGGCATTGTGATTCCGCACAAGGACACCGCTGCCGTTAACTAAACGACTCAGATAATGCCGCTGCTAACAAGAACTAACTGAATTCGCCTGGATCAAAACCGGCTTTTGCATAACACTCCTTTGCCTTCTCATCATCTGGTGCCACACCTCGCCCTTCAGCGTAAATCATGCCCAGCGTTGACCAGGATCCGGCGAGCCCATTGGCGCCAGCCTGCTCCAGCCAGTAAATAGCTTTTTCGCTATCTTGCGCCACACCTTCACCAAACAAGTTCATAACGCCTAAGGAATGCTGCGCAAGAGGGTAATCTTTCTCGGCAGCTTTTAGCATGAGCTCTGCCGCCCTTTTCGGTTGAGCGATTACGCCTAACCCATTTTGAACCATCACAGCGCATCGATACTGCGCCTCTTCAACATCTTGATCTGACAAGGGCTCGAGCATTTGCCATGCACGACGGAATTCCTTCGCTTCAAAAGCGGCTATGCCGCTAGCCAACTGCATTGCATCTGAATCGTTCATTCCTGCGCTCTGTGATCTGTAAACAACGCCCTACAATACACAACATGTTATTGTCGGTCTATGCTGTGCTGCGAAGCGCAAAAATTTAGCCATTGGAAAATTGCATGCAAACTGTTAAGACTGTACCGGTGTGTGATCTCACCCTTGTGCCCATGGGCGAAATGCGATGCGTCTCACTAAGTGACAGAAACGTGCTGGTTGCACAAACCAGCTCCGGGGTTTTTGTCGCCGATGAAATGTGTACGCATGAAGATGCCCGCCTGTGCGATGGTAATCTCAATGGCACACTGGTCAAGTGCCCGTTGCATGGCAGCCGGTTCGACTTAACCACCGGTGAAGTACTCGACGACCCGGCACATGAGCCTTTGACGGTGTATCCAACCAGCGTAAACGATGGCATTGTCGTTATCGAATTAAGCGAATAATATTTTTAAACAGGCCCATATTCATTCTCCAACATGAATCAACCAGGTACATCCACTTCAATGTCTGATCGTTTAAACCAAAGCGTCCCTCCAGCCGATGCAGCACTTATGCGTTCCGCTATACAACGTGTCGCCACTGGGCCAGAGCTAAGTAAGAATCTGTCTTACGACGAAGCCCGTGCAGTGATGTTGGCCATACTTCAAGGCACAACCAATCCGGTACAGGCTGGCGTATTTTTAATTGGCCTGCGCATGAAACGCGAAACCGATATTGAATTACAAGGCGTGATGGATGCACTACGGCAAAGCACTTCGACTATGACGGCCGCTATCGATGACGTTGTGGTGGTGTCCGACCCCTACAACGGGTTTAATCGAACTGTGCATTCATCGTTGTTTGCATTACCTGTATTGGCAGCTTGCGGCGTTAGTGTTTATTCACACGGTGTGGACATGGTAGGACCAAAATTTGGTGTGACGCATCATGCCATCCTGCGCGCCCTTGGCGGTAATCCGCTGCGAACTGTCGACGATGTCGCCAGTCGGCTTGCCGATCCTGCAATCGGTTGGGGATATCTCGATCAAGCGACCTTTAACCCACAATTACATGGTCTGAATGATCTTAGAAACCTGATTGTTAAGCGGCCTGTACTCAGCACAACAGAGGTGTTGCTCGATCCAATTCGAGCCAAACAACGCACACACCTGATTACCGGTTATGTTCACAAACCCTATCGTGACACCTATGCCATGCTCGCCAAACACTGCAAGTTCGATTCTTTGTTATTAGTGCGCGGAACGGAAGGCGGTGTTATTCCATCATTTCGTGCCGATGCCCATGTTGTTCAATATGTCAATTCAGGTAATGAAGTTGAACTGGATATAGCGTTAGCGCCACTTGATCTGGCTCGTGAATATCGTGCGTTAGATATTCCGGATGACACTAAAAAGCCGCCCATCGATAAACAAGAAATGGGGATGAAGTGGGATATAGATGCACTCGCTACACTGTGTGCAAATGAAGGTAGAAAAGCGCTGTCCGGCGAGCCCGGTCCGGTTTACGATGCCGCTGTGCTTGGCGCAGCTCTAACGCTATGGCACATTGGTGCAGAGCCGGATATGCTGAGCGCAACAAACAGGGCACGCGAGGCTATTAGCAGTGGAGCCGCGACAAAGAGATTGGATGCCGGTTTGTAGTTTCTGATTTGTGATTTTTTGCGCGTCGACAACACGCACGCAGCGTTGCTTATTGCTCAGAAAAGTACTTCGCTAAGGCTGCCATTTCTTCTTTGCCCAATGACTTGGTTATTTGTTGCATAGTAGTATTTGACCGCAATCCGTCCTGATAACCAAGCAAAGCCAGAATGGTATAGCTTGGGTCGAGTCCGTTGATTGCCGGAACACCAGCGCTGGCTTTATCCCCTACATGGCAGGTTACACATTCCCCCGCCAGATATTCACCGTAGTCGGCGTCTGCCGATATTTTTAGTATCTCTTCAACGCGAGGAT
>Ga0114956_1000516_pt1 | contig 28398 bp, 15 predicted proteins | sample MaitaG_FD_87304 | JGI IMG/M metagenome (GOLD analysis project Ga0114956, IMG submission 87304) | Marine algal microbial communities from Maine, USA - Maine_Asex2 metaG | ecosystem: Host-associated > Algae > Red algae > Unclassified | place: Maine, USA | collected 2015-01-05
CCCACTACACTCCATAAGTCAATTCAGCGATAAAAAGTTGCAGCACGCAAAATGCGGAAGTTATTTCGTGACTAGTCCTTAATGTTGGCGTCACGGCGAAGGTCGTACCGCTAATTGGAATCAATTTTTGGGAACAGGCCGTTGACGACCGATTCATCCAAGATGTAGATCCATTCTCGATGTGTCCGATTGATCTGTTCTACCTGCTGCCGGGCGGCGGTCATCTGTTCGTCGCGCTCTTTTACCTTGCGTAGATACAGCTTCTGATCCGCTTCCGCCTTGGACTCAATTTCTGGAATTTCGGGGAAGGCTTGTGGATCGAGCTCCGCAGTCACGATCGACTGATACAGCAAACTTAAACTCTCTCCGCCAATACGATTGGCCAATTCTCCAACGACCAGCGTGAATCTAACTCCGTCGGATCGAACAATAGAAAGTTCTCCGTTGGTTCCAGTAAAGCGGTGGCCGCCATTTTCGAAGCCAGTGTAGTTAAACCCACGTTCGGCCAGTTGCGAAATTATTTTCTCATCGTCGCCTTTTTCAGATTGCTCAAGAAATTCAATGACGGCCTTATTTTGTTTCTCAACGTCGTTGGGTTTCAGAGTGAACAAAGAACGGACCGCCGATTCTGTGAATCCGTTGGGAAGTGCGCTCGAAAAATCTTCGGATTCGATTTCCTTACCGCCGATCGAAAGCGCTGTGATGTTTAATTTTTGCTGGCCGATGATTTCAAAAGAAGCCTTGTACAGCGGTTGTTCCTTCTTTGTTTTCTGGTCGGTGCGATGGCGGTTGACAGAAAATCCAGATACCCCAAGCCCGCTGGATGCGTCGATAGGCAACTTCAGTAAATTTGGGTCGACCCATTGGGCGAAATCAGTTGTCAGCATCTCTTTATCAAACTCGATCGCGTAAATTGTCGGTTTGCCTGGAATACGGACGTAATATTTACCGGGGCTGTTTTTGATTTGATCGCCGACGATGATGTTGGCGATGGTTTTCTTATCGCGGTCCGTCAAAACTAGTTTTGTGCCAAGCCGTGATCGCGCGGTGGTGACGCCGACATCGGAGGGATCCACGACGCCAAAATTGACATGGTCGGTTTGACTGTCTGAGTTGACCTCCAGCACGATGCGATCGTTGAGTGCGCGAGTGACTTCGAGGACACGTTGATCACCGGTGACGTCGAAGCCGCTCTTTTGAGGAATGATCCAGTTTTGCCCGCTGCGTTTAAGTCGCATACGTTGAATGTCAGACCGTTGGGCATCGTACGCGATGACTTCGATGCCGCGCACTGCTGTGGTTTCGTAATTCTCAAACAGTGGCTTGCTGACCTGAGCGTTCTGCGTCACGGCCTCGGGCCAAGGGTAGCTTGCCGCTGCAAACGCGGCCGTTATTGCTGCGACGATGCCCATGACGATGGTGGTGAAGTAAGCTGATTTCATGGTTTCATACGTTGTTGCTTGATTTGGGTTGGTCGTGAAATTTGGTGGTTGGGGACTAGGGGTTGTTGGGGACTAGGGGTTGTTGGGGACTAGGGGTTAAGCGACCAACCGGACGGCTAGCGCCGATACCGCTATCCTTGTTCGCGGCGTAGGGTGTCGTCACTTAAGCCTTCGTGCCTTGGAAATACCTTCGCGTTCTCGTAATCGCCGGCGTGTGTAAACGAAGACTCCTAAGAGAAATGGAGGGATCACCGGAATGATCACCGCCGCCAGTTTGTACTTCCGCTGGATCTCTTGAATCTTCTGTTCCGCATTGAGTTCCGCTTGCCGCTTGTTTTCATTGAGTTCGTTTTGTAATTCCTGAACTTTCACAGACAGTTTTTGCTGCTGTTCCTGTTGCTGTTGTTTTAAGATGCCTTGCTTTGCGGCCAGCGCCGCCGCGTCGTAGGACTTCTTCTGATCGCGTAAGGCGATGATGGCCTTAATTTCGTTATCCAGCGGTCGAAGCTTCTGTTTGGCTTCAACCTCGGCTGTTTCAAGGGCCAGTTTATGGTCCATCTCAAACTGTTTATTGATCTCAAACACTTTTTGAAGCTCGACTTCCTTTTGGGCTTCGATCTTTCCTAAGGTAACGTGTCGCAAACGTCGATTTCGAAGGCCAAGGAAACTCGTCTCGTCGGCCAACGCGTCGACGATGTTGAGCACAAAGCTCATATTTTGAAACTGATATTCGATGCCACTCTGGATAGGTTGGTTTCGAAGATTGAAAAAATAGTCAGACAACAGATCCAGATCTGCGACGTAGATGACATTGGATCGGTTTTTATCGGGCGCTGCATTGGGATCGTTGTTTTGGTCGTCCTTGCCACGAATATGAGACGCAATCACGAACCTGTTACCGGCCGACCCTCGATTTTGATCCCGCGCACTCAATGGGACTCGCGGCATCAACCAATCGCCTCGAATTCGTCCGGCACTTCCGGTCGTCACCAACGGAGTGAATTCTAAGTTAGTGGTTTCTGTCGGTTTTAGGTAACCGGCGTATTGAAAGAACACTTCGTCGATGCCGCTGCTGGCGGGGTGGTCCGGATTAAAATTGGGTTGCGGTCCATTTTCTTCTTTGATGATGACCAGTTCTTGCTGGTTCAAACGAGAATCTTTGGGGTAAGGGTTTGCGGAGATGGGTTGCCAAACGACCCAAGGCAGAAACCGTCCTTCGCCGGCGCTTTTGCGATCGGTGTCGATGTCCAGTGCCTGCCAAAGTTTCTGAATGTCTGCGGTTTGGCCACCGCGATTGATCGCGCGTTCGTAAAATGTGCCTGGAACGTGATTCTTGAAACTGAAGGAATTGGGAAACGGATCTTCAAAAATCGCCATCGGTTGTCCCGATTGAATCGCGACGATCAAATTGTCCAACTCTTGCTGAGACATCTTGGAGGGCTGAGCCACCAACATCATATCGAACCGGCGTTGGGGTTCGGTGCCGTCGTCCTCACGCAACCATAAGTCGATTTCGGAATCTGCGCTTACCACTTCCAATTCATATTGCTTTGCTAATTCGGAGAGAATCGCCAGAGTCGGAATGCGAAGGGGCTGTCCATTTCCCAACGGAACGACGGCGCCTTGAATCAGCGCGTCGGTGATGACCACGCCGATCGTTTTTCGTTTGGGTTGGGCGACGGTGTTGATTGAACGCATCAGTTCGTATTCGACCGGCGTGCCATAAGGGATGAAGGGCACGACGACTCGTTCGACGCCGCTGGAAACGGCCATGCCGAGGATGACTTCTGCTTCGCGCGTCGCACCGCGCGACTGGGTGGTGAATTTCTGCGGACGGATGCCGTAACGTTTGGATGCCAACACGGCCTGTTCGCTGAAGGGTTCGATACCTTGGTAGAGGTCGACCTTCACACGCTGGCCGCCCAATGCGTCAAATTCGCGTAAGAGATTTACCAGATCGTATTTCGTCCGGACAAATTCGCTGGGGATGTCGCTGCCGATGTAGGCCGTGATTTTGATGGGCGGTTGAGAATCGTCTTGATCGGATAAATCATCCAACAGTTTTAATGTGGACGGAGAAAGTGTACTGACCTTGCGATCAGAGATGTCGACTCGAGCGCGGTTGAGGAAGCTGTATTGGACGATCAGCACTAAAGACACCGCCGTAATGACCAAAAACGCCGCTCGTAGCAGATAATGCCAGAGCATCGAAGTCCCATCGCGTCCGCCCAGCCAATGTCGCCGGCCGATGAGAATCATGCTGAGGTAAATTCCAATGACAACGATGCCGGCAAAGTAGCAGATCGAAGATGCCGTGATCAATCCGCGACCGAACGGTTCAAAACGCTCCAGAATCGACCACTCGAAAAGGCGGCTGATCCATTTTTGACTGCTGAAGATTACGTCGGCGTTAGAAAAGAACGCCAGCGGTGCGTTGAAGATCGCGCCAAAGATAAATCCGACGGTGAGGTTGCTGGTTAAGAATGACGCGACGGTGCCGAGGCTGATCATGGCGATGCCGACGAACCAGTAACCCAGGTAAGTCGAAAACAGCAGGAGGTTGTCCAATTGCCCGCCAGTCATGGACAGCAGCACGGCAAAATTAGACAGTTGCGAAAACAGCAGCGACACGGTGAAGACCAGCACCGCTGCAAAATATTTGCCGATGACGATGTCAAAGTCTTTGGCGGGCAAGGTCAGCAATAGTTCGTCGGTGCCTTGGCGTTTTTCTTCGGCCCAGATGCTCATGGTGATCGCCGGGATGAAGATCAGCATGATATATGGGAGGTAGCGGTTGAGCTGATCAAAGTTGGCGAGGTTGGACGTGAAGAATTCATGCGGCCAGAACGCGGCAAATGACGTTAGCAACACAAACAGGCAGAGGAAAACGTAGCCAGTGGGGTTGCTGAAGTAGCCGATGAAGTTGCGTTTCATGACCGCGAAGGCCGCTTGTCGCCAGATGCCCAGCGGCAACATCAGGATCACTAACGCCACTAAAAACAGCAGGTCCATCACCAGCATGAAGGCGAATTCGATTAATAGTAAACCCATGGCGTCAGTTTTTTGATTGGGAGGTGGCAGTTAGTATTGTTTTGATGTGGGGAGGGGGGCAAAACCGGAGGGCTTGCGCCCGTTCCGCTAACCCGGTTAGCGGAACGGCGCGAGCCGTCCGGTTTTGCCGCCGCCAATGTTAGCGGAACGGCGCAAGCCGTCCGGTTTTCCTCGTATATTTCTACGTTCAATCATCGGCAGTGGTTTGCAATTTTACGCCTGTCACCGGATCATGTCCGGTTAAATCAGCGAAGACGTGGTCCAGCCCCACGCCGTTGGTGTCGATTTTATCCAACGGACCGTCGTAGACCTTGCGGCCTTCGTTGATCATGATCACGCGACTGGCCATGGCTTCGACTTCTTGGAGGATGTGGGTTGAAAGCAAGATCGTCTTTTCCTGTCCCAGACGAGTCATAGTTTGACGGACGCCACGGATCTGGTTGGGGTCTAAGCCTGATGTCGGTTCATCCAAGATTAAAACTTCGGGTTCGTGGATGAGGGCTTGAGCCATTCCCACGCGTTGTCGGTAGCCTTTAGAAAGTTTGCTGATTGGTTTGTAGATGACGCTGCCGAGTGAACACAGTTCGACGACCTTTTCGATCTGCTGTCGTTTGGTGCGTTTGTTCATGCCGCGCGCTTCGGCGAAGAAATCCAAGAGACTGTAGGGCGTCATCTCAGGGTATAGTGGACCTGTTTCTGGAAGATAGCCCAGCCGTTTGGATCCCTCGAGGCGATCGCTGCTCATGTCGAAGCCTGCGATCCGCGCGCGGCCTTGGGATGGTGAAAGGTAGCCGGTCAGGATTTTCATTGTTGTGCTTTTGCCGGCACCGTTGGGGCCTAGAAACGCGACGACTTCGCCTTTATTGACGGTAAAGGAAACGTCGCGCGTGGCCGCGAAGATGCCGTAAAACTTTGAAAGGTTCTCCGCCTCGATCATCGGCTGAAGGGGCGCGTTGTCAGTATTGATCGTATTAACCTCCGCCGATGGGGCAGTGTCTGCCGCGCCGGAGGTTTCGTTGGAAACGTTTGAATCTGTTGAGTTCATGATCGGCTCGTTCTTCTATGCATCATCGTGCGCGATGCTGATATGTTGTCGCCAATTTTCGTCGTCAGTGTCAGGAAAATCTGTACGTAAATGTACGCCGCGCGATTCTTCTCTGGCCAGCGCTGCTTTACATAAAAGTTTGCCGACGGTCAGCATGTTTTGCAACTCCCAGCCTTCGGAGTTGGGGAACTCTTGTGCCAAAACGTAGTTTTGCCACATGAGGATCGTTTCGATTGCGGTTGTCAACGATGCCGCGTCCCGACGGACACCGGCGGCCCGCCAGAGAAGGCTGCGCAGTGAGTTGCGGATGTCGGAAATGTCGATGGAGGCTTGGCTGGGGCGGAGCTGGTCGCTGAGGATGGGAAAGACTTCAAGATCGTTGTCGCTGGACGCACGTGCGGCTTGGGACGCTCGCCGTGCGGCGCTGACGCCGTAGACTAATCCCTCCAGCAAACTGTTGGACGCCAAACGATTGGCTCCGTGAAGGCCCGAACTGGTGGCCTCGCCGGCAGCCCACAGACCCGGCAAACTGGTTTGCCCTTGGTGGTCGACGGTGATGCCGCCGATCATGTAGTGAGCACCGGGACGGACGGGAATGGGATCGCTGGTGATGTCCAACCCGAATTCGGCGACGGCTTTGGCGATGCCGGGAAAACGGGCGCGGACGTGTTCGGGGTCAAGATGCTTCAAAGAGAGAAATACGTTAGGCGCATTGGTCTTGACCATCTGAGTCACGATCGCTTGGGAAACGACATCGCGCGGTGCGAGTTCCAATCGTTCGTCGTAGTCAACCATAAAACGATAGTCATCACTGTCGATCAGGTAAGCGCCTTCGCCTCGAACGGCTTCGGTGATGAGGCTGCGGCTGCTACCGGCGATGTACAAAACAGTCGGATGAAACTGCATAAATTCCATGTCACGCAGCTGCACTCCGGCGCGGTAGGCCATCGCGTGGCCGTCGCCGGTGGCAACAGAGGGATTGGTGGTCTCACGAAAAATTTGTCCTGCGCCGCCAGTGCAAAGGATCGTTTCGCTGGCCCAGAAGAGCGTCTTTTGATTGTCGTCGATCGCGACGACGGCGCCGCGGCAACGTTGTTCGAATTTTAGCAGATCCAACGTGAAGGCATTTTCGATGACTTGGATATTCTCCGCCGAACGGACTTTGGCGATCACCGCCCGCATGATTTCGGCTCCGGTGGCATCGCCGTTGGCGTGAATGATGCGGTTGTGGCTGTGTCCGCCTTCACGTCCGAGGGTCAGTTCCGATTGGTCGACCTCGTCGTGATCGAACTGCGTACCCATTTCGATCAGTTCGCGGATCCGGTCGGGGCCTTGGCTGATGACGGACCGGACGGTATCGAGGTCACAGAGATTTCCGCCGGCGTCCATCGTGTCACGGATGTGGAATTCAATCTTGTCCTCGGGGCTGATGACACCCGCGATTCCACCTTGAGCGTAGGTGCTGTTGGACTGGCGTATCGCATCCTTTGTGATGACGATCACGGTCAAGGAAGCGTCGATCTCAAGCGCCGCTCGCAGCCCCGCCAGCCCTCCGCCGATAATCAAAACGTCGGCGAAACGATGAGCAACATTTTTTGGGGCGAAGTTGGTAAGGTACCGGGGAACGCCGGACGAATTTAGAATCATGCGACCAGCTCATTTCGCGTAGCGGATCCTCTTAAAGAAATCCTCGGGCGTTCAGACAATACTGCTAAATCCAGTTATCGCCTTGTGACTCACATTTAATAGTTAGGCTACGAACCGACGGCTAGCGCTTTGTCGCTCACAATAGCCTTGTCGCTCACAACAAACGGGAAGACCTTTCAAAAAGATTCACTGCCCGCGTTACGCCTTCTTCTTTTTCTTCGCGGCCTTCTTGGTCGCTTTCTTTGGCGCCTCTTCGGCTGCATCGGGATCGTCTACTTCGACTTCCTCGATTTCCTCTTTTACCTTCTGAACGAAGTGAGGCGGCTTGCCCTCAGGGCTGAGTTCTTGAGCGCGCTTCTCAGCTGCCTTGCGTTGATTGAACTCGTAGAGGGCGACGCGTTTCATGGCGTGATTGAACACACCCCAGTAGGCTCGCAACCGAATATCTTCGAGTGCCTGCTTTTTAGTTTTGCGTTTGGCCTTTTTCTTCTTCTTTTTGACTGGAGCGACATCATCCTCTTCGCCCTTCTTCTTTTTCGTGGCTTTCTTTTTAGGAGCGGCCTTTTTGGTTGCAGCCTTCTTGGCGGCAGCTTTCTTAGGCGTAGCTTTTTTAGTCGCAGCTTTCTTAGCAGCTTTTTTTGCCATGATGATCTATGTCAGTCGAATTGGGGCCCGTGTTGATTTTCAAGGGCAATAATATAACGACGCGTGAAGACGTTGAATAGCCGGTTACTGGGGCAAACCGCCCCTTATCGCCATAGAATTTTAGTCGCTGGGAGGGGTGCCTTTGCCCTGATCCACGTAGTTTCCTTGTAGGTTAGCGTATTGCTGAGGGGAAAAGCCGTTCAAAGAGATCTGCTCCTGGTTCGTGGAAGTTATCTTTATGGGACGGAAGTAAGTCGCACATACACATACTAAGTCGCCGCGACGAAGGGCTCGGCTTACCAGTAGCCAAAGCGAAAAACGTACTTTCGCGTGATGCTGGAAATTTTCAAACCTATGACAATCGAACGAAAATACTCTTGTCATTTTATGGCACTTGCCCATTGGTGCATCGCCGTTCTGTTTTGAAATGCATCAAGCACTGCTACTGGCAGGTGCGACTCTATTCGATTTGAAGGTTGGGAGTTCGTCACTCCAACGATCTTCGTAAGAAAAATTCTGCAGTTTGTTAAAAAGACAAAGGTGTTGACGTACGCGAATCGTCCCTTATAACCAAGAATGATTCGGAATTGAGAGATTTAAGTACAGATCGTTGTTATTATTCGTTAAAGGATTGCCGAACCATGCCCAAATTGCCCCCCCCTCGCCAAACTGTTTTCTCTCGTCCAGCGTCTGCGTCATTCTCGCGGGACTCGGGCCCGCTTTAGGTACGTCGCCCCTTCTGCCTTGGTGTTTGAAAAACTTGAGGATCGGAAGATGCTTGCTTCAATTACTGAAGATGCTGGCGTAGTTACTGTCTTCGGCAGTTCGCTGGATGATGTAATAGTTGTGGCTAGCGATGATTCGATTGGAACAAATATTTCTATAAACGCCGGCCAATCAGGTGCTATCTTTGCGGTTTTTAACAATCTTTTGATTAGTGAGATCCTTGTCTATGGTGGAAATGGTAATGACGCGATCTACAGTAGTTCACCGCTAACAAAGAAGATATTTGGTCATGGCGGAGATGATATCCTCAGAGGTAGCGCGGGCGTGGATCTAATATTTGGAAACGATGGCAATGACCGAATTATTGGCAATGCCGGCAATGATCGCTTGGTAGGAGGCAATGGCGACGACATTATTATAGGTGGTGCCGGTGCGGACACGCTTGAAGGTGGTGCAGGCAATGATAGGCTTTCTGGGAACTCGGATAGTGATTCTCTCGTTGGTGGCGGAGGAGACGATATACTTTACGGAGGTGCGGGAGCTGATGTGTTGCTTGGGGGTACCGAGGCCGACCGATTGTTTGGTCAGCAAGGTGATGATGTGCTGTTTGGGCATGGCGGCGACGATTTTATTTATGGCGGGGAAGGCCGTGACAATCTGAGCGGAGGGCCAGGCGTCGATTGGATTAGCGGAGGAGAAAATGCGGACACTCTTTCCGGCGGCTCTGGAGACGATCGCTTGTTGGGCGGTGACGGCAATGACGATTTGACTGGTGGAGGCGGCATTGACCGAATAGATGGCAATTTTGGCGACGATGTGTTCACCGAAGATGGTCTTGACATCTTCGCCGACATTGGCGGCGGGGATCGAGACAGAATTAGGTTTGGTTCGGTAGGAGAGACCGTTTTCTCACATGTATACGACAATGGCTATATCGATATCTATGGCACTAATTTGAGTGAAGACATCCGTATATTCAGTGACCAGGTGACGATCAATGGCACATCGATTCCATTGGATGTTACCAATGCAGGTTTTGTGAGAGTTTTTGGTCTCTCGGGTAACGATGATATACGGGTTGTAGGAAGCGCCCGGTCAAGCTCTGCGTATGAGTTGGCCGGTGGAGATGGCGATGACATTCTAATAGCGGGGGCGGGAGACGATTCGTTAAATGGAGGTTCCGGCAACGATGTAGTGATCGGCAGTGACGGGGATGATCGCTATGTCTTTGCTGGTGCGGAGGATTTGGGCAATGATTATATTTCAGACCGTCAGGGCTCTAACTCTGTTGACTTTAGTTTTTTAGAACTTGGAGTTGGAGTCAATTTTAATTTGGAAGGACGAGAGTATCAGAACGTTGCAAGGAATGCTGCTGACGGAAGAAAACTGAACATTCGCTTAGACTACGGCCCCACCACCACGTTTCAACACGTGTTTGGATCGGCTTACGATGATTATCTTGAAGGAAGTAGTGGAGGCTATTCTGGAGGGCGAGGAGATGATACTTACCGCATAGGTCAATTTGGTGTAACGATCTTCGAGTCGCTTGACGAAGGTTACGACACGCTAGATTTTTCTGGTGCGAATTTCACTGCGCCAATCGATCTGACCGATTCTTGGGCGAGTTCGGCTGAAATCGAAAGGGTCTTGGGCAGTGAAAACAAAGACATCATTACTGGCAATCAATATACCAAAGAAGTTGTCGGAGGCGGAGGAGATGACACATACCGCTTTACGCCAGATTTTCGATACGAAGACGTTTTCATAATTGAAGATGTCGGCAGTGGAAATGACACATTTGATTTTTCACAATCTGATGAGCCTTTGAATATCGATCTGAGGTTAGCTCCAGATATTGAAAATATTATTGGAACCAATTTTCACGATACGATAGTCGGAAATGCAAATAATAACCGTCTTTTAGGGGGATCAGGCAACGACCATCTTCAGGGATTAATAGGAGATGATCGCCTAGAAGGCCAAGAGGGAATCGACATCTATGTCGTCAACTCAAATGAGAACGACACAGTTACAGATGATTCAATAGGGGAAGTCTTGTTTGAATCGGGCTACGATGGAGATGGTGACGGCTTAACAGCAGCTGAAGAAGTTGAAATTGGTACGGATCCGGAAAAATTTGATTCTGATGGCGATTTACTGGGAGATGGATTTGAGAATGGATCTGACAATCTTGATCCAACCCAAGAAAATGATCCGTTTGGTGATTTTGATGGCGATGGGTTGACGGAGCTACAAGAGCAAATTTATTCTACCGATCCCGACAGTAGCGACAGCGATGGGGATGGTACTAGCGATTTCGATGAAATCGAGCAGGGAAGCGATCCCAACGATTCTGAAGATGGAGGTCTTGAGCCGCGCTTCGAAGACGTCACCGAATTATTGTTAACTGTAGGCGATCATAGTGGCAGTCATTCCGAACGATACGATTTGCGGGTCGGGCCTGTGCTCCATCAGGCTACTGTATTTGGTAAAGTCGAAGACGGCACGTACACGCTGGAGCGAGGGAAATCCCATGAAGTGCAGATTATTCACCGGGGCTCAAATTTAGATACTCCGGACTATGACTACACTGCCAAAATCGAACTTCCGGATTTAAGCCAGTCTTTAGTTATTCTCGAAGACCAAGAAGAAATCCTGGGGGTAGAAGATGATTCCAGCGATTTATTTGCGGTGCGAGGAAAGACTGCGACGGTTCACCTACCGCAAGTTGATCTCGACGTGATAAATGTGGATGGCTCGGAAGTTACCGATGAAAAGGAGGACGTCTTCGGTGGGTTCCTTCAGCCGGTGCCTGAAGACGTTAACCAGTCGCGAGAGCTTACGGAACTGAAGATCCACAAGGTTGATTCGCCCGTCGCGGGTCACACTCAGCTTATCTTTAACGGCTCACAGGTGCGAATTTGGAAAGACCGAAATCGGACCGAAGAGGTTTTTACTCGCAATACAGAATTTGACGGCGCAGTCGATCATTCCGTATTTGTGGAAAGTCTATTCGAATCCAATGACCACAAGGTGTTGTTTATTCGAGCCAAATTTGAAGTTGACAACGTTGATGTTGGGTCCCAGTTCACTGTTTTTCCGGGAGAAGTTCAAGATCGAATAAAACTAATCACACTTTCCTTCGATCTGGACATTGATAGCAACAACAATGACGGTTTCAATTTGCCAGAAGACGACAAATACTCAGAGGAACTGGAAGACAATGAGTACGGGTTGGGGAAGCTGGTCTTCAAGTCTTCCAATCAACAAGGTGACAATGATACTGAAATCGTTGATCAATTCACGCCTGTGGTGATTCGGTTGCCGGCGGGAATTGATCCTGATGAAAACGATTTAAAAGTGAGGTTTGATTTTGATCCAATCGCCTCAGGTATTTTTTGGGTTTGGACAAAAGACAAAAACGAGAACCCGATAGATCAGGAAGTGGGGCAGGGCGGGGACCGGATTTTTGTAGAAGGCGAGTATTCTCTGGCGGATCTCAACTATGACTCTGCCACAGGAGAAATTGTCTTCTATGTTGACGGAAAAGCGGTGTCCCTGGGGGCGACATTGGCTGAGCTGGAAAATTCGGTTGGACGTACGAATCTGTTTATCAAAGCCACACTCGTCATTGACGACGACGGAGCTGCGACGGATGTGCTGACAGATGAAGTGAAGTTTCTCGTTGTGCAAGACCGCCATTTTTTCACCGCCTTGCAGCAGCGCGAAGAAGTGCGTGGGGAGCTGACGGCGCGCGGTGTCTATGGTGTAAACGATGTACCGTCTGATCTCAAAGACTTTTCTTTGAAGCGGTTGTCGAAAGAAGAACTAGATGATCTTGAGCTTGGAAACGAAGCGAAACAGCTTCTTTACAACGAGCAATTCCTCGTCACATCCGGTTTCAAGGCGGCACTGTACCAAGACTATTTGGCTCCCGAAGATGAAACCTATATCGTTGCGTTTGCAGGAACCGATCCATCAGCTGTCGATATCATTGATGATATTCGGCAAGGGCTAGGCTTAAGCTCGCCTCAGTACGCAAGTGCTATTCGGCTCGCGGATTTGCTGAATGACGCCGAGGAAATCACAAACCTTACATTTTCTGGGCATTCATTGGGAGGCGGATTAGCGTCCGCTGCTGCGGTCGTGACAGGATTTCATGCCCTAACCTACAATGCGGCAGGCCTCAGTACTGACACGTTGTACCGGCGTAATTTGGCGGGGAAAGTTTTAGAAATCAATGGCCAAAACATTGAAATCGTTCCTGGCTCGATCGCGCGATACCAAAATGCGGCTGGTTTGATTGATGCCTATTATGTGGATTTCGATGCGCTCAGCAATTTCCAAGACTTCGCTCCTGGAATTGTATCGGCGTTAGGAACACGTCACTTGATGGACGGTCCGTATGATCGAGCGATGGGGGCCGTTGCAGTCGCTTCAGTGACCGCATCGTTCTTTTCAGTTGGATTAGGAGGAGCGATTCTTGCCAATACTGCCGGCGCTTCGTTGATGGGGTTGTCACATGTTGGAGACGCTGTACTGCACGGATTGCTGGTTGATGAAACCAATGAGATCGATCTGTTGGGGTACTTCGTTGGTTCTGACTATCCTGTCTTCAGTGGAGAGTAATCAGATGCTCGAGAATTGCAATTTTTTTATCGTTGCCGCAATGCTATTGTCAATGCTGTGCGTATCAACCGGATGTGATGCGCAGGTTTTTGAAAAGACCTTGCACCGGAAGTTGGGTTGGAAGGCGGAGGGTTTTTTCAAAGATCCACAAGTGATTGAACTTTGTCACGCCATTGAAAAAGACGATTTGAAATTGATCGAATCGCTGATCGCGACGGGCGTTGATGTCAATGCGAAGGGGAAGGGAAATATGACGCCGTTGATGTGGGCGTTCCCCGATGAAAAGCTGCCGCGGTTTGAAATGTTACTCAAGGCAGGCGCTGACCCAAACGTCTACATCACCAGTGACTTAGGAGTACCCAATGGTTTCGCGAAGGGCGATTCTGTTACCCACATGTCATGCCGGACCTATTTTCCTCACTTTTACGCCGTCTTTAATCACGGTGGCGACCCGAATTTGATTGATGGACGATTGGTCCAGCGCGGCCAAACCCCGATTTTCTCCGTTATTGAAGGTGCTGTTCCCGATTCTAAAGAGCGACTCAAGCTGTTAATTGAAAAAGGAGCAGACGTAAACCATTGCCTGAACGATTTTTCAGGAGGGGGCAATGTTTTGCGGTACGCTGCTATTCACTACGGGCAGTATGACGTTTGCAGTTTTCTAATCGATCATGGGGCTGATCCGGACTCCTATAATTTTACCTTCAGTACTAAGCTTACTCATGTTTTGGTAAGGGCGAACATCTCTCCCGACTTTGCGAGTCCTCAGCAAATCGCAGATTATCATAAGCTTGTAGAGAAAATTGAAGCAATGGGAGAATCAGTGGAGGACGCCCGCGCGGACTTAAAAAAATGGCGTGACCCAACGATCAGCAAGGCAGCAAGAAAAAGGCTGAAAAAGAAACAGCAGGCAGCCAACAAAGCGGCATGGCTTGCCAGACAGGCTGAGAAAGATAAGGCAGAAAAACGCAAAAAAACAATCCACTGAATAACGGCACGATACGAAATACTATGATGGAAAACTGCTTGGGTTGCTTCGTTAGTTCTGACTATCCCGATTTCAGAGTGCTCAGGTCTAATTTGGCCTTCTACCCTGACTTTTTTCAAGATAGGTATTCCTTAAGTCTGCGTACGCGTTGGGTGAAATATTTTCTATGCCTGTAGCCGGCCTGTCATCTAAAAGCGACTTTTGTTGGTGTGCGGAGGGGGATTCGATGGCAAAACTGGACTCGGCGGTCGGATCAGTTCCCGAGACCGAATCGGATTCGGCGAGTAGTTTCTCGAGGAACGGGCGGCACCAGCCACACCCAGTTCCCGCGCCGTAGCACTGGCTGATCTGGCTGGCGCGGACAGGTTTCTCGAGCCGAATGAACTTTTTGACCTTCCGCAGGGACACGTGGAAACACATGCAAATGTTTTCATCTAAATCCATGGGCGTGTCCGGATTGGTTGGGCTGTGCGATTGCTAACAGTACTTTAGGTGTCGGTTGTGTAGAGTAGACTGCTAATTGAGGTCCATTGAAACCGCATCGCGAAGCTGGTCGTAATGAACGCAAGACGAGAAAATTCACAATTGCGTCAACGGTTCTGGATGGGAGCCGTTCTCTGGATCTTCAGTTTAATGGGCTGTTTGAAACTGACCAGTGTACCGATGCCTTCGTTTCATTGGATCTGCGGTGGCTGGGGCTGACTTCCGGAGACGAGTGCATTGGTTGCGATGCACGCATTTTGGACAGTTTTATTGATCCCGTTGTGCGTTATCGCAGCACGGTTGACCAATCGTTTGGTCAAACAGCGGGAGCTGAATCTCGCCCACGGATCTGCCGCCGGCATTTGGCGAATCTTTGCCGTGCTTGCGACGGCACTTTTGGTTTTATTCCTCACAATTGATGTCGTGGCTTGGGCCATGGAGTTGCCGGGAGCGCCTTGGCGCTCAAGTCAAACTGTCTCTGAGGCTGATTCTTTGCTTTTCAATATTCTTATGAGAGCTGTCTTTCGCGGGCTTACTGCCACTAATTTTCCCATCCTGCAAATTTGGATCGGAGCGATCGTCGGTCTTGTTGTCGTTCACCAAGAAGCAAAATCCAAGCCCTCACAGAGCGGCGAAGCATCTCTGGTCTAAAATGTCTCAAACAGGCGCGTTGGCATTAGGCAGGCATCGGCTTAAGCTATACCGATGCCGACCGATGAAGAAAAAAAAGAACGACTGGCCAAAAAATACGAACTGCTCGACCCCGACGTTCGCCTGATGCTGAGAGTGCGCGATGACGACGCCGCAGCGTTTGAAGAACTTGTCCAAAAATACCAAAGTCGCTTGGTCGGAATCTTGCGACATCTGGTTTCAAATAAAGACCAAGCTGAAGATTTAGCTCAGGACGTTTTTCTCAGAGTGTACCGAGCCCGAAAACGCTATGTGCCGATGGCAAAATTTTCAACGTGGCTGTTTACGATTACCCATAATGTGGCCAGTACCGCGCTGTCAAAACGTGCTCGTCGAAAAGAGGTCAATTTGACCAATTCACCTTCGGGGACGATGCCGACGCGGCCCTTGGATACGATGGCCAAAGAGAAGAGTGCGTTGATGCCGGCGCGGCAAGTTGCTCGTGATGAGATGGCGGAGATGATGCGTAGTGCGATTGAACAGTTGGGCGACCGTCAGCGGATGGCGATGTTACTATCGAAGTTTGAAGGCATGAGTTACCAAGAGATTGCTGACACAATGGAGTTGAGTACCCAGGCGGTGAAGTCGCTGCTGTCGCGAGCGCGACTGAGGTTGAAGACAATCTTAGAACCCTATGTTGAGAACGGCGTCATCCCGGGAGTGATTGCTTCTGCCGAAGAAGATGAGGATGCATAGTGGGATTGACTGCAAACGCAAGAACGGGCGGCTCGAACCGCCGCGACGAACCGGCGGCTGGTGCCTCGCCGCTCACACATACCAAACAGTGCCTAACACATTTCTTAATTTGAAAATTGAATAAACGCTCCGATCGATGTCTGAAGAAAAAACACAAATCCTGATCAGCGAACAGCTAACGGCGTACCTCGACGGCGAACTTTCCGGCGAAGAACTGTCTGCGGTTGAGCAGCGTTTGCAAGAGGATCCTGAGTATCTTGATCAGATGCAGAAGTTGCAGCAGAGTTGGGATCTTTTGGATGTTTTGCCGCCTACGCCCGGATACGATGCGTTTGTGAAAACGACAATGGAGCTGGCGGTTCGAGATTCCGATCGCGATTTTAAGAAAAGATCGTGGATGGGAAGACGTCTTTTGACGAAGCTGGCGATGTTCCTGTTGCTGCCGGGCGTTGTGTTTGCGTCGGGATACGCGGTGACCAATCAGCAGATCACAGCCCCCTATCGACAGTTAATACGAGAGTTACCGCTGATTGAGAACCACGACCGTTATTCGAAGCTAAATTTTGAGATCGAATTCCTGACACGGCTCAACGAAGCGTCGTTGTTCACTCGTGAAGTCGTGCTTTTATTCCCGCCAGGGTCTTCGGAGTTGATGCCCGATCTGGATGAAAAACGCGAAGACAACCTTTCCATCGAAACAATCAAAGACCGCCGGTTGAGGCTTGCCGAAATGCAACCTCAGCAGATTGAAGCTTTGAAGCGCAAGCAGGAAAAATTTGATCAGCTGCCCGAGGATCGAAAACAAGCGACCGCAGATTTTCATCAACAGCTGCTTAATCAGGAGAACAAGAATCAGTTAGCCCGGACGATGGTCGCTTACTACGACTGGCTCAAGTCTTTGGGCGCAACGCAGCGGATCGAGGTGCTGGACGAAGTCGATATCGACTCGCGTATTGAAATGATCGCGCGGAAGATAGAGCAGCAGAATCTTAAGGAGTTCGGTAAGGCGGGGGCGACGATGTTGCCTGCTTACGATGCGGTGCCGTTCTTTAAGTGGTATGAGGTGTTTTTGAAACAGAACAAATCTAAAATTCAGCAGACGGCCAGTAACCTATATTTCAAAGAGTATCGTAAGCAGTCCGGCGGCAAGGATCCTCCCGCCTATCGTTTCCGGCAGTTCCGCAACTTTTCGCTTAGTCAAAAAATTGGATTTATCTTTCAGTGGGATCCGGATCAGATGGGAAGTATCATCGACGAGAACGAGGTGAATCGTCTGCGTAAGCAACTTTCTCTGGATGCGAATGAAATTCTGGACAGTCACGAATCACAGGAACTGCAAAAGTCGTTGATCGTTAGCTGGATTGACGCTGCCAATCAAGCAAAGTTCAACATCGACCCCGAACGTTTACGCGAATTTTATGAAGGTTTACCCAAAACGAAGCGCGACGAACTTGATAGTTTGTCGCCCAGCGATTGGAAAGCGGAGCTGAAAGAGCTGTATCGGAAGAAGCGTCTTAAAATTAAGTAAATTTCCCAGGCGGTAGGGAATTACGAGCCTTCGACGATAAAAGGCTTGTAAAAACCGTGTAGAGTCGCCGGCGATTATGCTAGATTAAGATAGATTGGTGACGTTGCCGATACTGATAGAACGGTAACGTTTGAACGGCAGTAGTTTATCCGTCTGGAGTAATTTGGTAGCGGGAGTCGCCAGACTTCAGGATTTCCAGCAGAGGCCGGAAGTCTGGCGACTCCGGCTGCGAAAACGAAAACGCCCGTTTTGATACTGCTTCAGATAGCAGGAAGTCTGCCGATTAAACGAACGCTTCTTTCGGTTGGAGCGTTGCGATTCCAAGCAAGCAAATTCAGGACTCCCGATGTCAACTCGCGCTTCTAACAACGCCCAACGTGCGCAGTCTGCGAAAATCCATCGTTATGTTAATGGCCAACTGGATAGGACTCGTCGACAGGTCAAATCGACGGAGCTGATCACTCACTTGCTGGTGGTTACTATTTTTGTCGTTGGAATTTTGCAGTTAATGGCGTTGGTGGACGCTTGGGTTTGGTCATTCAATTCGCTCGCGCGGTGGATGTGTTTTATCTTCTTAGTGGTGTCTGCGGTCGGATATTTGTGTCTGATGGTTGGCCCGTTGCTGCTGAGGAAGATTCATCCGGACTACGCGGCCAAGATGATCGAAGAGATTCAGCCGAATTTTAAAAATAGTTTGCTGAATTATGTATCGTTACGGAAGCAGCCCAAGACGACACATGCGGCGGTCATGGATGCGGTTACCAAACAGGCCGCGATTGATTTGCAGACGGTGCCCGAGGACGCGACGGTTGATCGGTCTTCGATTGTTCAGATCGGTTTTTATCTGTTGGGGCTGATCGCGTTTGTGGCGTTTTATTGGATGCTGTCGCCCAAAGATCCGCTGCAATCCTTTTCCAGAATTCTACTGCCTTCTGCAAAAAAATCGGCTCCATCGATTGTTCAAGTCACTGACGTCAGTCCTGGCGACCAGGAGGTTTTCTTTGGTGATCCGGTCATCGTATCGGCGACGATCAAAGGCCAGTTCAGCCCCGAGGACGTGCAGTTGATGTATTCGACTGTCGATGGTCAGGTGATTGACCAAATCATTGCGATGCAACCGCAAACGACGTCCAGCAATCGCTACGAAGCGACGTTGACGACGGGGCAGGGCGGTGTTCAGCGTGGGTTGACGTATAAAGTGGTCGCGCGTGACGGCGCTTCGCCCGATTATGAGATTGTGGTTCGCCCCAATCCGTCGATCACGCTGAAGTCCGTTGAGATCACACCGCCGGCCTACACGTTGCTGCCGCAGGAGACGATCTCGGGGCAGGGCACGATCGAAGCGGTCGAAGGTAGTTTGATTAAGGTGAACGCTGCTGCGAACCTGCCGATCAAGTTGGCGTATCTTGAGTTGCTGGTGAAGAATCCGCAGGACAGCGCTGAATTTGTGGTCGTTGAATCGGTTTCGATGACCGCCAATGAATTGGAGGCCCATGGAGAGTTTCACGCGATTTACAACTACCAAGCGCAGAAACAACGGGCGACGCATTTTCGTTTGAAATTTCTTAGCATTGAGGATGACGCGAATCAGAACGCGAACGTTCACGCGCTGCGTGTGATTGCTGATCTTGCGCCGCAGATCGAGGTGCTCAATCCGATCCAAAATTCGATCCGTTTAGCCAAAAATGACACACTGTTGATTGACGTGAGGGCCAGCGATATCGATTACGGAATCAGTTCGATTGAACTTGAAATGCAAAATAATGGCTCGAATCTGTTTCGTGAGCAAAAGCTGCCTTTGCAATCCGAAGATGGGAAAAAACGCGTCCGTGGTCAGTTTCAATTCACGCCCGAGAAATATTTCTTGCGTGTTGGCGAGACAGTATTGTTCACCGCCACCGCCAGCGACAATCGCACCAGTTTTCTAAGCGGGACGTTGGATCCGAATCAAACGATGTCGCGGCAGTACCAAATTGAAATTTTGGACAGTGTGGAGAACCCCCAGCGCCCGGCCCAACCGGAACCCAGCAAGGGAGATGGTAATCAGAAGGAAAAGGAAAAGGAAAAGGAAAAAGAAGAGGAAGAGAAGCTAGGCGATCAAGGCGATCAAGGTGAATCGGAAGACGGGGATTCCGGTGAATCAGGTTCATCATCGGATGGCGGCGATACAAACGATAAAGGTGAATCTAGCGACGAAGACGAATCGGGAAGCGCAAGCGAAGCGGGCACCGAAGAGGGAGAGGGCGGAGCTGGTGAGTCAGGTGAGTCAGGAGCTGGAAGCGCAGCGTCCGGCGAAAAGGGTGATTCGTCGATGGAGTCTGATCCGAAAAATGGGGCTCAGGAAAATGGCGATAGCGATGGAGATAGCCAAAGCAATAGGGACAGCAATGGGAACGGTACTGGGGACGGTACTGGGGACGGTACCGATGGTGCTGCAACGGATAACGCTGTAACCGAAGACGGCGGCGAAGGAGGGCAATCGGAATCCTCTGGTGAAGGTTTGAATCAAGACGATGCCTCCGGAAAAGGGGCACAAGAAAACGGTTCTCGAGGAAATAATACGCAAGGGAGCGAATCTCAAGGCTCATCACAGGACGGAGATGCCCAAGCAAGTGGCGATTCAAACGCAAATTCTGAAGGTGGTGCGCTGGGTAATAGCAGTTCAGGCAATGAGCAAGGCGCTTCCGAGGGGGCCGAAGGTGATCGTAAACCGCTCAGTGATGATGCGGCTGATGGCGATGTGATGTCGCGGATGGAGGAGATCATCAACGAAGAAAAGGCAAAGCAGGGAGATGCCGCAGGTGATAACGCCAACGGCCAAGACCAAAAGCCTGCCCAACAGAATACGGGGCGCGGCACTGATCCTGAGCAAGAGAACCCGCGCCAATCCGAAGGCACCGGATCAATGCAAAAAGACGATTACCAGCCACCCCAAGACGCCCAAGGCGGCAACAACAACGCTAAGCGTGGCAAGGGCGAGAGCAGCAGTTCGCAGGGCGAGAAGAACGGAACCGCCAAAGGATCTTCGGGAAATCAAACGGGCGATCAATCCAACGAAGGTGCAAGTTCTGAAGATTCAAATACGGGTCAGAGCGATGAAACCGGCGGCAGCGAACCCGGCAACGCGTCTGCGGATGCCTCGCAAGATAATCAGCAGAACTCAGGCAAGTCTGGCAGCGGTGATAGTGAAAATTCGGGACAGTCTGCGGAACAAGGTGCAAAGGCATCCGCAGAAGCAGGCGAAGGAAGCGGCCAGCAGAAACCGGGTGGCACCCAACCCGGTGAGTCGGGAAGTCAAGGCGAAGCAGGCGACGCGGGTCAACCGCCTTCCGAAGCACAATCCGGTGCGAGCCAGGGTGAACCCGGTGGCAATGGAGAACCCGGTGGCGAAGGAGAGTCAGGCGGTGGCGGCGAACAAAGCGCCGGGCCCAGTGGCGAAAGTGCTTCGGGTGAAGGAACTTCCGGCGAAGGGGAATCCGGCGAAGGGGAATCCGGCGAAGGGGAATCCAGCGAAGGGGAATCCAGCGGTCCCCAACAATCGTCGGCGTCTCCGTCCTCAAGTTCTCCAGGAAAAGCCGGTGGCGGCGAAGGCAGCGGACCGGGCGGTGAAACGATCGCTGAAAAAGAGAACACCGAATACTCCAAAAAAGCCACTGACATGATTCTGAAACGATTGGAACAGGAGCGGTTTGAACCTGATCCAGATTTGCTTGAGGAGCTCAATTGGAGTAAAGAAGACTTAAATCAGTTTCTTGATCGATGGCAGCAAATGAAAGCGGCGGCGGGAACAGGTGCCCCCCTTGCGCGACAACGTTACGAGAAAGCGTTAAAGAGTCTGGGGCTATCGTCAGACAATCGCCAAAGAAAGGTTCGTGGTGTCAGCGACAAACAGGAGGGATTCAACACCGACAGCGCCGTCAATCGGCCGCCACAGGAAATTGCGCCCGGCTACCGGGCCTTCAAACGAGCTAGAAACCGCAGCAAGAATTAATTTTTTGTCTTTAAAAATTCTGAACTAATCAAGTGCGTGCAGTTGTCATGCGGCTATTTTCCCTTCAGCCAACGATAAGGGGCGTCGGCGTCACGTTGCTTCATGGCGTGACATAAACTGGCGACCCGTAGCCGCCGTGTTGCTATTCGAACTCTGGCGATCAGATGTACAATAGTCGTCAGAATTCCAAGACACCTTTCATGGATAGCAATTTGACGAATTACAACACCATCAGTAATTTTGCCCGTACCAAGATCGTTGCCACCGTCGGTCCAGCCTCTCGCACGCCAGAGGTTTTAGCAGAGCTGATCAAATCAGGCGTGGACGTTTTCCGCCTCAATATGGCGCATGGAAAAAAAGCGGACCATGAACAGGCCATCGCGAATATTCGCAGAGTCGCCGACGAATTAGAAGTGCCCGTAGGAATTCTGGTCGATCTGGCAGGACCGAAAATCCGGCTGGGAAAACTGCTCAACGAACCGATCAATTTGGTCAATGATGAAGTGATTCGATTCGTTCGTGGAAGTGAATCAAAAGCCCCCGATGAACTAACCTGTCTTTACGAACCTCTGATCGACGAAGTCAAGGTCGGCGACGCGATCGTTTTGGCCGACGGGATCGCTCGGTTGAATGTCACTAAAAAAACGGATGATGAGCTTACCTGTGTGGTGGTCGACGGAGGTATGATTCGCTCCCGCCAAGGCGTTAATTTGCCTGCGACCACGTTAAGTATCCCAGCCCTTGGCGCAGTCGACATTGAAAAAGCCATCTGGGCAGCGGGACAGAATGTTGACTTTGTCAGCCTGAGCTTCGTTTCTACCGCTGATGATATTAATCAACTTAAAAGTTTGCTGGCCAGCAACAAAAGCCGAGCGTTGGCGATCGCAAAAATTGAGAAGGCAGAGGCGCTTGAGAATCTCGAGGCGATTGTGACAGCTTCCAACGGAATCATGGTCGCCCGTGGCGACTTAGGGGTGGAGATCGCGATCGAAAAAACTCCAGGTGCTCAAAAACGCATCATCAAATGTTGTTTGCAACATCGGAAACCGGTGATCGTAGCAACGCAGATGCTTGAGAGCATGCACACGTCGAAAACTCCCACGCGGGCCGAAGTAACCGATGTTGCCAATGCGATTCTTGATGGTGCTGATGCATGTATGTTGTCCGGGGAAACTGCGATCGGGCAGTATCCGATCCCAGCGGTGAAGATGATGAATCGTATCGCGTTAGAAACCGAGGAATCATTTCGCGATGGTGTCTCGCAAGTCACGGCGCACGTCAGTAACAAAGGTTGGGATGTTTTTGATGCGGTGGTCTTTGGATCGGCGCAGATTGCCAAACGCGTAAATGCCGAAATGGTCGTTGTCGTCAACACCTCGACGACGGCCGCTTTGATGAAATCAAAGCAGCGCGATTTTATTCCCGTGTTGTGCTTAACCGACGACCCTACCAGCTATCGCGAGATGTGCTTGTTTTGGGGCGTTATCCCGACGCTGTGCGAAATTCCGATTGAGGAAGTTCAGATTCGGGAATACGTCGACACATGGACCAAGAAGTATACGGATTTCCCGTCCGGCACGCCGTTTGTCATCGTCACTGACATCGAAGTTCTTAACGGGATTCATGATTCTGTGTTGTTGGCCACGACGACGTGATTGGCTGAATTAGTCGCATGTTCTTAGATGCTGGAAGTTTCAAACCGGGCCGGTAAAAATTACACGGTTGGATTGCTACTGCGGTCGATTGCATGACCGTGTTTGGATAGTGACCGCTGTTTTCACCGAAAGAATTCCATTGAAAAGAATTTTTTCGAGTTTGGCACGGCCAGTGCAATGGTCTCAGGCCGTTGGGAATGATTCATCAAAGGAAGCCAACTGACGCTTGACCATGATGACCAACTGCGGATCTAAGGCGTACCACAAAGACGTGGAAGTCGCTGATTAAATACTCAGCACAAGCCAGCTTTTCGCAGCACACCAAAGGGAACCGATATGAGGCTCGTTCGAACATTCGGACGAGCCTCTTTTTGTTCCTTTAGGACTCGTCACGAAATAACTTCCGCATTTTGCGTGCTGCAAATTTTTATCGCTGAATTGACTTATGGAGTGTAGTGGGATTCGCCAGAATTCCTTTTTAGCCTTGGGAATTCTGGCGAATCCCACGACTCCAAATCGGGAACTTAATTTGGGACTGATCCTTAACACCTTTGTTGTTTGGTTGAGCCGTCCAAGTATCCGAACGTGCTAGCAATGCTTAACGTGAAGACAATTTTATCGCGCCTTAAAATTATGGACCGAATGCTATTGACACGTTTTAGGATATTTTGAAGATATCTCGTGGCTTGATGGATCAAGCCCCCGCAATGCATGGATGCTTTCCCGCGAGAATTTTCGTGTCTTTTTCTCTCCAAAGGACGCGCGAACTTCTCAACTATCAGTATGGAGACTGTTATGCTTGTTCTGTCACGTCGCGTAAACGACACCATCGTTTTGCCGGAGCTCAATGTTTCGATTGAGATCCTTCAAGTAAAAGGAAAAAACGTCCGAGTTGGAGTGGATGCTCCTGTCGAAATTCGAGTTCTTCGAGGGGAACTTGAACCCGCCGAAGAAAAAGCGACTCAAAAAGTTGTTTCGTCATTTTCGTTGACGGGCAATGATGAACATGAAGTTCGCAACAAATTAAATTCTCTTTCGGTTGCCCTCGCGTATTCGCAAAAGTTGCTCGAACACGGAGAAGTCAACCTCGCGGCGGCGAATTTGAACGAGACGATTGAGCAATTGCAGGTTCCTGAAACTACGACTGCAAAAACCGACTCACGTTGCCGAGCGTTATTGGTTGAGGACATGGAGAACGAGCGTGAAATGCTTGCCGGATTTCTCCGTCTGCATGGTTATGTCGTGGATACCGTTTCCGATGGACTGGCCGCGATTGAATACCTTGAGTCAAATCCACGTCCTGATTTTATCATGATGGACATTCGTATGCCGAAAATGAATGGCACCGAATTGATCAAGCAGATCCGCCAGAATCCAGCTTTCGACCCTGTGAAATTGTTTGCTATCAGTGGAGAGTCTCCGAAGCAAGCTGAGTTGAACTTGCAGGAAAATCGAATTGCAAAGTGGTTTCAGAAACCGCTACAACCTGCTGATCTTGTCTCAGAGATTAACACCGAGTTTCGAGACCTGATACCAACGCTCAACTAAATTGGCGAAATACCATTCGCACGAAGTCGAACAGTGAACGATTTGAATTCGGATCTTGAGTCAAAACCGAATTTAAATTAACTCAAGGCGGTAATCTCCGCCTGATCTTAGTTTGCTTCGGGCGAGACGCATTGATGCCAAGATAGCGGAGCGTTGCCTTAGGGATATCTAGCCACCAGTCGCACGGAGCAAACATATTTTGGACGCAGCATCTTCTCACGAAGGTGTTGCGTCTTTTTTTCGCAGTACTTCTGAATCGGTGCACGCCATCGGTGCACGCCAAAGGTGCACGCTAAATGTGCACGCTTTAACGCAGTAGAACGTCAAGTTCATTTCAATGTTAGCGCATCACCGCGAGTGCGAACCGGGAGGCTTTCGTTACACCGCTTCGATTTGACTTTCGAGTTCTCCTTGGCAGGTGCCAACCTTTGCCACTTGATCGCTGGAAATCCGCTATGATTGCATGGCTAATTCGCATATTTGAAGCAAACGAAATTGAAGCAAACGAAATCAGTGAATCCTAGCGATGTCTATTAAGCAGCAATCTCAATTTGAAAAGAGGCGTTTGAGATCACTCAACGCGCTTGAGATTCTCGATACCGCGCCCGATAAGGCGTTCGACAACCTCGTGGAACTGGCGGCTCAGATCGCAGGAGTTCCAATCTCACTTGTGAGCCTGGTCGCTGAAGACCGTCAATGGTTTAAAGCTTGCGTGGGGTTGGATGTGAGCCAAACTCCGATAGACCAATCATTTTGTGCCCACGCAATTAAGAATGGTCACCAGCCGTTGATCGTTTGCGATGCGGAGTCCGACCCGAGGTTTGCAAACAATCGGTTGGTTGTTGGTGAGCCCTTCATTCGGTTCTATGCCGGATTTCCGATTAAGTCACCCAGCGATGGGATGCCGCTGGGTACGCTTTGCGTGATTGATCAGCAACCTCGAGAATTGGATCAGAAGACCATCGGTTTGCTCACTTCGGTCGCCCGACAGGTGGAGAGTTTGCTTTCCCTTCACCAAGCCGTATCTCAGCAACGCAAGGCAAAAGAGGAGCACGTCGCACTGCAGAATCGGCTCGGTCTGGCTTTGGAAACCGGGAGTGTCGCACTTTGGGATTGGGATGCTGAAACGGATACGGTTTACGCTTCGCCAACTTATAAAAAACAGTTGGGCATTGCTCCCAGTACGGAGATAAGCGATCTCAGTGACTGGATGCAGCGGCTCAACCCCAAAGACAAAGACGAAGTTTTAGAGCGAAGAGAAGCTTACCTCAATGGAGAAAGCGATCAATTCGAGATGACGTATCGTATGCGTCATTGTGATGGTTTTTATCGTTGGATCTTTGCGCGGGGAAGGGCAGAGTTTGATTCCAATGGCAAGCCGTTGATGATGCTCGTCATTCATTTGGACGTTACCGAACAACGAGAAGCCGAAAAGGCAATTGAAATTTCCAAGCAGATGGCAGAGGAAAGCGAACGCAGATTTCGCGGACTTGCCGATTCTGCGTCAATCATGATCTGGACGACGGAATTGGATTCGACTTGTTCTTGGCTGAATCAGCGATGGGTGGACTATTGCGGAAAGCCGCTCGAATCTCAGCTCGGTTTTGGTTGGGCTGACACCGTTCATCCGGACGACCGCCAGCAGGCTACGGCTTCTTATCAAGCCGCGTTTGATCAACGGATTCCTTTTAGGTGGGACTACCGATTGCGGCGACACGATGGAGAGTACCGTTGGTTTACCGTCAACGGAACGCCAAGATTTGATCAGGACGGCAGCTTTGCAGGCTTTGTCGGTTTAAGTTTTGACGTCCATGACGACCGAATTCGCGAGCAAGAAAACCGGCTGTTGAGCGCGGCGATCAAGAATTCAAAAGATGCTTTTTTGATCGCATCTGTAGAAGCAGATGCAAACCGTCCGAAGATTGTCTTCATCAATGAAGCCTTCACCCACATGACGGGTTATCTAATTGATGATCTTGATCAGTCGGATTTTAGGACCTTTCTTAACGGGCCGGAAACAGAAGCAAGTTCCAGCGAGTTAATCATTGACCAGATTCAGCACTGGCAGGTCGTGCGTAAAGACATGCTACTCTACAACACTAACGGAGCCGCATTTTGGGCCAATGTCAAAATGGCTCCGCTCGCCAATGACGAAAATGTTTTTACGCATTGGTTGGTCGTCTATCGGGATATCACGGACCGGATGTTGGCGACTGCTGCTTTGAAATCGGTCAGCGAAAGTCGAAAGGCGATGGTCGAATTGCTTGGCGCAACGGATGGGGTTTGGGACTGGGATTTAACCAACAATACGGTCGAGTATCAGCCTGGATACCGAAAGGTGCTTGGCTACGACAAAGACGACCAAGTCGGGTTACCGGATGAATTTGAAGTCTTCGAAAAAAACATACACCCGGAGGATCGCGACCGGATCTTTGCCGCTCAGAGACGATCGTTGAAATCGGATATCCCCTTTGATGAAGAGTTCCGTCTAAAGAAAAAGGATGACAGCTATATTTGGGTTCACGATCGTGCGGCGGCAATCTTTGGTGATGACGGCAAAGCGGTGCGTATGACAGGATCAATCTACGACATAACTGGACGCAAAAAGATTGAAGCGGCACTTGAGCGTGAACGTCGGTTATTAAAAGAAAGCAATGCTGACTTGCAGCAATTTGCTTCGGTCGCCTCACACGACCTTCAGGAACCGTTGCGAGCTGTTAGCGGTTTCCTCCAATTGATTGAGAGTAAGTATGCCCAAAAGTTGGATGATCGGGGACGTGGGTACATCCAGAAGTCTGTTGCTGGTGCTGCCCGCATGAGCCAATTAATCAATGATTTACTATTATTTTCGCGCGTCAGTAGAAGTTCTGAAGTATTCGCGTTAGTCGATCTGAACGACGTTGTCGCTGTCGCGCAGCAAGATCTTGATCAGACGATCGCGACATCGCAGACGCAGATTGAAGTCGCCGATCTGCCGACGATTAAGGGAGTCCAGCCATTGCTGGTGCAATTGTTTCGAAACCTGATTGGTAACTCGATCAAGTATCGTAGTCCAGCCAATCCTCGGATCAATATTTCCTTCCGCGTAGCCGAAAAGGTCTGCCAGATTCGCTTTCAGGATAATGGTATCGGCATTCCTGACGCGTATCGTCATCAGGTTTTCGAACTCTTCAAGCGCCTTCATCGCAGAGAGCAGCATCCGGGAACAGGTATTGGGCTGGCCATCTGTAAACGAGTCGTCGAAAGACACGGTGGTTCGATTGAAGTTGAACCAAATGAAAGTCCGGGCACCTGCTTTGTAATTCGGCTGCCTACCGATCATAGCTAAGGGCCTGTTGATTAAGTGAGCCGTTTAGGCGTTAGCCTCGGTTTGGTCATCGCAAAACCGGGGCTAGCGCCCAATGGCACTTACTTTAGATTTTACTAACGGTTCAGAAACCAAAATTTAGCTCCCCCTCTCCCTAAAAATTCGGACGTTGGACCCAATCATTGGTAACAAGCGTCATCCGAATTTACGAGGAGAGGGGGCTGGGGGGTGAGGGTTTTTCCAACGGTGATTTTTTGCCGAGAGGTAAAGATTTACGGGATTATTTGCTGGCCGGGGAAGTTATCCCAAACTTTATTGCTCCTCACC
>Ga0114956_1000520_pt1 | contig 28330 bp, 27 predicted proteins | sample MaitaG_FD_87304 | JGI IMG/M metagenome (GOLD analysis project Ga0114956, IMG submission 87304) | Marine algal microbial communities from Maine, USA - Maine_Asex2 metaG | ecosystem: Host-associated > Algae > Red algae > Unclassified | place: Maine, USA | collected 2015-01-05
AAATCTGCGTTTTCATTGATCAATCCCCTGGAAGTTCGCCGCTGATCTGATGCCAGCTAATAGACGTGTTGCTCGACTTGCGTCAACAACATGCCGTGAACTGTACTGAAGCGCTAAGTGGAAAGCAAACGGGGTGGCGGTTTAGGGAAAAGTGATATAAATCAGCGAGATAGGAGGTATTTCAGGCAGTCAATAATATGACTCTATAGAAGATTCAACGCTAAGTGACTGTTATATAATCGTTTTCCAGAGTGCTCGCTGGCGGCGACCAACGTCTGCAAAACGAGACCTTGATCAGGTTCTGCAGGCGTATGCGAGTTGAACTGTGAGAGCGCGCACATCCTCAAGTGCACACGGCAGTGCTCGATGGATGCGGGCAGGTAAGGGTGACGTCGAAATCAGCACCAGTGCTTTGTAATAGAAGCTGCAAAAGGCGTGTTTGCGGCCAGTTATTACCGCGAGATTGCAGCGAAAGCGGGAATCTCGTTTGCTACTCAGTGTTCCTTTTTTTAAGCAGCAGGATGCTGCCGCGCAGCTGGAACAACAACCACAGTAATCGGCATTACTAAGAGTGGTTCATCACCTAGAGCAGGACACTTAGATAGGCGCTGGCCCTTTCAGATCATCTATGACGTGGTCAAACATCTTCTCGGCAAACGAATCCCATTCTGCGCTACCGCGATTGCTCTCGTTGTCTGGCATGGACAAACGAATCTTCAGAAGAGTACCGTCAAATTCGGTTTGATAGACCAACGTGTACGATGCCAGATTTTGCCTTAGATAGGTGGCCTGAACACGAGCTACCGTACGTACACCCTTTGCCTGAGTGGCAGCGTTGATGACGTTGAAATTTGCATAGTGGCCTTGTCTGGCAGCTTCGCCGATAGCCTGCAGTGTCGCGCGTGTGGAGCCCAGCACCAGCTGGTTGTGTTCCAGTGAGCTGTTTTCCTCCGCGACAGGATAGATATAGACATCCGCGATGCGTCGCTTGCGCGCGTTGGCATAGCGCACGGAGTAGCCGCCGGAGCCATCGTCGAAGTGTTTGTAGCCTTTGAGTTCAAAGGTGTCCACCGTTTCGGGCAGGGCACTGATCAGCGGCGGTTCCGGAAGCGCTGGTATGTCGACAGGCGTCACAGAGGCGCAGGCGCTGTTGAGAATGACGGCAAGTACTAGGGCAAGGGGACGAACTGAACGCATGGCAACACATACTCGAAGGAGCTGTCTTCTCGAATCGCAAGATCCAAGCCGGGAATCCAGTCAGCGCACGTGCATCGAGGTGCTGAAACTTCTGTTTTGTTAACTGTGTTGCGTTAACACGTCAAGGCCGGTGTCATTTGCAGTCACCAGCGTGAATCGTTCACAGGGTGCGCCATTTAGGGTGGCAGGTTCTAGCCAAAGACTGAGTGGACGTACCCAGAAGCCGTGTTCATCGTACAAAGCCTGATATAGCACTAGCCACTCTTCTGTCTCAGAATGACGGGCTGTCCCCAGAACCTGATAGCGTGGACCCTTGTAATGCTCATAGATTCCTGCAACCGGCGCGTTGATTGGTAGAGGCGGGTGGGTATTTTTCATCATTACCTTTTAGTCTTAATCACTGCTGAGTCATCCCCAGTTCAGTTTTGCTCACTACACTAACAGCATGAATTACGATTTTTCTCGACGACTTGTCATCCGGCCACTGCTACTGATCAGCCTAGTACTGACGTTAACAGCCTGCGCGACTAATCAACCACGTGATCCCACTAATGTCTGCTCCATATTTCAAGAGAAAAAAGGGTGGCACAAGGCGGCAGTGAAGGCAGAAAAGAAATGGGGTACTTCCATGCACATACCCATGGCGTTTATGTATCAGGAATCCGCTTTCCTAGCCAAGGCTAAGCCACCCAGAAGAAAACTGCTCGGTTTTATCCCCTGGCGGCGAGCAAGCTCAGCTTATGGTTACGCCCAAGCGATTGACGGGACCTGGAATCAGTATTTGCGCTCAACAGGCGATTATTGGCGCGTCAGGCACGATTTTGCAGATGCCACAGATTTTGTTCACTGGTATGTCGGACAGGCTGCGAGGAGAAACGGCATATCAAAATCTGACGCGTACAGTCTGTATCTAAATTATCACGAAGGGCCAGCTGGTTTTGCGCGAAATAGCCATGAACAAAAACCCTGGCTCATACGCGTTGCGACGGGCGTGCAGACCCGCTCTCAGACCTACCGTGCTCAGTACGAGCAGTGTCGCCAAGCTCTCAAGCCAGGCTTTTTTGGTCGGATGCTGGGGTGGTAAATTCAAACAACTGACCTTCGCCCCGTTCATGTGACAGCAACCAGGCTTTCGTGGGTAATCCACCGCCAAATCCTGTCAGTTTCCCGCTAGCGCCGATGACGCGATGGCACGGTACGATGATCGGAATCGGATTGGCGCCATTGGCAGCGCCGACCGCCCTGCTAGCCGTGGGCCTACCAATCTGCAGGGCTATATCGCCATACGAACAAGTGTTGGCGTAGTCAATGTCTTGCAAGGCTTTCCAGACGCTTTGCTGGAACTTAGTGCCTATGGGCGAAATCCTGACGGAGAACTGGCGCCTTGTGCCTGCAAAGTACTCGTCAAGTTCCTTGCGTATCTGGTCAAACTCAGCTGCGTTTACGGACCAGTTTTCAGGAGCTTCAAAGGCACGGCTGCCCGACGGGAAAATGACGTGACGTAGCCCCGTTTCATCGGCAGCAAGCGTGAGAGTTCCTATCGGTGAGTGGTGCTCAGTGGTGATCATGGTCTTTGTCCTAGGTTCCAGATCATGGGGAATGGGAGCCGTGTTTGGGAGAAATTATTCAGTAGAGTTAGAATACAACGCGGCGCAGATTGAGATGCATTGTTATCCTGTGCGGCAACACTACGTTACAGGAAGCATTCATGGGCCTTGGCACATTATTAGGAAAATTCTTTGGTGGTGGCGATAAAAGCCCTGCTGCCGCTGAGCCTGCGCCATCCATTGACTACAATGGATTTACCATTACCGCCGCACCGATCAAGGAAGGCGGTCAGTTCCGTACGGCAGGAACCATAGCCAAGGAAATTGACGGTACTCTTCGGTCAGCTCAGTTTATCCGTGCCGATAATCACAGCGATCGCGATGGGGCGGTTAGCCACTCTGAGCGCAAAGGACAGCAGATTGTCGACGAACAAGGTGACGGTATCTTCGATCGTGCCCACATCTGATCGTTAACGCCGTATCTCATGGGTTCCGTTTGATTAGCCCGGCCAGCTACCGGGATTGCGATACAGAATTCACAATGTTTTTCAAGTAACCATTAAGAGTTAACTGATGTCGCTAGCTGGACGATAGAATCACTGCAAATGGAGCTATTGGAGAACCCTGTGGTGAAACCGGGTGTACAAGAACGATGAGTGCGTTTTATATCGGACGCCAACCTATCCTGAGCGCCTGTGGCGAAACATATGGATACGAACTGCTGTTTCGCTCGTCAGACAGCAATGCTTATGACGCGAGTGTCGACGGAAACACAGCTACTTCGGACGTTTTGTACAACTCTATCGTCCAGATTGGTCTGGATACTCTAGTAGGCAATAGCCTAGCGTTTATTAACCTCACTGATCGATTTCTTGAAGAGCCTGAATTGTTGGCCTTGTTACCGCCAGGGCGTTGCGTTCTAGAGGTCCTGGAATCGGTGAAAGTGACTGACAAGGTTATTGCTGGTGTTGAAAAGCTTAAGGATGCAGGGCATTTGGTTGCACTGGATGATTTTGTGGATCCCGCTGAATTCGCACCGTTGTTGCCCTTTATAGACATTATCAAGTACGACATTACGGACCACTCCATGGAGGCCTTGGCTGGATACCGAATCAAAGATGAGACGGCCGGTCGGCGGTCTCTGGTCGAAAGAGTGGAAACACTTGAAGAATTCGAACAGCTGAAAGAATACGGTTTTCATTACTTTCAGGGCTACTACTTCGCTAAGCCTAAGGTCATCAGTGGTGCAAAAATATCCCCGAACCGCGTTGCATTGATGCAGCTGTTGGCCGAGGTTAACAATCCCAAATCTACCATTGACGAGGTTGCCGAGATTGTCAGTCGTGATGTTTCACTGGGTGTCAGAACGCTCAAGTATGCTAATTCGCCCCTCAACGGCCTTCGGGTAGAAGTCACCTCTATCCATCACGCGACGGTATTGCTGGGGCTGCAAATCATTCGCAACTGGGTTACGTTGCTGATCATGAGTCAGATGGATGACAAACCTACTGAACTGATGAAGCTTGCATTGATACGTGGGCACTTCTGTCAATTGGTGGCCAAGGATCAAGGTCTTGACTCCGCTCGTTACTTCACACTGGGCTTGCTCTCACTGCTCGACGTGTTCATGGATCAGAGCCTTGAAGAGGCGCTCTCTGCAGTTACGGTCAACAAGGACATGTGCGACGAACTGATGAATCGTACAGGTCCCGGTGGCGAGATGCTACGCACTCTTGAGGTGCTTGAAACAAATGATCCCTCGAAGACAGCAGAACTTAAAGAGGCAAAGTTTGGGCAGTTCTATCAGTCTGCGGTAGTTTGGTGCGAACAATCTAGCAGCCTGCTCGCTTAGGGCACACTACACTAGGGTGCAGTAAGCCAATTGAACCCGCCACGTTAGTCTTCTGCAATTCAATCATCCAGATCTACCGGCGCAATGCGATCAAATTCATCGCCCGGTCCCGGGTTGCTGACATCTGTTTGTCCGCCCAGGTGATTGACGATGCCCCACACTGCGTTGAGCGCAGTTTGCACAGCCCCTTCTGCCCAGCCGGGTGTCCAGGAGACGTCGTCCCCGGCAATAAAAATACCGCGTTGCTCGCCTGTGAAATTTCCCTGCATGAAGTGCGTGAACATTCGGCGGTTATATCTGTAATGACCGGGAAGTGCCCCTTTAAACGCACCGAGAAAGTCAGGATCAGCTTCCCATGAAATAGTAATGGGGTGTCCAATGATATGACTACGGATATCAACCTTGGGATAAATTTTGGCTAGTGCATCCAATGCGAGCTTTGCTCGCTCTTCAGCAGGAAGCGGTAGCATTTTCAAAGCATCCGCCATCCATGTATAGCTCAGACAGATGACACCGGGTTTGTCATCACCGTGGTCGAACAGATAAGTGCCCCTCGTGAGCCTGTCAGTGAGAGTCATGCTCATGCAAGGATCGCCTGTTTCAGGGTCGAGCTCTTTCCAGAAAGGTGTGTCCACCATGACAAAGGTTTTGGAGGATTGCATGTAGCTGGTCCGGTCCAGAGCCATCCAGTGTTCCTGAGAGAACAGTGTCTCGTCCGTTTCAATACTAGTCGTCAACAGCCAGCTCTGGCAGGTTGCCAGTACTACGGGTACGTCGTATTGATTGTCGAACTGATCGGTAACCTGCAGTGTGTCTACAGCCAAACGGTGAATTTTTTTTACACCTGGACGCGTAGCACCACCGTTCAGACTGCGCAATGATGTGCCCTTTGGCCAATGCTGACAGTCGGGTGTTGCTTCCCATAGACCTCTGGGTACCTGTTCGGCGCCACCCACAATGTAATGCTGATTATCATCACACTCTGTTAGCACAACCCGCAGGATTTCCAGCATGGTGTTGCGAAAATCTGAATCCCATCCACCGGTACCAAAGCCAACCTGACCAAAAATCTCCCGGTGTCTGAAACTGAGTTTTCTGAAAGCGTCTGATGTGGCCAGGAAATCATAGAACGTCCTGTCATCCCATTCTCTGACAAGTTTGTCCCAGAAGCTTTTCAAGGTAACAACATCGCGCTCGCGAATGGCCTTCTGAATCTCAGTAAAGTTAGCTTCCGTTTCCAGTGATGTCTGCCAGGCTTGAGCGACCTCCTGGAATACGGCAGGCAAGTCTTTTGTGCTGCGTGCCAGTATGGGTTCACCGGCCAGATCAATGACTGTGGTGCCTGCGGCTTCGGTCAATGGATTGGGAAATGGTTTTGTCTGCAGATTAAGTAATTCGACATAGTGATTAAAGGTGGTAGCGGATTCAGGGAAACGCATGCCGCCAAGCTCCGCCACTATCTCGGGTGCGTTGACAAAAGACTGGGAGCGTAACCGGCCACCCATGCGGCCACTTTCAAATATCAGGGGCTTGAGACCCAGCTTCATCAGCTCATAGCCTGCCACAAGGCCCGACATTCCGGCACCAATAATGGCAACAGTCTGGCCGTGACTGTGCTGTGCAATGTGGCCAAGACCCGAAGGATGCGCTAGCCAGTCATCATAGCTAAACGGAAAGTCGGGTCCGAATACGCTGATGCGTGGGTTCGTCTTCATGTCAGCGCCCCATAGAGTTCAGGGCGTCTGTCTGTGTGATAGGGCACATCGTGACGTACCTTGCTAATGGTGTCTTTTGCAAGTGTGGCTATTAACAGCGTGGGCTCGGACCCGGCTTTAGCAAGCTCAGCGCCATCAGGTGCGACAATGCAACTATGGCCTACGTAGTGGATATCGCCTTCATTACCACAATAGTTGGCATACGCAACATACAGCTGATTCTCGACAGCTCTGACACGGGTGACGTGATCTGCCACGAACGTCCAGGGAGTCATCAATGCTGTTGGTACCAGTACGAGTTCGCAGCCAGACAACGCCAGATGGCGAACCGATTCAGGGAATTCGATGTCATAACAGATAAGCAAGCCAATTTTCCAACCGTCCAGTTCAAACACAGGAGCATAGGCATCACCTGTCGTGAACAGATTACGATCAAGATCTCCCCATAGGTGGGTCTTTCGATAGTGCGCTATTGAGTTGCCACTAGCATCAACGACTTGAACCGAATTGAACAGCGAATCCCCATCTCGTTCTATGTAGCCATAGGCAAGGGCGATACTGGCATCTTTGCCTATGGATTTTAGTGTGTCTGTTACGTAGCCTTCAGCTTCCACCGCCATCTCTTGCGCCACAACCTTTGGAATGTTGTAGCCCGTAATGCTCGCTTCGGGCACCAGTAGTAGTTGAGCGCCTTGAGCGCTGGCGTTTTTTGCAGCAGCCCGAACGCGCTCTATACTAGTGTCCAGCTCAGCTGGCGTTGGGGTGTGCTGTTGCAGGGCGAGAGTAAAAGTAGCTTGATTGTCTGGCTGATTGTCCGCCGTCATGTCATTTCTCGTAGTGTTGAGCAACACCTGTGCGCGATCTGTCGGAGCGCGTCATTAAAGAGAGCAGGGGTCCTAACCTGTTTTCAGGCAAGGTGGTTTCTTTTTCCAGTTCGCCAGGGAACGCACGTCGCCTCAAAGGTGTGCGCATGGGGCCGGGATCGTAACCATTGATCGCAACGAGAGGATGCCCGTCTGCGCCTTTTTTACCTTCGTGCTCATCAGCAAGCATGTGCATAAACCCTTGCAACGCCTGCTTGGATACGCCGTAGCTACCCCAGTATGCAGTCGGTTTGTGATCTAGCAGAAACACCATGCTGGCCAGTGATGACTTTGACAATAATGGCATGCAGTAGAGCGAGAGTAATCGAGCACTGGTCAGATTGACGTTCATGACGCGTACCCATTCAGCATGTTCGATGGCCATTTGCGGTGTCGATGTGCCGAGCTCAGCTGAGGTATGTACCAACGCATCCACCTTGCCGAATTCTTCCTGCAACTTGTCGGCCAGGGCAATGTACTCAGCCGGGCCAGCCTTGTCCTGCTCCAGCGCCATCATGGCTGGTTGGGCCGAGCCCAGATCCGCGACCACATCGTAGAGTTTTTCAAGCTTCGGCAGTTTGCGACTGGCCATCACCACGGTAGCACCTGCTGAGGCGCAGGCTTTGCACAATGCCGTACCCAGGCCGCCTGTTGCGCCAGTGACTAGTACAATCTGCCCGTCGAGACTTTGGCTTGGCAGAGTCCAGTCGCGATCAGTGTTGCTGCTGTTGGTGTAGTTTGGATTTTGCATGCGCACAAGTGTACGCGATCAACTGTAGCCTCGGGCAGGCTGAGATCAGCGGCGGTGTCGCCACGCAGTAAAGAACTTTGACAGGGGGGTCAGGCTGGTGCGTTCGCGCATCAGGTCAGGCTGTTGTTTCTGCCAGGCAGTTACCTGTTTTTCACGTAACACCAGCAGCCGCCAGAGCGGTAAAAGTGGTGTTTGGCGATACCGTTTGGCTATGTGCTGATCGTTAACAGCGGTTTGCAGAGCCATACCCGCAGTATCGATAGCGCTTGTCAGTAATTTCTGTCGGCCGGGAGTGTCCACTTTGACTGGGATGCCCTCTAGAGAGCCAGGCTTAGGCACCTCATCTGCAGGTGCATCCTGTGCGACGCGCACCTGTGATGCAAGATCGGTGGGTCTGATGCCATACCGTTGATAGGTCTCGTCACTGAACACCGGATGCCCCCGGTGTATCAGGTAGGGCAGGCGAGTCAATTGCTCATACTTTGCCATCGCCAGTGCTGCAATAGCCGGATGTGATTCTACGGCCAGATCATTAATATCGTTACTCAGCGCGTGGGCTAACAGCGCAATTTGAGCGGTCTGGTTTTGTGTTAGTTGTGTATCAGCTTCCTGATCGGTAGTCGGCGGTGTAAATCGCGATGTTGATACGCTGGACAGAATCGATAGGCAGACAGTGAGTACTTCATTGGCAGTATCGGGAATTGCCACACCGGCTGTATCAGTCTGAATTCGTGCTTGCGTGCTCAGACTTTGCTGGCAGGCTATTGTTGCTGGATGACGAGCTTCGCCATTGACCATCCTCTGCAGCTCTTCATGCCACCAGTGTATCTTGCGCTCCGCAACCTGTGGTTCCTGCACATCATCCAGAGTAGTACCCAGTGCCTGCACCAGGCTCAGCCGTGCAATGAATCTTGCGCGCGCGTCCGCGTCAGTCCAGAGCAAGCTATAATGCAGGCTCGACCCTTCATGAACTGTTATCACGCGTTTTCTGTGGCAATGCGGGTTGCGCAGATCATGTAGTTGACATCGACATCCTTCTCAAGCTTGTAGTGCCTGGTGAGAGGGTTGTAAGTGAGTCCGATGATTTCATCCACTTGCAGGCCTGCCTCGCGACAGTAATTTCCAAGCTCGGAAGGTTTGATGAATTTTTGCCAGTCGTGCGTACCACGGGGCAACAATCGCAACACATATTCAGCTCCTACTATGGCAAACAGCCACGACTTGGGATTACGGTTGAGCGTGGAGAAAAACACCCGGCCTCCCGGTTTTACCAGAGCAGCGCAGGCGGCCACGGTAGAGGCAGGATCGGGTACGTGCTCGAGCATTTCCAGACACGTAACCGTGTCAAAACTACCGGGTTGCTCGGCGGCACAATCCTCTGCCGAGATTTCCTGGTAGGCAAGAGTTGCACCGGTCTCCATAGCGTGCAAACGAGCAACCGCCAGCGGAGCTTCGGCCAGATCGATGCCCAGCACATCAGCGCCCTTGTGAGACATGGACTCAGCCAGAATGCCGCCACCACAACCGACGTCCAGCACTCTTGAGCCACTGAGCTCCACGCGCTCGCCTATCCAGTCGAGCCTTAACGGGTTGATCTGGTGCAGCGGCTTGAACTCGCTGCTGGCATCCCACCAGCGGCTTGCCAAGTCCTGGAATTTTGCCAGCTCAGCAGGATCGACGTTGTGTGTTTTGGTGCTCATGGCTTCTGCAGGTTGTAAAATGGTTTATATAAAGTACTTACGGACACACTCAACAGCCCGATCGTTTCTTCCGAGCAGGTTACCGGTTAGCTGCGCCAGAAATTCTAGCTGTCCAGTTTTGTGCGTTTAGTTGCAGTTGCTCAACGTCGAGCGTCTGGAGTTGACGATGCTGAAGGAGCGGCTTACCCGCCACCCAGACATCTGTGACACATCGACTGCTGTTGGTATAGAGCACTTGCGAGGCGGCATTGTATATTGGCAGCATACCCAAGTCTGGTTCTATGACGATGCAGTCTGCAGCCTTGCCCGGTTCCAGTGAGCCAATTTCTGAATCCCGGCCCAGCGCCTTCGCGGCGTCGATGGTGATCATGCGCAGCGCCCGCATAACCGGTAGCGTTGAGGCATCGGCGTTGAGTACCTTGGCTAGAAAGGCGGCACTACGCAGTTCCCCGATCAGATCCAGATCGTTATTGCTTGCTGCACCATCAGTGCCCACCGCGATATTGATAGAGGCGTCCAGCAGGTCGGGAATCGGGCAAACACCACTGGCCAGTTTCATGTTGGATTCAGGGCAATGTATGGCATGGACGCCCGTTTCTGCCAGTCGGCTAATTTCCACATCCGTCAATTGCGTGAGATGCACGGCCAGCAGGGACGGACTGAGCATACCGATCTCATCGAGCCGCTGAATGGGCCGGACTCCATGAGTTTTCTCGAACTGTTCAACTTCTCCTGCGGTCTCGTGAACATGCATGTGAATGGGAAGATCGAGCTCCGATGCCAGTGTTGCTATGCGTTCCAGTGGCGCTTGCGAGACCGTGTAGGGCGCGTGTGGCGCAAAGGCTGCGGATATTAACGGATCGCCTCGCAAGCTGTCGTGAAGCGCTAATCCTTTGGAGAAATACTCATCAACCGATGATGCCCACGCCGTCGGGAAATCGAATACCAGTATGCCGACGGTCGCTCTCATTCCTGCTTCACGGCAGGTTCTGGCCACCACGTCAGGATAGAAATACATGTCATTGACAGTGGTAACACCATTGAGTAGGCACTCCGCCAACGCCAGTTCTGTTCCTTGTTGAACAAAGTCTGGGCTCATATGGGTGTTCTCAGTGGGCCAGATGTGCTGCTCAAGCCATTCATTCAAGGGCGTGTCATCGGCGTAGCCTCTGAGCAGGTTCATCGCCAGATGAGTGTGCGCATTGATCAGCCCCGGCATCAATATGCCTGTGCGTCTGTTTTCAACGCGGTAATCAGGGTACCGCTTGTCTGCATCGTGCCAGGGCAAGCAGTCAACAATGCGCCCCTTAGCTATAATTAGAGTGTGCTCTTCCAGCACCTGATCGTTTGCATCCATGGGAATTACCCAGCCAGCATCGATGCGAAGCCTGTCGGTATCGTCTGTCTTTTCCATGTTGTTTGAATATGTCCTGGCAGGGCGGCATTGGCGAGCCAGTTGGCTGGCCATGTCTCGTTCGCTGTAAGGCGCTGAGAGTGTCTTCACGATACCTCCCCCTGCCTAAGGTCGCAAGGAGGCTTGTATGAGGCTTTACGGGCGCTGATGTGCTATTATCAGAAGGTTGATCTGACCCGATCGCCACATCGTTTGGCCCCTCACTCCATGTCCGATTTCGCTAAAGAAATTCTGCCCATCAATCTCGAAGACGAGATGCGGCAGTCGTTCCTCGATTACGCCATGAGTGTCATCGTGTCGCGTGCCTTGCCAGATGTGCGGGATGGTTTAAAACCCGTGCATCGTCGCATCCTCTATGCCATGCACGAGCAAAACTACGACTTCAACCGGCCGTATAAGAAATCAGCCCGTGTTGTCGGTGAGGTCATGGGTAAGTATCACCCTCACGGTGACTCCGCTATCTATGACTCCATGGTCCGTATGGCCCAGCGTTTCAGCATGCGCTACATGATGATCGATGGTCAGGGCAACTTCGGATCAGTCGATGGTGATCCGGCGGCGGCGATGCGCTACACCGAAGTGCGCATGGCCAAGATTGCTCAGGAATTACTCGCCGATATCGATCAGGAAACAGTCGATTTCGTGCCTAACTACGACGGTTCCGAAAGTGAGCCGGCAGTTCTGCCATCTCGCATACCTAATCTGCTCGTCAATGGCGGAACCGGCATCGCAGTGGGAATGGCTACCAATATTCCACCGCACAATATATCTGAAGTCATTAATGCCACGATAGCCATGCTCGATGACCCGGATATTACGGTCGAGCAGCTCATGGAGCATTTGCCGGGCCCTGATTTCCCAACACGCGGCATCATCAACGGCGCAAAAGGTATCCGTGAAGCTTATAGAACCGGGCGTGGCAAGCTCTATGTGCGTGCGCGCGCTGACGTCGAATACAACGAAAAAACTGGCAAGGACACCATCATCGTTGATGAACTTCCTTATCAGGTAAACAAGGCGCGCTTGCTCGAAAAAATCGCTGAGCTCGTTAAAGACAAGAAAATTGAAGGCATCACTGAGCTGCGTGATGAGTCTGACAAGGACGGTATGCGGGTGGTTATTGAGCTGCGTCGTGGTGATTCTGGCGAAGTGCTGCTCAATCAGTTGTACAAGCAAACACAGCTGCAGGTTGTCTTCGGTATCAACATGGTGGCGCTGGACGATGGCCAGCCCAAGCTTCTCAACCTTGTGCAGGTACTCAAGGCATTTATCCGGCACCGGCGCGAAGTCGTTACGCGCCGTACGGTATTTCTGCTGCGCAAGGCTCGTGATAGAGCCCATATACTCGAAGGTCTGGCGGTAGCACTGGCTAACATCGACCCGATTATCCAGCTGATCAAGGAATCGCAGAATTCTCCGGAAGCAAAAGGAAAGCTGGTTGCCACTACATGGGAGCCGGGTATTGTCAGTGGCATGCTGGAGCGTGCCGGTGCAGCTGCATCCCAGCCTGAGAATCTGGAAGCGCACTTTGGTTTGCACGATGGCAAGTACCAGCTCACAGAAGTTCAGGCACAGGCTATCCTGGATTTACGCCTGCACCGTCTGACGGGTCTCGAGCAAGACAAGATCATTGCCGAGTACAAGGAGATACTCGAGAAGATCGAGGACTACCTGGATATCCTCACCAGTCCTGATCGTTTACTGTCTGTTATTCGTGGTGAGCTGGTTGCCATCATCGAGCAATACGGTGACCAGCGCAGAACGGTCATTCAGGTCGATCATTCCGAAATGAGCGTCGAAGATCTGATTGCGGATGAGTCGGTTGTTGTCACGCTGTCGCATGGTGGATATGCGAAGGCACAGCCGTTGTCCGACTACCGTGCACAGCGTCGTGGTGGGCGAGGCAAGTCTGCCACAGCCATGAAAGATGAAGACTTTGTCGACAAACTGTTTGTTGCCAGCATGCACGATACTGTCTTGTTCTTTACCAGTGTGGGTAAGGTGTACTGGAAGCGAGTTTACGAATTACCACTGGCCAGTCGTGGATCACGAGGCAGGCCAATAGTGAACCTGTTGCCGCTCGAAGAAAACGAAAGGGTCAACGCGGTGCTCACAGTACGTGACTACAACGAAACCCAATCGATCATCTTCGCAACCAGTAAAGGTGTTGTGAAAAAGACGGCTCTGTCTGATTTTTCACGCCCCCGTACTAACGGCATCATAGCCATCGATCTGCGTATTGATGATTTTCTGATAGACGTGGCATTAACTACTGGCGACAGCGATGTCATGTTGTTTTCCAGTGGTGGTCGCGCCATGCGTTTCAATGAAGATGCCGTGCGTAAGATGGGTCGAACAGCGGCAGGTGTTCGAGGCATTCGCATGCCAGAAGAAGATACCGTTATCGGTCTGATCGTGGTCGGTGAAGGCACCATTCTAAGTGCCACCAAAAACGGTTATGGCAAACGTACAAAACCAGAAGACTACCCAACGAAGGGTCGCGGCGGCATGGGTGTGATAGACATCAAGACTACTGAGCGAAACGGTCCCGTCATTGGTGCTGTTCAAGTCGGCGAAGATGATGAAATCATGCTGATCACGGATGGTGGCACCTTGGTGCGCACCGGCGTCGCTGAAGTCACGACTGTTGGTAGAAACACGCAAGGTGTGCGTCTGATTCGGCTGAGTAAAGGTGAGGCTCTGGTAGAGCTGACGGCTATCGATGAATCTGATGTCGGTAACGATGATCTGATTGAGGGCGAAGGCGATGCAGACGATGTTGCGGTCGTTGCCACCGTTGTGGCAACTGACGGTGATGCAGCGGCAGACGACTCGGATTCGACAGAGTCAGCGGATTCAGACAATGATTCAGCAGACAGCAACGAATCTGGCGATGATGACGCGCAAGATTCTGATGGTGACAGCCCTGTTGCCTAAATGTCTGGATACCGAAAAGGGTTCCTGATTATTCTTCAAACAGGAACCTGATCAAGCAACGCATGGCCTCGAGATCACCCAACTTCAATGCAGGGCCGGCAGCAATGCCGGAATCTGTATTGAAAACTTTGCAGAACGATTTACTGGATTACCGCGGTTGTGGTGTATCCGTTCTGGAAATGAGCCATCGCAGCTCAGAGTTTGCAGAGATTGCCGATAGGGCCGAGCGGAACCTGAGAACGTTGCTCAACGTTCCCAGCGATTATTCCGTGTTGTTCATGCAGGGAGGGGCGAGTGCCCAGTTTGCGCTTTGTGTGCAGAACCTGGATATACAGGGCAGCGTGGCCTACGCCAATACGGGCTACTGGTCAAAAAAGGCCATGAATGTTGCCCAGCCGCTAACCCGGGTTCAAGAGATTACCCAGTGCGTCAGTGATCCTCTTCAACGAATACCCGAGAGTCATGACTGGATTGATGCTGACAACGCCAGTTTCGTTCATATCACTGATAACGAGACAATCGATGGCATTGTTTTCAATCAAGTGCCTGAGCTTGATGTGCCATTGGTGGCAGACATGTCCTCATCCATCCTGTCGCAACCGGTGGATGTCAGCCGATATGGTCTGATCTACGCAGGTGCGCAGAAAAATATAGGCCCGGCAGGTATCACGGTATTGATCATTCGTAATGATTTGCTGGAGCGAAGTGAGGCTGCCAGCTTGCCACCAGTATTCAGCTACGCCGACACTGCGGCAGCTTCCTCCATGCTTAATACACCGCCAACCTTTGCCTGGTATGCCGCCGGGCTGGTGTTTGAGTGGCTGTTGGAGTGCGGTGGTCTTGAGTCTGTTGCTGCCCGTAACGAGCAGCAGGCGCAAAGGTTATATTCTGTCATTGATGGACATGAGATGTTTATCAATACTGTGCAACCGGACAACAGATCGCGCATGAACATCCCGTTTGTATTGCGTGATGACACCCTGACTCAACGCTTTCTGTCGGGTGCCCAGCAGCAAGGTTTTATTGGTTTGAAAGGACACAAATCAATCGGAGGTTTACGCGCTAGCCTGTATAACGCAGTACCGGATGAATCAGTCGATTCACTGGTCGGCTATCTCAATGGTTTTGCATTGGAACACGCATGAGCACTGACAAAGACGGTTCAGCGACTGGTTCGGATACGCCATTGCCAGATCTTGGCGACGTGCGTAAAGAGATCGACGAGATAGACCTGAAAATACAGGCGCTGCTGAACAAGCGAGCCAATGCTGCATTGAAGATTGCTACTGTCAAGCTAGCAGCTTCGAAAGGCCAGCCAGTCGATTTTTACCGACCTGAACGTGAAGCTCAGGTTCTCAAGGAAGTCGCCAGGCGTAATGAGGGGCCCATGAGTGATGGTGCAGTACAACGCATCTTTCGTGAAATTTTTTCGGTAAGTCTTGCATTGGAACAACCGATGCGCATAGCCTACCTCGGGCCTGAGGGTACTTACAGTCATGCAGCGGCTGATCGACATTTCGGGCACGCTGTTGAAACCATCGCCGAGCCCGGTATTGCAGAAATTTTCCATGCCGTGGAAGCTGGCAGGGCACGCTTTGGTGTTGTGCCAGTCGAAAACTCTACAGAAGGTGCCGTCAACCTGACGCTGGATTTGCTGACTCAAACGCCGCTGCGTGTTTGTGGAGAACTGAGCATGCGTATTCAGCACTCGCTCTTGAGTCAGGCTGAAGAGCTGGGTGAGATTAAATCGGTTCACGCCCATCCGCAAGCATTGGCTCAATGCTGGCACTGGTTGAATGCCAATGTGCCCAATGCAACTCGGGTCAGTGAAAGTAGTAATGCGGCAGCAGCAAAACTCGCTCTTGAAACACCCGGTATTGCAGCCATAGCAGGCGAAACGGCTGCACAGCTATACGGACTGAACTCACTGATGAAGGGGATCGAGGATGAGAAAAACAACACAACGCGTTTCCTGATAATTGGTGATCAGGATGTTCCCCCAAGTGGCGATGATTCGACATTATTGCTGGTTACTGCTCCACACAGACCAGGTGGTTTGCGTAATTTGCTGGAACCGTTGGAACTGGCAGGGGTTAGCATGACGCGAATAGAATCTCGGCCATCTCGCTCTGCGTTGTGGGAATACGTCTTCTTCATTGATGTGGACGGTCATCAGCACGATGAAACGCTAGCTCCTGTGCTCAATGACATTCGAGAGCTCACACCGATGCTGAAAGTGCTAGGCTCATACCCCAGCGCCCTATGAACAGCCTATGTATCGTCGGCCTCGGCATGATCGGTGGATCGCTCGCTGGTGCTCTCAAGGCATCGGCTTTCGAGGGTGAAATCACCGCACTGGTGCGCACTGAAGAGTCTGGACGCAGAGGAGTGACGCTGGGCCTGATCGATCGTTACGCCCTACGCCCTGAGGACATTATCCCTGTGGCCAGTATTGTGATGTTGGCCGTACCCATGCTCAGCATGCGCTCGCAACTAGAGGCGATCAAGCCGTACCTTACCGATGATGCAGTAGTCACGGATGCTGGAAGCGTCAAGGCGCCGTTCATCAGGGATGCTCTGGCGGTGTTGGGTAAACTCAATCGTGTAGTACCTGGTCACCCTATTGCGGGCCGAGAAAAGACCGGCATGGACGCAGCCGATCCAACGCTGTATCAGCAAAAAAGAGTTTTACTGACGCCCACAACAGATGCAGATGATGATGCGGTGAAATTGGTGGGTGAGTTATGGAAGCTCACTGGAGCCACGGTAGAGGTGCTGGGTCCGGAGCAGCACGACAGAGTGTTAGCCGCCACCAGTCATCTGCCACATGTGCTTGCTTTTGCATTGGTGGATACGCTGGCAACTCAGCAGGAAGCAGAAGAAATATTTCGTTACGCGGCCGGCGGGTTTAAAGACTTCACCCGTATCGCCTCGAGTGACGCGATCATGTGGCGCGACGTCTGCCTGACCAATCGCGACGCTATACTGGACTCCATGGATCGCCTCGAAGATCACCTGAAAAAGATTCGCGCAGCCATTGATGAGAGCGACGGCGAACAAATCGAAACCATCTTTGCCCGTGCCAGAAAAGCGCGAGATGCCTATACCTGATCCTCACAGAATCTGTGCACAGGATAAATGGCTAGCTGCTGAAACGTTGCAATGAGCGAACTATCACCCATACGAGCGCCATCGGATTAATCGATACGGTATGGTATTAGCTTCGAAGGAATCGAGGGAATGCGCGTGTTGAAAAAGGTTCTGGTCGGTGCTCTCTTGGCTGGCTGTGCTCTGGCCGTATTTCTGTGGCAGCAACAGAGCCCGACGGTTTCCGTAAAGATCCAGACGGTTACTCTCGACAGTGTTGAATCCACCCTGCAGTTGACTGGCAAGGTAATCAACGATCGCACCGTGACCATCACCGCATTACTAGACGGTGAAATAACAGCTATTCTCAGTAGGGAAGGGGATTCTGTCGAGAAAGGTGATGTGCTGGCCGAGCTGGATTCCAGACAGGCGCAGGCGCTTGTTGACAAGGCTGATGCTGAACTGGTGTTTCAACGTCAGGCTTTGAAGGCTGCAGAGCGAAACTACGAGCGTACACTGCGATTGTCCACCGCCGGAAATGCATCCAGACAGGCAATGGACGACAGTCTCGACCAACGGTTGGGTGCCGAGGCGTCTGTCAAAGCGGCGGAGGCAACCCTGTCCCTGAATCAGTTGCGGCTCGACAACGCCATTATCAGATCACCCTTTGCCGGTACGGTTATCAGCAAGACAGCAGAGACCGGTCAGTGGCTGGAAGCAGGTTCTCCCTTGTTCACGGTTGTGGCAACCATTGGCACCGTTATAGAGGCTACTGTCAACGCCAGTGACTGGTCGCGAATTGGTCTGGGCCAAGTCGTAACTCTCAGTACTGAAACATCGGATGATGAAAGCTGGCACAGCAAGATAAGCTGGATTGCCCCTACGGTCAGTCGTGAGCGGGATTCTGAAAATACTGTTGCTGTTCGCTTCCCGATAGGTGACGATGCACCAGTACTGTTACTGGGCCAAGAGATAGATGTGGATCTGATTCTGGAACGTGTGGACAACGTGATTGTGGTTCCACTGGACGCGCTGACGGAAATACAGGGCGAAGACTACGTAGCCTATGTGCTTGACGGGGATACAGCACGCCAGAGAGTGGTAACGCTCGGCATTACGAGTCTGAGTGATGCAGAGGTATTAACGGGCATTTCAGAAGGTGATGAACTTCTATTGCCGGGGCGGCAGCAGCTATCAGACGGCCAGACAGTCTCTGCGCGGTAGTCGTGGCGTGATATCTCTCACCAATATCAAAAAATCCTACTGTACTGGTATGGTCCAGGTAGACGTGCTGCATGGCATCAGTCTGTCGATAGCACGTGGTGAATTTGCCGCGATCATGGGGCCGTCCGGTTCGGGTAAAAGTACGTTGTTAAATCTCATCGCCTGCCTGGATCTGATTGACAGTGGCGAATATCTGTTTGCAGATGAGCCCGTGAGCAGCATGACATCCGATGAGCTAGCCCGGTTACGAAGTCAGCGAATCGGTTTCGTTTTCCAGAACTTCAATCTGATATCGCAATTCAGTGCCTTGCGAAATGTGGAGCTGCCGTTGATCTATGCCGGCGTAGACAGGGAAACACGCGTGGAAAGAGCCAGAATACAACTCGAGCATGTGGGACTACAGGATCGAGTAGCACATCGGCCCGTAGAGCTCTCTGGCGGGCAGCAACAACGAGTGGCCATAGCCAGAGCCATGGTCAATCAGCCGGACGTCATTATTGCTGATGAACCTACAGGTAGTCTGGATAGCGAAACCGGTTCCGAAATCATGCAACTGTTCACTCATCTGCACAAGTCGGGCAAGACCATCGTCATGGTCACGCATGAACAGGAAATTGCAGAGTTTGCTGATCGCGTGATACGTCTGCGAGATGGCTTGATCATCAGCGACGAACCGGTGTAGTCATGAACCGGTTTCTCGACAGCGTAAGGCAGGCTATCGAAGCTCTGGCTGATCATCGGCTTCGAACCATTCTGAGCATTCTGGGTATCACTATTGGTATTGCTGCTGTCATGGCGGTGAGTACGATCAGTAAAGGCGGTAACCACCTTGTCTATTCAGAGCTGGAAACGTTTGGCCTGAATTCGGTCTGGGTATATCGCAACTGGAATACTAACGAAAACCGACGAACACGCCGTGATGGCAGTGGCATAACAACGGATGACTTCACCAGTCTGGCAGAACAGTCAGAGTCGCTAGGCGTACACCACATGACGCCAGTAGTTCATAATCAGGATCGATGGCAAGCAGTGCAAGCGGGACGTTCATTCAACGCGCAAATACTGGGTGTTGGTAAACATTACGTCGATATGGTCAACGACGATCTCGTTGCTGGCAGGAACATAAATTCACTGGACATCAATGATCAACGGAACGTAGTACTGGTTGCCCCGAGTATCGTAGAGCAACTATTAGATAGCACACAGGAACCGCTTGGTCAGGAGCTGCGTGTGAATGGCAAACGTTTTATTGTTATCGGCGTACTCGCTGGCAAGAGTCGAGACTTTCTATCCAGTATCGGATCGTCAGGGGGCAGAAATGCCAATGACCGTATACTAATTCCGTACACCACGCTGCAGCAGATGAATGGCAATCGTGATATTAGTAACATTCAGCTGGAGGTCGTCCGGTTTGACGATGCTGCCAGCGTTGCTGAGGATATGAAACGACGATTGAAACAGCGGCATCCTGTGGGCTACGAATACAGCTCTGAAACTATGGCCAGCTACATCGTAACTACCAATAGAATTCTGGGAGGCGTGTCTGTCATAGGTATTGTTGCCGCGTCTATTTCACTGCTCGTAGGTGGCATGGGCATCATGAACATGATGGGTACTGCGGTGCTGGAGCGCACACGTGAGATAGGTGTGCGCAAGGCTATCGGTGCCACTGAACACGATATTCTTGTGCAGTTTCTGCTCGAAGCAATCTTGATCAGTATCGCAGGGGGCTTGCTGGGTTTGATCATCGGTGGTCTGGCCAGTGTAGGTCTGGCTATCGCCACTGGTTTCCCGGTCATGCCATCGGTTTTGAGCATTGCAGGCGCCCTGGCTGTATCAGTTTTTGTAGGGGTGCTCTCTGGATACTTGCCGGCGCGTAGAGCCGCCAGAATGAAGCCTGTAGACGCACTAAATACACAGTGAGGAAATTGAAGAACTTGACCCCAGTGTTGCCGATTTGTGGCACAAATAGCTATAGCCGCAACCCTATCCGAGATATTTCATGCTAGAAAAATGGCTTATAGCCTTAGATCTTGACGGCACGCTCTTCCACACTGATCATCAAATATCAGTGCGAACCACGAACACGCTGCTAAAGGTGGCAGAGCTAGGTCACCAGATAGTTATTATTACGGGAAGAAGCTCGCATTCATCAGTACCAAGGTTGCATTCTGTGCCGATTGGTACTCGAGTGCTGTGCTCAAATGGAGCCTATGAATATGATCGACACAATCAGGGAGTTGTATGGTCGAGCATGTTGCCAGCTTCGAGTGCGGTTGACATACACCGAAAAATTCAACATCGATTACCAACAGCCAGTTTTGGATGGGAGTCGATGAGCGGTCTCAGTTACGAGCAGAAGTTTATGGATGAGGCCGGTGGTGCTCACACGTTGGAGCAAGGAGGGGTCAGTGAACCCATAGGCCGGGTCGATATTTTCAAATTGTTTGTAAGAACGCCAGAGCATAAAGGTGGCGCGCTTGCTGGTGTGTTGCAAGAGTTGTTCGGAAGTGAGTTAGAGATATCATCATCTGGCGTGCCATTTGTAGAGATTACCGCTGCTGGTACCAATAAAGGCACCGCCCTTGCGAAGACAGCTTCGAATCTTGGTTTCGAAGCGGATCTAACAATGGCATTCGGTGATAATCTGAACGACGTACCAATGCTGCAATGGGCAGGTGAATCCGTGGCAATGGGCAATGCAATTTCCGAAATACAAACGATAGCGAGTGCACACGCCAAAAGTAATGCAGAAGATGGCGTTGCCCGATATTTAGAAAACAAGTTTTTAGATGGCCGGTAACATTCAGTGCAAAACGGGCGTTTTGCTTCACAGGCATAAAGTAGAACGTTGCCAAGCACATAGTTGCGCGCGAGCAATAGTCTTACTCTCTCTCTCTCTGCAAGCTTTGGAAAAATCTTGAACGCTATCTAACATCTGGTCGAATAGCTCCATTGACTGAACGGGTTCTCAACTCACAGAATATTCTCAACTATAAGGTTTGTTACCATGCCGTACACAACAGGCTTTAAACACCTCTAACAGAAGGAAAACGATTATATTTCCCAATAGGTCGAGAGCTGAACCATTAACAATACTGGAAATTTATTGTGAATCCATGTGAAAGCCTTAGTCATATCCTATCGCTAACCTCAAATCGCTCTCACGGTCAGCCTGGTTTGCTGAGAGATACACTGTGTAAAAAATTGCTACCACTAAGCATATTAGCTCTGCCAACCTTAGGCTTACAACATGTGTACGCAGCCTCCGCACCAGATGAGGTGACCGGAATTGTATATTCTCGCACCGCAGCCGAGATATTCTGGCCACGTGTAAGCGGGCAAGTCGTAGCGTATGCTGTTACAAGAAATGGTGTAGAGCTTGGCGTATTCGATGCTTTGAGCTATTTCGATGACACTCTGGTACCGAATAACCGCTATGTGTTTTCTGTTGCCTCAGTAGAAGTCGATGGCACTCGTTCGGGGGCAGTCAGCACGGAGATTATTGTCGGTGATGTTGGCGACCTGGAGCCAACGGGGGATCTGTCAGCGCCTGCGAACGTGTCTCAGACCATCTACTCGGCTACTGCAACAGAGTTCTTTTGGGATCGCGTAAACACCTCAAGGTTGGTTTATGAAATTCGCCTTAACGGTGAGCCAGTAAATGGTGGTATCTCCAAGGGTACCAGCAGCTACATTGATTCACTGGGACCAGGAGCTGACTACACATTTACCATTGTGGCAGTAGCAGCAGATTCATCCTCACGCTCCGAGCCTGTTGAATTCAGCTTTCAGATGCCTGGTGGTTCTGAAGTGGATCCTGAGCCACCTGGCGATGAACCCATTGCAAACACAGCAGCTGAGACAACGCTTGAGAACGTGTTACGAATAATCAACACCAATGCACACGATCGGGTCAAATTCGATCTGTTTTCCTTCGATTTTTTTATTGATGTACCAGCACCGGGTCTCACTGCTCTTGATGCCAACGCTGCCATCACTGAGAACAGAACGTTCGACTGCAGTGATGGTGGTACTCTTGAAGCGCGGCCACAAGACACAGGCGTGGTTGTCTTCTTCAACGAGTGCGCTCTGGATAACAAGCGACGTAATGGTCGAGTGATTATCAGGAAAGCAACAGACGACGATGTTTCAATTAACCTAATCTACAGCGAATATCAGGAAACACAGATCGCAGCAAACCCTATCGAGAACGTTGTCGTCGAGATTCCAAATGGTATATTCGCTAAGTCTGAAAACTGGGGTGACAACTATAGCCGGGAGACTATGGCTACGCCGCTGCTCTATACCATAATTACCCGTGCTGGTGTGGAAAGAGTGAGGGATTTACAGCGAACCAGCTCCTACTATCGTGACCGGGAAGATCCGATGGCAGCCGTAGAGCTCAGGGCAAGTTTTATAGTGGAAAGCTTCTGGACATCGGGCAACCTGATAGAAGTCAGAACCCCTACAGAGTTTAGCAATCCTGATTCGGTATACGGTTTTTATAAAACTGGGAAAATCACTATTGTTGAAAAGACAACTGTGGCGAGCGCAGGTACAGAAATGGCGACAGGAAATAGTATTGAGCTGGATGCGAGCACCGGAGACGCCAACACTTACCTCCTTACTGTAACCGAAGGTGCTGCCGTAGTTAGCGAACTACGCAATTGGGCTGATCTACCTGAAGCCTTGCCTTGCCCTATCTCTGCATTAGGCGCAGCACTACAGGAAGAGTGTCAATGAAGCAGGAAGGACATTTCGGATAATCCAGTGAGTCATAAAATATTGCTATAAACACGTGGATTTTGTCTCAGTTACCATGCGTTTTGCAATCAATGCGAAAGCTTTTGTTTCTACTTTACATCCGATCAGAAATATCCGGTAAATCGGATATAGCATTCTGATGAGTGAGTCATGATCTGGCAGCTTCCCTGATAAAGCTGCCGTCGTTGAGATCTTGTAGCGCTTGCCGAATCTCTTGTTGCGTATTCATCACGATCGGTCCATGCCATGCAACAGGTTCTTTTATAGCCTTACCTGAAATCAGCAGAAATCTGACCGCTTCATCGCGTGTCTCTGCAACCACTTCGTCACCTGTGTCAAAGAGCACTAACGTCCTATTGCCTGAGCGGTCACGCAGGAATATTTCCTCGCCATCTATTTCCTTCTCGACCTTGACGCCCATCGGATCGGATGCATTCCGAAAGGAGGCGTTACCTTGAAACACGTAAGCAAATGCATTGCGGTAGGCATCAATAGGAATCACTTTTCGAGTATTGGCGGGCACAGTGATATCCAGGTACTGAGGGTCAGCTGCAATGCCATCAACAGGCCCTTTTTTACCGCGCCAGCTACCGACAACGATGCGGATTACCGTGCCATCGTCTTCATACAATTCAGTTATCTCGTTGCCAGCGATATCCTGATAGCGAGGCGAGCTCATTTTCATGGAGGCGGGCAGGTTAGCCCAGAGTTGAAAGCCATGCATACGGCCTGCTGCATCGCCCTTGGGCATTTCCTGATGCAGGATGCCGCTGCCCGCGGTCATCCACTGCACGCTTCCGGGCCCTAACAAGCCGGTGTTGCCTAGACTGTCCGCATGTTCGACAGAACCTGCCAGCACATAGGTGATGGTCTCGATTCCTCGGTGCGGGTGCCATGGGAAGCCTGCGGAATATTTAGCCGGATCGTCGTTTCTGAAATCATCCATCATCAGAAACGGATCGGTTTGTGATGTATCACCAAATCCGAATACTCGGTGTAGATGTACACCGGCACCTTCCATGGTCGGTTGTGCTGTGGATTCCGCTTTGACTGGACGTATGGACATGGTTCAGTAACTCCGCGCTTGCGCACCGTGACGAGATTCGTGAAGTATGCACCGTGGAGCTTGAAAACAATAGTGAGTCGAATCAGTCTATCGTTTTGAATGCAAGCGGTGCCTGAACTGAACCCAGAGTTGGATAGTTCAGAATCTCAGCTTTTTTGCCGCGCCACCCAGGCAACATGCCGCGTTATCTGAGGATCATTCTGTAAGGCTTCAAGGTTGTTGAACTGGCTGCCCAACTCTGTCTCGTTGTAGAGTTTGTGCAATCCTTTATGGCATCGTGTGCACAGCATCACACCGCCATTGAGTTGCTCCCGCGTGTAGGCTTTGGCATAACGTTTGCGCTTGTGCAGCTTGCGCGGGATCAGATGATGGAATGTCAGCGGTGTATGTCGTTTGCAAAGTTCGCATTCCCCCTGTTTTGGCCTTCTGGTCATATGAGGTGATGACTGGGTGGCCCACTTCGCATTTCGCTTTTGCTATCAGAGTGTCTCTTCATTGCAACGCATAGCGAATAGGTACTGTTACCGTATAACTGGATAGTCCCAGAGACTCGGGTATTGGTGGCAAAGGGTCTGCTGCCTCAAGCATCTCAAGCGCTGCTTTATCCAGTTCTGTAACACCACTACTTTCGATCAAACGATATTCCAAAAGCTTGCCATCTGAATTGATGGTGAATGACAGCAGCACGTCTCCTTCAATTCTGCGACGCTTTAACCGTCTGGGATAGGTTTTATAGCGTTGTAACCAGAGCTGAAGTTCTGTCTGGTAATCAGCGATAGCATCTGGATCACCTCCTGATTGCATGACTGCGTCCGGAGCTCCACCGATAGCGGACTCGATGCTCTCTGTCTGTTGAATGTCTTCTGCTGGGCCTGATTCAGTGTCAACCTCAGGCTCAACCTCAGGCTCAACCTCAGGCTCAACCTCAGGCTCAGGCTCAGGCTCAGGCTCAGGCTCAGGCTCAGGCTCAGGCTCAGGCTCAGGCTCAGGCTCAGGCTGCGCGATTATTTCAGGCTCTACTGCAATGCTCGCCTCGGTGAGCTGTATGACAACGCTCCCGCCGCTTCCAGTTATCGGCAGGGAGGGTTCCTCCAGGCGCAAGAGCCATGCACCCACGATTGCATGCATTATTCCAGAACCCAAAGCTGCAACTAGCCAAAGTACACGCGTCATGGCGACGAAGCAGGTGCTGGCACCCAGTTGGTGACGAGTTCTACTTCCCTGATGCCAGCATCCCGCAACGATCCCAGTAAGCTGCGCAGCTGCATCACTGAAACTTGTGCATCTACTTTTAGTGCTAACGATTGCTTCGTATCGCTCACAACGGTGTTGTCGCTGTTCATCGCTAATGCTGAAGGTAATAACTCTGCGCTAATCACTGCACCATCAAGCATCAGTGCGCCATCAGCGCTCATATACAAATTTAGCGGTAACGTTAAAGGTCGCTGCTGTAAGGATTCAACGGGGGCAACATTCACTGGGTCAGATACTCGCAAAGTCCCCGCAACCATGAAAAAAACCAGTAGAAGAAAGACGACATTGATCATCGGTATCAGATTGTTGTCGTTGCTTGTCCCCGTTCTGAGCTGTTCAAAGTGCATGCTAACGAAGCGCTCTCAAGGTAACGTTTTCGAAACCCATGGTGCTCAATGTATCGGTCAGCGACACAAGTGCTTGCACGGAGACAAGATCATCAGCATCCAGTATCAGATTCGATCGCAATCGATGTGCTGCCAGAAGTTGATCGTTAGTCCCTAATTGGTTGGTGTTGATGATGTTGTCGCCAGCAATCATTACCTGATTATCAGATAGCAACTTGATGGACAAATAATTATCGTCAGGCGCAAGGGCAGGTGTGCTGTTTTTTGCCGGCACATTGAGGGTCAATGCCCGCTGCTGGTCAAACTGCGTGCTAAGCATAAAAAACAGAAGCAGAATGAAAACTACATCAATCAATGGAGTTAAGCTGATGCCAGGTGCTCTGCGAGTTTTCCTGTCAAGTTGCATTTGAATTCACAACTCCTGCTCCTTTGGCAGGCTGAGGTGATTCAATACGTTTTAGCGTATTGGCAGTAAACACCTGAGTGGTGACGTCTTCTAGATAATGCACATGACTATCCACACGCCGCTCTAACCACTGATGAGCCAATACGGTGGGGATTGCTACTGCCAATCCAACACCTGTGGTTAGCAATGCCTGCCAAATACCCCCCGACAAAACCGCTGGATCTACCTGACTACCGGCAGATTCCATTTGTCTAAAGGCTTCTATCATGCCAAGTACGGTACCAAACAAGCCCAGTAACGGACTGATGGTCCCTATATTTTCAAGTAACTTTAGGTAGCGTCTAAGACGCTCGATATGTCTGCTGGCCAGCCGTTGAATTTCCTCGCGCAGAGTTGACTCTACGATATCGTCGGTTTGTCTACCCTGCATGGCAACCCACAGGATGCGACCGACTCCAACCTGACTGTCGCCCACCTTGTTCGCTGCATCGCGATAGCGTGCTTGTTGCCAGAGCCGCAGAGATTGTCGAATCTTGCCTTTGTCGCGCATTGATTCGAGTGAAATTTCACAAGTTTTAAAAATGATCACCGCCAGAGAGATCAACGACAGTAAAACCAGCAGCGCTGATACGGGGCCGCCGAGTTCGAGTGCCGAAGCGACGGGCGCTGGCAGACTTTCCAATATCGACGTTATCGCGTCGGACCCAGTGGCAGTAATTTCCTGCGGCAATAAGATGGCCAGATAAATATCGGGCGGGGTTTGAAGGGACATGGAGCGCCTGAGGATGAACTAAAATCAGGGTTATTGTCACACATTGGTTAGTCCAGCCTACCTCGCTTGGCAAGAGCACCAGCAACCGCTGAATATCCGTAAAGTTAGTGAGGTTGATAATAATAACAATTCTCATTATGATTAGTGCACGCAATCATTTTCGAGTCAATCTATGTCCAGCTTTACATCCAGAGCGCTAAGCGCATCACTAGGTGCCTGCATGCTATTAGGCGCCGGCGCAGTATTCGCTGAAGGATCCGTAAACGTGTATTCCTATCGGCAGCCATTCCTGATCAAGCCGATGTTTGATGTATTCACCAAAGAGACGGGGATTGAGGTCAATACCGTCTTCGCCAAGACGGGTCTTGTTGAACGTCTGGAGAATGAAGGTGCCAACAGCCCTGCAGATCTGATTTTCACGGCGGATATCGGGCGTCTGGACGGAGCCGTGCAAGCCGGTGTTACTCAGGCAGTATCCAGCGATATTCTGGAAGCCAATATTCCTGCAGAATTTCGAGACCCGGATGGGCAATGGTTTGGTTTGACGAACAGGGCGCGTTTGATCGTTACTTCAAAAGATCGCGTGGCAGAAGATGCTATAAGCTCCTATGAAGATCTGGCCAAGCCAGACATTGGTACCAAAATCTGCACACGTAGTGGTAAACACGAATATATGGTGGCACTGATTGCATCGGTAATAGCCCACAGCGGAGAAGAGCAGGCTGAGGCGTGGCTAACCGGTTTGAAGTCTAATCTGGCCCGAAAACCTGAAGGAAATGACCGTGCTCAAGTAAAGGCAATTTCACAGGGGCAGTGCGACATTGCGATCATCAATTCGTATTATATGGGCGCGATGATGAACGACGAAGAGCAGTCAGATTGGGCGGATTCCGTGCGAATCGTTTTTCCAAACCAAGAGGACAGGGGCACGCACATGAATATCAGTGGCATGTCTTTGACCAAAAGCGCGCCTAATCAGGAAAATGCGATCAAGCTGATGGAGTTTCTGTCCAGCGATCTGGCTCAGCGCATGTATGCGGAACAGAATCACGAGTATCCAGTCAACCCTGACGTTGCGCCTTCTGGTCTCGTACAGTCCTGGGGCGAGTTTGATTATGATCCGCTGCCGCTGGCAGAAATCGCAAAGCACCGGGTAACAGCGACTAAAATGGTTGATAAAGTCGGCTACGACGGCTAGAGGCTGTCTGAGAAAAGCGATCGTCTCGAGGGCGTGAGATGTTGAGTCAGAGTTTCTTGTCGATTGAGGTGAGTAGTGGTTCTATTCGCTGAGATTGATAGGAAGTCTGGCTGGAGGTCGCCCCGCCAGAATATCGCGTCCGCAGCAGAGCAGTTTATTCTCGGACAGCCTTGATAGAAGGATTTAATTTTTCTGGGAAGTAGCGAGAGTCGGCGCGATTGGCGCTGGCTTTC
>Ga0114956_1000530_pt1 | contig 28198 bp, 25 predicted proteins | sample MaitaG_FD_87304 | JGI IMG/M metagenome (GOLD analysis project Ga0114956, IMG submission 87304) | Marine algal microbial communities from Maine, USA - Maine_Asex2 metaG | ecosystem: Host-associated > Algae > Red algae > Unclassified | place: Maine, USA | collected 2015-01-05
AACCTTCCAAACCGAAGTCGTCGAGAAATCGATGCAAGTACCGGTTGTCGTAGACCTATGGGCCCCGTGGTGTGGCCCGTGCAAGACCCTCGGGCCAATCATCGAGACGGTGATCGCCGAAACCCAAGGCAAGGTCGTGCTGGCTAAGGTCAACGTCGACGACAATCCCCAGACGTCGCAGGCATTCCAGGTACAAGGCATACCAGCGGTCTACGCCCTTAAGGCAGGCCAAGTCGTCAACAGCTTTGTCGGCGCCCAAGGCGAGCCTGCCGTTCGCGAGTTTGTCGCCCAGCTGCTTCCTAGCGCCCAAGAGATCGAAATCGAGACATTGCTCGAAGCCTGCGACGAAGCGTCGCTGATTCGAATTCTCGAGATGATCCCCGACCACCACGCCGCGGTTCCCGCACTCGCCGAGTTGCTGGTAGCGCAAGGTCAAAGTGAGATGGCACTCGAGCTGCTTGAGCGCGTGCCCGAGACCGCAGACGTTCGCCGCATCGCAGCCCTTGCTCGTACCGGTGGCGCCGTTGCCGAGGCGGGCGATGACGAAGTCGACGCCAAGCTCACGGCGCTGCTCGATCGGGTCAAGACCGACGACGATGCTCGTCAAGAATTCATCGACCTGCTCGAAGTACTCGGCCCCGACGATCCCCGCACCGCCGAGTACCGCAAGCAATTGTCGGCGCGCCTTTTCTGAACGAGCTGGCGGGCACCGATCCATGGCAATGAAACTCGAACGGCGCGATGGCTATCGCGTACTTGTGGGCGGCCCCGTGCCATCACAAGCGTCTGCGATCACACTCGGCAAGACGGTTGTCGTGCGCCGAGAGTGTGCTGGCGACGAGCCGTTGATGGCCCATGAACGCGAGCACGTGCGCCAGTTCGCGGAATTGGGCCGAACACGCTTCGTTTGGAAGTACGTGGGCTCGTACCTGCGCCTGCGGGCCGGCGGGCATGGCCACATGGCTGCGTATCGTCGAATTCCGCTAGAGATCGAAGCGTCGTGGTTCAGTCGGAGCAGGCCATAACTCGCTAAATCCCAGACTTGGGAATCAGATGGGAACGCTGATGAGAGGCTCGGCGGGTGCATAACCCGCGCCGTCCCGACGCCGACCTCACGCTTGGCGAACGGCTCCGAGAACTTATGCGTGCAGGCCCTGGTGGTGACCGTGGCGACGAGGTTCCTCTGGCCGAGTCCATGGCGACCAGCGGCCACGCACGGGCCTCCGAATCAGAAACGTCGTATCCTCGCCTTACCTTGGCGGCGATTAGCCTTGGCGCGATCGTGATGGTCGCTGGCCTGTTCTGGGCGTGGCAGGCGTGGTCGGCTCGAGCGAGCGCACCGATTGACGATTCGCTGCCGTTCCTCATCGACACCGCCGCCGAGCCCGCAAGCGTCGAGTCGGGTGCAACACCTGTCGCCGACGCAGCTGTCGCCGACGCAGCTGGCGCTGGCTCAGCTGGCGCTGGCTCAGCTGAGCCGTCGGGTGCGGGCGGGGGTGTTTCGGCACCCTCGGTCGTCGGGTCGAGCGACGATCCGATTGAGCTCGAAGCGGGTCCAACGTCGACTCCTACGCCGATGCTGGTGCATGTGTCCGGGGCGGTGCAGGCGCCCGGCGTCGTCGAGCTCGCGCCCGGCGCTCGCGCCATCGACGCCCTGACCGCAGCCGGAGGAGCGGTGGTCGACACCGACCTTGATCGGGTCAACTTGGCAGCTCCAATGTTCGACGGTGAACGCCTGCACTTTCCCGTTGTTGGCGAAGATGACCCGCCCGAGATTGTCGAGCCCATCCGACCGTTCGCGGTCGAAGACGATCCGCGCCTGCTGTTCGACGATCGAGTGGCCACGGGCGGCGTTGCTACGCCCACACCGAGACCTGCCGTCGTCGACATCAATACTGCCGATCTGATCGAGCTGCAGTTGCTGCCCGGCATCGGGCCAGCGATGGCGTCGCGAATCTTAGAAAAGCGACAGTCATACGGGTTCTTCTGCACGGTTGACGAACTCCTCGACATTCGAGGCATCGGACCCGAGACGCTGGAGAGCCTGCGCGCATTGGTGCGCATTGCGCGCAGCGATTGTCCGACGCTCGCTGGGGGGTGAGCGACTGGCAGATCTGCTTCCTTGCGGCGAGCGTCTGGTGCGGCGCGCTCGTGCCATTCGGCCTGCCGATCGTCGCTCGGGCAGCCGTTGTGGTGTTCGCGATCGCTGCGTGGCGGTTGCGACGGCCACTGCTGTTGACCGCCAGCCTGGCGCTACTGGCATCGGCGGGGGCGGCCGCCGCATGGAGCGACGCAGTCGAGCCGGTCGCTGAGCGAACTTTCGTGGGCGAGGCGACGCTCGCGTCTGACCCGATACCGAACCGCGGCGGCGTGCGAGTCGCACTCTCGATCGAGGGCCGACAGTACGAGGCGTCGGCGTGGGGGTCGCCGGCGGGCTGGCTCCGCAATCGGCTCATGGGCGAGCAAGTCTTTGTCGAAGCTCGGTTGCGGCCGCTCGACGATCCGCCCAGCTGGATCATCGCCCGTGGCACGCGCGGGCGAGCGACCATCGCAAGTGTCGATGGCTTTAGTGAAGGCCGCATACACACCCGCATCGCCAACAGCATTCGCCGCACGATCGAGAGCGGGGCGTCGTCGATGTCGCGCAATGAGCGGTCGCTGCTCACTGGCCTGGTGTACGGCGACGACCGCTTGCAGAGCCCGCTAACGGCCGACAACTTCACTGCGGCGGGGCTCTCTCACTTGTTGGCTGTTTCTGGTCAGAACGTCGCTTTCGTGTTGGCACTCGCTTCGCCGGCACTACGGCGGTTGCGACACCGGCAACGCTTCTTGGCGGTGCTCTGCGTGATCGGGCTGTTCGCCACGGTGACGCGATTCGAGCCGTCGGTGGTGCGGGCGTCGGTGATGACTGGCGTCGCTGCGACCGGCGCCCTCGTAGGCACAGCGGTGCCAGCGCGGCGCGTGTTGCTTCTAGCAATCAGCGTGCTCGTGGTGGTCTCGCCGCTCATCGTGCACAGCACCGCGTTTCAACTATCGCTTGCTGCGTCTGGGGGCATCTTGTTGTGGTCGCAGCGGGTGGCCCTGTCGATTCCTGGTCCTCGCAGCTTGGCAAACGCGCTCGCAGTAACCGCGACCGCTCAGTTCGCCGTTGCCCCGCTGCTGTTGTGGCGTTTTGATGGGCTTCCGGTCGCGTCTCTGCCAGCAAACCTGTTGGCCGGCCCAGCCGCAGGGCCGGTAATGATGTGGGGCCTGGTCGCCGGGTGGCTTGCGGGCCTGGTGCCCGGTTGGCTCGCCGAGGTCTTGCACGTGCCCACCCGACTGTTGATTGGTTGGATAGATGGCGTCGCGGCGCTGGCAGCGCGTTTGCCACTTGCTGACCTTGACATTGCCCACGTCGTCGTTATCGGGCTCGCTGGCGCCGCAGCGTTGCGTATCGTGGGCGCTCGCCGCCGGTTCGCGATGTTCGGCGTCGTCGTTGGCGCACTCCTTGCCCCCGCCGTCGTGAGTCACGTGACGCCGCCGCCACCCGTGGTCAGCATCGATGCGCAGTCTTCGATTGTGCATCGCGATGGACGCGTCCTGGTCGAGGTGGACCCCAGCAGTCGGCCAGAACGGGTATTGGCAGCTCTGCGTCGTGCACGCGTTGGCGACATTGATCTGATCATTGTGCGGCGGTCATCGTTTGCGATGGCCGACCTGATCGGTTGGATCGACTCGCGCCATCACGTGGCAACCGTGTGGGCCCCTGAGCTGACCATGGGCGTGGGTGAGCAGGTGCCCGAACCCGGCGACCGAGTCTCGATTGGTGGGTCCATGCTCAGACCCGTCATAACTGAAGATCGTCTGTTATTGACGGTCGTGGGCGAGTAGCTAGGGCTTGGTTAGGCGCCGGCGTCGTTACCGCCTAGTGCCATATCAGGTACGCCGCGGTGCGACTGATCGGGCGGGTGCGGGTAAGTTGCTGGTCGTGCGCCTCGAGCTCGGTTCTCACTCGTTCGATATCTCGACCCGTGCCCTTGTAATGGGCATCTTGAACCGCACCCCCGACTCTTTTTTCGACGGCGGCGACTACTTCGGCTTCGACGAGTTTCTTGCCAAAGCCGAGCAGCACGTCAACGACGGCGCCGACTTCCTCGACATTGGGGGAGTGCGACTCAAGCCTGGTGACGAGGTCGGCGTGCAAGAGGAGCTTGACCGGGTTCTGCCCGCAGTCGAGGCGCTCGCCCAACGCTTCGATACACCATTGTCGGTCGACACGTTCCGGGCCGCAGTGGCCAAGGCGTGTTTCGCGGCCGGCGCTTCAGTTGGCAATGACACCAGTGGCTTTGCCGATCCCGAGTACCTGCACGTCGCAGCCGAAGCGGGCGCATCGGTCGTCGCCAGCCATGTGCGCACCGCACCGCGACTGGCTGATCCCAATCCGATCTACGACGACGTTGTCGCGGATGTCGTGGCGTTTCTCGACGAGCGGTCGCAGTGGGCTTTGGCGGCCGGCATTCCGCGCGAGCGCATCATGGTCGACGCCGCACTCGATCTTGGCAAGAATGCCGAGATGTCTACCAAGCTGCTGTTCGCCACCGATCAGCTCGCAGCGCTCAATTTCCCGACCTTCCTCAGTGCGTCAAACAAGGGTTTCCTCGGCCAGATCACCGGTGACCCAGTCGGCGACCGCAATAACGCCACGCACGCTGCGCATGTCGTGGGCATCATGGCGGGTGCTCGGGTGTTGCGGGCCCACGATGTCAAAGGCACCCGACGAGTCGCCGACACGGTGAGCACCTTGCTGCAGACCCGAGGCGTGGCTGCCCCCGCAACCGTGCCGATCGGCGTGGGCGGCCATGGCTGACGCGCCGCGGCTCAGCGTGTTCTCGGGCACCGACCCGGTGTTGCTCGATCAGGCCGTGCGCGAGGCAATCAAGACTGCACTGGCCGACCAACCGGTCGACTTCGCGCTCGCCGAACTCACCGAACCCAACTATCTGCTCGACGACCAGCAGTACAGCATCGCTCCGCTCGTCGACGCCGCTCAGACGCCACCGATGCTCACCGACCGTCGAGTGGTCGTCGGTCGTCATCTCGCACGGTTCTCAACCGGCGACAGCGTCGAACCACTACTCGGCTACCTGGCTGATCCGCTCGATACGACCCATCTCATTCTTGTCTGGAGTCGAGGCCCTGCGTTGAACAAGCGCACGGCTGGGTTGCCAAAGAAGCTCAACGAACGGCTCAAAGAACTCAAGGTCCCGGTCACCAAGACCGATGTCGGCAACAAAGAGTCGGGGGCGTTTCTCGATGCCGAGCTGGCCAAACTCGGTCTCAAGCTTGATCGCAGCGCCCGGCGCATGCTCGGCGAGCATCTCGGCGACGACGTCAACCGCATTCTGGCGATCGGCCGAGCAATCGTTGGGGCCCATGGCACCGAGGCCACGCTCGGCGTCGATCAGATCTCGCCGTATCTGGGTGGCGCTGGCGACGTGCCGCCGTGGGAGCTGACCGACACGATTGCGTCGGGCGACATTCCAGCCGCCTTGCGCACATGTCGGCGAATGATGCACGGCGGTGAGCGGCACCCGTTGGCAATCTTGGCGACGTTGACCACCCACTATTCGCGGATGGCGTCGCTCGATGGTGCCGCGGTTGGCGGCGAAAAAGACGCCGCAGCGTTGCTCGGCGTCAGGGGAAGCACCTACCCGGTCAAAAAGGCCATGCAGCAAGCTCGCAAGATGGGCCCCGACAACGTCAAACGAGCCTGGGGCTTTATCGCGGCTGCCGATCTCGAACTACGCGGCACGACCGCAGTCGAACCCGAACAAACCCTCGAAGTCTTGATCGCGCGCCTATCGAGATTGTAGCTCTGCTCATGGCGAGGCGTTCTAAGTGCGGTTTGCCCGCTCTGAGCGTGAGAAGTGCACAAATTTCGAGCACCACGAGAGGCGCAATGCGGCCGAGATTCGCCCCAGGCGAAACTCGGTTAGCGGAACTCGGTTAGCGCAGGGCTTTAGCCCTGAGCGGCGCGAACGGCCTTGATGAGGCGGCTCTTCTTGCGGGCGGCGGCATTCTTGTGAATGATGCCCTTGCTAGCGGCCTTGTCGATGTGCTTGATGGCGACGCGGAGGCTCTCGGCCTCGTTGTCGGTACCGGCAGCTTCGAGGGCGCTCTTAGAGAACGTGCGCATCTGACCGCGGGTGTCGAGATTGCGGAGACGACGCTTTTCGTTCTGTCGATTGCGCTTGATTGCAGATTTGATATTTGCCATGACTCACCAGCCGTTTCGGACCTGGGGATCCTAGCGCCGTCAGGACAATTTGCAGACGAGCCATTCGTTGCCAAGTTGCCGGTCGTATCCTGACCTCTTCTTATGGCGCTCGAAAAGATTCGCAATCTCGCGATCATTGCTCACATCGATCACGGCAAGTCGACCCTCGCCGACCGGTTGCTTGAGATCTGTGGAGCCGTCGAGGCTCGCGACATGCGAGCCCAGTACCTCGACACGATGGATCTTGAGCGTGAGCGTGGCATCACGATCAAACTCCAGAGCGTGCGTCTCGAATACAAGGGCCATGTCATCAATCTGATCGACACACCGGGTCACGTCGACTTTGGCTACGAGGTGAGCCGCTCGCTCGCGGCATGCGAAGGCGTGGTGCTGCTTGTCGACGCCGCGCAAGGGATCGAAGCCCAAACGCTCGCCACGAGCTATCTCGCAATCGAGAACGACCTTGAGATCGTGGTCGCACTGAACAAGATTGATCTACCGGCCGCAGAACCTGAGAAGTACGCGCGCGAGATCGAACAGGTGCTTGGCGTTCCCGCCGATGAGGTGTTGCACATCAGCGCCAAGACGGGCATGGGCGTCGATGGGCTGCTCGACGCAATCATCGACCGTATCCCACCGCCCGAAGGCGACGCCGAGGCGCCGCTACAAGCGCTGATCTTCGACTCGCACTTCGACCAGTACCGCGGCGTCGTCAGCTCGCTACGGGTCATGAATGGGCGCATCGAGGCCGAACAATCCGTGCGGTTCATGCAGGCAAACAGTGAACACCCCGTCGACGAGATCGGTATTCGAACCCCTGACAACGAGCCCGTCAAGGTGCTCGAGGCTGGCGAGGTCGGCTACCTCATCGCCGGCATCAAAGACGTCGGCGAAGCCCGCTCGGGTGAGACAGTCACCGATGTCCGCAATGGCAGCACCGACGTGCTCGATGGCTATCGAGAACCAAAGCCAATGGTGTTCTGCGGGCTGTACCCGATCGACGGCGACGAGTACAACACGCTGCGTGAATCGCTTGAGAAGCTGCAGCTGAATGACTCGAGCTTCACCTATGCCCCCGAAACCTCTGGTGCCCTGGGCTTTGGCTTTCGTTCGGGGTTCCTGGGGCTGCTGCATATGGAGATCGTGCGTGAGCGCCTTGAGCGCGAGTTCGGCCTGAGCCTGATCGCCACGGCGCCTTCGGTCGAATATCAAGTGCACCGCACCAACGGCGAGATCGACGTGGTCGACAACCCAAGTGAGATGCCATCAGGCGCGGAGATCGAGGAGATCCACGAGCCGTTCCTGCGAGCGTCGATCATCTCGCCGGCGCAGTACACGGGCACGATCATCGACCTGTGCCAGAGCCGTCGAGGCGTGCAGATCAAGCTTGAGTATCTCTCACCTGAGCGCATTGAGATGGTGTATCGACTTCCTCTGGCCGAGGTCGTCATGGACTTCTTCGACCAGATGAAGAGCCGCACGCAGGGCTATGCCAGCCTTGACTACGAGGCCGACGGCTACACCAAAGGCGATCTCGTGCGGGTCGATGTGCTGTTGCAGGGCGAACAGGTCGATGCGTTCAGTGCCATCGTGCATCGCGAGAACTCCTATGAGTACGGCCGACGCATGACTGAGAAGCTCAAAGAGCTGATCCCGCGCCAGCAATACGACGTGCCAATTCAGGCTGCGATTGGCGGCACGATCATTGCTCGCCAGACGGTCAAAGCGTTCCGCAAAGATGTCACCGCAAAGCTCTACGGCGGCGATGTCACCCGCAAGAACAAGCTGCTGCAAAAACAGAAAGAGGGCAAGAAGCGGATGAAGTCGATCGGCCGCGTCGACGTGCCCCAAGAAGCATTCATTTCTGCGCTGAAGCTTGACGAGTAGCAGGCGAAGTAAGCTCTGGTTTCCATGGACGACCGGCTGACCGAGCGCAGAGAAGCGATTCTTCAGGCCGTCGTCGAGGAGTACATGGCGACCGCACGTCCAGTCGGATCCGGCCTGGTGTCCGATGCCGCCGAAGTCGCGGTTTCGTCAGCCACAGTACGCAAAGAGCTGGGCGCGCTCGAAGACGAAGGGTTTCTGCATCAGCCCCACACGAGCGCCGGCCGGGTGCCAACCGACAAGGGCTACCGGTACTACATCGATGCCTTGATGGGCCCGTCACAGCTCCGCTCAACCCAGCACGATCGAATCAGCGACTTCTTCGATCGTTCCCACGGCGAACTCGAACGGATCCTGGCTGAAACCAGTCGCTTGCTAGCTGGCGTCACAGGTTCAGCAGCCGTGGTCGTGGCGCCGCATGCCATCGCAGCGACGGTCAAGGCGGTGCAGTTGGTGACGTTGGCGCCGCGGGTGCTGCTGATGGTTGTTGTGTTGTCAAACGGTGGAATAGAGCGCCGGAGTTTCGAGTTAGACGACGCCATGACTGATGACCAGGTAGCGAGCGCCCAACAGGTGCTGTCCGACGCCTGGATTGACCGCGTAGCTGGCACACCTGACACAGAAGATCTCGCGACCGCCGTCAGTGATGGCGTTGTGGCGAGCTTTGTGCAGCGTGCGTCGATTGCGCTGCAAGAACCCGACGGCGAACCAGTCGTACATGTAGGCGGCCGGTCCGCGGTCGCGGGCGTCTTCGACGAGACCGAAAAGGTTGCTCAGATCTTGCAGTTGTTCGAGCGTCAGCTCTTGGTCGTGACGTTGATCAAAGACGTTCTAGATCGTGGCATGCGGGTTGCGATCGGGGCCGAGACCGGCGTGCAGAATCTCAACGAGTGTTCGTTGGTCGTTGCGTCCTACGGCGTCAACGGCAGCGAGGCTGGCTCAATTGGGGTCCTCGGGCCAACCCACATGAACTACCCCCAGGCGATGGCGGCGGTCGCAGTCGTGTCGAATCATCTTGGCGAACACCTGACCCGAGGCTGACATGTCTGACTTTTACGACCTTCTTGAGGTTGGGCGAACTGCCTCGCCTGACGAGATCAAACGAGCCTTTCGCAAGCTCGCTCGAGAACTGCATCCCGATCGCAATCCCGATGATCCCGCAGCCGAAGCACGGTTCAAGGATGTCGCCAAAGCGTACGAGACGCTCAGTGATCCCGAACGCCGGGCCCACTACGACCGCTACGGCGATGCGCCGCCGGGTGGCGCGCCATTCGATACCTCGAGTTTCGGCGACATCTTCGACGCGTTCTTCGGCGGTCAGAGCCCGTTTGCCGGCTTCGGTGGCGGCCGAGCCGAGCATTCTCAGCGCGGCGACGACCTCGAGGTGGTCGTCGATGTCAGCTTCGAAGACGCAGTGCTCGGTTCTCAACAGACTGTCGACGTTCGCACCCATCTGACCTGTGAGCCCTGTGAGGCGACCGGCGCGACCGATGTATCGCAGGTCGTCACCTGCGATACCTGCGGCGGCGTTGGTCAGGTGCAACAAGTGCGTCGGTCGATCCTCGGCCAGATGGTCTCGACCGTTGTTTGCCCGGCTTGTCGGGGCCTCGGCGACATCATCGAGTCGCCGTGCAGCTCCTGTGATGGTGACGGCCGAGTTGTTGGCGAAACCCAGTACACGGTCGATATTCCGGCGGGTGTCGACACGGGTGCGGCGCTGCGGCTGACCGGTCGAGGTGCCGCGGGCGCTCGCGGTGCAGGCTTTGGCGATCTCTACGTTCGGGTGCGGGTGATGGCCCATGCTCGGTTCGAGCGTCAAGGCAGTGACTTAGTAGCTGAGCTCGCGATACCGATGACGATCGCAGCGCTTGGTGGCGAAATGACCGTTGAGACCCTCGAACGCGAAGAAACGATCACCATTCCGAGCGGCACGCAAACCGGGCGCCAGTTTCGAATCGCCGATCAAGGTGTGCCGAGCCTGCAAGGCAATCGGCGAGGTGACGTGCGCCTGGTCGCCATCGTGGTGGTGCCCGAGAGCCTTACCGATGACCAAGAAGATCTGCTGCGCAAGTTTGCGGCGGCGCGCGGCGACGAGGTCAACGAAAGCCGCTCGCTGCTCGGCCGTATCCGTTCAGCTCTCAGCTAGCTAAACCTGCGAGTGAGCGATCTTCGTCGCCAACGTGGCCCTCACGTCTTCGTTAGCGACCTCGATGCCGCACTGCTCGACGACGCGGATCGACATCACCTGACTAAGGCCCTGCGCTTACGCCGCGGTGATCCGCTCACAGCATCTGACGGCGACGGTGCATGGCGGGCGATGGTGCTGGGTGACGAGGGAGTGCTCGAACCCGTTGGCCCCATCGTTGTCGTTGCGGCACCGCAATGGTCGGTCTCGCTTGCGGTCGCGTTGACCAAGGGCACCAAACCCGAGCTGGTGGTGCAGAAGGCGACTGAACTCGGCGTCGACTCAGTGGTGATCTTTGCAGCCGATCATTCAGTGCCTCGCTGGGCCCCCGACAAGCAGCAACGCTCACTCGAACGGCTTGCCCGCGTGAGTCGCGAGGCCGCTATGCAAAGTCGCCAAGTACGGGTGCCCGCAATCATGCATGTCGACACGCTTGACAAGGTGGTCGAGTATCACAAAAACGCCGAACTCGGTGGGCGAGTGGCGATCGCTCAGTTCGGCGGCGAACCAGTTTCACCCGAGGACCAGATAATCGCGATTGGTCCCGAGGGTGGCTGGTCTGATCGCGAACGAGGCCTTGTGCCCAAGCACATTGATCTTGGCGGTAGCGTGTTGCGAGCAGAGACAGCGGCCATCGTTGTGGCAGCCGAGATGCTCCGGGTCCGGAATCTGGGACGATAGGCTCACCTTCGAGCGCGGTACCGTCGGTAACAACGGCAAACGGCTCCGCAAAGTGGTTTGAAGGCGTTACGCGCGAGGGTTTGAGATGAGTGAAATGCAGCCAGCTGAATCAACGGAGGAAGCTGACGAAGAGTACATCGCCAGAGTTGGCGAGCGGCTCCGCGGCATCCGCCGCCAAAAGCGCATGTCGTTACTCGACGTCGAAGCCGCCTCGAGTAAAGAGTTCAAGGCGTCGGTACTTGGCGCCTATGAGCGAGGCGAACGAGCAATCTCAGTGCCCCGCCTACATCGACTCTCGGAGCTCTATGGCGTTCCAATCGCCCAGCTGCTGCCCGACCCTGCCGCTGAACTTGAGCGAGACGACAAGTCATCGGTCTTGTTCGCGAAGGCGTCTGTTTCGATAGACCTCGAGCGTCTGCGAAACCTTGGCAGCCCCGAAGCAGAATTGGTCAACCGCTACCTTCGCGGCATTCAGCTCCAGCGCCAAGACTTCAACGGCAAGGTCCTGACGGTCCGCGCTGATGACTTACGGGCCATTGCCTGCATGCTCAACGTCGCGAGCGACGCCGCAATTGCACAGCTCGAAAAGCTTGGGCTGGCGTACCGCCTCAACTAAGGCGGCCCGCCATGCTGGCTGATTGATCTAGCGGTTGTCCATCGTGACGTAGTCACGCACGTCAGCGCCGACGTAGAGCTGGCGTGGCCGCGTGATACGCGAGTCTTGCTCAAGCATCTCGTTCCAGTGTGAGAGCCAGCCAGCAACACGAGGGATTGTGAACAGCACGGTGAACATCTCGACGGGGAAGCCGAGCGACTGATAGATCAGCCCTGAGTAGAAGTCGACGTTGGGGTACAAGCGCCGCGACTTGAAGTACTCGTCGTTGAGTGCGGCTTCTTCGAGCTTCAACGCGATGTCGAGGCGCGGATTCGTGCCAGTGACCTTGAAGACCTCGTCGGCTGCTTCCTTGATGATCGAAGCTCGGGGGTCGTAATTCTTGTAGACGCGGTGGCCAAAGCCCATGAGGCGACGGTCGCCTCGCTTGACGCCAGCGATGAAATCGTCGACCTGATCGTACGTACCGATTTCGTCGAGCATATTCAGCACGGCCTCATTGGCACCGCCGTGGCGAGGGCCATAGAGCGCAGCAGCAGCAGCAGCCATCGCCGAATAGGGGTCAGCGTGCGCGCTTCCGACGGTTCGGGCGGTGGTCGTTGAGCAGTTCTGCTCGTGGTCGGCGTGCAGGATGAACAAGATGTCGAGGGCCCGAGTAATGGCCGGATCGCATTCGTATTTCGGCTCTGCAACCTTGAACATCATCGACAAGAAGTTGTGGGGGAATGACAAGTCGTTCTCTGGGAAGACGTAGGGCATGCCGACCGAGAATCGGTAGCTGGCTGCCGCGAGGGTTGGCACCTTTGCGATGAGTCGGGTCATCTGGAGCATGCGGTTGGCGGGGTCTTCGACGTCTTTGGCTTCGGGATAGAAGGTAGACATCGCGGCGAGCGACGAGATCAACATGCCCATTGGGTGAGCGTTGAAGTGGAACCCGTCAACGAACCGGCGGCGGAAGTTTTCGTGGGTATAGGTGTGATGCGTGACGTCGTGTTGCCACTGCTCGTATTGCCCTGCGTCGGGCAGCTCGCCGTGAACCAGCAGGTACGCAACCTCGAGGTACGTCGACTTTTCGGCGAGTTGTTCAATCGGATAGCCGCGGTAACGCAGAATTCCTTCGTCACCCTTGATGTCGGTGATCGAGCTCACGCACGACGCGGTCGTCGTAAAACCAGGGTCGGTGAACCAGAGGCCAGGCAGATTGGCGCGCCATGGGTTGCTGTCGACACCTCCGTCTTCGATTGGCATCTCAAACGATTCGCCGGTGCGATTGTCGGTAACCGTGATGGATTCAGGCACTGAAGCGGGTCCCCCGTGAAGAAAGTAAAGCGTGCGTGTCGTTGGGTCGTGGGAGACTCAATGTCAGCGTCATTGCTCAACCTGAGCGCGTCCCGCAACCGCATTGAATGTACAGCACCCGTTGGCTTCCGACGAAGTTGGCGCCGTCGAACTATTGGGCTTCTTAGCGTGGCCGGCTACAGGGGACTGTTGTCGTGGCGCCGCCGGGGCAGTTTCTCGCGCTTGGTGCTCATTAGCGAGAGGGCCTGGCTCAGCTGCGCACGAGTCTCGGTCGGGTCGATCACCATGTCGATCGCCCCTCGCTCCGCGGCGAGATATGGGTTCAGCAGGCGTTGTTCGTAGTCGGCTTCGCGCTCGGCACGTTCTTCGGGTGTATCGCGTCGGTGCAGAATTTCGACAGCGCCTTTGGCGCCCATGACGGCAATCTCAGCAGACGGCCACGCCATCGCGAGGTCGTTGCCCATGGGTTTGGAATCCATGACGATGTACGCGCCGCCATAACTCTTGCGCAGCGTGACCGACAGGCGAGGCACCGTTGCCCGGGCGTACGCAAAGGCCAGTTCTGCACCGTGCCTGATCATTCCCCGCCACTCAAGATCTTTGCCGGGTTGGAAACCGGGCGTGTCGACGAAGGTGATGATCGCAAGGTTGAAGGCGTCGCACATCGTCACGAAGCGCCCGCCTTTTTGGCTTGCGGCGATGTCGAGGGTGCCAGCCAATATCTGTGGCTGGTTAGCGACGATGCCGACGGGATAGCCGCCAACATTCGCGAACGCGGTCACCAGATTGGCGGCCCACCCCGCACGCACCTCGGTGATGACGCCATCATCGGCAATGGTGGCCATGACGTCGCGGACGTCGTAGCTACCAGTCGCTGAGGCGGGAAGCACGTCGAGCAATTCGGGGCAGCGCCGTTCAGCGGGGTCGCTGGTCGCACGCCATGGGGCGAGTTCTGCATTTGAGGGGGGCAAGTACGACAGCGCCTCGGCTACTGCCTCAACGGCTGCGTCTTCGTCGTCGACCACCATCGACGCAACGCCGCTGCGCGATGCGTGGATCGCAGAACCGCCAAGTTCATCGTGTTCGATGGGCAGGCCGGTGAACTGTTCGACCATCGCTGGGCCCGAAACAAACGCGTAGGCATCGCGCACCATGACCACGAAGTCGGCAATGCCGAGCATGAGTGCAGGGCCCGAGACGACGGGGCCGGTCGCAACGAGCGCAATCGGCACGATGCCCGAGCACTTGACAAGTGCGTTGGCTGCGGTGCCCCAGCCGTGAGCCGCCGTGAGCCCTTCGCGTACGTCAGCTCCGGTCGATTGCACGAACCCAACGATCGGGCGACCCTTGCGGCGAGCAAGCTCGCACGCAGCGCTGATGGTGAAGCCGTCGGCTTGGCTGAGCGATCTCAAGTCGCCGGTGATCGTGAAACCAATGACGCTTTGGTCACCGATGCGTCGCAAGCCAGCAGTGACCGCACCGTCTATGCCAGCGCGAAGGTCGATGGGCACAGTCGATGGGGCACCACTCATGGGGGCTATGGATAGCACGCCGTCACCGCTCTCGTGTGCCCGGGCGCGCTTGATCGCAAAACTCTGGGGCCGAGCTATGGCCGCAGGCGACAGCCGGGCATCGATGCGACGGTGTCGCGACACGTGCGAGTCAAAATCTTCGCCATTGCTGCGGTTGCAGGGCTTGGCGGACGACCGCTGCGAGTGGTGAGCGCCACTTGGCGTGGCGCCAACCCGTGGACCCGACGACGTATAGCTTGGGGGTTGGCATCAGCGGCGGCGGTCGCAGGTACGAGGGCAACGCCCACGCCCACGGCCGCCATCGCAGACACGAGCGCGCTGCTTCCGATCTCGAGGCCGCTCGGCTCCGCGTGTCCTGCACTGCGGAATGAGTCGGCAATGTGGCGATACAGCGGATTTTCGGGCAGCGGCAGCAACATCTTGGTCGCCACAAGGTCAGCGATTGAGGTGGTCGGGCGCTGAGCCAGTGGGTGGTCGTTGGCAAAGACCGCGACGATGTCTTCGTCAAAGAGCGGTCGCAGTGTCAGGTTCGGATTTGCTGACTCAGTGGTGAGCGCAATGTCGAGTTCGCCGGCAATGACTTGTTGCACGAGAGCGTCGGATTGGGCCTCAACGATTGAGATCGTCACTTCGGGAAGCTCGCGCATCGAGTCAGCGAGAGTTTGGGGTAAGACCCAGAGCCCGATCGACGGCGTAGTGCCGCAGGCGATGTTGCCGATGATTCGATCTTCGAGTGATGCGAGCTCGTCGGTGATCGAGGCGAGCTGGCGAAGGGCCTCGCGGCCTCGTTGTTCGACCGCGATGCCCGCTGGGGTGAGGGTCCGCGACCGCCGATCGAGCAACTTGGCGTCGAGTTCGGCTTCGAGTCGAGCAACGTGGGTAGAAACGTTGGACTGCACGGTGAACAACGCTTCGGCTGCGGCTGAAAAGGAACCGTGATCGATTACGGCCAAAAATGCTTCGAGTTGACGGATGTCCATGGAGTAGTCCTTGTGTACCAAATATTTGCTTACCCAATATTTGCTTACCCAATATTTGCTTACCCAATATTCGGTACGATTCACTTGTGGAGAATACGTTTACGTTACACTATCTGTTTTAGAGATGGCCGGTATCCGTGGCAACTGTTGGACTTCGCAGTACTGCTCATTCAGACTATGAACAACGTTGCGGAGCGCTGGTTTCCCCCCAAACCAGCCCGCAGCAAGCGAAGAGTCTCATTCCCCCCAAAGAGATTTTCGCCGAAGGAGTTGGTTCTCGAACCAGCTCCTTCTTTCGTTTTGCTCTACCGTCTAGCTATGAACACGGCGGCAATCTTCGATCTCGATCGAACACTCATCTCGCAATCGAGCGCCAAGGTCTTCGGCGGTGCGCTCGCTGACGTTGGTGTTAACACGCCACGCATTCCCGGCCAGTCGGCGCTGTTCAAGCTCTATGAAACATTCGGTGAAGACCCGATCTCGATGCGGCTCGGGCGCCAGGGCAGCCGGGTGTTTGCTGGCCACAAGACCAGCGATGTGCAGGCGGCTGGCCTGCTCGGCGCCGACGTGCTGGCGAGCCAAGTGCTACCCCATGCAATCGCCGAGATCCAACATCACCGTGACGCAGGCGCCACGTTGGTGATGGCGACGACTTCGCCCTATGACCTGGTGTCACCGTTGGCGGCTGCATTGGGCTTTGACGTCGTGCTCAGCACCCGGTATCGCTCGGTGCACGGCATCTACGACGGCACGATCGACGGCGAGTACCTGTGGGGACCGGCCAAGGCCGCCGCAGTCGCTACGTGGGCTGGCGAGAACGGCATCGACCTCACCAAGAGCTGGGCCTACAGCGACAGCTACTACGACGTGCCGCTGCTCGAGCTCGTTGGCAATCCTGTGGCGGTCAACCCAGACCTTCGGCTGCTCGGCATTGCTTCGCTCAAGCGGTGGACGGTTCGCGACTTCGAACGACCCGCTGGTGTGCCGGCCATCGGCGGGGTCGAGAGCCAAGAGCTGTTGTTTCCCTTCTTTGACCCTCGCTTCAGCATTTTCGCCGACATCACGCTGACCGGGGCTGAAAACGTGCCGGCCTCTGGCCCGGTAATTATTGCGTCGAACCATCGCAGCTATTTCGACCCGTTCGCACTCGGCTACATCGGGGCCAGCGCGTCGCGGCCACTGCGATTTCTCGCCAAGAAGGAAGTCCTCGAGACGCCAATTGTTGGTTCGGTAGTCGCGGCGCTCGGCACGATTTCTGTCGATCGCGGCGCTGGTGATGGCGACGCACTGGCAGCTGCATCGGCGGCACTAGCTGCAGGCGAAGCGGTGGTCATCTTGCCCCAGGGCACGATTCCACGAGGCGAAGACTTCTTCAAGGCCAAACTCCACGGATTCACCGGAGCCGTGCGACTGGCCCAAATGACTGGGGCCTCGATCCTGCCGGTTGGCTTGTGGGGCACCGAGCACGTCTGGCCGCGCAACCAGCGGCTTCCCAGCATCGACGTTGTTGGAAGACGACCAGCCGTCAGCATCGCGATCGGCGAGCCGTATACCGTCACCAAGCGCTCAAAACCCAAGGCGGCAACGGCGAAGATGATGCAACGCATTGTGGCTCTGTTGCCCGACGACGCTCAGGTCGACGCGACGCCGACCGACGACCAACTCGCAGCGACGCTGCCTGCCTGAGCTGCCCGTTTCGGGGCCTGCAACGGGTTCAGGCAAACGCCGTCGAAGGGAGAGCGTCAGCGAACCCGGAGAGATTCCGCGAGAAACTCGAGGGTTTGGCGCCAGGCGATAGCTTCGACGGCCGGGTTGAAGTTGAGGTGTTCGGCTTCGGCGAATCCGTGGCGAGCCCCAGCGTGGGTGTGCAGCGTGAACTCACGCTTTGCCACCTGAAGATTTAGCCCGAGCATCGCGAGTTCATCATCTGGCACGACGTCGTCTTCCTGGCCGAAATGCAGCAGGTATGTGGCCGTCGTGTCGCTGAACCTGATCGATTGTGTGCCGTAGTACGCAACGATGGCCGAGCATTGGTCGGGCAGTCGCTCAGACAACCACAACGCCCACGAAGCGCCAGCAGCGAAGCCGATCACAGCAGCCGGGGCCCCGGCGTCGCGGCTCGCGGCCCGCAGCAGTCGCAGCGAGGACTGCACGAGTGACGCCGCGACGTTGACATCCATCGACATGAGGGCTTCGTTGGCTTCGGTTTGGCTGGCTGCGACCTTGCCGTCATTGAGATCTGGGGCCAGCACGGTGAAGCCGGCTTCAGCCAAATCGTCTGCACGGCGTTTCATCGAAGCGGTCAGCCCCCACGGTGAGGGGATCAGAAGCACGCCGGGACCGGGCCCATCACGTGGTGCGGTGAAGTACCCGGTGCCCGGGGGAGGAAGCGTATTCAACGGCCACGATTGTACTGGCGAACACTAGAATCGCAGGGTGTCTAACGATCGCGCGACTGCGCCTTTCGGTGAAGCTGGCGACGAGGCTGTGCCTGACGACGAAGCCTCCGATTTCATCCGTGATTTGGTTCGCGCCGACGGTGCTGCAGGCACCTACGGCGGGCGAGTGCAGACTCGCTTTCCGCCTGAGCCGAACGGCTACCTGCACGTTGGTCATGCCAAGGCAATTTGTTTGAACTTCTCGGTTGCTGCGGAATTCGACGGCACCTGCAACCTGCGATTTGACGACACCAACCCCGAACGCGAAGACGACGAGTTCGTTGACGCAATTCAGCGAGACATCGCGTGGCTCGGTTTTGAGACCTCAGACGGGCCGTTCTTTGCCAGCGATTACTTCGAGCAGCTCTACGAGTGGGCCGAACATCTGATCTCGAAGGGTCTGGCCTATGTCGATGACCAAGATGCCGAGACGATCTCGGCGACCCGTGGCAACTTCACAACGCCCGGAACAGATAGCCCCTGCCGTGATCGCAGCGTCGAGGAGAATCTCGATCTGTTCCGGCGCATGCGAGCTGGCGAGTTCGGTGACGGCGAACGAGTGCTGAGAGCCCGCATCGATATGGCCCATGAGAACATGTCGATGCGAGACCCGCTGATGTATCGCATCCGCCATGTGCACCATCACCGCACCGGTGATGCGTGGTGTATCTACCCGAACTACGACTGGGCCCACGGCCAGAGCGACGCCATCGAAGGCGTTACCCATTCGTTCTGCACACTCGAGTTCGCTAACAACCGTGAGCTCTACGACTGGTTCCTCGATCATCTCGAGCTGGCTGGTGACCGGCCTCGCCAAACCGAGTTCTCACGGCTGTCGCTCACTCACGTCATCACGTCGAAACGCAAGCTGGCCTCCCTTGTCGAGTCCGGGCGCGTCGAGGGTTGGGACGACGCCCAGATGCCAACGCTCAGCGGGTTACGCAGGCGCGGCTATCCAGCGAAGGCGATTCGCGATTTCTGCGACCACATCAGCGTCGGTCGTTTCAGTGGTACGACCGAGATCGAATTGCTTGAGTCGTTCGTGCGCAAGCAGCTCAACGCAGATGCTCTTCGACGCATGGCAGTGCTTCGGCCGCTCAAGCTGATCATCACAAACTGGCCAGAGGGTCACGACGAGATGCGTCAGGCGATCAACAATCCCGAAGACGATGCGGCCGGAACGCGTGACGTTCCGTTCAGCGGCGAGTTGTGGATCGAACGCGACGACTTCATGATCGACCCGCCAAAGAAGTTCTTTCGGCTTGCGCCGGGCCGCGAAGTGCGGCTTCGCTCGGGCTACTTCGTCACGTGTGCCGATGTCATCACCGATGACGCAGGCGAGGTCCTCGAGGTGCACTGCACCTTCGACCCTGAGACGGCGGGTGGGCAGGCGCCCGATGGCCGCAAGGTCAAAGCGACGATCCACTGGGTGAGCGCCGCTCATGCACTCGATGCTGAAGTGCGGCTGTATGACCGGCTCTTTACTGCCGAGCAGCCAGGCGCCGGTGGTGTTGACCCGCTCGAATCACTCAATGCCGCATCGGTTGAGGTCATCACCAATGCCAAGCTTGAACCCATCCTTGCTGACACCGAGGCTGGCCACGTCGTACAGTTCGAACGGTTGGGATACTTCGCACATGATCTTGACCAGCCGTTGTTGTTTCACCGCACCGTGGGCCTGCGCGACGAGTGGGCCCGCATCCAGAAACGGAGTTGACCATGTCGAACCAGGCGCGCAATGAGTTCAATGAATTCAATGCTGACCTCGGCGGTCCCGGATCGCCGGGTCAGTCGATGTCGGCAAAGGGCGACGGCGATGGGTTGCCCATTGGCACGATCCTCAAGCTGCTCGTCGCTGGCCTGATCATTGCGGCCATCGTGATTTTTGTGCTGCAGAATCTCGGCAGCGTGCCGGTCGACTTCTTGTCGTTCAGCTTCGACGCGCCGCTGATCTTGTTGCTCGCTGTGGCTGCGGTGGCCGGCGTGCTCGTGCGGTGGATCTTCGGCTTCTGGAGGTCACGTCGCTGATGGCTGCGATCGCGGGCAACGTCGCAACCGGCAACGACCGGTACGCGCCAAGTCCGGTGTTCTTTGGGGTGGTCGCTATCACGGCCGCTCTTGGTTGGTTGTTGTGGAGCGGCAACGATCTCGGCGGCGTCGCAGTGTTCGCGTTCGTTCTAGCAGGCTGGACACTCTCACTGACGTTGCACGAGTTTGGTCACGCGATCGTTGCATTCATCTCTGGTGACCGTTCGGTCGCCGACAAGGGTTATCTCACCCTCGACGTGCGCAAATACGCCGATCCGGGCACCTCATTGGTGTTCCCGCTGCTCATCCTTGTCATTGGTGGCATCGGCCTGCCTGGTGGTGCTGTCTGGATCAACCACGGCGCGATCCCGTCGAAGCTGAACCGCTCGCTCATGAGCGCAGCCGGCCCTGCCGCATCGGGACTCTGTGCGGTGCTCTGCCTGGTGCCGTTACGGCTTGGGTGGCTCGACGGAGCAAACCCGTTGTTCGTTGCAGGTCTGGGATTTCTTGGTGCAATCCAAGTCATAGCACTGCTCTTCAACCTCGTTCCGGTGCCCGGTCTCGACGGCTTTGGCATCATCGAGCCTCATCTCTCGCGTCAGGCAGCAGCTGCGATTCGTCCGCTTCGCCAGTACGGCATCATGATCTTGATCGCAGCGCTCTGGTTCGTCGAACCGGTGGGCGATGCTTTCTGGGACATCACCGACCGGCTATCGAACTTCATCGGCGGCCCCGATGCCGAGCTGCAGCGTTCCATTGGATGGTTTGAGTTTCGGTTCTGGGAGTGATGGCGCCGCATGGTGATTGAGCAAGTTCGGGTCGACAAGTGGTTGTGGTCGGTGCGCATATTCAAGACTCGCTCTGCAGCCGGTGACGCATGCTCGACGGGGCGTGTGCGGGTCGGTGGCTCACCGGCAAAGCCAGCCCAACGGGTGCGCGTCGGCGACGAGATCCGGGTGCGAACCCGAGGGGTGACCCGCACCTATCAGGTCAACAAGTTGATCGAGAAGCGGGTCGGGGCTGAACCGGCGTCTGAGTGCTACGACGATCTCACGCCGCCAGAGGCGCTTCCTACGCCGCGCCGGCGCGGCAGCGAACGCATCGACGCGGCGTGGGCTGAGCGAGAACGCGGCGCCGGCCGCCCCACGAAACGCGACCGGCGCCAGATGGAGAAGTTCCTGAAGCACTCTCGCCGCAGCTAGATCAGTCGCAAGATCACCGGGCGTAGATCAACAGGTGGCGGGACCACCAACGACAGCCGGCGAGCAAAGCATCTCGCGATACAGAATCTCGTTGTCGACCGGATTGCCGAGGTACCCGACGGCTCGGTCGTTTACGTGGAGCTCCCAGTGCAGGTGCACCGATGAGTGCTTGTCGTTGATGCCGCCGGCGGCGGTCGATGTGCCCGTGTTGCCCGAGAACCCAATCAACTCACCCTGGCTGATTATGCGCCCGGTGACGATGTTTGGATCGACCTCGTCAAGATGGGCGTAAATCGTGATGACCCGATCCGAGCGCGGCCCGACGTCGTGCGCAACAACTGCAAAGTTGCCGTACAGCATGGCCAGTGTCCAGAAAGGTGTGTCACTGGCGGCTTCAGCGTTCTGCAGAACTGCGTTGCGATCATCGACGGTCGGGTTCACATAGTCGCTCACCACGAAGAGCACTTCGCCGTCGGCTGCTGCAGTGATGCGATGGTCTGTGGTGCCGCAGTTGAAGTCAAGCCCATTGTGAGTTCCCGAGCGGTACTCGCGGGGAGCTCCCACATTGAGGTCAGGCACGCCCCAGGGCACGTTGCATGTGGTGCTCGGCAGCGTCAGCGCGTCGCCAAGCATCGCTGCGTACTCGGCGCCCGCGCTAGCAGGTGGCGGGTCAGCGCGAAGCGGGTCGGCCCCGAATCTGGTGTCGTCGCTGATCAACTCGAAGCTCAAGACGCCAGCGATGAGTTCGCCGTTGAGAATCCGCCCGCCGACTGAGCCAAGCGGCGTCGAGCTATCAACGAATTGGCCAAGGCCCAGGTTGGGATTTAGCGCACTGAGCCCGGCGTAGATCGTGGTGACGTTGCTCACGCCACTAAGTGGCCCGTGGTCGATCGCGACGAACGGACCGTAGGCCGTTGCTCGAATCCAGGGCCCGTCGTTTCCGTTGGCGACGAGCGCTGCCTGCTCGCTGTTCAGGGGGGCCTGGGTGCTTCGCATCACGACTCGCCCGGGAGCAATCGGCGTCGCAAGCAGGCCCTCGGTGTCGCAGACGAACGTCAAGCTCGGTGTGAGCGACAAGAAGTTATTTGGCTCTCGCTCACGCTCGTCGATAAATGGACAGGCAACGGGCGCAACCGTGCCAGCCGCGCCGCGAAAGGTGTCGCGGGCCGAGGCCCAGGTCGCGCGCTGCTTGCTGAGCAAAGGCACTGCGGTGGGCGACGCCACCGCATCAGCCACGGTGGGTTCTGCGGAGTTTGGGTCGCTAGGTCGCAGACCCACGATCACCAGAGTGACGAGGACCACAAGGGTGACAGCGATCAGCGCCGCAATCTTCTGAACACGTGAGAACACAGACATGGGATCGCCGCGGCGGTTGGGCCAACGGAACGCGCAACGCTAACCGACATGGGGCCAATCCGTGCAGCGCGATGTGGGCTACTGCGATGCGACCTGTTCGCGGATGAGGTTGAGGGCGCTTCCGGCCTTGAACCAATCAATCTGGTCATCGTTGAGGGTGTGATTGCCTTGGAACTCGATGCTCTCGCCATTGGACTGGTGCAATACACAGTCAACTGGCTTGCCAGCCGCTAGCTCGCTGAGCCCAGTAATCGAGATGGTGTCGCCCTCGCCGATCACACCCCAGAAATCGGGGTCAGCGAACGTGAGAGCGAGCACGCCCTGCTTCTTGAGATTGGTCTCGTGGATGCGAGCAAAGGACTTGGCGAAGACGGCATGGCACCCGCGAAAGCGGGGCTCCATGGCGGCGTGCTCGCGACTTGAGCCTTCGCCGACGTTTTCTTCGCCGATGAACACCCAGTTGATGCCCTTCGCGTGCAGGCTCTTTGCGATCTCGGGGTAGCTCTTGGTTTGACCATCTGATGGGTCAAGGGCAAGTTCGGTCTCGCCGGTATAGGCATTGACGACGCCGAGGTAGAGATTGCCCGAGATGTTCTCGAGGTGGCCCCGGTACTTGAGCCAGGGGCCGGCCATCGAAATGTGGTCGGTCGTGACCTTGCCCATGCCCTTGCCGAGGATCGCCAGTTCGAGATAGTCGTCGCCATCCCATGCTGGAAACGGCGTGAGCAACTGAATGCGATCGCTTGTGGGCGAGACGGTGATTTCGATGTTCGATCCGTCTTCGGGTGGTGCAAGGAACATCGAATCGCCGTCTTCGAAACCGCCTGGCGGCAGCTCGATAGCGTCGCCGACGATCAGGCTGACCTGTTCACCAGCATCGTTCGTGAGTGTGTCGGTCTGGGGGTCGAAGTCGACGCGCCCGGCGAGGGCCAACGCAACGGTGGTTTCGGGAGAGGTGACGAAGGCAAGGGTGGCGGCATCGCCGTCGTTGCGCTTGGGAAAGTTGCGGTTGTAGCTGGTCACGATCATGTTTGTCGTGCCCTCTTTGCCCTCTCGGTCGTCGCGCTTCCACTGGCCGATGCACGGGCCGCAGGCATTCGCGAGCACCACGCCACCAATGGCTTCGAGGTCCTGCAGGAAGCCGTCGCGCTGGATTGTGCGCATGGTGGCTTCAGAACCGGGGGTCACCATAAACGGAACCTTGGCCTTGAGACCGTTGGCTGCCGCGTGGCGAGCGATCGAGGCCGCTCGGCTGATGTCTTCGTAGCTCGAGTTGGTGCATGAGCCGACGAGGGCTGCTGAGATCTCGAGCGGCCAACCCTTTTCGACGGCTTCGTCGCCGAGGGCTGACAACGGGCGGGCAAGGTCAGGGGTGTGCGGGCCGTTGATCAGCGGTTCGAGGGTCGACAGATCGATCTCGATGAGCTGATCGAAGTACTCGCCGGGGTTGGCGTAGACCTCGTCATCGGCACGCAGATGATGGGCGACTTGTCGAGCCGCGTCGTCGATGGCTTCGCGCCCGGTCGACTTGAGGTAGCGGCTGGTTGCATCGTCGTAAGCGAAGATCGAGGTGGTGGCGCCGATCTCGGCACCCATGTTGCAGATGGTGGCTTTGCCGGTCGCTGACAGGCTCTCGGCGCCGGGGCCGAAGTACTCGACGATGGCGCCAGTGCCGCCCTTGACGGTGAGAATTTCGGCGACCTTTAGGATCACATCTTTGGGGGCAGCCCAACCGCTGAGCTCGCCCGTGAGCTTGATGCCGATGGCCTTGGGCCAGCGCACATTCCAAGCGAACCCGGTCATGACGTCGACGGCGTCAGCGCCGCCTACGCCAACTGCGATCATGCCGGCGCCGCCCGCATTCGGGGTGTGGCTGTCAGTGCCGAGCATCATGCCGCCGGGAAAGGCGTAGTTCTCGAGCACCACCTGGTGGATGATGCCCGAGCCAGGTGCCCAGAATCCGGCGCCGTACTTGGCGCAGACTTTTTCGAGGAAGTCGTAGACCTCTTTGTTCGTATCGGCTGCAACCATGAGATCGGTCTTGCCGTCAACTCGCGCCTGAATCAGGTGGTCGCAGTGGGTGGTTGTGGGCACGGCTGTCTTGGTCAGTCCGGCAGTCATGAACTGCAGCCATGCCATCTGAGCGGTGGCATCTTGCATTGCGACGCGATCGGGGCGCAGGTCGGTGTAGCTGACGCCGCGGTCGAGTCCCGCTGTCTCTGGGTCGTCGAGGTGATTGATCAGTATCTTCTCGGTAAGCGTGAGCGCTCGGCCAAGGTTGGCGCGGCCCCAGGCGACCCTTTCGTCGAGACTGCCGTAGACCTCATTGACCAGTTCGATCGGGGTTTCAGCAAAGACAGCCATGGGTGCTCCTACACGTGTTTCTGATGCGACTTTTGGAATGCGACTTGTACCATACAAGTTCGATACAAGTATCTGCTACTCTACATGCAGCTCGCAACAAGAAACCTCGCAACAAGAAACGCTGCCAATGGCCCGCACATTTCGCTATCAAGAGATCGCCGAAGCGCTTCGGGCCGAGATCGCTCATGGGGCACTCGCTGATGGCGAAGTACTCCCGAGCGAATCTGAGCTGTCCGCTGCTCACGACGCTAGCCGGGCAACCATTCGCAAAGCCCTCGAACATCTCCGAGGCGAGGGTCTTATCGACAGTCGCCAGGGATTCGGCTGGTTCGTTGGCGCCGATCGGGTTCGTCAATCGCTCGACACGCTCGAGACCATTGAGCAACAGCTCTCGGCTGCCAATCGCACCAGCGAGCGGCGTGTGCTGCACTTCCGATTTGTTGGCGCGCCGCCAGAAGTCGCTGACCTGCTCGGCGATGAAGTGCTCGAAGTGGTTCGCCTGAACCTCGCCGACGACCAGCCATTTGCACATGTGACCGTGTGGTGTCGAGCCGATCTGGCCGTCGACCTGTCGCGCAGCGATGTCGAAGAGTCGACGTTTGTCGACCTGCTACCGGCTCGCCTCGGCGAGGCGCGCCAGGTGATCTCGGCTTCGATCGCAGACGCATCGACCGCGGCCCAGCTGGCCGTCGATGCGGGGTCTGCGCTGCTGCGGGTTCGACGCGTAACGTCAGACCGTCTGGGCGGAAGCGCACTCGTAAGCGAGCACCTCTATCCGGCAAGCCAGACCGAGTTCGAGGTCACGCTGGCCTCACCAAGTGGCCAACCGACAGGTTTGCGTCTCGTTCGTTAGCCCCGCAATCGGCGGAACTATGGCGTGATGAGGGGCGAGTGGACGAGCGATTAGCTGCTTCGCGCATCTAAAGGGCCTAGAGTTGGCAGATTGGTTCGTGTCAACTGGAGTTGTACTCGTTCATGATGAGGATAATGAAGCTGGTGTTGCCAGTGATAACTGCATGCTCACTGGGTGTCTTGGCGCTCGCAGCAATGCTGGCGGTGTCGGCGACTGCGGTACCGCAAGCTGGCGCGCAAGATGCAGCCAGCGACAGTATCGAGGTCGGTCCATCGGGGATTCCCGGCGTGTCTCTCGGGGCGATGTTCGACGAGATCGAGGCGCCATGGACACTGACCGACGAACAAAACGTGGTTGGCACGCTGGCCGGGCGCGGCCTCGAGTTTGATGGGCGAACGGTTGGCTGGGTGGCGTCTACCGATGGTTCCGGACGCATTGACCTCATCGCATTCGTCGACCCGGCCTACCGCACCGCAGCTGACATCGGCCCAGGGTCGACGGTGGCCGAAGCACGCCGCGCCTACGGCGCAGCTCGCACCGTGTCGCTGGTTCCCGGGAGCAGCGGCGAAACGATCGACTTCGTCAACGGACCAGCGCAGATCACCTTTGTCACGTCGCTCGACGGCGAGAACCAAAGCGGCCGCTACCGAGACGGTCGCACGTTCTCGTTGGCGCCAGATCGCGATGGTTCGATCGAGGCCCTGTGGCTCGGATGCGCCGCCGTCGACTGCACCGCGTTGCTTGGCGGCCAAGCGCCCGCCAGCACGGACTCGGTTGACACCAGCGCGCCCACCACGTTGGCAAACACCGGTGTCGAAACGCCACTTGTGGCATTCGCATCACTGCTCGTCGGCGGCGGCTGTTTGACCCAAGCGATCGCACGGCGGTCGAAGCCAGCCTGCTAGCTCGCTCGTGAGGGCGCGGTAGTGTTGATGAGCCGCCTGGTCGAGACCCGACCGAGCTAGGGGAGAGCACATGGCAGTCCTTGACACCGAGCTTGCATCGATCGATGTGATGTCGAACCGAGTGTTCGCCGAGGGTGTGCCCCACGAGCGTCTTGCCCGGTTGCGTGCCGAGCGACCGATTCACTTCCAGACGATCCCCGACGAGCGGCTGTACCCGCAGGCGTGGGTTTTGACTCGGTACGAAGACGTGCTTGCGGTGAGCAAGGACACCGACAACTTCGTCAATGCTCACGGCCTCAACCTGCGAGCGTCATACAGCGACGAAGAAGACCGTCACTTGCTCAATCTCGATGATCCCGAGCATCTGCGCATGCGGCGCATGACGAACAAGAACTTCACACCTCGGGTGGTGCGGCGTTACACCGACCACTACCACGACATGGTCGCCCGGTTACTCGATGACGCCATTGCCCGAGGCACTGCGACTGGCACTGGCGGGGTCACGATCGACGCCGTCGATGAGATTTCAGTGCCTATGCCGCTGCTTGCGATTTGCGAGCTGCTTGGGACCACTCCTGATGATCGCGATCAGCTCATCGCGTGGAGCAACGCAATCATCACCAACGACGACCCTGACTACTCGCCCAGCGAAGAGTTCCGCACGCAAGCATCCCAAGAAATGGTCGCCTACGCGATGGACATCCTTGCCGATCGTCGGGCGGCCCCTCGAGATGATCTGGCGACGGTGCTCGCGCAACGTCTGGACCAGGGCGAGCTAACGCCCGAAGAGTACGCGGGCTACGTGCTGTTGCTGTTCGTTGCTGGCAATGAGACGACCCGCAACAACATCAGCCATGGGCTGTTACAGCTGGCATCGAACCCCGACCAATACGAACTGCTCAAGACCGGCGATTACTGGGACACCGCCGTCGAAGAGATGATCCGCTGGTCGAGCCCGGTCGTCTACATGAGCCGAACTGCGATCGCCGACGTTGATTACAAGGGTCACCGTTTCGCTAAGGGCGACAAAGTGGTGCTGCACTACGCATCGGCTAACCGCGACGAAGACATCTTCGAAGAACCCATGCGCTTCGACATCACCCGCCAAGACAACCCGCACATCGCCTTTGGCTTCGGTGCCCACTTCTGTCTCGGCGCTCACCTCGCGCGACTCGAAACTCGGTGTGTGCTCGAACAGTTCGTGCAGCGAGTCGAGTCGTTTCGCCTGGCGCAGCCCGAGTCCTATGTCCACTCGAGCTTCATCGCTGGTATCAAGCAGTTGCACCTCGACCTCACGCTGCGCTGAGTGCGAGATCTCGAGGCCGACGCCCTCGCCATCTACGGGTCGCTACGCCCCGGCGAGCCGAACCACTGGGTGGTCAAGAGCCTCGGGGGCGAATGGCTCACCGGCGCCGTGCGAGGCTGGCGGTTCGAGTTGAGTTGGGGCCCGGCGCAGGGCTATGACGGCTTCATAGCCAACGAAGCTGGCAACGAGGTTGCCGTCGATGTCTTGGTGAGCGACAGGCTCGCAAAGCACTGGCACGAGGTCGACGACTTCGAGGGCCCGGGCTATCAGCGCGTTCCGATCAACGTTGTCCTCGATGACGGCCGCGAGATCACCG
>Ga0114956_1000531_pt1 | contig 28174 bp, 24 predicted proteins | sample MaitaG_FD_87304 | JGI IMG/M metagenome (GOLD analysis project Ga0114956, IMG submission 87304) | Marine algal microbial communities from Maine, USA - Maine_Asex2 metaG | ecosystem: Host-associated > Algae > Red algae > Unclassified | place: Maine, USA | collected 2015-01-05
AATTATGCGCCACTTATAAATATCAAAAAATTAAGTAAGACTAATTATAGTAAAATAAAAAAGCTAGTCATGATGACTAGCTTTTTTTATGTCTTTTATTTTCTTTGATATTACTACGCCACCCCAACTTTTGGAGCTGCAGACATAATTTCGCTATTTGCCTTGCTAGCGTATTTCTCAAAGTTTTGTACAAATGATTCAGCTAATAGATTTGCTTTAGCATCATACGCATCCTTATCGCTCCAAGTATTTCTTGGATGCAAAATATCTGTTGGAACGTTGACGCATTCATTTGGCATTTGCAAACCAAATACCGGATGCTCTGTATATTCCACATTATTCAATTCTCCTTCTAAAGCTGCAGTAATCATTGCCCTTGTATACTTTAGCTTCATTCTATTGCCCACACCATACTCGCCACCGGTCCAGCCAGTGTTTACCAACCACACATTTACATTACTTGCTTTCATTCTCTCACCCAACATTTCAGCATATTTGGTAGGGTGTAATGGCAAGAAAGGCGCCCCAAAACATGCAGAAAACACTGTTTTCGGCTCGGTGATACCTGCTTCAGTACCCGCAACTTTAGCTGTATAACCAGATATAAATTGGTACATGGCTTGCCCAGCACTTAGCTTAGATATTGGAGGTAAAACTCCAAATGCATCACACGTTAAAAAGAATATATTTTTTGGGTTATGGCCTATGGAAGGCTCCATTATATTATCTATATGATAAATTGGATAAGAAACCCTAGTATTTTGCGTTTTGGAAGTGTCATCAAAATCTACTTCTTTGGTGCCTTGCTTAAAAACAATGTTTTCTAACATTGCTCCTTTTTTAATGGCTTTAAAAATTTGCGGTTCTCCTTCTGCAGATAAGTTGATTGTTTTTGCATAGCAACCGCCTTCAAAATTGAAAACATCATTGCCATCCCAACCATGCTCATCATCTCCAATCAATTTTCTATTCGCATCAGCAGATAACGTTGTTTTTCCAGTACCACTTAAACCAAAAAAGATTGCGGTATCGTCATTTGCACCAACATTTGCTGAACAGTGCATTGATAATACATTTTTATCATGTGGTAAAACAAAATTTAACACCGAGAAAATGCCTTTTTTAATTTCCCCAGTATAAGCTGTACCACCTACTATTATTACCTTTTTACTAAAGTTTATTATTGCAAAGTTGTGCTGACGAGTTCCATCAACTGCAGCTTCAGCCATAAATTCGGGTGCGTTAATTACAGTCCATTCTGGCTCATGTACAGACACTTCCTCATCAGAAAGTCTCAAAAACATGTTATGTACAAATATATTTTGCCATGGAAATTGAGTGATTACCCGCACGTTTAAGTGATGACTAGGATGTGCAACTGCCTTAGCATCACGGACATATACTTCCTTATTGCTTAAAAAAGTTGTTATTTTCTTATATAACTGATCGAATTTATCTGAATCAAATGCTATGTTAATATCATTCCAATCAACTGAATTGGCAGTAACATCATCCTTTACTATAAATCTATCCATTGGCGATCTACCGGTAAACTCACCAGTATCAATTGCCAATGCACCATTGTTAGCATATTCACCCTGTTTAGCTGCAATGGTCATTTCTGCTAAAGTATCAGCATCTAAATTCCAATGAGCAGTAACATTTTCAATACCCAATTTTGATAAATCAGCAGATGGGTTTTTTATTCCAAATTCTTGCATATTTAAAGTTCTTTTTCTTTAGAAAGAACAAATTTAAGGAGATTTTTAATAGTCAACGACTAATTGGTTGGCTTGTGGAAAAAGGTTGGATAACAAAATTCACATAGCCCCAATTTTAAAATTTGGCTAACAAAAAGTTAATTTTTACCATATTTTAACTTTAAAGCCCTTAAAACATAAAGACACTCATAAGCTTGACGAAATGTGAGTTTTGCCCTTAAACGCAAAATATAGCGTCCATCATATTTTACTTTTTTATAATATGTCTTAATTCTAAAGCTCCCATCATTTTATCGAAAATTTTAGTGTTGTCATAAATGCCTGTAAAATTTTCAGCACCTGGGCCATAAGCGAAAACTGGTATCATATCAGCAGTATGATATTTTGAAGTAAACGCAGTAATCAAAGTATCACCATTTGCATAACCACCGTTTATGGCATAACCACCGGTTTCGTGATCAGCTGTTACTATTACCAAAGTTTCTCCATCTTCATCAGCATAATCGAATGCAATTTTAATGGCCTTGTCAAATTCCACCATTTCAGTTATTATGTAATTTGATAAATTGGCATGCCCGCCCCAATCAATTTGTGAACTTTCAATCATTAAAAAGAAGGGCTCTTCTTTTTTATCCAAAAATTGAATTGCCTTCTTAGATGCTTTCAACAAAAATTCATCTCTACCTGCTTCTAAACTTTGAAAATGATCCATAGAAGGTAGGCAATATTGCTTGGCAGTTGCTACATCAATATCATCAACATTATCTGTGTACTTATAGCCTGCTTTTGCTAAATCATCAATTAAATTTTTACCATCTTTTCTATTCACAAAGTATTTTTTTCCTCCTCCTATTACTATATCAACATCTACATCTAAAAAGTCTTTGGCAATTGCTTCATACCTGTTCCGTTTTTTTTCGTGTGCTATAAAACTAGCAGGCGTTGCATGCACTATTGTTGAAGTTGCCACTAGTCCGGTATTAAAATTGGCCTCTTCTGCATATTCTAAAATAGTTTTAATTGGCTTGCCTTTTGCATCAACACCAATTGCACCATTGTACGTTTTTTTACCACAAGCAAAAGCTGTTGCTCCGGCTGCCGAATCGGTTATTAAACTATCGGCCGAATGGCATTTATGTAAACCAACATATTGCGCTCGTTCAAGATTTAAAGAGTTATTGTTGGCATACATACCTGCGGTAATTTGGGTTATACCCATACCATCTCCAATTAACAGAATGATGTTTTTTGGTTTTTTGGCAAACTCTATTTTGGCACTTTCAGTAGCTGTTGGTGTTTGAACCACCGCTTTGTTGCTCTTACTGCAGGCGATAATGAAGACTGCTGAAATCAATAAGATATAATATTTCATAATTTTAAATTATTCTAAAAATGTTGCCAGGTAGCGATTTTACTGCGCTTGCAAATTCTAAATTAAGTAATGTGGCAGCTACTTTCCCAGAAGATATTTTGGTTGCTAACCTAATCTCCTCAATATTAGCTTGCTTTTGTTTTCGTAAAAAATCGATTATTAATTGTTCATCTTCTGTTAAATCTAATAACAATTTGGGCTGTTGAGTTTTGCCTTTTTCTTGTTGCTCCCACCCCATGTAAAAAGCAAACTCTTCAGCATTTTCAATCAACTGAGCTTTTTGACTTTTAATTAAAAAGTTGCACCCTTTAGAATAGGTGTCATCAACTCTTCCTGGCACACTAAAAATTTCTCTATTATATGAACTAGCAATATCTGCTGTTATCAATGCTCCTCCTTTTTCGCCAGACTCAACAACTACAACAGCATCTACCAAGCCGGCTACAATCCTATTTCTTTTTGGAAAATTTTCACGATCGGCATTGGTGCCACTCAAAAACTCACTAAGCAAACCACTTTCGTTGGCTGCTATCATTGACTTTGCAATTCCCAAGTTTTGAAAAGGGTAAATTCTATCCAAACCATGACCTAATACTCCTATAGTGGGAACCGAATTTTTAACAGCTACAGCATGTGCACAAGCATCTATTCCGTATGCCAAGCCTGAATAAATAGTGGGTTGATAAGTGGCAATTTCTTTAACAAATTTTTCACACCATATTTTACCTCTTTCAGTCGCCTTTCTCGTACCAATTATTGCAATTGCTCTATTGGAATTTAGGTTGAAATTTCCTTTTTGAAATAGCAGCACCGGTCCATCATCACATTCCTTTAATCTATAAGGATAATTTTTATCTAAAAAGAATACCGGAGTAATATTTTTTTTGGCTATAAATTCAATTTCCTTTTCAATTATTTCACTAGAGCTTTTAAACTTTACAATTGATGCAGCCTTTATTGGACCAACCCCTGGAATTTTTTCGAGCTTGATTTTAGGCGAATTGAATACCGCTTCCAAACTACCACAATAGCTAATCAACTGCTTAGCAATTACGCTTCCAACACCTGGAATTAAGGTTAAGGCTATTTGATAATAAAGTGAATCCATTGTGATGTGTGCCAAATTATGTAAATTCGACACATTCCTATAATTTTCAGTAAAATTTCATATGAACTTTAAGTATTTACTCGTAGCTTTTTTTTTACTGCTTTATATAACAGCAGTTGGACAGTATAACAAGTATGATCCTCTTAGGCCACCCAACACTTTTCAAAATGCCGACAACCCATATTATTGGAAAAATAAAATGCCCAAGCCAGGCTATTGGCAGCAAGATGTGCATTATGAAATTAAGGCTGAAATAAGTGCTGAAACGGATATTGTAACTGGTGAAGAAGTGTTGACCTACTGGAACAACTCAGATGATACTTTATCATTTGTATTTTTTCATTTATATCAAAATGCTTTTCAACCAGAATCATATTACGACAAACTGCATGAGACCAATAAAATTGAACCGCAATGGGGCCAATATGAAAAAGACAAAAAAGGAACAACGATAGAAAGTATTACCGACAACCAACCATATGAACTTGCTCTGGATTTTGAGTTAGACAATACCATAATGAAAGTACAGCTAAAAAAACCAGTTCCTCCCGGTGGTAAAACTCAATTTAAAATTGCATTTAAAACACACTTTAGCGGTGATGCTGGGGCTAGGCGCAGAATGAAAACCTTTAGGCATAGTGGAGTAAAACATTATGATGGTGTGCATTGGTATCCAAGAATTTCTGTTTATGATAGCAAGTTTGGTTGGATAACGGATCAACATCTTGGCCGAGAATTCTATGCCGATTTTGGATGCTATGAAGTTGAATTAACCTTTCCATCAAATTATGTTGTAGATGCTACGGGTTTCTTACAAAATAGAGCAGAAGTATTACCTGATGACTTAAGAGCAAAATTGGATATAAAGAATTTTGCTAATAAACCTTGGAATGAAGCTCCAAGCATAATAACACCATACAACCCCAATGAAAAAAAGACATGGAAATTTCATGCAGAAAACGTTCATAATTTTGCATGGACGGCTGACCCTACCTACAGAATTGGTGAGGCAGAATGGAACGGGGTTAATTGTGTTGCTTTAGTGCAAGAACCGCATGCGCGTGGTTGGGTTACTGCTGCAGAATTTACCGCCCAAATAATTGAAGTTTATAGCAAACGGGTTGGCATGTATGGCTACCATAAAATGATAGTTGCAGATGCCAGAGATGGTATGGAATACCCTATGCTTACTTTAAATAACGGTTCAAACCCTGGCTACAGAGGCTTACTTGCTCATGAAGTTGGGCATAACTGGTTTTATGGTATGGTAGGCAACAATGAAACTTATAGAGCAGCCTTGGATGAAGGGTTTACTCAATTTATTGAATCTTGGGCATTGGAAGACATTGATGGAAAGTATATGAAAACTGGAATTTCAAGAAGTGCTTTTATTAGAAAATATAGGCAAAAGAGATTGGTAATGGATCGTGTTGTATATGATGGATATATGCGTGATGCTGTTAGAAATGAAGATGCTGCATTGAACACACATTCCGATCAATTTAATGGTAAAATTAGACATGGCGGTGGTTACAGGCATGTTTATTATAAAACTGCTGCCATGCTGCATAACCTTGAATATGTTTTAGGAGAGGAATTGTTTGCAGAAGCGTTTAAAAATTACTTTGATGAGTGGAAGTTCGCCCATCCATATTTTGATGACTTTAGGCACTCGATTATCAACTATACTAAGGTAGATTTAAATTGGTTTTTTGACCAATGGTTAGAAACTACTAAGACCATTGATTATGGTGTAAAGAGCATAAAGCCTGCTAGTGGCACTGATAACTACAAGATAAAGATTGCCCGATATGGAGCCATGCAAATGCCCATAGACTTTACCGTAAAAAGTAAATTAGGTAACTCACATAAATTTTACATACCTAATAATTGGTTTGAAAAACAAACTGATGCCAAAATTTTAGATAGATGGATTGGTTGGGACAATTTGCAACCAACCTACACGGCAATTGTAAATATTCCTGGTGGAATTAGCAATGTAATTATTGACCCTACCAATAGATTGGCAGATATGAATATGCTAAATAACAGCAAAGTAACGCCCGTTAGTACAAAGCTTGATGCCAATTTAAGAAGTACACCAAGTTGGAAAAAATACCAAGTTAAATGGCGACCTGATGTTTGGCACAATGCTTATGATGGTGTTAAAGCAGGCCTGCATTTTAATGGGAACTATATGAGGCACAGACATCAGTTTAGCGCTAGTGCATGGTTAAATACGGGCATTGCACAAAACAATTTGTTTGACTATGGAATACCTGATAATGAAGAAGATGCTTTTGATAAATTTTCATTTAACTTATCATATAAAAACTCTATACACAAACTAATTCCAAGAACATTTTTGAATATTAAGGCTAGACATTTAGATGGTTTAGATATGGCTGAAGTGGGCATAACTAAAACTGAATTGGCTGGCAATAAATACAAAGGAGTTACGGTAGATGTTAGCGTTAAAACTATGTTTAGAGATAGAAGTGAAGACTACAACTACCTGCTAAACCCTAACCAATGGGGTACTGAAAAGAATAACACCTCTTTAAATTTATCATTAGCTTATCCGTATAAATATGTAAATGGCACAGGAAATATAAAGTTAGGCTTGAGAAGCACTACTCTGTTTAGTGATTATGATTACAACATGGCTAATGTAGAAGTTATTAATACCAAGAAAATTAAAAAGCTAGATTTAAAAACCAGAACCTTTATTCAATTTGGCACCGGTAATAATGCCCCTTTAGAAAGCTCATTGTACTTAGCAGGAGCAAACCCTGAGGAATTGATGGAAAACAAATACACCAGATCAAGAGCATTTGTGCCTGATAATTGGGTAGGCTATGGTACAACCTCTAATCACTTTCACCATGGCGGTGGTTTAAACCTAAGAGGTTATGCTGGCTATTTAGCCATACATGAAGATGATGATGGCTTTACTTATTTGTTACACAACGGCAATTCAGGAGCCTCAATTAATGCTGAGTTAGATTTTGATAAGTTATTTAGTGTAAGGTCGCGCAAACCTGTTTTAAGAAGTTTACATTTTGATTTATATGCTTTTGGTGATGCTGGCTTAATGATGTACGAAAACGTAAATGACAAATATCGTTTATCAGATATACGAATGGATGCAGGTTTAGGAGCCGCTATGACTATTAGAAGGTTTTGGAAATTTGAAACGGTAAAGCCATTAACACTCAGATTTGATGCTCCACTTTATGTAAGTCATGCACCATTTGCTGAGCCTGATAACTTTAAATTTAGATGGGTAGTTGGTATTAACAGAGCATTTTAGGATTAGTTATGACACTTCAAATTAAATCTTTAGCCGAATACCATTTAGCTTACAAAAAAAGTGTTGAGCAACCTGAAGAGTTTTGGGCAGATCAAGCGGAAACATTCCAATGGTATAAAAAATGGGATCAGGTTTTAGATTGGAATTTTGACAAGCCTGATGTTAAGTGGTTTGTTAATGGTAAATTAAATATTACTGAAAACTGTTTGGACAGGCATTTAGCCACGCAACCAGATAAATTGGCAATCATATGGGAACCTAATAATCCCAATGAGGCAAATCAAACATTTACTTATCGTGAATTACATAAAGAGGTTTGTCGCTTTGCCAATGTTTTAAAAAACAACGGAATATCAAAAGGTGATCGTGTTTGTTTTTACCTACCTATGATTCCTCAGATGGCTATTGCCACCTTAGCCTGTGCGCGAATTGGTGCCATTCATTCAATAGTTTTTGCGGGATTTTCTGCCAATGCTTTGGCTGATAGGATTAATGATGCTACTTGTAAAATGGTGTTGTGCTCTGATGGAAATTATAGAGGAGAGAAGACGGTTGCAGTAAAAGATGTTGTGGATGAAGCTTTGAAAGATTGCCCATGCGTTGACAAGGTAATTGTTTACAAAAGAACCAAGCAAGAAATAAATTGGATAGATAACAGAGACATAGATTGGGAAGATGAACTAACCAAAGTTGATGCCAACTGTGAGGCTGAGGTAATGGATTCGGAAGACACTTTGTTTGTGCTTTATACATCTGGCTCAACAGGCAAACCAAAAGGCGTGCAACATAGTTGTGGCGGCTATATGGTTTATACAACTTATTCATTCAAGAACGTTTTTCAACCTAAAGAAAATGACATTTACTGGTGTACCGCAGATGTAGGTTGGATAACAGGACATTCATACATTATTTATGGACCACTTGCTGCAGGTGCTACCTCAGTTATGTTTGAAGGTACACCTACTTACCCCGACTGTGGGCGCTTTTGGCAAATATGCGAAAAGTATAAAGTAAACATTTTTTACACTGCGCCAACAGCAATTAGAGCGCTGATGGCGCAAGGCTTAAGTTATGTTGAACCCTATAATTTAGCGAGCTTAAGAGTTTTAGGAACAGTTGGTGAGCCCATTAATGCAGAAGCTTGGCGTTGGTATAATGATAATATTGGCAAACAAAAAACACCCATAGTTGATACTTGGTGGCAAACAGAAACTGGTGGTATAATGATAAGCTCGCTAGCAGGAATTACTAAAGATATTCCAACTTATGCGACTTTGCCGTTACCTGGAATACAACCTTGTTTAGTAAATGAAAACGGTGAAGAGTTAAGCGAAAAAGAAGCTGAAGGCTACTTATGTGTCAAGTTTCCTTGGCCGTCAATTTTGCGCAGCACCTATGGTAATCATGAACGTTGTCGCAAAGTTTACTTTGACAAATTCAAAGGAAAATACTTTACTGGTGATGGTGCTAAAAGAGATGCCAATGGCAACTATAGAATTATTGGAAGGGTTGATGATGTGATTATTGTATCTGGCCATAACCTAGGCACGGCTGAGATTGAAAATGGCATCAACCAACATCCCAATGTTGTTGAAAGTGCAGTAGTTGGAGTTGCGCACCCTGTAAAAGGCAATGCTATTTATGCATTTGCAATTACTGACAAACAAGGAATAGAAGAAGAAATAAGACAAACTGTTGCCTCATTTATTGGACCAATTGCTAAACCAGAAAAGATACAATTAGTTAACGCTTTGCCTAAAACCCGTTCGGGTAAAATAATGCGCAGAATACTAAGAAAAATTGCCAATGGTGATGGTGAAAACTTGGGTGACATTTCTACGCTTTTAAATCCTGAAGCGGTTGAAGCGATAAAGAATGGCGCTTTGATTTAAATATCAAAAAAATTAAAAACGCAGAGATTTAACAACCATTTCAATAAGCAACTACGGTTAAAACCGTAGGCAAACAAAGCTGTACGTTTACAATCAATACCCATAATGTGGAGCGTGGTAGCTCCGCCCATTTAGAAACTTAAGATTTAACAACCATTTCAATAAGCAACTGCGGTTAAAACTGTAGGTTGAAAAAATTACTCGTTAATCTTATCAATATTGAGAAACAAGTAATTGTTTAGTCTCAAAGAAATCCTCATCAAAATGTTTCTTCAAATAAATTTGCTTGGTCAATCGTGGACTCTCTTCAATTTCGGGCTCTAAATTGCCGCCTTTTAAACTATACAAGTTGCCCCTTACATTGTTTTGGGTCCAAATAATTAACTTGTTTAATGGCGCCACAGCACGTGTAACTGCATGGTCAAATTTTTTGTTTAAGCTCTCTACCCTGCAATTGTAGCCGCTTGCATTTAGCAACTCCAATTCATTTATTAAGTTGTTTACCACCTTAACCTTCTTTGATACTGAATCGCACAAAGCGAATTGTACTTGAGGATATAGTATTGCTAATGGAATGCCCGGAAAACCGCCACCTGTACCAATATCTAACACTTTATCATTGGCTTCAAATTTGGCAAACTTTGCAATGGTTAATGAGTGTAATAAGTGATTCAACTCTAAATTATGAATGTCTTTACGCGACACCATATTGATCTTATCATTCCATTCAGGAAAAATTTTAAGCAATAGCTTAAACTGCAATTCTTGCAGGTTAGTAATATCAGGAAAATATTTTTTTATGAGCTGCATTTACAGCCTAATGAGTTTTGGTTGTATTCTTCAATACATTAAATAGTAACTCTTTTGCTCTATACAGTTGCGCTTTTACCGTGCCCAAAGGAACTTTTAATTCTGCTGAAATTTCTTCATAAGACAGCTCTTTGAAAAACCTTAGCTCAATCAATTTTTTGTATTTAGGATTCAGTTTATCCATAACACCACTAACCAATTCTTTACGCTGCATTTTTACAAACTGTTCTTCAGGATCTAATGTGGCAGCCTTAAGGTTGTAGGTGTAATCTGCTCCGCCTTCTTCACCATCAATACTTTCATCAATTGATAATGTTTTGATTCGCTTTTTTCTAATAAAATCAATACAATTATTAATGGCAATTTTAAACAGCCAAGTACTAAATGCATAATCAGGACTGTATTTTTCTAATTTGCTAAACGCCTTGCCAAAGGCCTCTATTGTCAAATCATCAGCATCATCTTTATTATGTACCATTTTTAGCACGGTAAAGTAAATAGAGTCTCGGTATCTACTCATCAACTTTGCATAAGCTTCTTGCGCCTTAGCACCGCCCTTAAGAGCTACTAGTACTAAATCATAATCGGCTTTCGCTTTTGCTTTTGACGCTTCTACGCTTTTTTCCATTTTGCTTTGGTCGGTAATAATGTTGCATTTAATCCTATGAATACACTTGCAATATATGAAATGTCTAATAAAGGTAAGTAAGGCTTTAAATCTTTATTTTCTAATTTATCACATAAACTTCCTGATACTAAGTACAGTAATACAAGGTAAGTAAAATACACGGCACAAACCACAATAATGTTGCTAAGTGTTATCAATCCAATTAGCAAGAATAAATACATCAAACACTTACTACCTAAAAAGGTTGTCAATAAAATTTTATGTTGCAATTTATATTTTACTCCAGTACTATAATGTCTTCTTTTTTGACGAACCCAATTGCCAATAGTAACGGGATGTTGGGATAAAACAAAAGCGTCTTTATTAATACAAATTGCTGTGTTACTTGATGTTGCAACTGCATTGATTAATAAATCATCATCACCAGAGGCAACTCCACGATTAATGGCCTGAGTATTAAAAATTGATTTATCATACATTAAGTTACGCCCAACTCCCATGTAGGGATAATTACTCAATGCCCAAGATAAATATTGCTGTGCGGTTATAAGATTTTCGTAACGAATTACCGCGCTTAACCAATTATTCTGACTGTAAAATGGGGCATAACCCAATACGATTTCACTTTCACTTTTTGACAAATACATTTGCTTTAGCCATTGCTGTGATGTAGGTCTGCAATCGGCATCAGTAAGTAAAACTAAAGGATGTTTAGCAGCTGCAATACCTGTTGCAAGCGCTTGCTTTTTACCTTGCAAATGCTCAAAATCTGGTGAACTTTTAACTATTTGAAGGTTTGTATGTGTTGCTTGAAAATTTTTGAGTATTTCCCAAGTCTTGTCAGTTGAATGGTCATCAACCACCACTACCTCAAAATTTGAAAAAGCTTGGTTTAAAACATCCTCTAAATATTCGCTTAAATTATTTGCTTCATTTTTAGCGCAAATTATTATTGAAACTGGTTTAAAGTCAACGTTATCCTTTGGCTTAGGCTGCTTGTGAAAGCTGAGCTTGGCAAAAACAAAACAGTAAAAACTAGCTTGCAATAAAAACGTAAATAATAAAAGTGCGGTAAAAAGCGACAATTCCTTTTAATTTGCGCCTAAATTAGCCATTGCAATAGGCATTATGAAATTTAACATTCACCAATTTGATGCACAATCGAAAGCAAGAGCTGGCAGTATTGAAACTGAAAGAGGCACAATAAACACCCCTATTTTTATGCCCGTGGGTACAGCTGCAACCGTTAAAGGCGTGCATCAGCAAGAACTTCACAACCCCATTAAAGCTCAAATTATATTGGCCAACACCTACCACTTGTACCTTAGGCCAAAAATGGACATTATAACCCAAGCAGGAGGTGTGCATAAATTTATGAATTGGGATAAGCCAATGCTTACCGATAGCGGAGGGTATCAAGTTTACTCATTATCAAACATGCGTAAGCTAAATGAGCAAGGTGCTACTTTTAAATCGCACATTGATGGATCTTCTCACACATTTACACCCGAAAGTGTAATGGACATTCAAAGGCAAATTGGAGCAGATTTTATTATGGCTTTTGATGAATGTACACCCTACCCTTGTGAATATAAATATGCAGAAAACTCTATGCACCTAACCCACCGTTGGTTGGAAAGATGCATTAAACGATTTAAAGAAACGGAACCTTTATATGGCTTTGAGCAGCAATTGCTGCCAATTGTGCAAGGCAGTGTTTATGAAGACTTACGTAAGCGATCGGCCGAATATGTTGCAAATACCGATTGTTTTGCCAATGCCATTGGTGGGTTATCAGTTGGTGAGCCAGCTGAAGAATTATATAAGATGACCGATATAGTTACTAACTATTTGCCCAAAGAAAAAGCAAGGTACTTAATGGGTGTAGGTACGCCCGAAAATTTATTGGAGTGCATTGCTTTGGGTATTGATATGTTTGATTGTGTTTTACCAACCCGTAACGGAAGGCATGGTTTAATTTACACACAAGAAGGAATCATCAACACAAAAAATAAGAAATGGGAGAATGATTTTTCTGCGCTAGATGCTGACTTAGATTGCCCAACTAGCAACAACCATAGCAAAGCTTATGTTAGGCATTTAATACATACAGGCGAGTTACTTGGTGCTCAAATTACATCCATACACAACTTAACGTTTTTCTTATGGTTGGTTGGTGAAGCCCGCAATCAAATACTAAAAGGCACGTTTATTGATTGGAAGAATAATATGGTTAAAAAATTAAGAACTAGATTGTAACACCTATAAAGTGAAAAAGCTAGACTGGTACATATTTCGCAAATTCTTAGGCACATTTTTTTATGCCTTGTTACTATTTATTGCCATTTCGGTAGTAATTGACATTACTGAGAGGCTAGATGATTTAATGGAAAGTGAAGCCAGCATTTGGGAAACAATTAGGGATTATTATCTCAATTTCATTCCCTACATATCCATTTTATTAAGTCCACTCTTTATTTTTATTAGCGTAATATTTTTCACTTCCAAACTAGCTTACCGATCCGAAATTGTAGCTGTATTAAGCAGTGGCATTAGTTTTAATAGATTTCTATATCCTTATTTTTTAGCAGCTATCTTACTTACTGGTTTTTTATTATTTATGAACCACGTTGTGGTGCCCAAAGCCAATAAGGGAAGAATTGCCTATGAAGACGCCTACTTAAGGCATGAGTTTGTTTATGCTGATCGCAATGTACACATGCAATTAAAGCCAGAAAACTTTGCCTATTTTGAACGTTATGATAATAGAAAACAAGTAGGCTACAAATTATCTTTAGAAGAATTTAAAGATGGTAAGCTGGCTAAAAAATTAATGTCGGAAAGGTTTCTATGGAACGATAGTACTGAACGGTGGGAAATTGAGAATGGTTTTATTAGAACCTTTAATGGCGACCAAGAATCGGTTAAAGAATTTTTAAAACTTGATACTACTTTAACCATGCACCCTGATGATTTTAGTAGGAAAGATAATATTAAAGAAGCCATGACAACTAAAGAATTGGCGGCATACATTAAGGTAGAAGATGAGAAAGGACTAACCAATACCATAGAGTTTGTAGTTGAAAAACTAAGGCGAACAGCATCACCCGTTTCAACTTTTATTTTAACCCTAATTGGTGTTGCCATTGCTTCAAAAAAAGTAAGAGGTGGCATGGGCTTGCACTTGGCTGTTGGTATAGGTATTGCCGCACTATATATTATGTGCCAGCAATTTTCTATGACTTATTCCATACAAGGAAGTTTATCACCAATGATGGGGGTATGGATTCCCAATATTATATTTGGAGCTTTTAGCATATTCCTCTTAAAAATTGCACCTAAATAAACAAAGTTCCTATTTACTTTTCCATGCCATAGTATTGGTTTGGGGTTTCACTGGTATTCTGGGCAATTTGATTTCTATTTCTGCCATTCCTTTAGTGTTTTGGAGAATGGGAATTGCTGCATTGGGCTTACTCATAATAGTTAACCGAAAAATATTTACCGTAAAACTTAGCGGCAAAGACTTAGCCATTATTATTGGTACTGGCTTTATAGTAGCCTTGCATTGGATCAGCTTTTTTCATGCTATTAAAATTTCAACCGTTTCTCTTGCATTGTGTTGTATGGCTAGCGGCACTTTGTTTACTGCCTTGTTAGAACCATTATCTAAACTAAAACTGCCGCATTGGCTTGAGCCTTTAATTGGTGTGGTAATTATCATTGGACTTTTGCTCATTTTTAAATTTGAGTTTCAACATAAATGGGGAATATTAACAGCACTGTTATCTGCATTATTGGCAAGCATTTTTACCGTAGTAAACAAACACTTGGTAGCTCGCATACCTTCTGGGGTAATAAGTTTTTATGAGATGCTTGCTGGTTTTGTACTTATTGCTATTTATGGTTACTTTTCAAATACAGGTTTTTACTCGAGCATTATGCCTAACACTAGCGACTTGCTGTGGTTAATTGTTTTAGGGTTGGTTTGCACTGCTATTGCTTTTGCCATTTCAGTTGAAGTAATGAAACACCTTTCAGCCTACACTGTGGCATTGGCAATTAACCTTGAGCCAGTTTATGCCATTATTTTAGCGCTGCTCATTTTTGGTGATAGCGAAAAAATGACCTTTGGATTTTATGTTGGAGCAGCAATTATTCTGCTCGGCATATTTGGATATCCTGTGATTAAAAGAAAGTTAAAGATTGCTTGATATTAGTAATACAATCAGCAAGCAGGCTTGAAAGCCTGCTCAAAGAAAACTAGTTCTTACCGCTAGTTAAAATGGAGCATCCTCCATATTATCGTTGCTGAAATTATCTCCCTCAAAATCATTGCTACCATTAATTTTTGAACTCACCATTTTTATCTCTTGGTTGGTTCCTACTGGTGTATACCATTCTGGCATTTCGCTTAGCTCATAGTTAACAAACTTAGCAAATGTGTTAATGAATCTAATAGGAATTTCCATGGTAGCACCGTTTCTGTGCTTTGAAATTATAAGGTGTGTTAAACCTTCTGTACTGTTCCCACTTTCATCTTCTGTAATTCCATAATAATCTGGTCGATACAAAAACATAACCATATCAGCATCTTGTTCAATCGCACCAGACTCTCTAAGGTCACTTAGTTGAGGTTTTTTATCACCTGCCCTAGTTTCAACTGCACGACTCAACTGCGACAGCGCAATTACCGGAATTTCTAACTCTTTGGCAATACTTTTTAAAGATCTAGAAATAATACTTATCTCTTCTTGTCTGTTACCAGTTTTTGAATTATCAATACCGCTCATCAATTGCAAATAGTCAATGATGATCATATCAATACCGTGCTGCATTTTCAATCTACGGCATTTTGCACGTAACTGAAAAATATTAATTGCAGGCGTATCATCAATAAACAACTTAGCATCTTCCAAATCCGAAATTCGGTGATTTAGTTGTGTCCATTCATGAGGCTCTAAATTTCCTTTTCTCAATTTCTCTGCAGGCAATTCGGTTTCTCCAGAAATTAATCTATTGGTTAACTGCAATGATGACATCTCTAGCGAGAAAAGGGCAATGGCCTTGTTACCTAAAATTGCTGCATTACGCGCAACAGCAAGTGTAAAAGCAGTTTTACCCATACCAGGCCGAGCAGCAACAATAATTAAATCACTCTTTTGGAAGCCTGATGTTAAACGATCTAATTCGGTAAACCCTGTTGGCACACCTGTTAAGTCAGATTCTTGTGCTTGTATTTTTTCAATTTGGTCAATGGCTTTTTTCAAAAGCTTTGTCATTGGCTCAAAATTCTTTTGTAGGTTTTGATCTGCAACGGAGTAGATTCCTTTTTCTGCTTTATCTAATAGCTCAAAAACATCTGTAGTATCCTCATAGGCATCTTTAATAATTTCGTTGCTTATTCTTATCAACTCACGCTGTATGTGCTTTTGTGAAACGATACGTGCATGGTACTCAACGTTGGCGCTTGATGCTACCCTATTGGTTAACTCAGTAACAAAAAATGCTCCGCCAACCATGTCTAGCTCCCCATTCTTTCTTAGCTTATCTGTAACTGTTAATATATCTACAGGCTCAGTATTGTGGAAAAGTTCGAGCATGGCTTTATATATCTTTTGATGCGCATCTACATAGAAACTGCTCTCATCTAAAATATCAATAACCACTGACACCGCATCACGCTCTAACATCATGGCACCTAAAACTGCTTCCTCTAAGTCTTTAGCCTGTGGTGGTAACTTGCCAAACAAATAGTTAGACAAATCCCCATCAGAATTCTTGTTGGTTATGCGTTTCAGGGTTTTGTCGGTTACATCTGCAGGGTTGGCCATAATTGTTTGCTATATTTAATAAAGTATGAGGTAATTAGCTTGGTCAAACATATTTCTAAATTTCAATAGATTTCCTTAAAGAAGAAACTAAAGATTTGCCCATGTTAATAGTTCAAAAACTAATTGCTACACATTGTACTGATAACGGAAACTCAACTAAAAGAGTGCCCGCTAATTAACAATTGAAAAATTTGGGGGATAACCTGTTGATAAGGCTGTGGTTTTCAACAAAGAAATAGTCGAAATCATTTTTTTGGTTTCCCAATCAAACAATGTACCTTGCTTTAAATTACAATTGAAGTATATGAAAACAATGACCTGTAAACAATTAGGTGGCGCTTGCGACTTAGAATTTAAAGCGGAAACTTTTGAAGAAATTGCTGAATTGAGCAAACAACATGGAACCGAAATGTTTCAAAAGAAGGATGCCCCTCATTTAGAAGCCATGAGCAAAATGATGGAGTTAATGAAAGACCCCACAGCCATGAAAGCTTGGTTTGATGAAAAGCGGAAGGAATTTGAAACATTAACTTAGAACCTACGTTTACTTCCGATAATTACCAACCCACCAAAACAACTTTAGCATGTCAATAGTAAGTATTAGAAAGCTCCAAGCTTCTGATAAAGAAACCCTCTTTTCAATCTTATCCAACAATGAATGGCCTTTCCATTCTGGATCAAAACTGACCCGAGAACGGTATGACCAGCGTTTTGAGAACAACTTTTATACTAAGCTAGAAGTAGCCACTTTTTTAATATTGTTAGATGCTAAGGCAATTGGCTATGTTCGAATTTTTGATTTAGGAAAAGAGCTTCAAAGTGATGAAACCCCTTTGTTTGATATTAGACTAGCAAGCACCAACCGAAACCAAGGCGCAGGAAGTAAAACAGTAAAACAAGTGGTAGATTATATTTTTAATAATTACCCAAATAAAAATAGAATAGAAGCTACTACAAGAGGCGATAACAAAGCCATGAAAAGCGTTTTAAAGAAATGTTTATTTGCTAAAGAAGCTCATTACCGAAATGCTTGGAATGGCCAAGACAATAAAAAGTATGATGCCATAGGATATGGTATATTAAGAGAAGATTGGGAGCAAGGAACTATAACCAGCATAGATTGGGAATCGTAAATTTGTAAAATGAGGTTTTTTGTAATAACTATACTTTTCTGCCTTTTGCCTTTTTTCTTGTTTAGCCAAGAATTAGAGTTTACAACATCCTTTGGGCAAAACACTTTTTATAAATTAAAAGTCCCTCCTAATTTTGAAAGTTATTCTTATGTTTCAGGCAATGCCATTGCAGCCAACATAAGGCTTAAATTGATTAGTGAAAATTTTCCAACTGGTGAGTTTTTGGTGTTTTGTTCAATAGAACATTACATAGGAGGTTTTGATCATTCTATTAATGCAACAGGATCAGGTGACAGAACTATAGGAACCACTGATAAAACCACGCTGTCAATCGGTCTATATCCACTTAACTATAAAATTCTTAAGCGACTCGATATTCATATTGGTATTCAGATGTCATTCCTATTAAATGAAAAAAATAGGGGTAGCTATTCAGTTTGGACATTGAATAATTTGTCGGGAAGTAATTTTAGCTTAGAAGGAGAAGAGTTAAACATTCGCACTATTCCGGCCCTGAACATCAAATTGAGTTACCCAATTAAAATAAACGACACCATTTCTATATTGCCCGAATATATGGGCATTCTTGGTTTGGTTTCGGAGCTACAACAAATAGGTTATCCAAGGTCTATGCGAAATTATTTGGGTGTTGGGTTGACCGTTAAACTTTAAAAATAACAGCAATCTACTATTTATAAAACCTAAAAATACCGGTATCAAAAGGTGTCCAAACACAGGTTTTTTGATTGCTTTCTTTTAAACCATTGTTGGCCCATGTATTACAAGTATAAAATAAACTGTAACTACCAATGCCCTCATAAAAGGCATCATTGTTTCCATAAACAGCATCTGTTTCAATATGAATTACCTTCCCGCTTTGGTCATACTCAAAACTGTTTTGAATATATGCTACTAGCATTTCGTATTCAGACTTACTAATTTCTATTTTCCTACAGTTTTCATCAACCTTCATCTGCTTGTAAAATGTAGTATGCAAGGCTGAAGAACTTAAGCCAAACATTGCGTTAAAAGCGGTACTAAACTTTAAATCAGCCCACGTTGGTGTTTCTAAGTAAAAGCCTTTGTCGCCCCACCCAACTGCAAGCCATTGAGCACTATTATCATTCGCTTTGGTATCCTCTATACTTACTGTTTCGCGCCAGTCGATAATATCATTTGAAATAGGCAAAACCAAATCGGTATGCACTCCATTGGATAAAATATACATGGTTATTTCGCCACCTGGTGCGGCATTTTTATTTGTGGCTATTCGAGATAAACTAAATACTGCCAAAAAGTATAGCGCCAGAAAACCTAGAACAACCAAAAGCGTTATTCCCAAATATTTAAAAACCTTTTTAAGCATAGATGCAAATTAACTAATTAATTAGTTGAAGTTAGGTGGCTTCAAAAATATTATCGTTTTTTAACAGCTAATGCTTGATGCCTAGAAGCTTTTCGTTTGAGATTTAAGGAGACGACAAAAAATTGCAACCTATCTTTACTCAAATGTACGCCCTAACCTCATCAGGCTTTTTAAACCCAACCTTATTTGATTTATGCATTCAAAATTTGAATAAGGCTAAGTCAACCATTTCAGTTTGCATTATTACAACAGCATCAATTCCATTTAAAGAAAATGATAAATGGGCTCAACATACTAAAAATTATTTAACCGAAAAGGGAATGAGGAACATCCAATTTTTCGACTTTGAATTTGATGATATTTCTCAGTTAATTAACCATGATATTGTATTTATATCTGGAGGAAACCCATTTCACCTTTTATATCATATAAAAAAAGTGAAAGCAGAAAGTACCCTATCACAAATTGCTAAATCATCTAAAATTTTAATTGGCGTTAGCGCGGGTGCTTTGGCTTTAACCAAGGGCGTTAAATACATAAAAGAATTTAATTCGATTATGAATTTTGACAAGCCCAATTCAATTGGCTTAAAAGATTTTATCGGACTTGGCTTGCAGAACATTAACCTATTCCCTCATTATGATTTATTCTTACAAATGAATCCAAATTTGGAAAACGCTTTACGAAATATTGAACAAAGAGATAACGTTGAAATAACCCGATTAAATAATACTGACTATTTATTTTATGAATGAATTATATATAGAGCCTCTTCTAAGTTTGCAACCTAGGAGTTAGAATAGAGATAAGTCTGCGACTTAACTAAACGCATTTATCCCAGTAACATCCATACCAGTTATTAGCAAATGAATTTCATGTGTACCCTCATAGGTTATTACACTTTCTAAATTGGCCATGTGGCGCATAATTGGAAACTCATCAGTTATACCCATGCCACCCAACATTTGTCTACTATCTCTACAAATTTTCAACGCCATTTCAACATTGTTTCTTTTGGCCATGCTTATTTGAGCAGGTGTTGCTTTGCCTTCATTTTTCAATTGTCCAACCCTTAAAGCCAACAATTGTGCTTTAGTAATTTCGGTAATCATTTCTGCCAACTTCTTCTGAGTTAATTGAAAACCAGCCAGTGGTTTTCCAAATTGAATGCGTTGTTGTGAATATCTTAATGCAGTTTCATAACAATCGGTTGCGCAACCTATTGCGCCCCAAGCTATACCAAAACGTGCTGAGCTTAAACAAGTCAATGGACCTTTCAATCCTTTTATCTCAGGAAAAATATTTTCTTTAGGAACCTTAACATTATTGAAAACCAACTCGCCAGTCGCTGAAGCCCTTAAGCTCCATTTACCATGTGTTTCAGGAGTGGTAAATCCTTCCATTCCACGTTCAACCAATAAACCTCTAATTTTTCCCTCATCATCTTTTGCCCAAACAACTGCAACATCAGCAAATGGTGCATTGCTGATCCACATTTTTGCACCATTTAAAATTACATGGTCGCCTGCATCTTTAAAGTTAGTAGTCATGCCCGCAGGGTTGCTGCCATGGTCAGGTTCTGTTAAACCAAAGCAACCCATTATTTCGCCTGTAGCTAGCTTGGGCAAAAATTTCATTTTTTGTGCTTCACTACCAAATTGCTCAATTGGATACATTACCAAACTACCTTGCACACTGGCTGTTGAGCGAATTCCTGAATCGCAGCGCTCCAACTCTTGCATAATAATGCCATAGGCAATTTGATCTAAACCTCCGCCACCATATTTGGTTGCAATGTGTGGACCAAAAGCACCAATGCTGCCCAAACCTTTTATAATTTGAGTTGGAAATCTAGCCGCTTGGGCATAGTCTTCAATAATTGGAGAGAGTTCTTTTTTCACCCAATCTCTCACACTACTTCTTATTAACAGATGCTCTTCTGTAAGTAAATCATCAATATTGTAATAGTCAGTTCCTTGGTATTGATCTTGACTGTTTCTTGGTTCAATTTTTACTCCGTTATCTGAAAAATTCGTTCCGCTCATTAGAAATTTTATTTAGGGTAAAATTAATAACATATTTATTGCTTACTTTGTTAAATGTCATTAATTGCTATTGAAGGAATGCGTTTTTTTGCTAGGCACGGATATTATCCGCAAGAACAAAAAATTGGTTGTCATTTTGTGGTAGATGTATATGTAGAAGCCAACATTGTGGTAGCTGCAGAAACGGATGAATTGAAAGAAACTGTTGATTACCAAACCGTGCATCAATTAAGCCAAGAAGTTATGGATGAGCCTTTTAAATTGATTGAACACGTGGCACACAACATTATAGAAAAAATTAGCTCAACGCTTACTGATGTTGATATGATAAAGGTTAGAGTATCAAAATTAAATCCGCCAGCATGTGGTAGTGCAGAAAGAGCATATATTGAGTTGCAGAAAAGTTTCACGTAAAAGTAAAATACCGTAGCTTTGCAACTCCTTAAAATATTAAGGTCTCGTGGCCGAGTGGTTAGGTAGGGCTCTGCAAAAGCTCGTACAGCGGTTCAAATCCGCTCGAGACCTCTACTAAGATCCATTTTCTAAAAAGAGAATGGATCTTTTTATTACTCCAAAAAATGATACCCGTAAAAGACTATATTTTGGTTTTCATACAAATCTGCCTTTTTGGTTTGTTTGCATTTGTAAATGGTTCTTTTCCATTGATTAATAATTTAGTTTTTAAATATTTAGGATATCCTTTAGCTACAATTGGTTTAATCGCAATACTTTTTGCATTCATACAATTAAACACCTACTTGAGTCCTTACCCAAGCCCAAAAAAATCTGCAGTTTTAGTAACATCCGGAATATTTGGAATTGTGCGCCACCCTATATATTCAGGAATTATTGCACTAATGTTAGGTTTAAGTTTTGTTTTGGCAGATGGATTTAAGTTGGCAACTTCTATTATTACTTTGTTTTTCTTTTGGTATAAAAGCAACTATGAAGAAGGTTTATTGAGTTTAGTTTTTCCAAATTATATGCCCTACAAAAAAAGTGTTGGTCGCTTTTTTCCAAAACTAAGGCGGCTAATACCTTAATTTTGATACGTAGGTGTAGCTTACAAAACCATTGTGATTAAAATAAAATATTTTATGGCAGATGAATAAATATTATGACATATTCATAAACTCCTTTGGCGACTACGCCAATTACCTTTGGATACAAATTAGCCAACCTGCATGGGATAATTACTTCTATTGGTTAATTGCAATCTCATTAATCTTTTTAATTGTTGAAGTGGTTTTGCCTTGGCGCAAAAAGCAAAAAGTGTTACGCAAAGATTTTTGGTTGGATGCCTTTTACATGTTTTTCAATTTTTTTATTTTCTTTTTAATTGGCTACAATGCGGTAAGCAATGTTTTTGTTGAATTTTTTAAAGATGGATTAGCCAGTTTTGGCTTGCAACATTTAACTGCACCTAAAATACAAGCCATGCCTATTTGGGGCCAGTTATTGTTAATGCTGTTCATTAGAGATTTTATTCACTTTAACATTCATAGGTTATTGCATAGGGTGCCGTTTCTTTGGAATTTTCATAAAGTGCATCACTCAGTAAAAGAAATGGGGTTTGCAGCTCATTTGCGTTTTCATTGGATGGAAAATGTAGTTTACCGTTTTTTAGAATATCTTCCTTTAGCTTTAATAGGTTTTAGCCTAGAAAGCTTTTTTATAGTGCACATATTTACTTTGGCCGTTGGACATTTTAATCATAGCAATTTTAAATTGAAGCTTGGACCGCTTAAATACATTTTTAATAATCCACAAATGCACATTTGGCATCATGCAAAGCATTTACCTAGGGACTCTCATAAATTTGGTGCCAACTTTGGGCTAACCTTTAGCTTTTGGGATTTCATTTTTAAAACTGCTTATGTTCCAAATTCAGGAAAAGATATTGAATTAGGGTTTGAAGATGTAGATGATTTTCCGAAAGATTTTATCGGTCAACAATTGTATCCATTAACAAAAAAGAAACACTCATAATTTTTGTCCCCTTATCTTCTTTTGGTTTACCACAGAGGTTTATAGCTTTACAAACTTTAAGGTGGTAACCCTTTCTTTATCTGCGGAATCAATAATTTCAATAAAGTAAAGACCTCTTTTAAAAGTGAAACAGTCAATTGTTTCTGTTAACAACCTTTCGCTTTGAATAATTTGACCAGCAGCATTTATAATTCTATAATTCAAATTATTTTCTGGTAAGTTATCAATTACTAATTTATTTAAAACAGGGTTAGGATAACAGCTAAATTGAGGAAGCTCATTTTCGCTTATATCCGTATATCCCTTTTTATAAACCCTAACATAATCAATAATCATTTCTTGTGGAAAAACTGTTGTTGAATCTGGATTGCCAGGCCAGTTGCCACCAACTGCACAATTTAATAACAAGTGAAAATCATCATCAAATCGCCAGTCCAAAGGTAAAATGTCACTTGCCGTTAGTTCGAAATACTTTACACTATCTACAAACCAGCGAATGGTATCTTCTACCCACTCCACCCCATAGGTATGAAAGCCTGTTGTGTAATTATTGCCTATGGCAGACATACCCATATTCTGATTATTGGGCCACATATTGCCATAATGAATGGTTCCATGAACTTTATTTGGTTCATGACCTAGCATTTCTACAATGTCAATCTCACCACTTGCAGGCCAAGTGCCATATGGTTGATTTGTTGAAAGCATCCAAAAAGCCGACCATAATCCTTGGCCAATTGGCATATCAATACGAGCCTCTACAAAGCCATAGGTAAAGTCAATTTTGTTTTTTGTAATCAATCTTGATGATGTGTAGTTTCTTCCACCAAAACTTTCTTGCTTGGCAGAAATGGTTAATTGACCATTTGCTACAGTGGCATTTTCTGCCCTATAGTATTCCAATTCATTATTACCCCAACCACATAAATTGGGGCAACCATCACCAATTTGGGGTGTCCAAAAGTTGGTATCTAAACTATTTCCAACAAATTCATCTTCAAACCACAAACCATAACTTTGGCCGAATACTAAAGAAGAAAACATTATAGAAATAGCGATTAACCACAATCGAAAAAATATACTCATACCATTGGCATTTAGGGTTTAAACATTAGTAAGCTTTTAAAATATTTATCGTGTTTGAGTATTCTAAAGAATTGATTGAAACATAATATACTCCTGCAACCAAACCATTTAACCTATAATTCATCAATTCTCCGCTGCTTATGCTTCCAATACTTCTATTTAAAACTCGCTTTCCGGCATAATCGAAAATTTGCAATTGCATGTTTTCTGTATCATAATTAAAAGCCAACTGCAATACATCATTATTGAAGGTTATAGCTACCTCATCTTTTTCATTAAAAGAAACTGAACGCATCTCAGAATAATCGAACTGCTCATTGAGGTCTATAATTTTCAATCGATAATAATTGATAGTTATCAATGGATTTTCATCTAAAAATTCATAAGAATAGCCAATAATAGAATTGCCTTTACCATTTACACTTCCAATAGTTAGCCAATCAATTCCATTAGATGAATGTTGAATTTCAAATTTGTCTAAATCAATTTCAGCTGCAGTTTGCCAGTTCAGCATAACTTTTTCACTTGTTGCATTTGCGCTAAACAAAATTAAATCGGTTGGCAGTGCAATTGCAGAATCGGGAACAATAAAGTTTGCAATATTCCATTTCATTAAAACCGGTGCATCATTTAAATGGCTATCAATTTTTACAGGCTGATAAGCATTTGCTGTTGTTGGAAAATCAAAACTATGGGCAGTACCTGTTACATACATTATACTATCGCCTAGCAGCGCAGGTTCGGCCCACCGATCATAATCATTGTATGGCCCGCCAAGGTAGCTACTGTATTTCAATTTGGTTAAACTATCATTCAATATTGCCAGTATAAAATCGTAACCGCCTCCGTGGGTAAACTGAACAGAAGTGCTATCCATAGGAAAATCGGCACTAGTAGTTTCGCCTGCAATTATAACATCATCACTGCTACTTAACGCAATTCCATAAGCCACATCTATCCTTCCACCTCCTAAAAATGTGCTATAATTTAAATCACTTCCCTTGGCATTCAGCTTGCCAATTACCATTTCGCTAAATGGCACAATATTAAATGAAGTATCAAAAGCAAAAGGTTTTACTGGAAACTTAGATGAGTTGCTACTTCCAGCAAAATATAGCTCTCCCGCAGTATTTACTCGGCAACTGTAAAACGTTTCATTTTCTTTGTGGCCTATGTATGTTAAATAATCTAATTGGTTAGTTGCTCTGTTCCACTTCATGGCTAAACCGTCTCTATCTCCACCGTAAGTTTTATCAAAAGCTGTTAAAGTAGTTGGCAAATTATTCGATTTGGTAAAACCTACTAAATAAGCATTTCCCTCATTGTCAATATCAACACCATATGCAATATCGTTTCCACTTCCACCAAAAAAACTTGAGTAAATTACACTATCTCCCGTTGTATTTATGATGGTTAAAAATACGTCTTGTCCCCCAACTACACTGTCATCAATCGCATTCGCGCTTATTGGAAAGTTGGGAGAATTTGAACTACCCACTAAATAAGCCTCATTATTAAACAATTCCATAGCATAAGCTCGTTCAGAATTTGAGCCTGTAACTAAAGTAGAATAAATTAAAGCCGATCCAGTGCTATTCAATCTTAAAACAAAACTATCCCAGCCACCTAAATAAGTGTTGGAAATATTATTTGCTGTAGTAGGAAAATTATTGGATACCGTATATCCACAACCAAAAACTTCACCTTGCTCATTTATGCGTATGCTATTCATAATATCCAAAGTATCGCCACCAATAAAAGTTGAAAATACAATGCCACTTCCATCAGGTTTCATTTTGGTTATGTAGGTATCACCATCCTCATTATAACTCGTATCATAAGCGCCAATTGTTGTAGGGTAATTTTCTCCAAACACAACCCCTGCAAAATAGGCACTACCAGTGCTATCGGCTTGCACCGCATAGGAATAGTCATCACACAAAGCGCATGTGATATAGCTTGAGTACTCCAATATAGGATCTATAATTAGTCGCTTATTTTCCGGCAACACATCTGCTAACTTAAACCCTATATTCCCATTTGGCAACTGAATAAATTTGGCAACTACCTCACAAGTATCGCCTGCTAAATAATATGATTTGGGCATATATGTATAAACATTGCCTATGGAAGTTTTCAGTATCAATTCATCATCTTTTACCATTACATTATCTAATCCTGTAAACTTTAATTCAACAAGCGATAGATCTGCATTCGCATCCAATTCTAAATCAAATTCATAAAACCCCTTGCTACTAACGTAATGCTTAACGTGCACACCAGGATAAAGGTTATTTACCCTTACGCTTTGGTAATCATAGCAATAGCTGCTCCAACTCGCTTCATTATTTCCTTGCAAATAATTATAATATTGTTCATTAGGAAAATTGTAACTGTATGAGCCAACATTTAGTGAATTGGAAAATTCCATATCCCAAACATGGCCAACATTTTTTAAAGCGGGAATTTCATTTCTCTGATTATTTAAGTTTGAAATAGATTGTTTAATATTAAACCTAACTTTATTGAAACCTAACCAAGTAGTCATGCTACCATTACTCATTTTGGCTAGCACCTCATTATTCCATTGCTTTTTATTTTCAATAAAACTTTCGGCATTTGCCTTTGAAAACATGCAGAGCATTGCAACTATAAATCCATAAGCGCTTACCTTAGTGCAAATTTTCATACATCCCCTAAAAGCATTAACCATAGTTATGACTAAAATTAAACTATTAATAAACCAATCTGAAATTGGCGCTGGTACACGCGGAAGTAGTTTGGGGCCCAACGCTATGAAAATTGCTGCTTTAAACGCAGGTAGCGATTTCTTTTTTCGCAATAAACAGGTGATTATTCCTAATGAAAATGAACAGCTGTATGAACATGTAGATACGCCATTTGCCAAAAGAATTGAAGCAATACAAAGAGTATTTAACAATGTTTGCAATGCCGTAAAACAAACTTTAGATGAAGCTTCTTTTCCTGTAATTGTTGCTGCCGATCATGCTTCTGCAGGTGGCACCATTGCTGGTTTAAAAGCAAAATTTCCCAAAGAAAGGTTAGGAGTTATTTGGATTGATGCCCATGCAGACTTGCACAACCCATACACTACACCATCTGGCAATGTGCACGGTATGCCTTTGGCAACTGCCATTGCAGATGATAATATTGAAATGCAAAAAAACAACATTGAAGGAAAAACCTTAACCACTTGGAAAGCCATTAAAAGCATGGGGGGAATTGAACCTAAAATTCTTCCAAAGGACATAGTTTTTATTGGTGTAAGAGATACCGAAAAAGAAGAAGAGCACTTGATGCAAAAGCACAACATGCGAAATTTTACCGTTGCTGAAGTTAAACGCAATGGACCAGATACAGTTGCTCAACAAGCATTGGCAGAGCTTAGCGATTGCGATAAAATATTTTTATCATTTGATGTAGATAGTATGGATTGTGAGTTAGTAAGCATGGGCACAGGCACACCAGTGCCCAATGGCTTAAATGAAAATGAAAGCACACACATCATAAATCAATTGCTTAAAGATCCCCGAGTTTGTGCGTTTGAGTTGGTTGAAGTAAACCCAACATTAGACAATAAATGCAATACCATGGCCGAAACTGCATTTAGGGTTTTAGAAAGAGCTTGTCAAGTTATTAACTCATAATAAGACCCTAGTGAGTTTCAGAGCAAAAAAGTGTAACTTTGGGTTATGAATAGTTTGTTAAAAATCTTTCTTTCTTTTGCCTTAATCTTGTTTTCATTTGCTGTTAACGCGCAATCAATATCTGCCGACAGAGATTCACTTTCTGCATCTGGTGCGGCAAGCAATCCCGACATTCATGACCAAACTAACATAAGCAAGTTATTACCTGG
>Ga0114956_1000532_pt1 | contig 28137 bp, 28 predicted proteins | sample MaitaG_FD_87304 | JGI IMG/M metagenome (GOLD analysis project Ga0114956, IMG submission 87304) | Marine algal microbial communities from Maine, USA - Maine_Asex2 metaG | ecosystem: Host-associated > Algae > Red algae > Unclassified | place: Maine, USA | collected 2015-01-05
AGGTCGCTAGAGCATCTTTCTGAGCGCCGATTTGTGCTGACGAACGAAGCGAAGCTCATGTTTACCGAACACCTCATGAGCAGCCACGCTCCGACCTGGCGTGGCTCCTCGGCAGCCATGTCGTTGCCTCCGGCCATCGGTGTCCAGACAGGACCGGGCGCCACGCAGTTGACCCGAACACCTTGGGCGCCGCGGTCGACGGCCATGGCTTCGGTCAGGGTGATGACCGTTACCACTGCGTGGGTGCTTCTTCTAGGTTGGCGCCAATGAGACTCTGGCGAGAACAAGTGCTGCCGCGGTTCATCGACCTCGCGCTGCGCAGCCCCGAGGTCACGGCGTTTCGAAAGCGTTGCGTAGAGGGTCTGACCGGGGTTGTCGTCGAGCCAGGGTTCGGCAGCGGCCTCAACGTCGCGCACTATCCACCCGAGGTCACCCATGTGTATGGCGTTGACCCGGCGGTCGTCGGGCGCAAGCTTGCGGCCAAGCGCGTCGACGCAGCCATAGCGACGGTCGAACACATTGGACTCGATGGCCAGTCACTGCCCCTCGAAGACGACTCGTGCGATGCCGGGCTCTTGACCTTCACGCTATGCACGATTCCCGATGTTGCCCAAGCTCTTAGCGAGCTCCGCCGAGTGATCCGTCCAGGTGGTCGGCTGCACTTCCTTGAGCACGGAAGATCGCCCGACGCGAAAGTCGCTAAATGGCAGGACCGGCTCACGCCACTGCAGCGCCGCATCGCTGATGGGTGCCATCTCAATCGATCGATTGTCGATCTCATCGCCGAGTCGGGCTTTGAGATTGATTCGAGTGACTCCAGCTATGCGACGGGCCCGAAATCGGTCGGCTGGTTCACGGTCGGCCAGGCGATCAATCGATAGTTGCAGCCAACCACGCTTGCAGCGAGCCGATCGATTCGGCCGAGATCTCGTGGTACATCTCGAACTCTGCATAGTCGTGGGCAACGTTGTGCTCGATCAGTCGGGCTCGCGTTCGCCGGCCCCGTTCGATGGGCACCACGGGATCAAGCGTGCCGTGCTGCACCAAGATGTGTGGTAGATCGGCGGCGCCAAAGTCGTAGTCAAGGCCGGCTACGTCTTGCATCGAGCCCGAGAGGCAAGCAATCGCGGCGGGCCGTTGGGCGGCACCGACTCGCAGACTGGTTGCGAGCGTCATCGCTGATCCTTGCGAGAAGCCCACGATCACTACCTCGTTGCGGGCTAGCTGTTGTGCTGCGCAGATCGTGTCGATCGTCGCGTCGATAGCGTCGACCGACGACAGAAAGGTCGAGCCGACGATTGCGCCATTTCCGTCTCGTTCATACCAACCGGCGCCGCCGCCGAGCACGTCATAGGGCGCTCGGGGGCAGACGGTGAAATGGTCACCGGCCGGATCGATGTAGGGCGCGAGCGGTGCCAGATCGTGCTCGTCAGCCCCATAGCCATGCAGCAGAAGCAAGAGTCGCGAGCCGGCTCCGCGAGACCCGATCGTATTAATGTGCAACGGTGTCATCGTGCCAGTCTGGCCTACGCCGACCTGGGTGAGCCAGACTTGATTATGGCTGCACCAGAACCACCGTTCGCCCCGGCATCGACTGGCTACGTGGATCTTGTTGATCATGCGTTGATGACGACGAGGGGCGTTCGAGCCAGGCTTGACTTTGACCGCGACGTCGATGACCAGATCATTCTCGACTGCATCGATGTGGCTGAGCAGGCGCCGACCGGCGGCAACAATGGCAGCCGTCGCTGGATCATCATCCGCGACCAAGAGACCAAAGATCGTATGGCCGAGCTCTACTTGTCGGCGGGCGTCGAGTGGGTGATCAAGAAGGCCGAAGAGCTTAAAGGCACCGGGCACCAAAACGAGAAGCTGATGTTGGGCGCCAAGCGTCTCGGCGAGAACATCGCCCGCACGCCTGCGCTGGTGATTCCAACGATCATTGGGCGCCACGATGCGAGTGGGCGGCCCGGCCTCTTTGATTCGGTCATCCAGTCGGCTTGGAGTTTCATGCTGGCGTTGCGGGCTCGGGGCCTTGGCACAATCTGGACGACGATGTTTCTCAACGAAGCCGACCAGGTAGCCGAACTGCTGCAGCTACCTGACGACGTGACCCAGATTGCCCTCTTCCCGGTGGCGTACACGCTTGGCACCGATTTCAAGGCGACGAGACGGCGCTATCCGGCTCGTGAGATCACCTACTTCGACCGTTACGGCCGAACCTTGGCCGACGGTCGCAGCGAGCCACGGACGCTCGCCGACGGTCCCGGCATCATGGTTGAGGTCGATATCAAAGCCAGTCCCCAGGTCGTGTGGGAACTCATCACTGATCTCAACACTGCGGCCGACTTCAGCGACGAATACCAGGGCGGAAGCTGGGATGACCCAACGACTACTCCAGCCGTGGGCTCAACCTTCACCGGCCACAACAAGGGCGACAACCTTGGTGAGTGGTCTACGACCAGTCACGTGACCGAATGGGATCCGCCACGCGTCTTTGCGTGGCACGTCGCCGACATCGAGGCCTCAGCAGCCCAATGGCGCTACGTCGTCGAGAAAGTGCCAGGCGGTAGTCGGCTTCGGTACCACGTGCGACTCGGCCCCGGCCCATCGGGACTTTCGGCTCTCATCGACGAATCGCCCGAAGCTGAGCCACTGTTTTTGGCGGGGCGTCAAGAAATGCTGCGACTCAATATGGTGGAGACAATCAACGGGGTTCGCGACCGCGCCGAAGCCGCAGTTGCCGCGAACGTTGACTCAGGGTTCCCGAAGAGGGGATAGCTCAGCGGACCATTGGCCGCGATATCGGCAGTCGCCAGAAGCTCGGCGGCTGCGGTGTCGACGTCGACAGGTCCCTTCCGCAAGAACACGCATCTACTTTGTCGGGTTTGCGCGATCCACGCGGAGCTACGGCGCCGTGACGTCGAGCCACCAGCCGCCTTCGGCGCGTCGCTTGACGTGCCCGGCAGTCGGTGTTGCGAAGTGCGTGCCGATGAACAACACGTCAGTCTCCGCATACTTCTCGAGCAGTGCGTTGCGGGTCGCCTCGCCGGCCGCTTGGTCGGCGTCGGCGCTCGAACACCAATCGGTGCGAGACATCTGGCAAGGGTGGTGAATGCAGTCGCCGGTGATGAGTGCTTCATCGCCCGACGAAGTGATGTGTATCGAGCAGTGACCGGGCGTGTGGCCCGGGGTTGGTTCGAGTTGCACGCCGTCGCAGACAACATGTTGCCAGTCGACGAGGTCTACGAGTCCGGCGTCGACGACCGGCATAACCGAGTCGCCCATGATGTCGCCGTAGCCATCTTCGGCCTCGGTGCTGGTCCAGTACTCAAATTCCTTCTCGGCGAGCAGATACCGAGCGTTCGGGAACGTCGGCACCCATTGACCGTCGACCAGCATGGTGTTCCACCCGACGTGGTCGACGTGCAGGTGGGTGCAGAGCACTGTGTCGATGGACTCGCGTGGGTATCCGGCTGCTTCGAGGTCGGCCAAGAAGTTGGTCTGCAAGTTGCTCCACGCGGGAATGTTTCGCTCTTTGTCGTTGCCGATGCAGGTGTCGACGATGATGCGCTGGGTGCCGGTGTCAATGACGAGCGCGTGGATACTCATGATCAAGCGACCTTCGTCGGTCATGAAGTGCGGCGCCATCCACTCAAGCTCACTCGCTGCCTCTTTGGTCGCGTCAGGCAGGATGAATTTGGTGCCGCCTGCGACTTCCATCTCGACGACTCGGGTAATGGTGAAGTCGCCAATCTGCCAGGTCTCGTTCATTGGATTCGCTTTGGTCTAGGCGACGTTCGGAACGACGTCGGTCATGAACTGTTGCATTGCTTCGAGACGCCCAGCGCTGCCACCGGGTGCGGTGATGTCGATCAGCACATGGTCGACGCCGATTGCGGCCCAGCGAGCGAGCGACTCGGTCATCTGATCAGGGCTGCCAGCGATCGAAAGCTCGGGCTTCATTGCCGAAGACGGGTCGAGGTATAGCCGAATCGAGAGCTGCATTTCGGCGGGGTCGCGGCCAGCGTCTGCGGTGAGTTCGAGGACTCGCTCGAACTCGGCTTGCACGGTCTCGAGCGGCTCGAACGCCGCGTGGAAACAATCGCCGAAGCGAGCCGTGCGTCGGAACGCGGGCTCAGAAGCTCCGCCGATCCAAACGGGCACCCGGTCTTGCACTGGTTTCGGTTCGAACTTGATGTCAGGGAACGAGTAGAACTTGCCGTCGTAGCTCGGCGTCTCGGCGGTGAAGAGACGGTCGAAGATCTCGAGCTGTTCGTCGGCTCGCTTGCCGCGGTGGTCAAATGGCATGCCAAGCACTTCGAACTCTTCGCGCATCCACCCGATGCCAGCACCGAGAATCGCCCGGCCCTCAGACAACACGTCGAGGGTTGCGATCAGCTTGGCGGTTTGTACCGGTGGTCGGTATCCCATGATCAACACCGTTTGGCCGAGCAGCATCTTCTCGGTGATGCCAGCGACGAACAGCAGCGTGCCGATCGGCTCAAGCCAGGCCATCGTGTTCGGCGCAGGGAATGAGCCGTCTTCGGTGTAGGGGTACTTCGACGAAATGTCGGCTGGCCATGCAATGTGATCGCTCACCCAACCTGAATGGACGCCGAGTCGCTCGGCTTCAGCGCAGAACGTCTTGAGCGCCGAGCGGGTTGCCCCTCGCCCGAGCTGAGGCAGATGAACGCCGATGTCGACAGTCATTCGCCGCGCAACTCTGGTTTGCGCTTGTAGACAAACGCCTTCGAAGCTTCGAGGTGGTCGGCGGTCGTGCCGTCGTAGACATGTGCGGTCAGAGTCTCTGTTCCGGTGTCGAACGTGCGTGACATGGTGCCCCCTCAGGCGTGAGGTGACCAGCTTCTCAGATCGGGCAGGTGCGCCCGAAACCGAATCGAAATGGGGTTGTTGATTGGTTAGCGGCTGCTTCGGCGCCGAGAGATTCGAGCATCGGCGCAAAAGAGTGCGCCGGCCGCCAGCAGACTCAAGCCAGCAATCGCCAATGGGCGAGATGTTGCGCCGGTTCTTGGCAACTCGGCGGGGGGTTCTTCGCTCGGCGGTTCTTCTGCGGGTGGCTCTTCTACAGGCGGCTCGTCGTCGTCGCCGGTTTCGCCTGCCGTTTCATCAAGGATTGTTATGCGAGTGTCGGCCGCGGGATAGTCAGCTGCGGTGACCTCTCCGCCGAGGGTGTCCGCGATGTAGTCGGCAAGTGCCGCCTGATACACGACGCCGATGCTCGTGAAGTCGATGTCTTCGAGGGGGTAGCAGTCGCCGCCTCGTGCGAGGAAGTTGGCCGTTGCGAGCACCACTGGATCGCCGGGGATCACGTCGCCGTCTTCGACAAGCTTGGTTCCGTCGCTGAGCGTGACGTCAACGACGCGTGAGCCCTCGTCGCCGACGAGTGAGCAATCGCCCTCATGGTCGAGATCGCGACCGGGATTGTTGGGATCGACCGTCATCGTGAAGCCAGCGATCTGAGCGAAACGTCCTTCGGCATCGGGAATGCCTGAGACGGCGTTTTCGAGAACTTCTTTGAACCGCGATCGCGGCACTTCGAGTGTCACCACAAAGTTGCCGAACGGGGCGATCTCGAACGTATCGGCCAACGTCAATTCGCCAGCCCCGATGACCGCGTCGTTGCGGATGCCGCCACCGTTTTGGATGGCGACGTCAGGCATCGCAGCACCGAAGTCATCAGCGAGAGTTTGCCCCGTAGCGAGCAACGCATCGGCGAGCAGTGAACCTTCGTTGCTGCTTTGGGTTCGCACTGACGTTCGTTGTCCGTCGAGGTCGACCTCAGTGGTGCCGATGACCGTGTTCGCTAGTTTGGCGACCGCGTCGAGCAATGGGATTACGACCTGGGCTTCGACGTCGGCGTCAGGTTCGCGGTCGAGCGGCACGCCAATCGATGAGCCTTCGGCGTTGGTGACGTTGCCGTCGCCGTCGAAGGTTACGTTTAACAGGCCTATGCAGCGATATCCGCCCGGGCCGGTGACTACGGGCACTCCGTCGACCAATGACGGGTAAGGGCCAGCGGCTTCTTCGTCTTCGAAGCACGAATCGCCATCGTTCTTGAGTAGCTCATCGCCGCCGCCGGCGATCACGATGTCGACGCCCTCGAGCTGGGGCACGAGTTCGCGGTCTTGGGTCAAACCTTGGAGGTGGCTGATCAGAATGATCTTGTTCACGCCAGCGTCTTCGAGCACGGCAGCTTGAGCGTTGACGGCGAGGGCGGCGTCGCTGCTGATCACGACGTTGCGCGGGCTTGAGATATTGGGAAGGCGCGGCGTGATTGCACCGATCACGCCAACTTGTCCAGCGTCGGTGTCGATCACCGTGGATGCCGCGATCAGACCGTCGTCGACAAGAGCTTGCAGCACGGGCTCGTTGCTGAAATCGGCGTTGGCGCTTAGAAACGGGATTGCGGGTTCAAATCCAGACACGAAGGCTGCTGTGACGTCAGGTCCGAAGTCAAAGTCGTGATTGCCGAGTGCCATCGCGTCGTACAACCCGCTGAGGGCGATCGAGTCGTAGTAGGGGGTTCCGTTTTCGAGCGCTGCACTGAACGATGGCGAGGCGAGAAAGTTGTCGCCCGAGGTCAAGGTGATAACCCCGTCGCCAGGCGCGTTTGCCTGGAGTTCTTTGAGCTCGGCCACGAAGCGGGCGATGCCGGGGTCGCCATTGTCAGGGTCCTCGATGAGATTCGACTCGCCGTCGTTGTTGTGCAAGATCGTGATCGTGACCTCGTCTTGAGCGTTGCTGACGCTCGGAAACGCCGCCAAACCCGTTGCCAGTAAGGCGACGGCTGCGATCAGCGTCGCAGCAAACTTGCCAAAGATACTCATGGTTTTCCTCCTGCCGGCGGGGGTCAGCCGGCCCCTTGCACACCTTATGTCACGGGCTAGGGCGACGCGGTGAGCAGCCGCACCAAAACGCACAACACCCCCGGAAGGGAGACCGGGGGTGTTGTGTGGATCTTCACCTCGCCGCGGCGCTTGGGCCGCAGGCGGGGAGTTAGTGCGGGATTAGATGGTTGGACAGGCGACGTTCGGTATGCCGACATCGCACTGGGTGATCAGCAGCGCATCGACGATCGTGAGAACGCCGTCGCTATCTGAATCGCCTGAGCCGCACTCAGGATTAGGAGACTCGAGACCGAGTTCGATGCGGCTGATTTTGAGAGCATCGACCACATCGCTCGCACCTGAGCAGTCGACATCCATGAAGTGCCATGGTGAATAGGTAACGACCGCGCCGGTCTGGTGTGAGTAGGTCTGGCCACCTTTGAGCTCACCGAAGAAGTACACGTCGCTGTTGCCTCGCAGAGCAACACCTTCGAGCTGGCTGAAAGTGTTGAGGTCAACCTGGCCGATCTGAGTAGCGGTCTGGGCGTTCCAGTCGACCTCGATGTGGATCGCTTGGCTGCTTTCATGGCTGATCACCACGTAGCTGTCGTCTTCTGCCACGATCACGCCGGTCGCATCACCGAGCTGGGGAAGCATGACCTTGCCAATGAGGGCGCCGGCGGGGGAGAACTTCGAGATGCTGGCTGGCATCTCATCGGTCACGATGAAGTCGCCATTGTCGTCGACGTCGATGCCTTCGCTACCAGTGTTGCCATCAGGGCCACCGGCGAAGACTGAGGACACAACGTCGTTGTCGTCAATGCTGTTGGCACCCAGGGGAATGTCGACGACATATGCCGTGCCTGAGCCTTCGCTCAAGATGGCATAGCGCTCGTCGTCAATCCAGGCGATCCCTTCCCAGTCAGAGTCGCTAATGCCCAGCGTGATCTGGCGCACTGGTGTCTCGTGGTCGATCGTGCCGTTGTTGTTGAGGTCAAACTCATATGCACGGTTCTCATCGTCGACGGTGAGCAGCACGTTGCGCTCGGCGTTATAGGTAGCGCCTGACCATTCGATGGCGCCGCTGTTCATGTCGAGATAGCTGCTGTCGATTTCGACGAGCGAATCGACGTCGGAGTCGGCGAGGGCTGCGGTAGCCGTGACGGTGAACAAGGTTGCTAACGCGGCGAACATTGCTACGAAACGCGCCACGCCGCGGTGTGATGTGAGGTGTTGATCCATGCCAACACGATCGGCGCTGCAATGACGTCGGCGAGCGGGATGATGCCGATTGAGATGGCTGGTTTGGGACCGACGGCCTAGTGGGGTAGGGGCGTTCTTCCTACGTCGTTGCCATGCGGGGTAACGGGTCACCCTGATGGGGTACGCACTCCGATGACTGGTTCGTCAAGGTGTCGCGCTGGGTGGTCGGACATTGACGGTGCACCCAGCAAAACTCGTTCGTCACTCAGCAGCGACTGGTCGCCCGGCGCTCATTTTCCAGTAGGGACCCAGTAACGGCGCTCTAGGTCGTGACGACGATTGGGGTCCAGTCGAGGACCGTTACCGGGTCTTGACCCGAGCGGTGGGCGTCAACCTCAATGTGGACCGCCCGCAACGTTGCGGTCCCGACGCTCTGTTCGGCCACCAGCGTGTGGCGACACGACAAGATGTCGCCTTCGAAGACCGCAGCAGTGTGGCTACATGAGTGCCACCCCACGACGGTTGCGAGGCCACTGAGTACCCGGCCGAGCGAAGACTGGGCGAGCGCGACGGTGTGGCCGCCATACACAAGGCGCCCGTCATAGGGCGATACATCGGCGTCGCGATGCACGGCTGCCTGATTGTGCGTGATCCGCACGAGCGCGGTCGCCATGTCAACGACATCTCGCTGAAGGTCGTGGCGGGCGTCGCCGACCTGCCACGAGTCGTGCTCACCGAGCCGAGCGAGCTCCCAGTCGGGCACAGCATCGACAAAGGCGTTGAGGTCGACGTCGCCGCCGGCGCGACCGATTTCGTCGCTGTGTCCGGGCGCGGCCCCGCCGCGACACGGCAGGAGAGGGCAGCGTTCGTAGTCGACAACGATTCCCGATTCGCTGGTCGTCTCGATTCCGAGCAGGACCTTGCCGCGCGGTTGCACGCCTGGCTTCGACCGGGCGTCGCTCATCGCTCGAACGCCAGTAAGGGTTCGCAGCGTTTGGCCCTCGAACACCTGCTGAGACAGAACGACGTTTCGGTAAAACAGGTTGCCAATGACGTTTCGAGTCGCCACAGTGCTGGCGCCAATTGAGACGTGCATGACGAGTGCTGGGTTCACCAACGGAGCCGCGCTGCCGGTGACGTCATTGCACAGAGTTGCGTCGTGGGTGAGGGCCAGACCGTCGCCGCTGATCGCCGTGTACAACGCGGCCAAGCCGGCGTCGACGGTGACCGCGGCGGGTTCGGCAAATCGCAGTCCGATATGAAGGTCGTCGTAGAACATGCCGTCGGGCGGCAACGGTGTCGGACTCGAATCAAGCGTCATAGCATCAGTACAACATGAAACCACTCGTAGGCCTCGTTGGAAGCCGGTTCAAGGGCAGCCGCATTAGGGGCAATCTCGACGTTCTTGGCGAGAGCCCGATCGATGTCTTTTACGCCGACTACGCCCAGGCAGTGGTCGAGGCCGGGGCAGTGCCAGTGTGGGTTCCCCTCGACGCTGACCCCGCTGACATCGTCGAGCGTGTTGATGCACTCGTTCTGACGGGTGGCACCGACATCGACCCGCAGCGGTACGGAGCCGAACTCACCAAAGATGTGCTCGAAGTGGTCACGGCCCGCGACGAGTACGAACTCGCCACCCTCGATGCCGTGCATGCTCGGGCGCTTCCGACGCTCGGTATCTGTCGAGGTCTGCAGATGGTCAACGTGCATGCCGGCGGAACTCTGCACACCCATGTTCCCGAGCACGCATTCATCGACGGTGATCCGGCCGAGCTCGTGCACGAAGTGCGATGCGCCGAGGGTTCAGTGCTTGAACGCTGTTACGGGGCGACGCACAGCGTGAACTCGCTGCACCACCAATCGGTAGCGACGGTCGGCGGCGATCTTCGGGTCACCGGAGCTGCGCCCGATGGCGGCGTCGAGGCCCTCGAGCACAATGAGCTTCCGATCGTTGCCGTGCAGTGGCACCCCGAGATGTTGCCGACGCGGGCCAATGACCCTCTGTTTCGCTGGCTGGTTGACGCCGCGTCAGACGCGGCGTAACTGGGCTTCAGACTCGGCGGAGCGCCTCGCCGAGTACGTCGACGAGCTTGTCGGTGTCGTCGTCGTCGATCACGAGCGGCGGGCAGAACGCAATCGAGTCGCCGATCGGGCGAGCCACTACACCAAGGTCGAGCATCGTGTCGCGGACGGCGACCGTGTGGGCCGGGTCGGTCGTGTTGAGCTGGGCAGCCCAGATCGCGCCGACACCGCGCACGCTGGCGATCTCGCCGTCGCCGGCTAGCGCGTGCAGCCCAGCCGAGATGCGTTCTCCAATGTGGGTAGCTCGTTCGACCAGGCCTTCTCGTTCGATGATGTCGATATTGGCGAGGCCGGCCGCAGCTGCCGCCGGGTGACCGCTGTAGGTGTGGCCGTGGCGGAACACATAGTCGGGGTCAGCCTCGAGCACGGCGCACACGTCGCGCGACACGATGACACCACCGAGCGGTTGGTAGCCGCTGCTTACACCTTTCGCGAACGTGATCAGGTCGGGGGTGACTCCATAGGTTTGGGCTGCGAACCAGCTTCCGGTGCGACCGAAGCCGGTGATGACCTCATCGAGGATCAACAGCGCCCCGTTTCGGTCGCAGAGTTCGCGAAGTCGTTCGAGGTACCCCTCACCCGGTGGCCACACGCCACCCGCGCCTTGCACAGGTTCGCACACGACTGCGGCGACACGCGGGCCGTTCTCGGCGAACATGCGGGCCGCAGATTCAATGTCGTCAGGGTCGATCTCATAAACGTGCGGAAGCAGATCGCCCCAGTTCTCGCGATTCGGTGCGATGCCCTGCGCCGAGGTGCCGCCGAAGTTCACCCCGTGGTAGCCACGGCCGCGACGCAAGATGATCTGACGATCTGGCTCGCCTTTGAGTTGGGCAACATTGCGGGCGATCTTGAACGCGGAATCGATGGCCTCGGATCCTGAACAACACATGTACACGCGACTGTCCGGCATTGGTGACAGGTCGGCGATACGAGCGGCGAGTTGCTCGGTCACCGGGTTCGTCCAGGGAGGAAACGCGTTGTAGACCATCGTTGCGAGTTGTTCAGAGACAGCGTCGATGATTTCTTGGCGGCCGTGTCCGACATGGCACAGCCACAGGCTGGCGAGTCCGTCGATGTACTCGTTGCCCTGATCGTCCCACATGCGGACGCCCTCGGTTTTGACCAGGTTGCGATATTCGTCGTGAGCCGGTTTGCCGAATGGGTGCAAGAGCCGTGGAACCATGCCAAGACACTCCTCTGTCGTTAGTACGCGCTTCGTCCATCGGCGAAGCTAGCCGAGATCGCGACCATCAGCCTTGGCGTGGCGTCGCCGCCAGGGCACCGCGCGGTGTTACCGTCTCTTGCCGTGCGCAACAATGCCATAAAGGCCTCTGGGGCCTTACTGTCGCTGATACTGATAGCGACATCTTGTTCGAGTGACGCCTCGACGGCCGTCGACGTGAGCGAGGCCGTGCCTACCGCGGCGACGCAGGCAACCGCTCTGGCGCTCCCCACGACCGAGCCCGTGCTGCTTGCGCCTGATCCGGTGCCGACCCCGATCACGCTCTCTGGAGGGCAGGGCATCGCGGCCCCCGAGCCGGGCTCTGAAGACGAAGACGCGGCCACAGACGATGAGACCGACGGCGACGCGGACGACAACGACGCAGCTCTAGCTAGTGATGAGTCGACCAACGACACCGCCGAAGAGTCGCGCGACGACGACGCCGATGAGTCAGACGCTGACTACAACGAGGCGGCCCTCGCCGATGAGTCAGAACCCGAGCCCACTGCGGCGCCGCAGGCCACCACGACACCGGCACCTACGAGTGCGCCCCAGGCTGCAACAACCGCAGCTGGCGCCGCACCGACGTCGGCGCCGGTAGCACAGGTTGCGAGCCCGCAGTCCATCGCCAATGGTGCCGAGGTCTACGCGCTGCAATGCGCCCGCTGCCACGGCGCCGCAGGCGAGGGTGTGATCTCGCGCCCGCTACTGTTCATTGGCACCCGCTACGACGCACCGTCGATGGTCAACGAGCTCACCAACGGCCATGCGTTCACGTTCGGATTCGCAGATGAGCTCAGTGCGAATGAGATCTCGAACGTTGTCAACTTTGTGTTGTCTGAATTCGGCTAGTCCGAGCGCGAGTGCTTAGCGCTTCGCCGCGAAAAACTGCTGGAGCAAGGTGGCACTGCGTTCGGCGAGTACGCGCCCCGCGACCTCGAACCCGTGGTTGAGTCGCGGGTCGGCGCCCAGGTTGTAGAGCGAGCCGGTGCAGCCAGCTTTGGGATCTTCGGCGGCGAACACGACGCGGTCGATGCGGGCCATCAGTGCTGCGCCCGCACACATCGGACACGGTTCGAGCGTGCTCACGAGCGTGGCTCCGTCGAGTCGTGAAGAACCAACGGCGGTGGCGGCCGCACGAATCGCCAACATTTCGGCATGTGCGGTTGGGTCACCGTTGAGCTCTCGCTCGTTGTGCGCCGATGCGACGACCTTGCCGTCAATAACTACGACGGCGCCGACGGGCACATCGTCGTGTTCGCTCGCGAGGGCGGCCTCAACAAGAGCGAGTTCCATGAGTTCTTGATCAGTCACGTCGTCACGGTAGCTTCGAGCGAATGAGCACACCATGGGCTAACGACACGCGAACCCTCACCGAGCATGTTTCGGTCCTTGTTGGTCCCGATAACGGGGCGTACCCGTCGGGCAATTCCGTGCTGATCCAAGGCGCGGGCGAAACAGTGATCATCGATCCTTCGGTCACTGTCGTTGAGCGGGGTGGTGCCGGCGTTCCGATCGATGCCGTAATCAACAGTCATGCGCACGAAGACCACGTTGCGGGCAACGGACTCTTCAGCGAAGCGCGGGTTCACGTGCACCACGATGACGTTCCTGGCGTAGTGAGTCTCGATGGACTGCTCGATGTGTATGGCCTCGATGGCGAGGCGCGGACCGACTTCGGCAAGCAGCTGGTCGACGAATTCAGTTTTACGCCGCGACCGGATGCCGAGGGTTTTAGCGACGGTCATGTCTTTGACCTCGGCGGCGTCAAGGCCGAAGCCGTGCACCTGCCGGGCCACACCCGAGGCCACAGCGGGTTTCGTATCGACGGCGGTGTGTTCTTCCTGTCTGATATCGACCTCACTGGTTTCGGGCCCTACTACGGCGACGCGTGGTCAAGCCTCGAGGACTTTGACGAAAGCCTGCGGCGGGTGCGAGGCGAAGAGGCTGACTGGTACGTGACCTTTCACCACAAGGGCATCATCGAGGGTCGTGAGGCGTTTGTTGAACGCGTCGATGCGTTTCATGCGGTCATCGAGCGCCGACACTCGGCGATGCTCGAGTTTCTCGCCGAGCCCCACACAGTCGACGAAATGATGACGCATCGATTCGTGTATCGCCCGCACGTCGAGCTCGTGTTTGCCGACTCGGTTGAAACTCGCACCGCCGAGCTTCACCTGGCTCGCATGATCGAGCGAGGTGAAGCCGCCGAGGTCGAACCCGGTCTGTACCAAACCGTCTAGCCGATTGCGGTTTCGCCGAACGACCGCAAGCGGTCGAGTCCATCGGGGCCGGCGAATGCAAACGCCGGCACCATCACCCGCCCGACGTCGAGTTCTCGTAGCGCATCGAGACCGCGTTGTGGATCGCCGAGGTGCGCACCGAACATGGCGTTGATTTCGAGTGTCGCGGGGTCTCGGTCTTGCTTTTCGCACTCGGCGCGCACATCGGTCACCAGCTTCGCGAGAGCGTCGCTGTTGCCTTCGCCGGGGAAGTAGCCGTCGGCGAGCCGCGCAGCTCGGCGCATCGCGACTGGGGTGTCGCCGCCGACCAAGATTGGAATATCGGCACCTTGGGGCGGTCGCGGCGTGCAGGTCAGTGGTTCGAAGTCCATGAACTCTCCATGAAACTCAACTTCGCGATCGGACCACACCAAGCGCAGCACCTCGAGGTATTCGTCGTTTCGCCGGCCACGACGCTCCCACGGCACACCCAGGGCGTCGAACTCTTCTTTGAGCCAGCCAACCCCGATCCCGAGTTCTACCCGCCCACCACTCAAATGATCGAGCGTTGCGAGTTCTTTGGCAAGAACCAGAGGGTTGCGCTGGGGCAGGATCAATATGCAGGTGCCCAGGCGAAGCGTCGGCGCGGCCGCTGCGACGTACGCCAACCAAATCAAGGGATCGGGAATGGGTGTATCAGGCGTCGCTGGCACCTTGCCGTCGTCGGTGTAGGGATAGGCCGACTCGATCGTCGAGGGGAAGATCACGTGTTCGCCGCCCCAAACCGATTCGAACCCGACCTCTTCGGCGACCCGCGCTATCTCGAGTGCCGACGCCGGGTCGGTTCCGATACTGCTTGCAAATGCCAGTCCAAATTTCATGTGGGGCAGCACACCACGTACGCGCCGTTGCGGGCAAGTCATGCCGCGGCGCAAGCCCGCCTGCGATCTACGATCGTGGCGATGGCGCGGACGCTACTGACGATGCTCTTGATGTGCCTCGCGGCAGCTTCCTGCGGCTCAGCCGACGCGCCGAGCAATACCGCAGAGCTGCAACGCGATTCAGAGTTAAACGAACCCGCTGGCTCGCCAATGGAAGCCGAGGTTGGGTTCTCATCTGATCCAAGCCGTCGCAATGAGCAGTTCATCACGATGCAGCGCCGTGCGAACGAGCAAGTTGTCGCGTGCATGTCGGCCGTCGGCTTCGAATACTTCGCGCAGCCCATCGAACGCAGTCGCTTGCTTGGCCCACGGGCGGGCGCTGGCACCCGAGATTGGACGAGCGTTAATGGCCTCGGAATCACGACGTCACTGTTGGAGCTCACCGAGGGGTCGAGCCGCACTCGCACGTCGCTTGACGCCACCGCGGCAAACGCGGCATACACCGCCCAGTTAAGCGTCGAACAATCGCAACGCTATGACGCGGCCCTCATCGGCGCCGTCGGCCCCGATGCGGTGACCGGGCCGGGCGATGACGCCGTGCCCAATTCAGTCAACGATGCGCGATCACCTGGCGAGTTTGCGCCGGCGGGTTGCTGGGGTGCCGCATATGGTGACTTCATCAAGCAGCTGCGACTCGCAGATCAGCTTGCCACCGAGCTAGTCCTGCTCAACGACCGCGTGCGGGCTGACCCTCGGATGCGTGGCTTCATGAGCGAATGGTCGTCGTGCATGAGCGACCAGGGCCATCGCTACCCCGACCGCGAGGCGCTACTCGATGACTTTTTCGCGCGGTCGTTGACGATCGAGATCACCGAAACTGAAGCCGGCGCCGCCTTGGTAGATCCTGCGGCCTTCGATCAGCTTCTTGCGACCGAGATTTCTGTGGCACTCGATGATCTTGGGTGTCGCGAGCCATTGGCGAACAAGATCACCGATTTGCGCAATGTCTATGAGCGCGAACTCCTTGCGGACAATCGGGCCGCTATTGCTGCAACACTGCAATCTGGCCCGTAAACGACGCACACTGCGATCCGCCGATCGGATGACTACTGCAGGACGATTTCGTGCGATCGCTACGGAACTCTTGCGTTTACCGGGCATCGTAAATCAGGAGATGGAGGATCGATGCAAAGTCGCAAGAGATTGTTTCTAGGTGTAGTTGCGCTTGCGGTGCTGTTCGGCGCCGGTGGGTATTTTTTGGGGCGTCAGCTCGAGTCGCCTGAAGATGCGCGGGCCGAAGTCGCTGCCCCCGAACCATCGCTGATCAGTATTCCGGTCGAGGCCAAGCTGTTGTCCAACGACGTGGTCGTGCGAGGCACGGCCGAGTTTGAGGGTGCAATTGAACTCGAACTCGATGCATCACTGGGCGATGGCACGTCGCGAGTCGTGACCGGGCGAGTGCCAGAGGTCGATTCGCTCGTCAACGAAGGCGACGTGCTGATCGAAGTATCGGGTCGCCCCGTGTTTGCACTCGCAGGCGCGCTTCCGGCCTTTCGTGAATTCAAGCCTGGGCTCGAGGGCGACGATGTTTTGCAGCTCGAAGAAGCGCTCGCACGTCTCGGGTACCTCGATGTGCCACCCGATCGGCTCTACGGCAGCGCAACCGAGCAAGCCATCACCGCCATGTACGACGATCAGGGCTATGAGCCAAGGGCCGAGAGCGATGGCGAGGAAACTCAGCTCGATGGCGCTCGTGATGCCGTCGATGCAGCTCGCGAGTCGCTGGCCAATGCCAACGACAGTCTCGCCGATCTGAGCAAACCCCCGTCGCAAGTCGAGCGCTTGAGCGACGCCGAAGCTCGCGAAGCCCGTCTTGAAGCAATCGACGATGCGGTCGAAGCCCTCAGCGACGCCGAAGAGGCGCGCGATGAGGCCGAGAGGGACACGCCGAGCGACGCACTGCTCGCTGCGATCGACGCGGTTCAAGATGCCGAGAACACCGGCGACCCTGACGCTGTTGCCGGTGCCAACCGCGCTCTCGCTCAAGCTCAGCAAGGCGACCTTGATCGCATTGAAGCCGCCAAAGAAGGCGTCGAGGACGCTAAAGAAGCACTAGCTGAGACCCGCGAAGCGTTGGCCGACTACGACGCCCTTCAAGCCGCTGAAGATGCCGACATCGACACCGCCGATGCTCAAAAGCGGGTCGGTGATGCGGCAGAAGATCTCGCCAAACTCGAAGCCGATCTCGCCGAACTCGAAGAGGACATTGGGGTGCGGTTGCCCGCCGCTGAGATCGTGTTTCTCGAAGAGCTTCCGCGAACGATCACTGCGGTCGATGTCGAGCGCGGCGACCCGGTAATGGGTTCGGTCATGCGTATCTCGGGTACCGACGTGCGGATCCCGTCAGCGGTGTCTGAGGCGAACCGCTCGCTGGTCGAGGTCGGCCAGATCGTGATCATCGATGATCTGCAGCTCGGTATTGAACTCGAAGGTGAGGTCACCGAGATCGCTGACCGAACCGGCACGAACGACGCCGCCGACACCCGGTACTACATGGAAGTCGTGCCGACCCTCGGCGACGAGTACACGGTCACCGACCTCGTCGGCATCTCATTCCGGTTGCGCATTCCGGTCGAAAAGAGCGAAGGCGAAGTGCTTGCCGTGCCGCTCGCCGCGTTGTCGATCGGCGCAGACGAAACCGCTCGCGTCGAGGTGCTCGAAGATGATGGTTCGACCCGCATCGTCGAGGTCGAGGTCGGCTTGCAAGACAAGAACAGTAGTGATGTCGAAGTTACGCCGCTTAACGACGACCTTGTTGTCGGCGACCGCGTCGTGACGGGCACCGGTCTCTCTGCTGTGCCCGCCGCAGCCGATGGCGACGAAGAGGGCGACGGCTCATGACTGCGGCCCTCGACCATCTGCCCACTCACCATCCAGGCGTCACCGCGGTTATCGAATTGCAAGAAGCGGGCCGTACCTTCCCTGGGCCACCTGCGGTCGAAGCGCTCAAGCCGTCGAGTATGCGAATCGACCCAGGCGAGTACGTGTCGATCATCGGGCCGAGTGGCTCTGGCAAATCGACGCTGCTCCATTTGCTCGGCTTGCTCGACCGACCGACCACTGGCAAGTACCTGCTCGACGGCATCGACACCGGTGACCTGGGCGACAACGATCGTGCCGGTATGCGCGGCAGCCGTATCGGCTTCGTGTTTCAATCGTTCCATCTGATGATGCATCGGTCGGTGCGAGAGAACGTCGAGCTTGCCCAGATCTACAACCGCATGCCTCGCAAAGACCGCCGCCAACGCGCCGAGAACGCCCTTGAACGGGTGGGTCTCGCCCATCGCATTGACTTCACGCCCCGAACGCTTTCTGGCGGTGAACGTCAGCGTGTCGCCGTTGCGCGAGCGCTGGTGACCGAGCCGAGCCTGCTGCTGGCCGACGAACCCACCGGCAACCTCGACACTGAAATGTCGGGCGAGATCATGGAGGTCTTCGATGGGCTGCATGCCGAGGGGCTAACGCTGGCGGTGATCACCCACGATCTCGACGTATCCGCTCGAGCACAACGACAGGTTCGGATCGTCGATGGATTGCTCCACGATTCATGACCGCAGTTACACCCGTCGTTCGCGACCGCACCGTCGTGCAGACGCCCAAGTTCAGCTTGCGCGACCTCTTCGAAGAGATGGTCAGCGGTCTGCTCGGTCGACCCGGACGTCTGGTCTTGACTGCGCTGGGCACAGTGCTCGGTATCACGGCTTTGGTATCGACGCTCGGCCTGGCCGAAACCGCCGGTCAGCAGATCGTGAGCCGTTTCGACGAGCTGTCCGAAACCCGAATCGTCGTGTCACCCCAAGACAACAGCTTTGGTGGCCAGCAGGGCACCAGCAGCATTCCGTGGAACGCCCAAACTCGCCTTACGCCACTCAACGGCGTGGTTGCGGCGGGAACCAAAAGCGACGTCGATATCTCCGGTGTCTTGTCACGGTCGGTGCCCGTCGTCGATCCGCTCGGCATCAATGAGCACCAGATTGGTGTGATCGCGACGTCGGGTGGGTTGTTTGATGCCGTGCGCGGCACGATCTTGACCGGCCGCTACTTCGACGAGGGCCACAACCAACGAGCTGACCCGGTGGTAGTGCTGGGTCCGGCTGCGGCCGCTCGACTCAATATCGGCCGCCTCGACACCCAACCGGCGATCTTCATTGGCGAGCAGAGTTTCGTTGTGCTGGGAGTTATCGACGACGTCGCACGCGAGCCCGACCTGCTGAACTCGATCATCATGCCTGACGGCACCGCCCGCACGTACTTCGGTCTCGACGCTCCTGGCGAAGTGCATATCGACGCTCAGGTCGGGGCCACGCAACTCATTGCCGACCAGGCCCCTGACGCACTTGCCCCCGACAACGTCGAGTCGCTCAGAGTGCAGGCTTCGCAGGGCTACACCGCAGTTCGTTCCGATGTCGAGGGCGATGTCAACGCGCTGTTCGTCGTTCTCGGTGGTGTGTCATTGCTCGTCGGCGGGCTCGGCATCGCCAACGTGACGCTCGTATCGGTGCTTGAGCGCACTCCAGAGATCGGGCTTCGTCGCGCACTGGGCGCGGCCCGGCGCCATATTGCTGCACAATTCCTGCTCGAATCGACCGTGACCGGCTTGCTCGGCGGCATCATCGGGGCCTCGGTCGGCATCATGGTCATCGTCGCTGTTTCCGCCGTTCGTGACTGGACACCAGTGCTGGCGGGATACCTGCCGTTCGCGGCGGTTGGCCTGGGCGCGCTCATCGGGCTCATCGCTGGCACCTATCCTGCATTGCGAGCCGCAAAGACCGAACCAATTACCGCCCTTCGCAGCGGCTAGTAAATTTCTCGTGAATGGAGCTCATCATGTCTAAAAAACTCCTGATCATCTTGGCCAGCCTGGCGCTGATTGCTGCCGCCTGCGGTGGGGGCTCGAGCGGTGATGCTTCCTCGGGCGATGCAAGCAGTGACGACGCGCAAGGCCCGTCGATGGCGGCCTCGTCACCGATCGGCGCATTCTTCAACGAAGATGGCGGCTTCGATGAAGCGATCGAAGAGTTCAGTGTCAAGGTCGAAGAAGGCATCTCGATCTGCATGGCTGAGCAGGGCTTTGAGTTCGCCCGCACCGGCAACGGCGGCTTCAACGATCCAGCCACTGAGGCCCAGAGCGAACTGACGATACGCCAGTGGACCAAAGAGTATGGCTACGGCGTTTCGACGTCCTTTGAGTCGGCGCTCAATCAGAACGCGTCTGATCCAAACGCCGAGATCGTCTTTGGCATGGGCGAGGAAGAACGCAACCAGTGGCTCTTCGCCTTGACCGGCCAAGAAGGCTTTGGCGGGTTGCAGGGCGGTGGCCAAGACATTGCGCTTGAAGAACAAGGTTGCATCGGCCAATCGCTGATCGCGACCGGCGCCGAAGATGTGTTCGAGGGTCTCGAGAGCTTTGGTAACGCTTACGAAGAACAAGAGGACGCGCTGTTCGATCGTCGTGAGATGGTCGACGCCGTCGACGCGTGGTCTCGCTGTCTGAGCGAAGGCGGCTACGACAACTACGCCGAGCCCGATGCTCCCGAAGCAGAGATTCTCACCCGATTCCAGGCAATCCTTGCGCCGTATCAGGCCGAGCTGAACTCGATCGACCCCGACGAGGGCGCCGCGATCTTCTCGGGCGACTCGGTTGACGCCGCAGACCTGCCGGGCCTCGACATCGACGCCTTGCGTACGTTGCAAGATGACGAGCTCGCTACTGCGCTCGCTGACCTTGATTGCTATGACGAGCATGTCAAAGACATCTATGAGCCGCTGCGTGACGACTTCGAACGCGGGCTCATGACCGAGTATCAAACCGAACTCGACTCGCTGAAGAACATCGGCTCCTAGCTATAGCCACAGCCGTGGCGTTGTCGGCGCCGCGATCAGTTTCGTAAGCCATTGTGACCGTTGCTATAGGTGACGCTTGGCACCGCTTTTTCGGGCGCGTTAGGCGGGTTGCCAAGCGAGAATCACCGCCATGATTATGACTGTTGTGCGGGCACTTCTCCGCACCGCATCGACACTTCGATTGTCAACCGTTCGTTCCGCTCTGAGATCTGCCTTTTCTGCGATTGGCAGGTTGGGATTCGGCCGCCAGGCTGGCCTGGTCGCAGCGCGTCGCCGCTTCCCCGCACGAGCTCTTACTCCGTTGCGGCGCGCAGCCTCGTTGGTGGTTGGCTCATTGCTCATCGGCGTCGGCGTTTCACTGCTGAGACAGGGCAATCTCGGGCTTACGCCCTACGACGTTCTGGTGTCTGGCCTGCAACCCCGTCTCGGGCTGTCGTTTGGTGAAACCGTTTGGCTCGTCAGCGCAGTGCTATTCACCATTGCCGCACTATTGCGCGAGTTTCCAAGTATGTGGGGACTAGCGCACGTGTTCGCTACCGGGGCCGCTATCGATGGCGTCGCCGGCCTGATCAACGCGCCGACTTCGCTGCTCGGTCGAGTGCTGTTCGTTGCGGTGGCATTGCCGACGATTGGCGGCGGCATTGCTCTGGTTGTTCACTCGGGCTCAACCGGCGGATCCTTTGAACTATTGATGCGGGTAGGAGAAAAGCGCGGCATGGCCCGCACCAAGGTGCGCACTGGTCTCGAAGTTGCAGCGTTGGGGACCGGCATCGCGCTGGGCGGAAGCATCGGCCCGGCCACCGTCGCCGTTGCGCTGCTTATGGGCCCCATCCTTCTTCGCATCGGCCAAGCCCTCGAAGACCACAGCGCAGGTGCCATCGTGCGTCAGCTCGAGAGCGATCCTGCAAGGCGCCATCCCAGCGCGGTTGGTGCTCGCGAGTTCTGACAACAGACCTAAAATATTCGGCCCCAATGGGGCACGCTTGATGCGAATGTGCGAAGCTTGCGCTCGGCATGGACGCCGGAGTCATGCCGTTACCGCCAAAGGGGGAGTACTTCGTGGAAGTCTCTATGACCGTCAATGGGCAAGCTCAGTCCCATGACGTTGAGCCTCGCACATTGCTCGTGCATCACATTCGCGAACACGTCGGGCTAACGGGTACCAACATCGGCTGCGACACGTCGTCGTGTGGTGCTTGCACCCTGCATCTCGACGGACAGTCGGTTAAGTCATGCACCGTGCTCGCGGCCCAGGCTGAGGGTTCAGCAATCACCACCATCGAAGGTCTGGCCGATTCGGCCCGGGCCACGGGAACCTCGACTGGTGACCAAGATTGGCACCCAATGCAAGAAGCCTTTCAGCAGTGCCACGCACTGCAGTGTGGCTATTGCACGCCTGGCATGGTTATGGCTGCGACCTCGCTTCTCGAGGAAAACCCCAATCCAACTGAACACGAAGTACGAGAGGGTCTTGAGGGCAACCTGTGCCGCTGCACGGGTTACCACAACATCGTCAAGGCGGTGTTGAGTGCAGCGGGTGAATCATGATCCCGGCCGCATTTGACTACAAGGTCGCCGACTCGGCCGAAGCTGCCATTGCCATGCTTGGCGAGTTTGGCGACGAGGCGAAATTGCTCGCCGGTGGCCATTCGCTGATTCCGATGATGAAGTTCCGATTGGCAGCGCCCGCCGTGATCGTCGACGTCGGTCGCATTACCGATCTCAGCTACATCCGCGAAGACAACGGACACCTCGCCATTGGTGCCATGACTCGTCACACCGAGCTCGAGCATTCCGAGCTGGCTACATCCAAGGCACCAATGCTGGCGCACGTCGCGTCGCTGGTCGGCGATCCGTCAGTTCGTCACCGAGGCACCCTCGGCGGCACGCTGGCCCACAGCGATCCCGCGTCCGACCTGCCAGCGGCCGTGTTGGCCCTCGGTGGCACGATCGTTGCGCAAGGCCCTGATGGCTCGCGTGACATCGCGGCAGCTGACTTCTTCACCGGATACTTCGAGTCGGTTCTGGCCGATGACGAGATGATCACCGAAGTGAAGATCCCCACCGGGGGTGCCGGCTGGAACTATCAAAAGTTCAACCGCCGTGCTCAAGACTGGGCAATTGTTGGTGTCGGCGTAGCCGATGGCGGCAAGGGCATCAGTCTGGTGAACATGGGTTCGACCCCGTTACGGGCCACCGCTGCTGAGGCTGCAATCGCCGACGGTGCGTCGGCTGCTGAAGCTGCGGCACTCGCTGCCCAGGACACGTCACCGCCACAGGACAACAACGCGGATGCCGACTACCGCACCCACCTGGCCCAAGTGCTCACCAAGCGAGCACTCGAGGCCGCAGGCGTCGCCTGATCTAGTCGGTTTCACAACTCGTAGCGCGGCCGCCCTCTTTGGGGCGGCTTCGCTTGTTTTGCGTTGCTGGATCGCTAGAGCAATCGAGTCTGTTCTGGCTCTTCGACACTCATTGGCTCGGGGAGGGTCGCGATCTCGGGTGCGACTTCGCGAACGGCAGTGTGCAGTTGGCGAGCAAGGCCCGGAGAGTCGAGGTTGTCTGGCTGGTGCACAAAGACGAACGGCGTGCGGCCTTCGCGCAACCATTCGACGATTTGAGGCACCCATGCGACGAGGCCTTCGAGCGTGCCCACGGCCGAGTCTTGGCCGATAACCCGCACGATCGGGTGCTCCCCAACAACCGAGGTAAGGATCGGCAGGCGGGGTTTGTTCTCGCGCTCTTGGACCGCGGACTGCGACTGGGGCGGGGCAGCATAGAGGGGGCGAGTGTCAAGCACGACGCGAGTGATGCCGCGTTCGAGCGCGAGTTCGTCGACCTGCTGTTGTGCTGATGATCCGTCGAACCAGCCGGGGTGGCGCAGCTCGATGGCCCACGGCCAGTCGAGTGGCAGTCGCCGCATAAACGCCAGCAGAACCTCGACGCCTTCGGGCCCAAATGCTGGCGGCAGCTGTGCTTGTACCGGGCCGATGCGTGAGCCCAGTGGTTCGATCGCGTTCAAGAAGCTGCGAACAGGCTCGGCAACGTCTTGCAGGCGTCGGTCATGAGTGATGGTGCGGGGCAGCTTGAACGCGAACTGGAAGTCACCCGGCGTCTGTTCTCGCCACCGGGCAATCGTGGTCGCGGCCGGCTCGGCGTAAAAGGTCGTGTTGCCTTCAACCGCGTTGCACTGCCGGGCATAGAGCTCAAGTTCGGTGCCAACCTTGGTGCGCGCCGGGTACCACCGCCCGATCCACGGCCGATGCGCCCACATCGGACACCCAACGCGCAACACGGCGTCTTGCGGCTCAGCGAGCAACGGCGGCGGCCTCAACCTTTGGTAAGCACGAACCAGTCGTCGAGGGTGGCCTTTACCTCGTCGAGGTGGTCGATGTAGGCGTGGAAGCCGCCGTTGTAGTTGCCGTCTTGGCGGCGGTTCTCGGCGCCTTCGAAGTTGTAATAGCCGGGGGTGCACTCAGCGTTGCGGTTCGTCTTGCCGCGATGCGAGATGACTTCTTGGACCCACCAGTCTTCGCGATCGGTCTTGCAGTCGAGGGTGTCGAATCCGCCGCTGCGGACCAGATCGATGCAGTCGGCGATGTGGTCGCCCTGTACCTGGAGCAGATCGGTCAGGTTGAACTGGAACGAGGCCTGATAGCCGCCCATTATGAACATGTTCGGGAAGCCAGCGGTGTGGATACCAAGCATCGTGCGGATGCCGTCGGCGTACTTCTGGTCGAGCTCAAGGCCGTCTTCGCCGACGATTTGGTTGTAGATGCCGGTCTGTTGCACTTCGAAGCCGGTGGCATAGATGAGCAGGTCAACTTCGTATTCGACGCCGTCGAAGATGGGGCCCTTCTCGCCGATCTCGGTGATGCCGGCGCCCTTGGTGTCGACGAGGTGAACGTTCGGCCGGTTGTAGGTCGGCAGGTAGTCGTTGTGGAAGCACGGGCGCTTGCACATGAGCATGTACCAGGGCTTGAGCGACTCGGCGGTCTCGGGGTCTTCGACCGTCTCGTCGATACGGGTGTGAATGCGCATCATCGCGTCGATGTTGGCGTTTTCTTGGCGCCGAACCTTTTCTTCTTTGGTGATGCCCGTGAGGTTCTGGCGACGATCGGCTTGGGCCCGGAACTTGTCGATGATCTTCTCGCGGCGCTTCGACTGCCAACCAGGTTCGAGCTTGGCGGCCCACTCGGGGTCGGTCTCCCAGTCGTCACGGATGTCGATCGATGACGGGGTGCGTTGGAACACGTGCAGTGACTTGGCGGTCGCTGCGACGTTGGGCACGATCTGCACGGCGCTGGCGCCGGTGCCGATGATGCCGACTCGAAGCTCGGCAAGGTTCTCGAGTTCGGCGCCGGTGAACTCGTAGTCCCAGCGGCTGGTGTGGAAGCTCTTGCCCTGGTACTTGTCCATGCCGTCGATGACGGCGAGTCGGGGCTTGGCGAGCGTGCCGTTCGCGCAGACCACGAACTTGGCCCGCATCTCGTCGCCACGATCGGTGGTGATCTTCCACACCTGATCGTCGTCGCTCCAGACCGTCGAGGTCACAGTCGTCTGAAACACCGCGAGGTCATAGAGGTCGTAGCGGTCGGCGATTGCCTGGCAGTGGCTGAGAATCTCGGAGCCGCCGGCATAGTGGCGGGTCGGCACGTACTCCATCTCGTCGAGCAGCGGCAGGTAGTCGTAGCTCACCACGTCGCAGGCAACGCCGGGGTAGCGATTCCAGTACCAGGTGCCGCCGACGTCGGCGCCACGCTCGACGATGCGGATCGACTCGACACCTCGCTGTCGCAGCCGGGCTGACGTGAGCAGAGCCGAGAAACCGCCGCCGATGAACAAGACCTCGACGCCTTCATCGACCTTGTCGACAATTGGCTCGCGGGTGATCGTCTCGGTGGCATAGGGGTCGGTCTCGTAGTGAGCGAGATCGCCCTCAGCGGCTTGGTAGTGATCGGTGCCAGGCGGGCGATAGTCGAGTCGCAGGTCGCGTTCGGCCGCGTACTTGGCCTTGATGTCGTCGTAGTAAGACTGCGGCTGGCGTTCTTTGCGCTTCGAGATGTCGGCGTTCATCTGAAGGCTCGCCGACAGCTCTTTTTCGTTCGTCTTGTCTGCCATGCATCCATCATCGCGGCTGAACGCGCCAAACCACGAAATTTCGTGACTCAGACCAGTGTCGTAGGATCGCGCCATGACCGTTGACGCCACCGCAGTGCCCCTCCCGTTGGCCGGAGTCAAGGTGCTCGACCTGGCTCGGGTGTTCGCCGGCCCAGTCGCTGGCCGAGTCTTGAGCGATCTCGGGGCCGAGGTCGTAAAAGTCGAACCGCCCGAGGGCGACGTCACCCGAGTGTTCGGCCGCAAGACGGCCGGGCTGTCGACGTACTACGCCCAGCAAAACGTGGGCAAGGACAACATCTGTGTTGATCTGCGCGAGCCAGCCGGCCCCGAATTGGTGCGCAAGCTCGCCGATCAGGCTGACATCGTGATCGAGAACTTCCGGCCCGGTGTCATGGCCCGATACGGCCTTGATTATGAGACGCTCAAGGCCCGCAACCCTGCGCTGATCATGCTGTCGATCAGCGGGTTTGGCCAAGACGGTCCTGAGTCCGGGCGCGCGGCCTATGCGTCGATCTTGCATGCCGAGGCCGGGCTGATTGACATCACCGGCGGAGCGGCCGCGGCGCACGACGTGAGTTTCAGCGCTGCCGATGTGCTGTCGGGCATGCACGGAGTGGTCGGCGTGCTGGCGGCGTTGCGGGTCAAGGACATGACCGGCATTGGTCAGCACATCGACATCGCGATGATGGACGCGATGACGTTCTCGAGCGACGGCAACCAGGCGATTATCGACGATGCGGGCCACGACCCACGTGGAGGCCAAATCTACGAGGCCCACGGTGGACCGATCTTGTTGTCGGGCGACACCAAGTGGTTGTGGCACTCGCTGTCGACAACCCACGATCTTGTCGATCCGGGGCCAAAGGATCGCCCCGGCCCGCAGAAAAAGATCGATCGCGATCAGCTGATCAGCGACTTCCTCAGCGGCCAGCCCGATCGGGCCAGTGTGCGCCGAGTGCTTGACGAAGCGAACCTGCCGTGGGGCGACCTGCGCCAACTCGGCGAGGTGCTCGAATCGCCGACGATCAAGCATCGCCAGACCGTGGCCGCAATCGACAACCGCGACGGCGGCACTCGCAATGTCATTCGTTCGCCCTATGTCATGTCGGTGAGTGACACCCGTGACCCCGGCACGATCTCGTTGCGTGGCGAGCACAACCATCAAGTTCTCACCGAGTGGCTCGACATGTCGCTCGCCGAGGTCGACGAGCTACTCGATGCAGGCGTGCTGCTGCGCGACGAATGGGCCGAGCAAGTCACCGACTAGCGGTTGGATCGTCGCTGCGATCTAGGTTGGCGTTATGAGACTGCAAGGCCGAACTGCCATCATCACCGGAGGCGCCAGCGGCATTGGCGCCGCCAGCGTGCATCGCTTTGTCGAAGAGGGCGCGAACGTGCTCATCGTCGACATGAACGAAGACAAGGGCCAAGCTCTTGCCACTGAGTTGGGCGACGCAACTCGCTTCCTCAAGGTCGATGTATCGCAGGAAGACCAAGTCGCCGCAGCGGTCGACGAGGCGGTCAGTACCTGGGGTTCGCTCGACATCATGTTCAACAACGCCGGCTTTGGTGGGGCGCTCGGCCCGATAGAAACCACGAGCGTCGACGACTACGAGCTCACCTTTGACGTGCTGCTCAAAGGCGTGTTTCTCGGCATCAAGCACGCCACCCGGGTGATGCGACCGCAGGGTTCTGGCAACGTGATTAGCACCGCGTCGGTTGCCGGTCTGCAGGCCGGCTGGTCGCCCCACCTGTACAGCGTTGCCAAGTCGGCGGTCATTCATCTGACTAAATCGACATCGCTTGAGCTCGGCGAGTACGGCATTCGTTGCAACTGCATTTGCCCAGGGATTATCGCTACGCCGCTCGCTGCCGGGCATTCCAAGACCACCGACGAGCAGCTTGAGAAGTTCAAAAAGGCCCTCGGCAAGACCCAGGTGCTCGGGCGAGTCGGCGACCCGGTCGATATCGCCAACGCCGCTGTCTGGCTGGCGAGCGACGAGTCAAGCTACGTAACCGGTCACGCCCAGGTCGTCGACGGGGGAGCGTTCGCCGGCAAGCCATGGCGCAAGCAGGGCGAGTGGATCACCGAGCCCAAGCCGATCCGCCTGTACCGACCTGAGGGTCGCTGATGTCGGCGTCTGAGCTCACCACCGCCGACCGGCTTGAGCTGCACGAACTGCCAGGCCGCTACGGCGACTCCATCGATGACCGCAACTGGGATCAACTGCGCACGATCTTTGTCAAAGATGGCGTGTTCGACCTGACCGGCGTTGGCTCAAGGGTCTGCACCGGCATCGACGACATCGTCGATTTCATGGAGCGCGAAGCAGCCCATCCGCGTACGCACATGATGACCAACATCTATGCCAACCCGACCGACTACGGCGCAGAACTGCGGTTCCGTATCGTCGCGCTGCTCGGTGGTGGCAAGACGGGCACCGGCTCGTACTACGACGAGTGCGTGCGATCCAATGATGGCTGGCGGGTGCGTCATCGAGCCGTCTATCTGCGCCGCCGTGACAAGCGCGAAGCCGAAGTCGATCAAAACGGCATCGCGATGTGATGCCGCAGATTTCATTGTGAGTTAGCGAAGGGCGTCGTTTTGCCTTCTGTTACCCCAAATTTGGGTGGCGGCGTCTCATGAG
>Ga0114956_1000536_pt1 | contig 27939 bp, 29 predicted proteins | sample MaitaG_FD_87304 | JGI IMG/M metagenome (GOLD analysis project Ga0114956, IMG submission 87304) | Marine algal microbial communities from Maine, USA - Maine_Asex2 metaG | ecosystem: Host-associated > Algae > Red algae > Unclassified | place: Maine, USA | collected 2015-01-05
GCCACTATTTCAGCGGCTCCTGCACGTCGGGCACTGAGAATACTCAAGGCGCCAATTGGCCCACAGCCGGTAACCAGCACGCGCTTACCAAGCAGTTCGCCAACGCGGCGGGTAGCATGTAAAGTCACGGCCAGCGGCTCGGCCATAGCGGCTTCCCCGGTACTCAACCCGTTTGCGACAACGCATTGTGCACCCAGCGCATTGATGTACTCACGAAATGCTCCCTGAATATGTGGTGATGGCATAGCCGAACCATAGAAGCGCATATTCAGACAATGATTGTGACTGCCTTCCAGACAATATTTGCAGTTGTAGCAGGGCCTGGACGGCGACACCGCAACCAGATCACCTTCTTTTACATGGCTTACACTGGCACCGACTGATCGAACATACCCGGACACTTCATGGCCCAGAATCATTGGCTCGCGAAGTTTAACTGTGCCGAAACCTGCGTTGTTGTAGTAGTGCAGATCAGACCCACAAACGCCACCGGTCGCAATCTGGATTTGTACCTCATCCGCAGTCGGTGGTTCTACTGCCCGCTGTTCAATGCGAAGGTCTTTTTTATCGTGTATGACGATGACTTTCATCATAGTTTTATCGAGTTTTCTTTCAGTGTTTGAGCAATATTTTTCACAAGCAGCGTAGCATTGTGAACGGTCGGCCTGTATGTTAACGGTATAAATCAGTAACTACAATTGTCAGCAACATAATCAACGGAGCTATTCGTGAGTAAAGGCGTTCAATTATTCGATTTGACTGGAAAGACTGCACTGATAACTGGCTCATCGCAAGGTATTGGGTTAACCCTGGCTGGAGGACTCAGCGATGCGGGTGCAAGTGTGATCCTTAATGGACGCGACACGAAAAAACTCTCCGCAGCAGCAGCAGCTTTGCGAGCCACCGGCGCGAGCGTGCACGAGCTGCCTTTCGATGTAACTGATCATGCGGCGACACAATCTGCGGTGAGTGAATTCGAGAGTAAAACGGGTCCAATCGATATATTGATTAACAATGCCGGAATGCAGCATCGCACGCCACTGCACGAATTCGACCCAGCAAAATTTGAGCAGCTCCTGCAAACCAATATAACTTCGGTGTTTAACGTTGGTCAGGCGGTGGCTAACTTTATGATTAAACGTAAAGCGGGAAAAATAATCAACATAGCCTCCGTGCAAACAGCGCTGGCAAGGCCAGGTATTGCTCCGTACACTGCGACCAAAGGCGCTGTAGGCAATTTGACTAAAGGCATGGCTACCGACTGGGCACCGTTAGGACTCAACGTAAACGCCATCGCGCCAGGGTATTTCGACACGCCATTAAATGCAGCGTTAGTAGCCGACAGTGATTTTACAGCGTGGCTGGAGAAGCGAACACCAACGGGTCGTTGGGGACAACTCGATGAACTTATTGGTGCCGGAATTTTTCTAAGTTCAGATGCATCAACGTTTGTTAACGGACACATTCTGTATGTAGACGGCGCTATTAGTGCGTGTTTATAACTTTCTTTATTCTTGTCAATTAGTGCAAAGTATGCGGAACAGATAATAGAAAATCGGCAACGGGTGCTTTGAATTCTTCGCCGTTGTCGGTGACCATAAGATAGGCACCACCCATGGTGCCCCAGGATGTTTCCAACCAGGTGCTGCTGGTGTATTTAAAACCTTCCCCGGGTTTTAAATGCGGTTGTTCTCCGACCACTCCATCACCGTCTACTTTCTGTACTTTACCGTTCTCATCGCGGATTACCCAGTGACGGGTCATTAGCTTGGCTGCAATATCTCCCACATTGCGAATGGTGATGGTATACGCAAATACGTACCGGTCGTTGTCAGGATCGGACTCCGATTCGATGTACAGAGTGTCGACATCAACCTTGATACTGTTGCTCATGTCACTGTCAATCACAGGTTTACCCCGGTGCCATATGAAGTGCCTATAGTAGCATTTTCGCCAGCAACAAAAATTGATCCAGATTCAGAGTCTCGGCTCTGGTTTGCGGGTCTAGCCCGGCATCGATAAGCGCTTGAGCCGTCAGTGTCTCTTTCATGTTGTTGCGCAGAGTTTTGCGTTTGTTAGCGAATGCCATGCGTGTGGCCCGCGATAGCTTTTCTACTGTTTCGGCATCCGGTGAGCTTGCTAACGGCTTTAATCTCACAACGGCAGATTGCACTTTCGGTGCTGGTGTAAAAGCCGATGGGGGCACATCGAATAGCGGCTGTATTTCAAAGCAGCTTTGCATTAATACGCTCAAGCGTCCGTACGCGCGCGTGCCGGTTTGCGCACAAAGTCTGTCTACTACTTCTTTCTGCAGCATCACATTTACATCCAGAACATGTTTGCGGGCATGGAGTAAATTCAGTAGCAGTGCTGTGCCTATGTTGTAGGGCAAGTTGCCAACAATGCGTAATTGTTGTCCGTTCGCCAACGATGCCCAGTCGACTTTTAAAACATCGGATTCATGGATAGTCAGTTTTTCCAGATTGCGTGCTTCCAGCTTGACGATCAAATCGCGATCTATTTCGATTACCTGAAGTGATTCGATGCGCTCAAGTAACGGCAAGGTTAACGCACCCAGCCCTGGACCAACTTCGACCACTGTTTGCTCGTTTTCAGGGTTTATCAGATCAACTATGCGTTCTATGACCAACGGGTCGTTGAGAAAATTCTGCCCGAAACGTTTACGTGGCTGGTGATTCAATTTAACGCCCGGCCTTGTTCGGCCAGTACCATTTGTCTGGCCATAGCAATAGCAGCTTCGAGACTGCCCGACTCAATTTTTGTGGTACCCGCCTTATCAAGAGCTGTACCATGATCAACACTGGTGCGGATGATCGGTAAGCCGAGAGTGATATTCACGGCCTGACCGAAGCCGGCGTATTTCAAAACCGGTAGACCTTGATCGTGATACATCGCCAGCACCGCGTCTGCATCTTTAAGATGATGTTGCGTGAACAGTGTATCGGCTGGAAGAGGGCCGATCAGAGAAAGACCATTGCTGCGCAGTTTTTCAAGTGCAGGGATTATGGTATCGATTTCTTCTCTGCCCAAATGGCCGTCTTCACCGGCGTGCGGGTTTAAACCGCAAACCAGAATAGTCGGTTGCTCAATGGCAAACCGGTTTTGAAGTTCCACATGCAGAATGTTCAGCACGCGTGAAATTTGTTGTTCAGTTATTGCGCCTGGCACAGCTGACAACGGCAAATGGGTGGTAACCAATGCAACACGGAAATCGCCGGATGCAAGCAGCATAACCGGATCGCTGTCTGAAATTGCGGCCAGGTATTCTGTATGGCCTGTGAAGGGGATACCGGCATCATTGATAATGCCTTTATGCACAGGTGCTGTAACCATGGCGTGAAATGTATTATCGTGACAACCCAATGCGGCCAAGTCCAGGGTTCGTATAACGTAGAGCGCGTTCTTCGGGTCCAGCACTCCGGTTTGAACTGGCTGTTCGAGCGGTACATCTTTCACACACAAAATACCCGGCTCATCGCCAACCGCTGTCGCAGTCTCATCGAATTTACGAATGTTCAATGGCAGGGAAAGTTGTTCAGCACGCGCTTGTAACATTCGGCTGTTGCCAATAGCGACCAGTTCATAGTCGCGCGCTTGTTGCGCCATCATCACACTTAAGTCCGGGCCGATACCGGCAGGTTCACCTGTCGTTAACGCAAGCCGGAGCATCAGCTATTTAAACCTGACAATCTCACTCGCGAACCTCTACAAACGACTCATCTCGAAGTTCCCGAATCCAGCGTTCGGTTTCCTGTTCGATCTTACGTTGTCTTAGTGATTTTTCTGCTTCGGCGCGAACCGATTCATCGGTAGAGTCACGTTGACGTCGGTCCAGCACTTCCAGTAAATGCCAACCGTACTGAGTTCGAAACGGTTCACTCAAATCGCCAGTGTCCAGAGTTTGAGCAACGCTTTCGATCTCTTCAGGCATCTGCCCTTGAGAAAACCAGGGAAGTTCGCCACCGGAAGATGCGCTGTTCGGGTCTTCGCTGAATTCTTTTGCCATTGCCTCAAATGATTCGCCTGCGTTAATGCGAGCTCTGACCTGTGCAAGCTTTTGTGCACCATCAGCAGTTTCACCGGTAATGAAGATGTGTCTGGCCAGCGTTTCTGCACGGACTTCGCGCGACTGATCGCTCTTGTCGGTAAGCTTGACGATATGAAAGCCATTTTGACTACGCAATGGCTCACTGATGTCACCAACCGACATGTTGATCAGCACCTCTGACAGAAAGTCGGGAAGCTCTTGTAACACTCGCCAGCCAAGGTCGCCGCCTTCCAGTGCTCGGGCGCCATCTGAATTTGCGGCGGCAGCTTTTGCAAAGTCATCGCCAGAGCGCAGCTTGGCGAGCAATGCAGTTGCTCTTGCTTCTGTCTGACTGACTGTTGCCTGATCAGCAGACGGCGCTACTGCCAATAGAATGTGCTGCGCGCGATAGCGTTGCTGCTGCCCACTTTTTTTCGACGCTGAAATGTAGTCTTCAACTTCTTGTTTGGATATACGTACGCGTGATTGAACATCTCGTTGTACAAGACGGGAAAGCAGTAACTCATGTTCAACAGATGTTCGATAGTGGTCGTAGTTAAAGCCTTGTGAAATCAGCGCTTGCCGAAATTGCTGGGTATCCATGTTGTTGCCGTTGGCGACTTGTTCGATAGCCCGGTTAACACTTGAGGCATCTATCGCAATACCCACTTTACTTGCATGCTGGCGTTGAATTTCCTGATTAATCAAACGTTCAAGAACTCGTTTGTTAAACACCGCATCGTCTGGCAGGCTCTGGCCGGAGCTTTCGGCCTGGAGTTTCAGGAAAGCAACTTCTGTGTTCAATTCACTGGCAAGCACAACCCCTTCATTAACAACAGCGACAATGCTGTCGAGAACAACATCGGCAGCGTGCAAGCGAGTTGTTGTCAGAGATGTAATAGCCAGACAGCAGATCAATAACAGGTAGTGGAGTTTATTCATCAGTATTCGTCTCGGTAACCCAGAATGGCATTTTCAAGCAATGCGCCGTAATTTTGCCCTAACGGTGCTAAACCTTTTAGCACGAGTTGCAGGTAAAGCTTTTTTTCGTGGCTTTCGCCATCGTCTGATATCCAGCGTCTGGCAGCAAATCTAAGCGCCCAGCAACAACTGTCGTACTCTACGCCAAGCAGCGACTCAAAACTTCGATCTGCATCAAGAGAATAGTTCCATCGCCCCGCGAAACGCCAACTATTACCAAGTGGCCACAAGACGGAGAAGTCGAGTTGTTCTGTTTCTGCGGTGCTGCCGGTGTTAACACTTCTGTGTGCAATATTCAGTATTCGATTTTCGTCCGGTCGGTAACTGAGCAACACCGAACCACGAACCGTACTGCTGTTATCCGGATTCCATTGCATTTGACCGCGGACAAACCATTGGCTGGGTAGCTCTGCGGCGAGTTCGCCAACGAGATCGGATGAGTCTCCAACTTCTACTGTGTCGCCGATGAGTGCAACACGACGATCATCGAAATAAAGTATCTGACCAATACTGGCGCGAAGATTTTCCGTGCCGCTTTCACCGTCGATAAATCGAGTCGTAATAGCTGCCGAGAGTTGATTGGCATCGGCGACTCTATCAGCTCCGGAAAAACGGTTCTCTCGAAACAGTTGCGAAATACTAAAATCGAGTTCGCTGCTGTCGAACAATGGAATATCGCTTTGATCGACATACGGCACGCGTAGATAAAATAGTCGAGGCTCAAGCGTTTGAACAGAACCTTTAGTATCGGTTGCACGATCGAAGAACAATCCACTGTCAACCGACAGGGCACCCAGATTGCGGCTTTGTCTGGACTTCTCATCATCGTCTGTGTTGTTTAGCGAATAGGTTGAAAACCGATAACTAAGAGCGGGTGTAAAAAACCAGGAACGGCCTGATACAGGCCAGGAAATACGGGGTTGAACATCGAAGCGAGAGCCGGTAACAGAATTGTTTCGATCAAAATAAACAAGCTCGGCGTCTGCTGATGCACGCACCCCGAGGTCGTCTTTCGCTGTTTCCCAACGTGCAGTTAGCTGGGGCAGTCTTTGATAGGGGCGTTTTTCAGGTGCAATGTTTTCGTCTACCGTTTGATAAGACTGGAGGCGTGCCAAAGCTGAGATCGGTCCGCGGGCAAAGCGCAGATCGGCTCGACGATCAAGGTGCGTGATACTGGCAAGCTGCAAACTATCACCAAGATCATTAAAGTAGTCGTCGTCACTAACGCGACTTGCGTTGATTTCGGAGGTCCAATACGAACCGAACGAACCTTCATGCCGCACCTGTGAGAAAGCGCGGGCTTTGTCATTGCGAGACCGGTCGTTCATATATTCATTGTTAATCGTCCAGTATCCTTGCCGATTCAGATACCGAAGCTCGGTGCGCAATTGTGTGCCACGTTTAGTGGTAAATCTGGGGATAAAAGTGGCATCAAGATCGGGCCGTATATTCCAGTACCAAGGCACGTGCAATTCAAGGCCAGTGTTATCGCCACTGGCAAAAATAGGTGCAAGGAAGCCGGTTTTGCGCTTTGGACTGATCGGGAAACTAAAGCGTGGCACATACAGCAGTGGCACGCCCTTAAAGATCAACGACAGGTTTTTAGCGGTACCAATGCCTTCATCCGGATACAGCCGAAGCTCTTTAGCGTTCATGTACCAGCTTTTGTCCCCGGGAGGGCAGGACGAGTAAGTAGCGCCATCGAGGGTGAAGTGACCAAGCTCGTTACGCTCCATATGCGCAGCCGTTCCAGTCGCTCGTTTGCCGTTGATATCAAACTCGTAAGTGGAGTCGTCTGTGGTGAACAGGTTGTCGTCCATGTCGATCAGCGCATTGTTGCTTTCCATGCGGACACCTTCTGCCTCAAAGCTCAATGCACCCTGAATGTTAACTTCGCCGGTTTCCGGATTGTATTGAGCGTCTTCGGCGTTTAGCACACGATTTTGATAAGTGATGGTGGTATTGCCGTTTAACTGAACCACACCGTCCTCACTGACCACTCTGTCAGCCTCGGCCAAAACCTCTTCATCGGGATCGACTATGACCGCGTTACCAGCTTCGTAGACGAACGTGGGCACAGGACATTCAAAGGCGAACACCGTGCCCGGAGCTAGCAATAGTCCGAGTAGCCACGTGGCTGAGTTAGAGCGACGGATAATGTTGGATCCACAAGCGTAATTACATGGGAGAATAATAGACCGCTTTTGTTTTAAACTAAAGCTTCTGCAGCCACCCGCAACAAAGTATTGCCCGTGTCAGACCAATCTGAAGCAGCACCAATAGACCCGAGCTGGCAACCAGTGTTGCAGCGCGAGTTTGAACAGGACTACATGATTGAGCTGCGGGCGTATCTTGCGACTCGCAAGCAGAAGCGTGCGGTGGTTTTTCCTCATTCCAGCCTTTGGTTCAATGCGTTTTCCCTGACGCCTTTTGATGCTGTAAAAGTGGTTATTCTGGGGCAAGACCCGTATCACGGCCCGGGGCAGGCGCACGGACTCAGTTTTTCGGTACCCGAAGGCGTAAAGATTCCACCGTCTTTACTCAACATTTACAAAGAGATAGATGCCGATCTTGGCAATGCTGAAAAGCCTGATAAAAGCAATTCACTGGTTGCCAAACGAGCTGGTTGTTTGAGCGAATGGGCGCGTCAGGGGGTATTTTTGCTGAACAGCGTCTTAACCGTGGAGCAGGGCCAGGCAGCTGCGCATCAGGGGCGCGGATGGGAAACCTTTACTGACAGTATCATTGCAAAGTTAAGCGATGAGCGCGAACAGCTGGTATTCCTGCTGTGGGGCAGTTATGCTCAGAAAAAAGGTCAGGTAATTGACGGAAAAAAACATCTGGTGCTCAAATCTCCCCATCCATCGCCTTTGTCGGCGCATCGTGGATTTCTTGGTTGTCGGCACTTTTCTCAAACAAACGACTATCTTTTAAAGACCGGACAAACGCCCATCGACTGGTTTCGCGTGTCCTGAATGACAGGTTGTAAGTTGTATGCCAATAAAATATCCCGCGTGGCGACTTAGTAACGTGATGCTGCGCTGTGGGCTGGTGTTGCTGGGTTCTGTGCTCTCCACTGGCTCTTGGGCGGCAGAACCGTTTCTGACTCGCGACGAGGTACGCCAATATGTGGCCGACATTGCTGCTGAGCACCAGCTTGATCCTTATCGTCTAGCCAATCTGTTCGCAGCTGTCGAACCACAGCCGTCGGTGCTTAGTGCCATATCGAAGCCAGCCGAGAAGGCGTTGACATGGGCACAGTATCGGCCAATCTTTATCAAGCAAAAACGTGTCGATCAGGGGCGTGTTTTCATGGATGAGTACGCTGAGGAGTTGGCTCGGGCTGAAGCCACATTCGGTGTTCCAGCCAATATTGTTGCGGCAATTATTGGTGTTGAAACTTACTACGGAAAAGTTACCGGTAAGCATGGTGTGCTGGAGTCTCTGGCAACGCTTGCATTCGACTATCCTCCGCGTGCCAAGTTTTTCAAGTCTGAATTAACGCAATTTCTGATTCTTTCACAGATAGAAAACTGGGATGCGCTGAGCATAAAAGGCAGCTATGCCGGTGCGATGGGTTGGCCGCAATTCATTTCCAGTAGCTATAGAGAATACGCTGTTGACTTCGACCAGAATGGTTCAACTGATTTGTTTAATAGTGTGCCAGACGCGATCGGCTCGGTAGCCAATTACTTGCGACGTCATGGATGGAAGGCAGATGCACCGATTGCCGAGCCGCTCATAGTCGAAGAATCGAAGCGAGCCGCGGTCCAGGGATTGGTTAGAAAGTCTTTAAAGCCGGTAATTGCACCACAAACACTCGTTAACCTCGGGTTCAATGTGAGCAGAAATGCGCCAGTGAGCGTGTTGGTTTTGAACGGAAAAACTGGCGCAGAGGCGTGGGTGGGCTATACAAACTTCTACACTATTACCCGTTATAACCACAGCGCTTTATATGCGATGGCGGTGTATCAGTTAAGTGAGCAACTGGCCAGTTCCGCTCGTTAAAATTAAAGGTAACCAATGACCACTCATTGTTGGCAAGTTAAAAAACAGTGTCCTCAGCTTCTCGCCTTGCTGTGCCTGGCGCTAAGCCTGGGTGGCTGCGCGACAAGTACCCCTGATTCGCAAGCTCGATCAACTTCTGAATTGGCGGTGCCTCACTACGTACGCAATCTGCCGAAGTCCCGCACCGGTAACATGGCGCAATACACGGTATTTGGCAAACGTTACCGCGTTATGGACTCTGCGGAGAACTTTAGCGAGCAAGGTAAAGCAAGCTGGTACGGGAAAAAATTTCATGGCCTTAAGACATCCAGCGGTGAAATATATGACATGTACGCGATGACCGCGGCGCACAAGCATTTGCCGCTGCCAACCTATGTTCGTGTGACAAATATGGAAAATGGCAGAAACATCGTGGTGAAAGTGAACGACCGGGGGCCGTTTGTGGGTACGCGCATCATCGATCTGTCGTTGGCTGCGGCTGAAGCACTGGATATGGTGGAACAGGGCACCGCGCAAGTGCGGGTTGATGCGCTCTCAACACACTTGGTCGCTGACAATGCCATCGAGTCGAACGCAGAAGTTGCACAGGCAATCGATGCTGCCAGTCGTGACAGTGCCACGCCAGCACCTGCCGTGCTTGAACCTGAATTGGCAGCAGTACCGCTATTGGCTCCTGCTCTCAAGGTATTGCCGGCCGATAATGAGGTCGCCGTTGATAGCAGCGAAGATGGTTTTGTGGAACTCACAGATGCAACAACGGGTTCGGATGATTTTACTGCCGGTGCAGCAAACGTATTCATTCAACTGGGTGCATTTTCGCACGCGCCTAATGCAGAAGCGTTAGTAGCGGATGTGGCTGAGCAAGTTGGTCTGCCAGCCTATGTTGAACAGGATGCCACACGTACCATGTACCGCGTAAAGATGGGACCGTTCAAACAAGGTGCGTTACTGGACACCACTTTGTCCGAGCTGGCAGGTGTTGGTATCGACGGCTATACATTACGTGCATCAACACGTTAACGCTGATACCGACACGTCTTATCATTTACACTTAACGATCAAAGGGCTCTTCAGCTCGATCGACATTCAACAGTTAATTGCACATGCTGATTTATTTGTATTCTGTTCTTCGTACTTTGCTGGTTCCATTGGTGTTGTTAGCATCGCTGCTCTCTAGTGCTTTGCTTGCGGCACCGCTGCCTGCGCCACCGCAGCTCTCTGCTAACAGTTTTCTGCTGATCGATAACACCAGTGGTGAGGTACTCGCTGAGAAAAATCCGGACGAGCGCATTGAGCCGGCGAGTCTGACCAAACTGATGACTGCTTATCTGGTTGCCAGTGAAATAAAGCAGGGCACGCTGAACGAATCAGATCTTGCGATTATCAGCGAATATGCGCAGTCAATGCCGGGCTCCAGAATGTTTATCGAAGCCGGGAAAAACGTATCGATTGGTGAGCTGCTTCGCGGCCTCATAGTGCAATCCGGCAATGACGCAAGCGTGGCCTTGGCAGAACACATCGCAGCCAGTGAGCAAGGGTTCGTATCGATGATGAACCGGATGGCGGCCACACTGGGCATGGACGGCACCAATTTCATGAATGCATCAGGACTCCCCGACCCGGAGCACTATACGACTGCTCGTGACTTATCTGTTATTGCCAGACGTATGATTCGTGATTTTCCCGAGCACTACGCGCTGTATTCGCAAAAGTCTTTCAAGTACAACAATATTGATCAGAATAATCGCAATAAGTTGTTGTGGCGAGACGACAGTGTTGATGGGATGAAAACCGGGCATACAGAAGCAGCGGGCTACTGTCTGGTAGCATCGGCTGTTCGCGACGACATGCGACTGATCAGTATCGTACTTGGTACCGCCAGTGATAAAACTCGCCTTGCTGAGACACAGCGACTGCTGAATTACGGTTTTCGCTTTTTTCAAACCAGACGAATTTACGAGGCTGGTGAAGTAGTGAGTTCGGCAAAAATCTGGATGGGTGAGAGCGAAGAAATCATGCTCGGTGTTGCTGAAGACCTTTACGTTACTTTGCCACGTGATGCATTTGACAGCTTGCACAGTCAGATTGAACTCAGCACCTATATCAAGGCACCAGCTCGAATTGGTCAGGAGTTTGGCCGCTCAGTATTAACAGCTGATAACCAGATTATTGGAGAAGTACCGCTACTGGCCTTGCAAAAGGTTGAAGAAGGCGGCATCTTCAGGCGTATGAAGCACTCAATATTACGTTACTTCCAGTAAGTGGCCACGACCAGTCTCGACGGGGAAGCGTCCCTGATAAAATTTCCGGCTGCCATTGCTATCAAGGCGATGGGGTTGAACGATCCCGATTTCGAAGCACTGGTCGTTGATCTGGTGCAGCCTCATATTGCACCGGCCAAGCCTTCAAAAGTGGTGACTACTTTAAGTAGTAAAGGTAAGTACATTTCGGTGCGCGTTCATTTCACCGCGTTGAATCAGGCACAGGTTGAGCGTATTTATGTGGCGCTTCGTGGTGAGCCGCGTGTGAAGTTCACGCTCTGAATATCCATTACCTCGGGTTGCGCGACTATTCCTCTGTTTGGCAAGACATGCAGGCTTTTACCAATGCACGTACCAGCGATACAACAAACGAGCTTTGGGTTGTCGAGCATCCTGCCGTTTATACGTTGGGTCAGGCTGGTAAGCGCGAACATATTTTATCGGTGAGCAATATCCCGGTGGTGAAATCTGATCGTGGTGGTCAGGTCACCTATCATGGACCCGGGCAAGTGGTGATTTACACGTTGTTTGACTTGCGTCGGGCCGGCATTGGCATTCGTGAGTTGGTGGTGCGGCTGGAAAACGCGGTTATTGATGCGCTCGCACTTTTCGATATTGAGGCTATAGGCCGTCGGGATGCACCGGGTGTGTATGTTGATGGGCAGAAAATTGCGGCATTGGGATTGCGGGTGAGGAGAGGCTGTACCTACCACGGATTATCGTTGAACATCGATATGGATTTGAGACCATTTGAGGGTATTAATCCATGCGGATTTGCCGGGCTGGAGGTTACAAGCATGAGAAAACTGGGTAGTCGTCACGAGAAAGCCGCTGTGGTGGAGGGTCTTTTGCAGTCATTGCTTCATCACCTCGATTCGGCTGATACACTATCATGATGGAATACAAAGCTCCCTCAAGAGACGACCCTGAAGGTCACCAGCGTGGCGCCAGCAAACTCGCTCGCATTCCCATTAAAGTTGCACCGCAAACCACCCGTTTGAAAAAGCCTGAGTGGATAAGAACGCGTGTATCCAACAATCCACGTGTGAACGAGATAAAGCGGCTCATGCGAGAGTTGAATTTGTCTTCCGTGTGTGAAGAGGCAAGTTGCCCGAATCTGGGTGAATGCTTTAGTCACGGCACGGCAACGTTCATGATTATGGGTGACATCTGTACCAGACGCTGCCCCTTTTGTGATGTTGCACATGGTCGACCGAACCCGCTCGACCCGGACGAGCCAAAGAATCTTGCATCTGCCATAGGGCAGATGGGTTTGCAATACGTTGTGATCACCTCTGTTGATCGCGATGATTTACGCGATGGTGGGGCCAGCCATTTCGATGCTTGTATCAAAGCGGTGCGAGAAGCCAGCCCGGGAATTCAAATAGAAGTTTTGGTACCTGACTATCGTGGTCGTATGGACAAAGCGCTTGAAGCAATGGCTTCAAACCCGCCAGATGTTTTTAATCACAACCTGGAAACCGTGCCGCGTTTATACAAGCAATGTCGCCCTGGTTCTGATTATAACTATTCACTGAATTTACTGAAGAATCATAAAGCGCGTTTCGCACATGTGCCAACCAAGTCGGGTCTTATGCTTGGTCTTGGTGAGGAGATAGACGAGGTGCATGAGGTTATGCGTGATCTTCGTGCGCACAATGTCGATATGTTAACGCTCGGGCAATACCTGCAACCAAGCGCTGCGCATCTGGCCGTTGAACGCTTTGTTCATCCGACCGAATTCGACGCACTGGCAAAATTCGGCGAAGAGTTGGGTTTTTCACATGTGGCCAGTGGACCAATGGTGCGCTCGTCGTATCATGCAGACCGACAGGCTGCTGCGGCTCAATCCTGATGTGATGAGAGACTGGTCTGCCAAAACATTCCCTGTTCTGGCTCAACCGTGGTTATCGCTACTTCTTAAGTACTTCTAAACGATAAACATCTGGTTCAACCCTGCACGAATGGAGGCCTGTACAGGCGTATTCGGGCTGAACTGCACGCACTTTGCCTGTCCATGGGCACGTGCGCAACCGCTCACCGGCGGTAATCAGATAAAGTCGACAATACAGGCCTCATAACCACCGCGAATGTGGGTGACCTCACAGAAAATCGCTATCCGCACCGTCATGTGGACTAGCCGCGAAATTCGCGTGTTGCACCTTGCGATCATCAATCGAGCAGAGTTACACTACGTCGAATTTGAATACGGACATTTTAAGTACATGAATCTTCGAAAGCCCGCACTCTCTTGCGTTCTCACATTGTTATTGTCAGCCTGTACTGGTGGCGCCGACGATGTAATTCCAAAAATTATAATCGACAACACTGATGCAATAGCTGGCGGTAACAACACAAGCGATACTGCAAATGAAGGTACAGATAACACTGTGGCAGAAGAAAACGTAACGGAAGGGATGCAGAATGATGCGACTCAGGTAAGTTACCGGACCCCCGCTGGAGTGGAAGAGTGTTCGACTGAAGATATTCTTCACCGTGTCGAATTTGATATGCGTGACTACTACATCTACTACGATCAAGTTCCGTCTGTTAACCTTTCAGATTACAGAACACCTGAAAGTTTGATTCGTGCATTGCGTGTTGCTCCCGACGTGTTTAGTAGCGTTGCCGATACAGCTAATCAGAACGCACTGAGTGATGACGGACAGACTCTCGGATTTGGGTTCTGGTTTCTCCCGGATAAAGACGGTGTGGTACGTTTTCGTGAGATATTGTCTGGTTCACCAGCCGATCAAGCTGGCATTCTGCGTGGCGATCAAGTCATCCTGTTCAACGGGCGTCCTGTCAATGATGTTTCCGACGATGAAATAGAAATCGAGATGCAACCGTTTAATTCACCCGTGGTTATGCAAATCCAGACTGGTGATGACGAACCCAGAGAAGTACTGGTCAGATATGAAGAGTACCAGTGGCGTACTGCAGGTCCGGGTAACCGATTCATTAATCGCAGTGACGACTCTTTACCTGTTGTTGGCTATCTGCCAATCAGGCGATTTATCGAAACCACTGAAGCTGAAATTAACGCATCACTGGATGCGCTCGAAGCCGAAGGCGGGTTTGATGAGCTTATTGTCGACTTACGGTACAACCCTGGTGGATTTATCAAAGGTTATCGTCATATTGCATCAATCATTGGTGGTGCAGCGGTAGATAACAAGGTGTACCGAATTGAACAGTGGAACGACAAATATTCGGCAAACAATTCTTCTGATTTCTTCGATTCAGTTGAGAAGCCTCTGAATTTGCCCCGCGTATTTGTATTGGTCACAGAGTTCAGTACATCGGCAGCCGATGCCTTTATCAACGCGCTTAGACCCTACATTAGCGTTGTCGTTGTTGGTGCCGATGTTGTGCCCGGTACCGCGTTTACATCAAGACGCGAAGAGTATTGTGGAAAAACGATCAATGCAATGTCTTCAATATCAACTAATGCTGATGGGCTCAGCGTTGCAGATGGCATTCAGTCAGATTGTCCTGTTGTTGACAATTGGGTAGGCGAGGCATCCTCTGCTCAAGACTCGTTGGTTAGTGGTGCACTGACCTACATAACAGAAGGTGGATGCCCGATTTTTGTTGCACCAGAGCAGAACTCGTTAAGCGCGGCCTCCCAAGGTCCGTCCTATCGCGCATTGGAACAAGCCTTGTCGGTAAAATAACCGGCGCTTAAATGGAAGCGTCTTGAGCCATCGCTCTCAGGGCTTCAATTCGCTTTCGGTTAGCGCCTAAGTCACTCTTGCCAATTCTGGAAGCGCTGCGTACGTTCAGGATGCCAGTGCTTTCATCCAGCAGCAATTCCAGATCGTCGGTGTAGCCGAGCAGGGTGGTTTTAAATGTAGCATGTAGATAGTTTGCTTCTTGCCCCACTATTTGTGTTCCGGGTTGGGAGGCAATCAAACGGCTGAATTTTTCGATAACCTCTGATGCCGCGACACTGTAGTCCAACGGCGCAATCTTGTTTCTTTTCGTTGTTGCTGTTGAGGCTGTGCAGTTTTGCAAATTATCACAACCTGATAAAGCTGCAGTATTTGAATCAGTAGTGACCAGTCCTGTTGCAACTAAATTGGCTGAGAAAAACCCGATGGCTATTCGGGCTACAATTCCGATTATCACTAAAACCGCAAGTACGAGTAAAAATTTTTGCATGTTGAGTCCGGCCTTTGTATTTTACGGTGAAAGTCGCTGTGTTTGCCATTGCGTACTGTCACCGTCTCTTAAATAGACAAAGCGATCGTGTAGTCGATCTGCCCGGCCTTGCCAGAATTCAAATCGCGCCGGCTTTAACGAGTAGCCTCCCCAGACATCTGGTCTTGGAACTTGTCCGTCGGGATGTTGCTTATGTAATTCGGCTACTTTCCGTTCGAGTTCGGCTCTGTTCGAGACGGGTTCTGACTGCACTGATGCAGCCGCGCTGAACCGGCTGCCTTCCGGGCGAGAGTAGAAGTAGTCATCTGCATCAGCCGGGTCGAGTCGGGTAACGCGGCCTTCTATGCGCACCTGTCGTTCCAGTTCGCGCCAGTAGAACAAAAGGCTGGCCTGCGCATTGGCCGCCAGCTGTGCGCCTTTATCGCTTTGTTGATAGGTGTACCAATTGAATCCGTTCTGGTCGAATGCCTTTAGCAAAACAATACGTACGTGTGGCTGCCCGAGTTTGTCGGCCGTTGCCAGTGCCATGGCAGACGCATCGAGTATTTTGGCATCGCGTGCGTGTTGCATCCAATGGCGAAACTGTTCGACGGGCGAATCGTGCAGTTCAGATCTGGACAGAGTGTTGGCGGTGTAATCCCGCCGGGGTTCGATTAAGTCGTCGCTCATGGATGCTTACCAGGTTTGTCACACAGGTTATTAGTGTCAGTATACGTAGCCAAGCGTAAAACGGTACAGGCAATTCGTGTGAATGGCGTGTTTGCTGTTAAAATGAAGCTTCATCATCGGGAGAACAACATGCCCACATTTGACGTTGTATCTGAAGTCGATCAGCACGAACTTGCTAATGCTATCGACCAAGCCAGCCGTGAAATAACCAATCGGTTCGATTTCAAGGGAACCTCAGCGGATGCCAAGATCAATGACGGTGTAGTTGTCTTAACAGCAGACAGCGACTTCCAGGTTCAGCAAATGCATCCAATTCTGTATCAGAAGCTTACTGCTCGCTCGATTGACATTGCCTGTCTTGATGCTGGCAAAGTTGAAACATCGGGTAAGGGCGTAAAGCAAAATATTAAAGTGCGTGTTGGCATTGATAAAGATGTCGCAAAGAAAGCCATTGCCAAAATCAAGGAATCGAAGCTGAAAGTGCAGGCGCAGGTTCAAGGCGAACAACTGCGCATTAACGGTAAAAAGCGCGACGATTTACAAGCCACCATGAAACTGCTGGAAAACGCTGACTTAGGTGTACCTATGCAGTTTCAGAACTTTCGCGACTAACCCAGATGGTAAACGTCGAACCGCGTGTTCGGCGATTCCACCTGAGTGATTTGCCCTGACCACAGTTTTGTCACCTCTGCCGAGCTGCCAAGTTCGGGTGCACCTTTCGGTCTTTTGACCACAACGCGATAATTCGCTTTGGTTAATGCAGCTGCTAGCAGGGCAGGACCATTGCTATCAGGTCCTATCAGCTCATGCAATAGTTGCATGCCCTTTTTTACCAGAGCCTGCTTGCGCGCTGGTGGATACATTGGGTCGAGATAAATAATATCAGCACGAGCTGAAGCACCGTCGTGCAGGTAGTCGATCGAGTTGGTCTTGATTAATTCAAGTTGATTTGCAACGGTGGCATGTGCCGTGCTGGATTGAGCGGTGTCGATAGCATGCTGCAGTAGCGCACACAGCACGGGAGATTGCTCTAGCAATCTTACCGAGCAGCCAAGACTGGCGATCATCCATGCATCGGTACCCAGGCCTGCCGTTGCATCGATTACCGTCGGTGTTTGGCGTTCGTTCTCATCTTTGCTTCTTAGCTTGTGTAGCCCCAAAGCCCGAGCCAATGGTTGTTTTGTAAAATTTGATTCAGCGACTCGTTGTGTGGCTTTGCCATTGATGAAGTCGATGTTGACCGACACGTTATCCGGGCGTGCAAGTTGTAAGGTGTTGTTATCGACCTGCAATCGCCATTCAGCTTGTACTGCGTTTTGAAGGTTCGCCGGGTTCTTGTCTAGCGGGTCGTTAGCTAATGGCAGTCCGGTTTTTTCAGCCAGCTTCTCGGCTTTTAGCACACTGGCCCGATTGGCTGCGTGGATGAAAATGGTTGGCGCAGTCCAGTTCATGTGATTTTGCGTATCATTGGCTAAACCCGAGAAAGTGACATTATAAGTGGATCAGCAAGTTCGACGTTTGCGATTACGAGTTGCCGCGAAACTTATGTTGCTCGTGGCGTTTTTTACAGTGATCTACGTGGTTTTAGCGGTGCTGTTGTCCACTGATAAAAGCACCCGTGTGATACCCAGTCAAATTGTGGACATCGCGGGGCAGCGTGAAGGGACCAGTCGCATCGTGTTGTGGTCCGGTCGACCAGTGCTGATTTATCGGCGCACCGAAGCTGACATCGCCGCGTTGCAACTCGACGATGAGCGATTGCTGGACAGTGGTTCTGCCAGTTCGCGCCAGCCTTCGTGGGCGAACAATGCCAACCGCTCCAGAGAGCCAGAGTGGTTTGTGGCGATAGCGGTCGGGACCGATTTTAGCTGTCCTATCCGCCACCTTCCGGCATCAGCCGACATTTTCATGGATAAGCCATGGGAGGGTGGTTTTATCGACGATTGCCGTGAGTCGCGCTACGATAGCGCCGGCCGCGTGTTCCAGGGCCAATATGCCGATGAGAACCTGATAGTTCCGGTATACGTACGCAAGGACGACGTGCTAATCCTGGGCGGTTAATAGGTTAAATGGGGACAAGGTTAATAATGCGGTGGTACTTCGTCGCTTATACTGGGTTCGGGCCCGGGTTCGTTGATTGAGTCAAGCTTGCGTTGCATGGCCGAATTTTCGAGCCGCAGGTGCTCTATATCGCGATATTGCTGCAAAACCACATCGTTGAGCTGCTGCATTGTCACTTCCATGTCCATCATTTTCAGCTCCAGCTGTTCAAGCCGGGCTGATTCATCATTTGATTGAGTCATATGGGAAGTGTTGGTTGAGAGATGTGGACGCGGTATTATCGCGTTACGGAAGCGAGCTAGCGCTCATTATGCTAAATTTTGCCCCACTACACGTAAGGCTCGAAAAATATCGTGGCACTAACCACCGACGACATCAAACAAATTGCCCATCTGGCCAGAATTGGCCTGGATGACTCGGCGCTCGAACCTTTGCGAGACGATCTCAGCACCGTGCTTTCGTTGGTTGAACAGCTCAACGCGGTCGACACCACCGGGGTTGACCCCATGGCGCATCCGGGCAATGCGGTGCTGCGCCTGCGCGAGGACAAGGTGAGTGAAGAGAATCGGCGAGAGTCGCTGCAAGCTCCGGCTCCGCAAGTTGCGCAGGGCTATTTTCTAGTGCCTCGCGTTATCGAGTAACGGGATTTAGTTTGCCATTTAATTCGTGTGTGCTGTAGCGCACTTAATCGATCATAAACAACGCCATGTATGAAAAAACACTTGCCGAGCAGTCCCGGCTGCTTGCCAGCGGTGATTGTTCCAGCAGTGAACTAACCGCGCACTATCTTGATCGCATTGCGCGCCTCGATTCTGATCTTAATTCGCTTGTCAGTGTTAGCACAGAAGGTGCAGCAGCTGCAGCAAAATTAGCTGATGCGCGTCGCTCAGGCGGTGAGAACTCGCCACTACTTGGTGTACCCATTGTGCACAAGGATATTTTCTGTGTTGATGGCGGGAAGACAACGTGCGGCTCACGCATGTTGGAAGAATTTCATGCGCCCTATAGCGCAACCGTTGTTAGCAAGCTCAGCGATGCTGGCATGGTCACACTAGGTAAGGCGAATATGGATGAGTTTGCTATGGGCTCATCCAACGAAAACAGTTATTTTGGTGGCGTTAAAAACCCGTGGCAGCGTGACTGTGTACCGGGCGGCTCATCAGGTGGCAGTGCCGCGTTAGTTGCCGCACGCCTCGCACCGGTAGCCACAGGCACCGATACTGGCGGTTCAATTCGGCAACCTGCGGCGTTTTGCGGTTTGACTGGAATCAAGCCTACCTACGGACGGGTCTCGCGTTATGGCATGATCGCATTTGCTTCCAGCCTCGATCAGGCTGGTCCGCTGGCCGCAACAGCCGAGGATTGCGCAATGGTTTTGCAGGCAATGTCCGGGTTTGACGAACGCGACAGCACCAGCAGTGCAAATGAGGTTCCCGATTTCACTGCCAATTTAAACGACTCTATTGCAGGCTTGAAAATCGGTGTACCGGAAGAATATTTTTCCGATGGTCTTGATGCTGGTGTTGCAACAGCTGTTCGTGCAGCACTGTCTGAGTATGAAAAGTTGGGTGCAAAGCTTATGACGGTTAAATTGCCTAATCAGAATTTGTGCATACCGGCCTACTATGTAGTTGCACCAGCCGAAGCATCAAGCAATCTGTCGCGATTCGACGGCGTACGCTTTGGCTATCGCTGTGAATCACCGGTTGATCTGGAAGATCTTTACACGCGATCACGCGGTGAAGGTTTTGGTGCAGAAGTAAAGCGTCGTATCATGATTGGCACCTATGCATTATCAGCAGGCTATTACGATGCCTATTATCTCAAAGCACAGCAAGTACGCAGACTCATTAGTGATGATTTCGATAAAGCGTTTAGTGAGGTCGATGTTGTTGCCGGGCCAACCACGCCGACTCCGGCATTTCAAACCGGTGCGAAAACCGATGACCCTGTCGCCATGTATCTGAATGATTTATATACCGTGTCGGCAAATCTTTGCGGTTTGCCTGCTATCTCAATGCCGTGTGGTGAGGTCAATGGATTGCCCGTTGGTTTGCAACTCACTGGTCAACATTTCGATGAGGCGCGGTTGTTACATGCAGCGCACAGTTATCAACTGGCAACCGACTGGCATCAGCGCATGCCATCTGGAATAGAGTGAGGCTGACATGAGCTGGGAAACCGTCATAGGCCTTGAAATACATGCGCAACTGGCCACGCGCAGTAAAATATTCTCTGGCGCATCAACCGAATTTGGTGCTGAACCCAATACGCAAGCCTGTGCGGTAGATCTGGGCTTACCGGGTGTGTTGCCGGTCGTTAATGCCGGTGTTGTCAGTATGGCTGTGCGCTTCGCGCTGGCTACCGATTCGTCGGTTACCCAGCGTTCTCAATTTGCCCGGAAGAACTACTTCTATCCTGATTTGCCGAAGGGCTATCAGATCTCGCAAATGGCCTTGCCTATAGTCGGAGAAGGTTCGGTGACCGTGGGCTTGCCTGACGGCACAGAAAAAAATATCAACATAACACGTGCACATCTTGAAGAAGATGCTGGCAAGTCGATACATGATCTGTTTGATGGCAATACTGCTATCGATTTGAATCGCGCCGGAACACCTCTACTCGAAATAGTTTCCGAGCCCGACATGCGCTCGGCAGCAGAAGCTGTTGCCTACGCTCGTTACATACATGCGTTGGTCCGTTACATCGATATTTGCGATGGCAATATGCAGGAAGGTTCCTTTCGTTGTGACGCCAATGTATCGGTTCGGCCCAGCGGCCAAAGTGAATTCGGCACGCGTGCTGAAGTTAAAAATCTGAATTCATTCCGCTTTCTGGAACGTGCGATTCTGTTTGAAGTAGAACGTCAGATTGATGTGCTTGAAAGTGGTCAGGAAGTTGTTCAGGAAACGCGCCTTTACGACTCCGATAAAGATGAAACTCGCTCAATGCGATCAAAAGAGGAAGCTAATGACTATCGTTATTTTCCTGACCCTGATTTGCCGCCGTTAGTGGTTGAAGATGCATTTATCGCCGACGTAAGATCTGCCATGCCTGAACTGCCAAAAGTGCGCCGAGCGCGCTTTGTAGAGCAATTCCAACTGACACCTGCCGATGCAGATGCAATGATGAGCGATCGAGACACAGCTGACTATTTTGAAGCCATGTTGGATGGCCAAAAATTTACGCCCAAATTAGCTGCCAATTGGATATCGGGTGAGCTCTCTGGCCGGTTGAATAAAGAAAACCTGGCCATTCAGGATTCAACTGTTCAACCTGATCGTCTGGCAATGCTTTTGGCACGTGTGGAAGATGGCACTATATCAGGCAAAATCGCAAAACAGATATTTGACGATATGTGGTCTAGTGATGCCAGTGCGGATGACATCATCGATAAAAAAGGCTTAAAACAAATCACGGATACGTCAGCAATTGAAGCCATGATCGACGAAGTCATAGCGGCCAATCCTTCACAGGTTGCTGAGTATCAAGGTGGTAAAGAGAAGCTGTTGTCTTTCTTTGTTGGTGCTGTAATGAAGGCTTCCAAAGGCAAAGCGAATCCGGGTCAACTGAATCAGATTTTGAAGGATAAACTTCAAAGCCAATAGTGTTTTATTTATCCTGCTAACGGAGTGCCATTTCGATTAGAGCGAGTACATCGACTCTACAATTAATATAACTATTTTTGTTCAATCTGGAATAGACATTATGAGAACGATCAAATCATCGCGACGCGCAGCCCTGAAGTTATTGTTGGCTGGCTCAGTCGCCACGCTCGGCGCTGGGTGTGCCGCTTTGAACTCTTTGCCGCGTGGTAACACCGGCGGTAGCACCGACGGAAAGGAATTGTCGAATAAGGTTCGAGATGCTTTGCGCAATAACCCAAGCACCGCTCAACTGTTGTTACATATTAGCAGTGAAGGTGATGAAGTCCTTATTAAGGGCCGCGTAGCCTCTGATCAAGATGCGACTAATGTCGAAATCACGGCTAACAATGTCGAGGGTGTTCGGCATGCAATAATAGACATATACGAATTATTTGATTAAATAAGACCGTTGTCCTCGCCGCTGTTATTGTCTACACGGGCCTTGATTGCTATTGGCAAGCAGGGTAAATGGGTTTTGCCAATGGGCTTGGCAGCCGCACTGTTGCTCCCTGCTATTGCAGCACATATGCAAGTGGCGATTGGTCCGCTACTGGCAGTGTTGCTGGTTATATCTTTTCTACAACTAAACGGTCGAGTTGCTGCGCGTTGGTCCGATCAGCTCAAAAGCACACTGACTTTTCTATTGTGCATCCAGTTGATTTTGCCTGTTGTGTTACTAATACTGATGCGCCTGATGTCCGTGCCTGTTGAATGGCAGGTGCCTGTTGCACTGGTTGCAGCGGCCTCCTGCATAACTGGTGGTCCTTCTATTGTTATGATGCTCGGTGGCAATGGCGCGGTTGCGATTCGGCTGCTTATCGTCTCAACACTTGCATTACCGTTAACCGCTTTTCCGGTTTTAGCAATGCTTCCGTTGCACTCGACGCACAGCATGTTGATACGTACAGCTATCATGCTGACATTGGTGGTTATCGGGGCTTATCTGTTTGCCAGGCTTCTTCGGGCTTACTTGTTACCGCTATACAGTGAGCATCAGAAACAGTGTCTGGACGGGTTGTCTGCCATTCTACTAGCCTTGATTGTGCTTGGGCTAATGGCTGCCATTCACACGGCCTGGGACAAACCATTATTGTTATTTATCACTTTATTTTGGGCTTTTGTGGTTAATTTCGCTCTTCAGATGCTGGGTCTGGCCCTTAACCACTTGTTCTCCATGAATGTGCCTATAGTGTCGGGGGTAATGACAGGAAATCGCGCGGTAGCCATTTTTCTAACGGCACTACCGGCGAGCGCATATCAGCCTTTTTTATTGTTTATTGCTTGCTACCAAATACCGATGTATCTGACTCCGCTGCTTGGCAGCTACTTTTATCGAAGCTTTTCTGACAATGCAGCCTGACTCCCGATCCCGATTTTTAATAGAAACCTGCGATGCGCGTGGTCAGCTGGTACATCTTGATCGGTGTTGGGCAGAAGCGACGGCGCGCACGGATTATCCTGCAAACGTCAAGACCATTCTTGGCGAGGCGTTTGTGGCTACGGCGCTACTCGCAGGAACTATAAAATTCGAGGGAAAGCTAACCCTGCAAGTGCGTGGCTCAGGTGATGTGCATTTACTCGTTGTGCAAATAACCAGCGACGGAAATATGCGTGGTTTAGCTCGTTGGGAGCAGGTGCCTGCCGACACGGTACCTGCCAGTGTATTTGGCGAAGATGCACGCATGACGATCACGATCGAACCTGATCAATATTCTGAACCTTATCAAGGCATCGTGCCGTTGGAAGGTGCATCGCTTGCAGATGCTATTCGGCATTATTTTGCGGCGAGTGAGCAGCTGCAAACCCAAGTATATTTTGCTGTGTCTGATACGGCCGTCGCCGGCTTCTTAATTCAGGCAATGCCCACATCCGAACAAACCAGTAATGATCACGACAGCTGGTCTCGAGCAGTAGCACTTGCAGATACGCTAAGTAATGAGGAACTTTTAGCGGAAAATGTTCAGACGCTGCTACATCGTTTATATCACGAGGAGCAAGTTCGGCTTTACCCGCCCACACAACTGCAGTTTCTGTGTAACTGTTCGCGTGAACGCACCGATGGGATGTTGATCGGTCTTGGAGAGCCCGAAGTTCTGGATATTATCAAAGAGCAGGGAAATGTCAGAATTGACTGTGAGTTTTGTGATGAAAATTATACCTACGACGCGGTGGATATTGCGGCATTGTTCAAAGGTTATGTCAGTGGTGATGACAACTCAGGAACGACGCATTAGAGTGGAAGATCACTTATTTGGAAGCTGCATTGAGTTGGTAGATCACTGCTGTGCAAAACACACAGGACAATCTGAGCTTTGCTTTAGTTGTATTTCATTGAATTCCAGCCCTAGTCCGTCGAATAACAATAATCTACCGGACAGGTCATCGCCGATATCACACAATACTTTTATGGCCTCCAACGCCTGAATGCAGCCAATCAATCCGACCACCGGCCCAAGAATTCCGGTTTGAGCGCACGTTTCTGCAGTTTCATCACCGTCTTTGTACAAACACCGGTAGCACGGTGAGTCGGGTTTGTCCGGCCGTACCACCATGACTTGACCGTCAAAGCGAATCGCGGCACCCGATATCAAGGGCACCTTGTGTTTAACGCAGCACGCGTTTACGGCAAAGCGGGTAGGGAAGTTATCACTGCAATCGAGTACGGCTGAGCAGGTGGGAATTAACGCATCGAGTTCTTCTTTTTCAAGCGCGTAGTCGATGACTTCTATAACGATGTCCGGGTTGATATCCAAGCAAGTCTGTCGTGCAGAATGGGTTTTAAGTTCGCCAACGCGATTGGTTGTGTGAGCAACTTGTCGCTGCAGGTTAGACACCTCAACCGTATCGAAGTCGGCGAATGTCAGCTTGCCGACTCCTGCCGCTGCCAGGTACAACGCAGATGGTGAACCAAGGCCACCAAGCCCAACGACGAGTACATGAGCAGACAGTAGCTTCTGCTGTCCAGCTTCTCCAACAGCGGGCAAGCTGAGGTGGCGGCTGTATCGATCTATCTGTTCGTCATTCATGTGTCCAGCATAGCGGGTATAGTGGCGTACAAACAACCTTGGCAACAGTTATTAGTGAATTTTCTCGCACATACATTGTTTGCTCAAGGCAATGCTGAACGTATTGCTGGGCAGTTTTGCGGTGATTTTGTTCGCGGTGCGGACTTATCTCAATATCCGGAGGGTATTCAGCAGGGTATTCGACGACATCGGCGGATTGATGCCTACACTGATCAACATCCTGCTGTGCGCGATTGCCTTGATGTGTTCGACCCGCCAGTACGTCGTTTTGCCGGCATCATTACCGATGTTGTGTTCGATTACTATCTTGCTCGCGATTGGGCGAGGTACAGCGACATCACGATTGAACAACACGTCGACACGGTTCATGATGCGCTCAATGAGAAACGCGACTTACTACCGCCTGACCTGCAGCGCTTTGCCGCTTTTTTGCAACGCGAGAACGTATTGCTTGGCAACAAGCGCTATTCGGGGGTGGAAATCACGCTCGACAGACTGTCCAGACGTTCGCCAAAATTTGCACCCTTAGCCCAGGGCGCAGCGATTGCAGCAAAGTTCGAGGCTGAAATTAGCTCAGCTTTTGATACATTTTTCCCAGAATTATTGGCAAGCGAACGCGCTCGTGTTGAATAGGGACGGCATTTGCATGGTGTTGTGTGAATTGTCATGTAAATGTCACTTTATCGTGGCAACATCCGGCGGATTTGATGTCTAACAAGAAACCATCGAAACGATCAGAGCGGCTGAAATCCGATAATGCAGACTCGCGTCCGGATTTGGCAGTCAAAATAGTGGACGCCGGTAAAAAGAAACGCCTGCATGTACCTGAAGCATCAAAAGCGCCGAACATGAGAGCGCAGGATATATCCAATCGGGAGCTAAGCTTTCTGGCTTTCAATGATCGCGTTTTAGCACTCGCTGATGACTCCACCATTCCACTTCTGGAGCGACTGCGCTACCTGTGCATCTCAAGTAGTAACCTCGACGAATTTTTTGAAGTCCGTGTGGCTGGCATTAAGCAGAAAATTTTAGGTGGTGTTGAAGCTGCCGGACTTGATGGATTTTCTCCGCAGCAGGAATTAAATGCAATTAATGGCGCGGCGCACGAATTTGTCGCCAAACAGTACGCCTTGTTGAATGAGGTCATGCTGCCGGCATTGTCTGTAGAAGGGATTCAGTTTTTTGATCGTGGCAGTTGGGATGACCAAATTAATGCCTGGGTAAAAGACTATTTCAATGCAGAGATTGCACCCGTACTGAGCCCATTGGGGCTGGACCCGGCGCACCCGTTTCCGCGACTAACCAACAAGAGCCTGAATTTCATTGTTGATTTGCAAGGTGTCGATGCGTTTGGAAGGGAGTCTGGTTTTGCTTTGGTACGCGCGCCACGTTCTTTGCCACGTGTTATTGCACTGCCTGAAGAGATCTGCGGGACAGAGCATGGCTTTGTTTTTTTAAGTTCAATCATGCATTCGCAAATGGGTTCGTTATTTAGTGGTATGGAGTCAATGGGTGTTTATCAGTTCAAAGTCACACGAAACAGTGAACTGTATGTATCTGAAGAGGAAGTAGCGAATTTACGGCGAGCATTACAAAGCGAATTGTTACAAAGAAATTTTGGTCAAGCGGTACGCCTTGAGGTTGCAGACAATTGCCCGACAAGAATCATTCGATACTTGCAAAGACAATTTGACCTCAGCGACAGTGATGTATACCGAGTGAACGGACCGGTTAATCTGAACAGGCTGGTTAACATTCCCGATCAGATTGACAGACCAGACCTTAAATTTGCCGCCTTTACACCACGAATTGCACCTGCTTTTGGTGTTGATATGAACATTTTTGAGCAGATAGCAACACGATCACCTGTTGTATTTCATCATCCGTATGAATCCTACAACCCAATATTGGAGCTGGTTCGTCAGGCATCGATCGACCCGGATGTATTAGCGATAAAACAGACGCTGTATCGAACCGGTAACGACTCTGCTTTTGTGCGCTATCTTATGGATGCATCCAGGGCGGGCAAAGACGTAACGGTTGTTATAGAGCTGCGTGCAAGGTTTGACGAAGAAGCTAACATAAATCTTTCCACGCGTTTACAAGAAGCGGGTATTCAGGTTGTTTATGGTGTGGTTGGCTTTAAAACGCACGCCAAAATGTTACTGGTTGTGCGTCGCGAGAAATCTAAATTGGTTAAATATGCACACGTGGGTACGGGTAACTATCACGCTACCACAGCCCGGCTCTATACCGATATTAGTATGCTGACCTGTAGTAAACGTATTACAAATGACATGCAGAAAATATTTACCCAGCTAACCGGGCTTGGCAAAACTTTGCACTTGAAAGAACTTATTCAGGCGCCGTTCTCACTTCATGGTTTTATTATTGAAAAGATTGAAGAACAAATTATTATTGCAGTCGCAGGTGGAGAAGGGCGTGTCCGGGCACGAATGAATTCTCTGGTTGATGCCGGTGTTATTGATGCGTTATACAGAGCCTCGCAAGCCGGTGTACAAATCGAATTGCTCGTACGTGGCGTTTGTATGCTTAAAGCTGGTGTAAAAGGTTTGTCTTCTAATATTAGAGTTATTTCAGTGCTTGGTCGTTTCCTTGAACACTCGCGTGTTTTTTGTTTTGGCTCTGGGGAGAGTGCGCAACTGTACATCAGCAGCGCTGACTGGATGCCTCGCAATTTTTTCAATCGAGTGGAAATTGCCGTACCAGTGGAAGGTGAGTCCATGCGACGGGTTAAATACGAATGTCTTGATATTTACTTTAAAGACAACCAGTATTGCTGGGAGTTACAAAGTGATGGACAATACAAGCGACTCACGGCGGGCAAAGACGAACCATTTAGTGCGCAGCACGAACTTATTGAACGGCACGATGCCGGACCTGCTCACGGCTAAGCCGATGGTTTCGCAACGATGAAAGCAATTGTCTATTCAATATATGGGAGTCCGGATGGTCTCAAAGAAGTAGAGATTGAGACGCCGAAACCAGGAGCTGCAGAGGTACTGTTAAAATTGCATGCAACGTCTGTAAATGCATCCGATTGGGAAGGCTTA
>Ga0114956_1000539_pt1 | contig 27908 bp, 26 predicted proteins | sample MaitaG_FD_87304 | JGI IMG/M metagenome (GOLD analysis project Ga0114956, IMG submission 87304) | Marine algal microbial communities from Maine, USA - Maine_Asex2 metaG | ecosystem: Host-associated > Algae > Red algae > Unclassified | place: Maine, USA | collected 2015-01-05
AGCCGACATCGGTAAATGGACGCCGGACGAACTCCGCCACACCTGCGCCTCACTGCTGCTCGCCGAAGGAGTCTCACCCCACCACGTCGCCACCCTCCTCGGCCACGTCGACACCCGCATGATCTACAAACACTACGCCCACACCGTCACCCCCCAGCCTCGACCACGCCGTCGGGCCGATGGACGGGTTGCTGGGGTAGGGGCTGTCTACCCAGCTCCCTCCCGCGAAGGCGGGTCGAAGGTAATCGGTGGAAGGGGCGGGACTTGAAGCTGAGCGCTGTCGCAGAGTCCTGAAACCGTGGCCCTTAGATAGGGATATAGGTTCAGCCTTCCTGTGCTCGAAGCAAAGAATTTGAGCGCCGGCTCGTTGGAGAGAATCGAAGCATCTAGCTTCGCATCGTCGCGAAGAGTCCAGATTCCCTCAACATGCACGTGCGCGTAAAAAATCACCTCGCCCAAAGTTGGCCTAGGCCGAGATCGAGGCTTGCTGTCTTTGCCTCCCGGAGCGTCTGCGAGCACATGCCCAACAACTTTGACGCCGCTTTCTGGGATGGCGTGACCGGAGAACCAAACGCCGGAGGTCATAGTCCCGACCGCCGGGTCAGCATCGCCAGCCATGAAATCCACCAACGTCGTTCGCACGTGTTTAAGCCGAAGACTGTGAACGAGTGTTGAAACCGCCTGCTCGGCGTCACCCACGGTCATCAAGCGACGGTTGCGAATCGCACTGGTTCGTTGTATTCCATCGATTCGGTTCGAGGCGAGCAGGATCTTTGCAGGAGATCCGGCTCAACGGGCGATTCCATGGAGATCGGCGGAATGGCTTCGATTAGCCCTACAACCCGGATCTGTAGTTCGCGTTGAACCGCCGCTGCGTATCGCTGAAGCGTCGAAAGCCGGGGATCGTTCGCTCTCGACTCGATGTCAGATATCGCAGATTGAGTCGTTTCCATTGCTGTGGCGACATCAGCCTGAGTCATCTTCAGCGCCTTGCGAGCCGCGACGAGCTCGCTCAAAACGGTTGTGCGTTGGCGCTCGTTTCGAAGCGTGCGCCGGAACATGGCTGAGTCTTGGGCTCTCTTGGCTGCATACTTGGCAAGGCTCATGGCTTGCGCCCTTCCTGCTATCGGAAACAACCGATAATAGTATCGTAGTTAGTTCGCTGGTGGTAGGCGACTAAGCCAGTCAGCCCATCGTCGCTCCGCCAGATTGAGCACCCGTTTGGGAGTCTCGTTTTTCCTGGGGGCTTTCTTGTGCCAGACGTGCACACCGACGAGAACTGATGTTCCTCGACCCCGCTTGCCCTTCAGCACACCGAAAAATAGACGGTATGCCTGTCCATCTAGATTCAGCCGAAGTCGGAAACTTCTCGCTTGCCGAGATGCTTGAACTCTGCTGCAGCGTGCTCTCCCCGCTCGTAGCGGGCGGCTAGCTCGATGAGCGCGGCTGCGACGTGCGCAGGTAGCTTGTCGAGTTCGTTTGCTACGACGGCGTTGCCCTGTTCGGATGTGTAGAGTTCCCACCGCGAATGCGAGGGATCTGACACGGGTGGCACATTTTAGAGGTTAGGGCACCTGCACGCCGGCAGTTGTTGAAGCTGTGAGGTCCCTCATCGATCAATTGCAGGCGGCGGCTTGTTGCACAGCGCCAAGAAAATGGCATACCCGATGGCATACCAACGGCCCCAGAACGCGAGACGGCCTCACCAACGGAGTCGGTGAGGCCTGTGTTTCCGGGGTTCCGGGGAGTGGAGCTAGGGAGAATTGAACTCCCGACCTCTTGTATGCCATACAAGCGCTCTACCAACTGAGCTATAGCCCCTGGAGCGCATAAGAGTAGCGGCCGCGGAGCGCTGCGGCACCATTGCGAAGCCGACTTGTTTGGTGGCCCGACAACCGAGGTCAGCCGAGCCAGGCGTCGACCACAATCCCGTCTTCGATGGCGACATTGACGCGTTGCTCGTCGTAGTCGGTCGTGCCAGCAAACCCCTCGCCGTCGAGCGACATGACCCGCCAGCGATAGCCCAATGACTCGGCGCCCTCCTGCGCCGCAACGTCGCTCATGCCAATGAGGGTTGAGGCGAAGTCTTGGGGCGGTGGTTCGATGGCGCCGTCTTCATTGCTAGCGCTGGCATCGACGACCTCAAGCACGACTTCGCGGCCATCGAGGCCTTCGGTCAGCGGAAGGCTCAGTTGGTGATCGAACAGCTTTGCCTGGCACGACCTGGCCATCGCGTCGGTCGTGATGCCGACTCGCAAGGCGACGATGACCTGGTCGCCAGCCGCAGTTGCGGTCGCATCTGCGGCCAAGCAGTTCGGATCGCCAGCCGTGAACGTGATGGCGACCTGTTCGGGATACGACTCGGCGATCGAGTAGCCCGTGATCAGGTGCGGCTGAGGACCGACGACCTCGCCGTTCATGTTGGCGGATCCGATCACGCGGTCGGCGGCTGGCGCAGGATCGGCGTTGTCGCCGCCTTCGGGCGATGTTGTTGGCTCAGCTGCCGGGTCGGCCGCGGTCGCGACGGACGTCGAACTCGCACACGCGACGACGGTCAGAGCGACAGCCAAGGCGACCGCCATCAAGCGGAAGAAACGGCAACTAGTCGAAGTGATCATGCAGCTTTGACGCTACGGGACGCCGTGTGGTTCCCGGCCGCGGTAGAAATTGTCGGCGGCTACCGGAGGGCGTAGACCTCGTAGGTCACCGAGTCGCCCGTCGACACGCCGATGCCGACGGCCTGCACATCGTTGAGCCAGGCGTACTTCTCGGCCCCAGTCTCGAATAGCGGCGCGGTCCGGATCTGCATTGCTCCGTCGGCATCAGGGACCCCAATGCCCGTGTAGGTGACGAGGATGTGCTCGCCATCATCGGTGCGCAACGTCAGTCGGACGTCGAGCTTGATCGTGCGGTTCTTCCGGGCGATCACCCAATCGCCCGCTGGCCCAAGAATAGTGCCGTTCAGCTTCGGCCCAGAAAAGGTGCCTCCGGTGACGTGAGCGATGAATCGGGTTCCCGAGGGGCCGCCTTTGATGACGGCGGTTCCATCGTGAATCGATGCCGTCATCGAGAAGAGGTGTTCGACATCGAGCTGCGTCTCTGTTGTTTCGGCCATGGCTCGACAGTAGTGGTGTCTCTTCCGCCGAGAATCGCCGGACGTTGGTTGTGCAGGTAGTTGCATGAAAAGTATTGAAACGACATACTGGCGATCGTGGGATATGTCGGGATGGATTTGGCGGAGATCGACGATCTTGTCGCGGCGTTGTGGCAGGTGAGGTCGCGAACCGATGAGTACGATGGCGATCTCGCGCTAACCGAGAGTCTGGTCGGAGAAGGCCAGGAGATCGCCTCGGTCCTCCGGTCGATCGGCGAAGACTGTTTCCAAGCCGGCACGCGCCTCCGGCATCACGCGGACCAACTGCAGTCATTCCGCTTGGCTTCGACTGCGAGGTCCAGCGCTGGCTTTCACGCCAATGCAGTCGGCGATGACCACTGGCGCCGATCCGCCGATACCCGAACGCCTTTCTCGGCGAACGATGAGGTCGACCTTCAGCTCAATCGAGGTCTGGCCGACCTCGGAGTCTCGCCGGCCGAGGCAGCCGAGATTGTTGCGGCTTTTGCAGACCGCGACAGCTGGGTTGACATCAGCGACATCGACGTTGATCTGACTGACCCCGCGGCGTTCGACCCGTTCTCACTCGCGATCATGGTGCTGGCATTTTCCGACCTGGTCCAGGCGAACAAGGATGTGCGCGAGCACGTGTTCGGTCCCCGCGGCCGTCCGACGCCGGGTCGCAGTCGCGGCTCGCGCCCCGGTCCTCCAGCATCACAAGATCTGTTGTCCGAGAACGATCTGATACGCATTGCCGAGAATCCGGAGACTACTGGCCACCTTGCGAGCATCGCGATGTTTCTGTTGCGCGATCGGGGCTTTCTTGCGGCACTCGATGGGGCGGGGCAGCGTCGCGGCGACATCCTCGGCGCGGGGAAGATCGCTGGCACCGATCACGTCTTCTCTCGCGATGATCTCGACAAGCTTGCGCAGCAGCGATCGATCGCACTCGGGCTTGGACCGGTCCGAGACGAGATCGATGCGCTAGGGGGCCACATCGACGGCACGCGATCGAAACATGATTTCGAGGCGTTCGCCGAGCAAATACGCAAGACGAATCCCGCGGTCGCCGAACTCGCCGACCAGGTCATCGAAGGGGGCTACTTCGATCGAGGGGGCTGGGATACAGCCGCCGACTGGGCCGGAACCGCGGGTGTGGCCCTCGGCGCCCTTGCGTTTGCGATGGCAGTTGTCGGGACCGGGGGCACTGTTATTCCCGCAGTCATGGCGGTCGGAGCCGTGGGCGCGGGCGCCGTTGAATTTACCGCTGGCGTGAAGACCGGCGAGCTTGGGCATGCGGTTGGCGGTGCCTTCGGTGTCCTCGGTGGAGCAGCAGGCCTCCGGGCCGTGTTCGGACTGCGGGCCGGCCTCCTCGGCACAGCAGGCGGTCTCGGCGACGAGGCCCTCAACACGCTCGACGGTGTCGACAGAGTCGATGATCTACTCCGGGCGGGCGCCGAAGTACCGAAGTTCTCGGTAAGCGAGATCGACGACCTGGTCGGCGGGATCGGGCTCAGCGCTGACGAGATTGGCGAGATATTCGGTGGAGGGGTGCGCGCCGCGGCTGGTAGCGCCGAGCGGTATGCGCCACGGCTCGAATCGATCATTCATGAGGCGGTGACGGCGAAGCTTCGGCAACCGGTGGCTGCACTTGCCAACTGGGGTGGACTCGACACAGCGGTTCGAGCGGTGGCCGCGACCGACAGCCTACTTATGAACGGAACGAGTCCGGCGACTGGTCTCATCGGAGGTCGACTCCAAGACAAGATTGACGCCCGAAGACGAGATGATGGCGGCGACACATCCCGAACTCGGCCTCCGATACCCCGGGCCTCTGAAGCGCCGATGGTCACGGCGGTGGCCGCAACGCTTCCTGCGCGAGCCGCAACAACGGGAACGGCGCCTGCAGATAGTTCGACGGCCCGGCCAGCCCCGAGCCGCACCCCGCAGCCGAAAAAGGACGAGTCGAGTCCGTCGGAGCCGGTCCCGGGGTCAGAGCTGCCAGCCCCGCCGAATCCAGAACCCCGACCGCACCGCCTTGCGGAGCCAGTGCCCGGCTGACGAAGCCGATTCGGTTGCGTCGTTGCTCCTGGAGTGGTCGGACCCGGTCGGAGCCCAGGCCCAAATGCCGTGGGCCGGGCGGTGGGCTCGCGTAGCCTTGTTGCCTTATGGCAGACGGATATGACGTACAAGCCACCGAAACAAAGTGGCAAACGTACTGGCGTGAAAACGGCACGTATGAGATCGACAACGACGACCCACGCGACCCGTACTACGTGCTTTCGATGTACCCGTACCCGAGCGGTCCGGCCCATCAGGGGCACGTGCGGAACTACACGTTCGGCGATCTGCTCGTCCGCTACAACACGATGCTCGGCAAGGGCGTGTTGTCGCCCATTGGTTTCGACAGCTTTGGGCTGCCGGCGGAGAACGCGGCGATCAAGAGCAACGTGCACCCTCGGCTGTTCACCGAAGATCGCATGGTCGAGTTGTTGTCGTCGCTCGAACGCATCGGTGCCGTCTACGACATGCGTCGTATGGTCAAGAGCCACGACCCCGAGTACATCCGCTGGACCCAGTGGATTTTTCTGAAGTTCTACGAAGCTGGTCTGGTGTACCGCTCCGAGGCGCCGGTCAATTGGTGCCCTGGTTGCCAAACCGTTCTGGCCAACGAACAGGTGGTCGACGGCCTGTGCGAGCGATCCGACGATCCGGTCGAGAAGCGCGACATGGCGCAGTGGTTCTACAAGATCACGCAATACGCCGACGAGCTGCTCGACGATCTCGACACGATCGACTGGCCCGAGCGGGTGAAGACGATGCAGCGCAACTGGATCGGTCGCTCTGAAGGTGCTGAGTTCAGCCTGCCGGTTGCCGATGCCGATGGTCAGCCGCGGTCCGACGTCGATGGCATCCCGGTCTTCACCACGCGGCCCGACACCGGCTTTGGCGTCACCTTTGCCGTCTTGTCGCCCGAGCATCCCCGGGTCAACGAGCTCACAACCGATAACCAGCGCGAAGCGGTTGAGGCGTTCGTCGCAACGGTGAAAGGCAAGTCCGACATCGAGCGCCAGTCGAACGACGCGGCGCTCGAAAAGCGCGGTGTCTTCACGGGCTCGCACCTCGTCAACCCGTTCAACGGCAAGTCCATACCGCTCTATCTGGCCGACTATGTGCTCATGACGTACGGCACTGGCGCGATCATGGCCGTGCCCGGGCAGGACCAACGCGACTGGGACTTTGCTCAGGCCCACGACCTCGACATCATCCGCACCGTGCAACCCGACGAGGGTTTCGACGGCGAGGCGTTCACCGGCGATGGCCCGGCCATCAACAGCGATTGGCTCGACGGGCTCGGCGTGGTCGAAGCGAAGGCCAAGGCCATTGACTGGCTTGAAGACGAAGGTCGCGGCGAACGGACGGTCAACTTCCGCTTGCGCGATTGGTTGCTCAGTCGGCAGCGCTTCTGGGGTTGTCCGATCCCGATGGTCTACTGCGACACCTGCGGTGAACAACCGGTGCCCGAAGCCGACTTGCCAATCGTGCAACCCGACGACGTCGAGTTCACGCCAACGGGCGAATCCCCGCTCAACCACCACGAAGGATTCTTGGCCGCGACCTGCCCCTCCTGCGGCGGACCCGCTCGTCGCGAAACCGACACGATGGACACGTTCGTCGACTCGAGTTGGTACTTCTTGCGTTTCGCCGACGCGCAGAACAGCGACGCACCGTTTTCGCAGGACGCCGTCGAGCGGTGGGCGCCCGTTGACCAATACATCGGTGGCGTCGAGCACGCGATCTTGCATCTGATGTACGCGCGTTTCTTTGTCAAGGCGCTGGCCGATCTCGGCCATGCTCCGAAGGAGCTGCGAGAACCATTCAAGCGGCTGTTCACCCAGGGCATGGTGCGGCTGGGCGGCACGAAGATGAGTAAGTCCAAGGGCAACACGGTCGCGCCGGAAGAGATCTTCGACCGCGCGGGCGCCGACTCACTGCGGCTCGCACATCTGCAGGTCAAGCCGCCCCAGGACGATGTCGACTGGGAAGACATGAACATCGATGGCTGCTACCGGTTCCTCGGCCGCGTCTGGCGTCTCGCCGTTCCTGGCAACGAGTTTGCAGCCAACGCCCGTACCGGCGAGCTGACCGATGCCGACATCGAGATCGACCGGGCCGCACACGCGATGATCGACCGGGTCACCAGCAGCTACGAACGGTGGACCTACAACACTGGTGTCGCCGCGTGTATGGAGTACACGAACGACTTGTACAAGTACGTGCAGTCCGACGATGGCCCTCACGCTGACACGCTCGGCACCTGCACCGACACGTTGTTGAAGGTCCTCTGTCCAATGGTGCCGCACGTGACTGCCGAGCTGTGGGAGCAGCGCCACGGTGGCCACATTCACGCCGAAGAGTGGCCGGCCGTCGACGCCGGCAAGCTCGTCAGCGACACCGTCACGATGGTCGTGCAGGTCAACGGCAAGGTGCGCGATCGCATCGAGGTCGCCGCCGACGTCAGCGAAACTGATGCGACCGCGGCGGCGTTGGCAAGCGAGAAGGTGCAAGCGCAACTCGATGGCGGCGAACCGAAAAAGGTCATCGCCCGGCCGCCGAAGCTCGTCAACATCGTCGCCTGACGAACGACTAATCTGCAGCCATGGCGGCCATCGCAGAAGAGAAATTTGTCAGTCTCACGACGTTCACGAAAGACGGCCGACCCAAGCCGTTGCCGGTTTGGATCGTCGACCTCGGCGACAACAACGCGGGCAAGACCGAAGTTGGCTTCACGACCGGCGATAACAGTTGGAAGATGAAGCGCATCAACAACACGCCGCGGGTCACCCTGCAAGCGTGTGATCAGCGCGGCAACCTCACAGCCGGTGCGGCGGTTGTCGAAGGCACCGCGCGCGCTGCTACCTCCGAAGAGTTCGACCGCATCAGCTCGCTCGTGAGCAAGAAGTACGGCTTCATGGTGCCGGTCATCAAGTTCATCGGCATCTTCCGAAAGCTGTTCAAGGGCGAAGAGTCCGCGAACGCCGCCGTAGTGATCGAACTCAGCTGAAACTGAGGGTCCTCTGGCGAGGCGAGGTGGGTGACCGGATGCTCGATCACACGCTGGCAAGCAGCTGGGGTGGCCATGTGGGCCAAACTTCCATGCCGTCCCCGCAGAATCGTGACGTTACGGGTCGGCGAGAGGCGATAGTGCGTTCGGCTGACGATTCGATGCCCGGTCGAGGGCCTCGGCAAGCGAGTCCAGGCGAATCGGTTTGCTGACGTAGTCGTCCATGCCCGCAGCGATGCAGTCCTCGCGGTCACCAGCCATTGCATTCGCCGTCATCGCAATGATGTGCGGCTGAGCTTCGCTCGGTATCTCGACTCGAATGCGGCGGGTTGCGTCGAGCCCGTCGAGTACCGGCATTTGGACATCCATAAACACGATCGCGAACGGCTCACCGTGAGCGTTCCCCGCGACGATCGCATCGATGGCGGCTTGACCATCCTCGGCCACGCTTGGCACGACGCTGAGCCGCGCCAGCATCGCGACCGCGACCTTTTGGTTGATCGCATTGTCTTCGACGAGCAGCACCCGAGCCGGCCCAACCGGGGACCTCGGAGCCGCCGCCGGGGCCGTTGCGAATGCGGCCGGTGCACGGTCTCTTCTCCGGTCTGGAGTGGAATCTGTCGGCTCGCTTCCGGCCGCCGAATGGTTCGCCATGATGAGGCGAGACAACTCGCACCGGAGCCGTTCGAATCGAGCTGGCTTCTGGATCGAACCATCGACGAGGCCGATCGCGACGGCATTGGTCGTATCGCCAGCCGACGAAAGAAGCAACAGCGGAAACGCATTGCTTCGAGTGCGGCCCATGGTCCGAAATCGCTCGGCGAGCGTCAGTCCATCGATGCCGGGCATGTGATGGTCGAGGATGGCAACATCGACGCCCGGTGCACCGCCGAGATCCTCGACGTACTCGAGCGCATCGCGTGCTGATGCAAAGGCGACCGGCTGCATGTCCCATCGCTTGGTCTGCGCGACGAGAATCTGGCGATTGGTTTCGTTGTCATCGACGATGAGAACTCGTGCACCGCCGATCATCTTGCGTTGTTGGTTGTCGTCGATCAACGCGCTCGACTGTGTCAGCCGAACCGTGCTCGTGAAGGTCGTGCCATGACCGAGCCCAGGACTGGTGACGGTGAGCGCTCCACCCATCATTTCCGAAATCTGCCGACTGATGGCCAGCCCCAGCCCAGTGCCACCGAAGCGACGAGTGCTCGACGTATCGACCTGGCTGAACGCCTGAAACAGTTTGTCGATCAGGTCGGGCGCGATCCCGATACCGGAGTCGGCCACATCGATGTGAACCGTGCGAACGTTCTTGTTGCCGAGTTCCGAGCGAACCGACACGACGACCTCGCCGTCCTCGGTGAACTTGATCGCGTTGCCGACGAGGTTGAGTACCACTTGTCGGAGCCGTAGCGAATCGCCTCGAAGCATTGTGGTAATCGACGGATCGGACCGATAGGCGAGTTCGAGTCCCTTCTCCGCAGCCCGCGGGGCGAGCAGCTCCAAGCCGGACTCGATGCAGTCCGACAGGTCGAAGGGTTCGTTGTCGAGGTTGAGCTCGCCGGCCTCGATCTTCGAGAAATCAAGAATGTCATTGAGCAGAACCATCAGCGACTCGCCGCTGCGATGCACGGTTTCCACAAAGTCGCGTTGCTCGCCGTTCAGGTCGGTGCCAAGGAGCAGTTCGGTCACCCCGATCACCGCATTCATCGGCGTTCGGATCTCATGGCTCATGTTGGCGAGGAAACGACTCTTCGCAGTGTCAGCAGCGTGGGCCTGATCGAGCGCGGTCTGAAGATCAGCCGTTTGACGGCGGATGGTTGCATCTTGTTCAGCGACGATGGCCGTCACGCAGTCTTGACGATTGCCCGCATACCGAGCGAGCATGCCGAGAAAGATTGGAGCCGTCGAGATCATCCACAACAGCGGGTTCGACACCCAGGCTTCGCGGATCGTCGTGAGTGTGATCGTGCCGAAGCGGCTTGAAACGTCGATCGGTACCGCTGCGAGCGGGAAGAGGAATCCGAAGAGCGCACCGGCGACTCCGTACGATCGCGTTGCACTGCGGGCTGGCATCGCCACAGCGGTTCCATCGGCAGCCTCGCTCGACAGTTAATGGTCCGCACGAACCTCCAGGGTGATGCTCGGGATGTCTTGGTGGCGCGACATGAGTCGCCGGTTTTGCTTTACTGGCGCTATGAGTTATGACGACACCGACCTTGCCGAGTTCGAACCAAACGCCGCGGCGCTCGTTGCGCACAATCGAACGTGGGCAACATCGTGGGGAACCAAGGACGAATCTCCGTTGCCTCAGCGTCGGGTTGCCGTCGTCGCGTGCATGGATGCCCGCCTTGAGGTGATGAGCATCCTTGGTTTGGAACGAGGTGACTGCCATGTGATTCGAAACGCCGGGGGTCTTGTGACCGACGACGTGATCCGGTCACTATGTCTGTCGCAGCGAGCGCTCAAGACGCGCGAAATTGTCCTGATTCACCACACGAAGTGTGGAGTCGAGGGGCTGCTCGATGCCGAGTTTCTCGATGGCCTGGAAGCCGACACGGGCCACCGTCCATCGTGGACTCCCGGCGGCTTTCAGGATGCGGCCGCCAGCGTGCGGGCGTCGATCGCGAAGCTCACGGATTCTCCGTTCATCGAATACGACGCCGACATCAGCGGGTTCATTTTCGATGTCGAGACCGGTCTCCTCGAAGCCGTCGAGGTTCTGTAGAGCGCGACGACGGACCGCGCTGGTGGTTAGGCGCTCTGGAGCTTGTCGACGACGGGGGCCCAGGTTTCAGCGGGAGCTTCGTACGGCGCATAGAAGGTCAGTCGATCGATCAGGCCATCGAAACGATGGATGATCTGATCGGCAATTGTGTCGACGCCGCCGACCACGGCGAACGTTTTCAGCATCGTGTCGTCGACGACGTCGGCCATGGCATCCCATTCGCCCGCCTTCGACATCTGGTTCAGGTCGATCTGGGCATCGCCCCACCCATGGTGGTCAAGTACCGATTTGTAGGCCGGGGTCGAGCCGTAGAACGCGATCTGCTTCCGGACGGCGAGTCCTCGCTCGGCGATCTCCGCCTCAGTCTCGCCGGCGACAATGAACAACGGCAGCGAGACCTCGATATCGCTCGGAGCACGCCCGGCGAGTTCGGCCCCCTTCTGCAGCGCAGGGAGGCTGACATCGCGCAAGTACTCGGCGGTCGTGAATCCGTGGCTGAACCAACCATCGGCGACTTCACCGCACACCTGGGTCATGAGCGGACCGACCGACGCGAGGAAGACCTTTGGCTTTGTCGCGATTGGTGCGGGCGTGAACATCGGCGTCATCAGAACGTGGGTATAGAACTCGCCGCGGAATTCGAGCTTGTCGCCGGTCATCCAGCAGTCCCAGATCGCGTGGAGCGCTTGGATGAACTCGCGCATGCGGGCGGCAGGTTTGCTCCACTCCATGCTGAATCGTTTGGTGATGTGGGGTTTGATCTGACTTCCGAGTCCGAGAATGAATCGTCCGTTTGAATGCTCCTGTAGGTCCCAGCCCACGTTGGCGAGTGTCATCGGACTGCGGGCGAAGGCCACCGCGATCGAGGTGCCAAGTTCGAGCGTCGATGTCGCGTCGGAAGCGAGGGCCAGAGGTAGGAACGGGTCATGAGAGATCTCGGATGTGAAGCCACCCGTGTAGCCGGCTTCTTCGAGCAACTTTGCGCTCGTCGCCGCCTCGGCCATCGAGAACGAGATTCCACCATCGATTTTCATAGCTGTGCCTTCGTGTCAGTCGGTGATTCGGATCGGTTGGATCGTCAGATGAGTTCGGCGTGCTCGGACGCGGTTGCGAGCAGACCATTGATGCGATCGAGGAAGACCTCGCCGTCGTGTTCCTTATCGCCCATCGCTCCGTTGATGTAGCGGCTGTTGACGCCTTCGAGGATCGACGCCAGCCGCCACGAGCTAAACGACAAGTAGAAGTCGATGTTGGCCATTGACCGGCCGCTGGCCTGCTCGTACATGTCGAGCACTTCGGCGCGCGTCGGGAATCCGCCGACCGACGTCGGTGCGTTGTCGAGCGCGGTGCGGTCGTCGCCCGGTTCGGTCCAGTACGTAAGGAGTTGTGACACGTCGGCGAGCACGTCGCCGAGTGTGCAGAGTTCCCAGTCGAGCACCGCAGCGACCGTTCCGTCGTCGGCGATCATGCAGTTGTCGAGTCGGTAGTCGCCATGCACGATGCCGACACCTTGCTGCGGCGGGATGTTCTTTGCAAGCTGCGCGTGCACCTCGTTGAAGATCGGACGCTCGTCGATCTTTGATTCTTCGAATTGACGAAGCCAGCGCTTGAGCTGCCGTTCGATGTATGCCTCCTTGCGGCCGAGGTCGCCGAGGCCAACAGCATCGACATCGACGGCGTGCAGTTTCGCGAGCCCGTCGATGAGCGACTCGGTGGTCGGCCGGCGCCGCTCGGTCGGCCACGCTCGTGCGATCTCGTCGTCGCGGATAATCGTTCCCTCGACGTACTCCATGACGTAGAACGGTCGATCATTGATCGCCTCGTCGGTGCATAGGCCGACAACGAATGGGACCGGCACATCGCTGCCCTGCAGCGCGTTGATGATCTTGAACTCTCGCTCCATGTCGTGGGCGGTCGCGAGAACCTGAAACAGCGGCGGTCGGCGAAGCACAAGATGCTGACCCTTCGCATCGGTCACCTTGAACGTGATGTTCGAGTGGCCACCCGCGATCAGCTCAAACGTGAACGGGGGTGCTGCATCAGGCGAGTGGTCAACCAACCATTCGGTGACATTGGAATGATTGATGCCCTTTACGTCGTTGGTCATAAGGATCTCAGGCGCACTTTCGGGACGGAGACGATGTCGACGCCCAAAGGTACTCTTGAAACTCACGTCCCTCGAACGCCGGACGCTGAACGTCGGACCTTCACCGGTCCACCCAAACCTCGAAGGAGTCGGCATGGCTGACGTCACCGATGCAACTTTTCAAACCGATGTGATCGAGCGGTCAATGACCGTGCCCGTTGTTGTCGACCTGTGGGCGCCCTGGTGTGGTCCGTGCAAAACGCTCGGCCCGATTCTGGAGAAGGTCATCGCCGCGACTGGTGGCAAGGTCGAGTTGGCCAAAGTCGATGTCGATCAGAACCCGCAGACCTCGCAGGCATTCCAAGTGCAGGGGATTCCCGCGGTCTATGCGCTGAAGGACGGAACCGTCGTCGATGGTTTCACCGGGGCGCAAGGCGAGCGAGAGGTGCAGGAGTTCGTCGACAAGCTGGTGCCGAGTGACGCCGAAGAAGCGGCCGATGAAGCGCTCATGTCGGGCGACGAAGACTCGCTTCGGGCGATCCTTGCTGAGACGCCGGATCATCCTGAGGCCGCAACGTTGTTGGCCGCGATCCTGGCGGACCGTGGTGACAACGACGAAGCGACCGAGTTGTTGGCTCGCATTCCGGAGACGCCCGAGACGCGACGGATTGCCGCCGCGATCCGAACCGGCGCGACCGCCGCCGATGGTGACACCGCAGCGAAGCTCGATGCGTTGTTGCCGCGCGTGAAGACCGACGACACCGCTCGCCAAGAGTTCGTCGACCTCCTCGAACTCATGGGGGCCGAGGATCCGCGCACTGCGGACTATCGCAAGCGTTTGACCTCGGCCCTGTTCTAAGGCCGCCATGTCTGCTCGACAAGCCATGCCTCGGAAGCATCGCCATGCCTATTGAGCGGCGGGCCGGGTACCGACTCTGGATCGGGGGCCCGGTACCGCCGGGGTCGGCAGGCATCACGCTCGGGTCGCTGGTGATCATGCGGAAGGACTGCACGAATCCCGACGACCTCTTGGCCCATGAGCTCGCCCATGTTCGGCAGTTCGCTCGGCTCGGGTGGCGGCGGTTCATGGCCCAGTACCTCGGTTCATATTTTCGATCCCGCTTCAAGGGTCTGTCGCACCACAACGCGTACTTGAACATCCCGCTTGAGATCGATGCCCGGTGGCAAGCCGCCTGCGCGGCCGCGATGCGGGATGGACGGCCAATGCCGCCCATGCCGGCCCAGCTGAGTTGGTAGCGGTGAGGTAGACGGCGCTGGCACCGGCGGCTAGGCGGCCTGGCGGGCACCATCGAACGCGGCGACTTCGGTCCGCCGGAAACGGATCGATCCTTCGAGGTTGTAGGCCGGCAGCGAACCGTCGTTGACTGCGGCAAGCAGGTCGCGGTCGCGGATCTCAAGCAGCCGACAGGTCTGGGCTGGAGTGAGCAGGTCGATGGTGGTTGTCGTGAGGTGCAACATGGTTGCGCTCCTTCTTGTCTACTGACGTTGGTCTGGGATTGTTCCCGTGTGGTGGATGGGGTTGACCGCATCGTGGCGGCACGGGTTCTCAGACGATCCCCAGCTGATCCCCACGTCGTTCCCGACCCCGATTCCCATCGGTTTTGAGATGGGAATCTGCGGAAAGCGGGGCATGGGGACGGTTTGGGAAGCCGATTTCGTACGTTCGGCGGGTGCAAGAACTGCCTCGCCCGGCTCTGCCCGAGCCGCCCATCGAGCGAATTCGACGGTGGCTTTCCGGCTCCCGAGATCCGGCCCCCGTACCGGGGCACACCGCTCGCCCCCACGTGCCCGCGGCGGGGCCACGGAGCGTTCCGGCCGACCCAGCAGTACCGGTTGCGGTCGGCCGGAACGCCATCTCCGTCGGTGTCCATTCATCCGACGAGCTTGAGGTCTCGCCGTCCGCGGCACCGAAGCCGCGCAGCGTGGCATGGCTGGCCGAGCGTCCAGTTCTGGCCGTCGTCGCAGTCGCGATATCGACCGCGGCGGCCGTCATGGTTGCTTCGGCCGGCCTTTCGGCATGGCAGGACCGATCGGGCCCACCGGTCGAGGACCTGTTGCCGATCGTCTCCCCGGTCGTCCCGATCCCGACGGCAACCGTCGTGGTCGTGCCGGTCGATCACATCGTGCATGTCGCCGGAGCGGTTCGCAGCCCGGGAGTCGTGCGCGTACCCGAGGGCAGCCGAGTGATCGACGCCCTCGATGCCGCAGGCGGGCCAGCCGCCGATGCTGACCTCGACCGCCTCAACCTCGCGGCGATGATCGTCGACGGCGAGCGGGTCCACGTGCCACTTGTGGGCGAAGAGCCGCCATCGGTCATCAACTCGGGATCGTCGCAGGCACCGGGCGCGACCGATGCGACCAGGGGGCCGGTCGAAATCAACATCGCGACCGGGCCCGAACTCGAATCACTAAACGGTGTCGGCCCGGCAACCGCGGCCGCGATTCTCGACTTCCGTGATCGCAACGGCCCGTTCGTCACCATCGACGACTTGCTCGATGTGCCCGGCATTGGGCCAGCGAAGCTCGAAGGTCTGCGAAGCCAGGTGACCGTCGGGCCGTGATGCGGACGACGACGCAAACATGAGCGATCGAGCGATCGTCATCTGCGCGATCGCCGGCTGGGTCGGAGCGATGCGAGCAACGCCGATCGCGTTGCCGATCGTCGCTCTGGCAGTTGTCGGGCTGATCTTCATTGTCCGGCAACGGTTGCCGCCGACGGCGATCGCCGCCGCCGCAGCGGTCGTGGTCGCACTGGTGGCGTCGGCCCTGGCCTCGCGCGCGTGGGTCGAGGTACAGACGGTCGAGCCGGGCCGGTGGTCGGGCATCGCGTCACTCGCGAATGACCCGCAGCCGGAACGGGGCGGTGTGCGCGTCGATCTCGTCGTCGACGGGCAACGGGTGCAGGCGCGAGCGTGGGGGAGCCCGGCTGGTCAACTGCGCGCCCGACTACTCGGCGAACGGATCGAGGTCACCGGCACCGTGCGACGTATCGAGTCGGCTTCGCCTTGGTTCGCCTCGCGCGGCGTGAGCGGAACGATGACGATCGACCGCACCGGACCATGGTCGACGGGCAAGCCGCACTACCGACTTGCCAATGCGCTGCGTCGAACGATCGAAACGGGCGCTGCTTCCCTGGATCGATCCCAGCGATCGTTACTCACCGGCTTCGTCTATGGCGACGACCGATTTCAAGGTGCCCTGACCGCCGACGCATTTCGTGCGGCTGGACTTACCCATTTACTCGCGGTCTCCGGACAAAACGTCGCGTTCGTGTTGATCATCTGCGGACCGCTGTTGCGTCGCGTCGGCTTCCGAGGCCGGTTTCTCATCACGCTGGTGGCGCTGCTCGTTTTTGCAACACTCACCCGGTTCGAGCCGTCGGTGATGCGCGCCTCGCTCATGGCGGCCGTCGCATCGCTCGCTACCGTGCTCGGGCGATCAGCTTCGAGCACGCGCATCCTCGCGCTCGCGGTGACGGTGCTCGTGCTTGTTGATCCGCTCATCGTGCATGCGCTTGCGTTCCAGTTGTCGGTCGCGGCGTCGGTCGGCATCTTGATCATCGCCCCGGCCCTCGTACCGCTCATCCCCGGCCCGCGCGTCTTCCGTGAAGCCGTCGCGGTGACGAGTGGCGCGCAACTAGCCGTCGCTCCGCTGCTCGTCACCATTTTCGGCGGCGTCCCGGTTGCGTCGCTACCCGCCAACATCGTGGCCGGGCCCGCCGCCGGGCCGATCATGATGTGGGGCCTGACCGCCGGAGCCGTCGCCGGTGTTGTGGTCGGTCCGGTTCCCGCCGTCGCTTGGTTGATTCATCTGCCGACGCGACTTCTCATTGGATGGGTGCAGCACATCTCGGAGATCGCAGCCGTCATGCCGCTCGGCCAGCTTCGACTGATGCATCTGATCGCGCTCGGTATCGCCATCTCGGTTCGGTATGGCGCACGAGATCCGACCACTCGCCGGCTCTCTGCGGCGGCGATCCTCATCGTCTTGTTCATTCCGGCGCTGCAGTTGCAGTTCGCGCCGCCGCGCAGCTTCGTGGTCGATGATCAGACAACGGTGTGGCGCGACGATCGTTTCACGATCATGCATCTCGACCCCGCGAGCGATGTCGAGGATCTACTCGAGGCGTTCCGAGACCACGGCGTCCGGCGACTCGACCTCGTGGTGACACCGGGAACGCGGGCTTCATTCAGTCAACTCGTGGTGATCGAGGAACGCCTTGCGATCGGCACGATCTGGGCGCCCAAGGATCATCGCGTGCCTGGCGCCGAAACGCCGGTTGCGGGAACCTCAGTTCGCCTTGGCCGCACCACGCTGGTCGTGATCGACGATGCCGCCGGCTTTCGACTGCAGAACGCGGTGGTCGGAACCGACGGCAGTTAGCGCGCGGCGACTGGCGGGTCGAGGGCCTGATCGTTCTCGTCGACCGTAAGCGCTCCGGTCATGATCGCGACGGCATCGTTCATCGTGTGGGTTTGCCGACGTCTCGACCGCTTGGGTGATGTTCTGCGCGGTGCCGAGGTCCTGCAAGTGTTGGGCTCCCGAGAAACACGGCGCACGCTCGGTCCGCCGCATCTTGCCGGTTTCGTTGATCGCCCGAGGGTCCGGCAAGGTGCCCGGCCCATTCCTCTAGTCGCGCTTCCTCTTCATCGTTGGCCTCAGGCCGTTTCTTCGGCCCCCTCGATAATGTGGCCCATTCGATCGCGTTTCGTTTCGAGGTACCTCAGGTTCTCATCGGTTGTTTGTCCGACGAGCGGTACTCGTTCGACGATCGACAGGTTGAACCCTTCGAGGCCGCCGTACTTCGATGGGTTGTTGGTGAGGAGCCGCATCTCGGTGACGCCAAGGTCGGCGAGGATCTGCGCACCGATGCCGTACTCGCGCGAGTCGGCGGGAAAACCGAGGGCCAGGTTTGCATCGACGGTGTCCATACCCGAATCCTGGAGTGCATACGCCCGGAGCTTGTGGCCGAGGCCGATGCCGCGCCCTTCGTGGCCCCGCAAGTAGACGACGACGCCGCAGCCGCTCTCGGCGATCAGATCGCGAGCGACTTCAAGCTGGGATCCGCAGTCGCAACGCAGCGAACCGAACACGTCGCCGGTCAGGCACTCGGAGTGGACGCGAACGAGGGGAGTGGCACCACTGTCGAGATCGCCGTAGACGTAGGCGATGTGTTCGACTTCGTCGAGCACACTGCGGAACACGTGCGCCGTGAACTCGCCGCTCGGCGTTGGCAACCGGGCCGTCGCGAAGCGTTCGACGAGGCGTTCGTTCTGGTTGCGGTATCGAATCAGGTCGGCGATCGAGATGATCGGCAGGTCGTGCGCTTTCGCGAACTCGATGAGTTCGGGCAGCCGGGCCATTGACCCGTCGTCGCTGACGATCTCGCAAAGGATGCCGCTCGGGTTGCGGCCGGCCATGGTTGCGAGGTCGACGGCGGCTTCGGTGTGGCCAGCGCGCTTGAGAACGCCACCGGGTCGAACCCGCAGTGGGAAGATATGGCCGGGCCGGTTGAAGGCATCCGACGGCACGTCGGGATTTGCCATGGCTTGCACCGTCAGTGCCCGGTCGCTCGCCGAGATACCGGTCGAGGTTCCTTCGATGACGTCGACCGTGACCGTGAAGGCGGTGCCTTGAGCCTCGGTGTTGTTTGCGACCATGAGCGGGAGGTTGAGCTCATTCGCTCGCTCGTTCGTGATCGAGCAGCACACGACGCCGCTGGTGTACTTCACCATGAAGGCCATGTCGGCCGGCGTGCACGCGTCGGCGGCCATGATGAGGTCGCCTTCGTTCTCGCGATCCTCATCGTCGACGACAACAACAAACTTGCCTGCGGCGATCGCATCGATCGCTTCTCGGATGGTGTTGAGGCTCATGCTTCGTTAGCTCCTGGTTCTGGGTTGCTGGGTTCTGGGTTGTTGGGTTCTGGGTTGCTGGGTTCTGGGTTGCTGGGTTCTGGGTTGTTGGCGGAAGAATTGGTAGGTGAGGGGTTGGCCGCCGCGGCGGCGAGTGATGCTGCCACCTGGCGCTCGACGTATTTCGCGAGTACATCAACTTCGACATTCACGCGGCCACCGGGTGATCTGGTGCCGAGCGTGGTGACCGAAGCGGTGTGCGGAATGATTGCAATGTCGAAGCTGGCCGTGTTTGAGGCGGAGCCGGGGTCGTCGACGGAGGCGACGGTGAGGCTGATGCCATCGAGGGTGATCGAACCCTTCTCGACGACGTAGGCGCGGAGCGACGACGGCAGCGCGAACCGATAGCGGAACGACCCATCGTCCTGCCTCGTTATCGACTCGATCGTCGTGGTGGCGTCGACGTGACCCTGCACGATGTGACCGCCGAACCGACCATCGGCTCGTAATGGCCGTTCAAGATTGACCCGACCACCGACCACGAGGTCCCCGAGGTTCGTGCGGTCCATCGTCTCGGGCACCGCATCGGCGCTCCAGCCGGTGGCATCGAACTCGACCACCGTGAGGCAGCAGCCGTTCACCGCGATCGATGCGCCCATCTCGGCATCGCTGACCACCGTGGTGGCGTCGATTGAGATGCGGATGCCGTCGCCGCGCGCGTCAAGGGAACGTACCGTGCCCAGTTCTTCGACTATGCCCGTGAACATTGCTGCTGGCTCCTCGTCCGACCCCGCAGGAAGGGAGCGTGGCAACGATGGGAGCAGCAGTCGGCCGAAGGGGGCTCGCGCCCAAGAAGGACGGAGGCCACGTCGGCCGACAAATCGCCTCTCCCATCCGGACTCTTACCGTCGGCTCAGGCCTCACACCTGATCAGCAATCGAACCTCGTCCGAAGTAGATCGAACGAAACCTGGATCGAAAGCTCGCGGGCTCGGATGACGCAACGAGCTGCGCCAGCCATACCGCCGGTCGGGACTTACACCCCTACCCCGAGGCTTCATTAGTTTTTGTTGGCGGAACTGTTCGTTGAACCAGAACCGTAGTACTAGAACACGTTCTAATTTACCGCTTTCGGCAGTCATAAGGCAAGTGGCCGTGCCAACCAGTAGGTTCTCTCACGATGTTGGCGACAAAACTCCTGCTCGGACACACCGAGTTTGACATCACGACGCGGGCCGTCGTCATGGGAATTCTGAATCGCACGCTCGACTCGTTCTTTGACGGTGGCCAGTACTTCGATTTCGACGACTTCCTCGCCAAGGCCGAGGCGCTCATCGCCGACGGCGCCGACTTCCTCGATATCGGCGGGGTCCGTCTCAAGCCCGGCGACGAGGTCAGCACCGACGAAGAGATGGAGCGCGTCGTTCCCGCCGTCGAGGCGATCGCGAAGCGCTTCGACATTCCGATTTCGGTTGACACCTTTCGCGCCGCCGTGGCCCGAGCGTGTTTCGAAGCCGGTGCCGTCGTCGGCAACGACACGAGCGGTTTCGCCGACCCTGACTATCTATTAGCCGCCGCCGAACACGATGCATCGGTGGTCGCGTCGCACGTTCGCCTGGCTCCGCGCATCGCCGACCCGGAACCCGTCTATGCCGATCTCGTGCCCGACATTGCCGCCTACCTGAATGAGCGAGCCACGTGGGCCGTCAACGTCGGTATTCCGCCAGCACGCATCATGGTCGACCATGCCCTCGACCTCGGCAAGACGTTCGCCATGTCAGCTCAGCTCTTTCGCCGAAGCGACGAGGTCGCGGCGCTTGGGTATCCAACCTTTCTATCGGCGTCGAACAAGGGCTTCCTTGGGTTGCTCACCGGGGTCGAGGTGGGTGCCCGTGGGAACGCAACCCATGCCGCTCACGCGCTCGGAATCGGGTTGGGCTGTCGCATTCTTCGGGCCCACGATGTGAAGGGCACCCGGCGCGTCGCCGACACGATGAGCGAGCTTTTGCAGGCCCGCATCGCGACAGGCCGCTAGTGGCCGCGAGCAGCACGTCGCCGGTTCTGCTCTTCCAGGGGAGCGACGAGATCGTCCTAGGGGAAGCGGTGCGGACGGCGGCTCACGAGGCGCTCGGCGATCAACCGGCCGACCTGGCCCTCGAAGATCTCGACGAGAGTCGGTATGAACACGACGGCGACTATTCGATTGCCCCGCTCGTCGACGCTGCGCAGACACCGCCGTTCCTCACCGATCGGCGGGTCGTTATCGGTCGACACCTGGCCCGATTCTCAACGCAGGACTCGGTCGTCGCGCTCGTGCGGTACCTCGATGATCCATTGCCGACGACGACGCTCATCCTCGTATGGGACAAAGGTCCGAAGCTCACCCAACGCGTCGGCGGTGTGCCAAAGAAGCTGCTCGATGCGCTGAAAGCCATCGATGCACCGATCGTGAAGACCGACATCGGTACCGGCCGCGCCGCACAGGCGTGGCTGACCGACCGGCTCAAAGCCTCGTCGGTAACGCTCGATGCTGCGGCGAAACGAACGCTGTCGGACCATTTAGGCGACGACGCAAACCGCCTCGGCGGCATTCTCGCGGCGCTCGAATCCTCGTACGGGTCGGGGGCGAAACTCACGACCGACGAGATCGAACCATTCCTCGGGTCGACGGGTTCGGTTCCGCCGTGGGAGCTGACCGACGCAATGGCCTCCGGCGACATCGCCTCATCACTGGACAAACTTCGGCGCATGTCGCAAGCCGGCGGCCGGCATCCATTGGCGACCCTGGCAACGCTCACGACGCACTACCAGCGGATGATGCGTCTCGATGGTGCCGACGTTCGCGGCGAGAAGGACGCGGCGTTGCTGTTGGGCATGAAGGGCAGCACCTTCCCGGCCAAGAAGGCGATGCAGCAGAGCCGGACCTTGGGCAGCGAACGGCTGCAAAGTGCGATCGACCTCATCGCCCGGGCCGACCTCGCATTGCGCGGCACGACCGCGCTCGATGGCGAAGCGGTGCTCGAAGTACTCGTCGCTCGGCTCGCCCGCCTCAGCCGTTAAACGAGCACGGCGCCACGCGGATCCACGCGGATCCAAGCGTCAGCGCGGTGGGAGATAACCCAGCGGGTCGCGCGCGCTGCCGCTCACTCGGACTTCAAAGTGAAGGTGGGGGCCGGTCGAGTTGCCGGTCGAACCAATGAAACCGATGACGTCGCCGGTCGCGACGGTGTCGCCGGCCGCCACGTTGAAGCTGGTTTGGTGGGCGTAAACGGTGCTGAGGTTGCTGCCGTGGTCGAGAACGATCGTGTTGCCGTAACCGCGCTGCCATCCGGCCGACAGCACGCTTCCGCTTTGCGCCGCGTAGATCGGGTCGCCGGTGCTGCCGTTGAGGTCGAGGCCATTGTGCATACGGACCGTGCCGAAGATTGGGTGCACTCGGTTGCCGAAGTTGCTCACGAGCGCGCCCGGAACGGGCCAGATCATGCCGGTGCTTGAGGTCGCCGGTGCTGGTGAAGCGGCGGGCGCGGCGGCGGTAGGCGTTGGGACTGGAACGAGCGTCGGGGTGGGGACTGGAGCGAGCGTCGGTGTTGGTGCCGGTGCCACAACGGTGGGAGTCGGCGATGCCGCAATAGCTGGCGTCGCTGCCGCCGCTGGTGTCGCCGCCAGGGTCGGTGTCGGTTCGGCAGGCGCCGGTGGCGTCGCAGTTACCGGGGCTGCTGGAGTCGTCGTGGCGTCGGGTGTCGGTGTGGTGGCCGAGGCGGTGCCGGTGCTCGTCGCCGCTGGCGTTGATGACGGACGAGGGGTCGCGGCAAGGGTCGGTGTCGCTTCGGGGCTTGCCGATGGCCGCGGGGTCGCCGTTGCGGTGGTCGTTGCGACGGGCGTCGCCGTTGCGGTCGGAATACGTGTCGGCGTTGGCAGTGATGGCACGATGACCGAGCTGGGGGTTGTCGTCGTTGGCGGCGGCTGCGCGGCGGCGAGGCGCTCGGCCTCAACTCGTTCGGCTTCAAGCCGGGCCAGCTCGATCCGTGAGGCTTCTAGCCGAGCTGCCTCGACTCGCTCGGCCTCAAGTCGTTCGGCTTCAAGCCGGGCGAGTTCGATCCGTTCCGCTTCGAGGCGGGCAGCTTCGATACGTTCGGCCTCGAGCCGATTCTGTTCTTCACGAATGAAGTCGCCGAGGTCGTCGCTAGCTGAGCGCCACTGCTCGGCCTCGTTCTCAAGTTCAAAAATTCGGGTGTTCACCTCGTCTTCAAGCTCTTGGTACGCGTCTTGCCGGGCGGTGAGCGTGACGAGCTGGGCGTCGACCTGGGTGCCGATCGCCGTTGCTTCTCGCTTGGCTTCAAGCGCCTCGGCCGCAGCGCTAGCAACAGAGTCTTCGACGAATCGAATGCGGTCGACGACATCAAAGACGTCGTCCTGCGCGGCGTCGATCAGCACGACGGCTGCCAACCCGCTGTTGAGATCGCTGCCGATCCTGACGCTGCCGATCGTCGGCGACGACCCCTGCGTGAGGTAGGCCTCGATCGCTTGCTCGCGCGCGTTGAGCCGAAGTTCGCCAATTTCGTTCAGCAGCTCTTGCCGTTCATCCTCGGCCATAACACGGCGCCGTTCGGCGGCGAATTGTCGATTCCGGGCCGCCTGCAGCTCGGCGTCGAGCGCGACGATCTCACGCCCGACGACCTCGACCGCACCAACGAGTTCACGATCGGTCGTCCGCAGCAGATCGATCTCGGCTGCTGCATCGACGGCCTGTTGCTGTAGCCGTTGCTGTTCACGGCGGGCATCGTCGATCGTGTCTTGTGATTCCGCCACCTTGGGGTCGATCGAGATCGACGCCACGACCAACATCGACGTCATGACGAACGTTGCCAAAACGAGCGCGATGCGCTGCAGTCTGACGCCAGAGGTTCGATCAGATGACGATCGATGTGGTGATCGACGCGAGGGCGGCGCAGATTTCGGTGCCGCGGGGGGCAATAACAAGTGGTTGGCTCCTTGCCGGCTGCATCAGAAATAGCCCTTCGAGGATGAAGTCGACTGGGAATAGTCGAAACAGCCAAGAAGTGATGCAGATTCCAGTACCTCTATTCGTAACACAATTGCAACAGAATGTGGAATCGCCCTACTGGTGAGCCTGATGTGGTAGGGGTGGCTGCTGGGGCAGCGTCATTGTTCGCTCCTGCGTCGCGAAACGTTCGCCACGCAGGCGTTTGGCTGCGTGCGCGCATGAGCGGAGGCGATATCAGTGTCATTGTTCGCTCCTGCGTCGCGAAACGTTGCACGCAGCCGCGCAAGTGGGTCTGGTGGCGCACAGCAGCAGCCGCGGCGCCGTCGCTGCGTGCAACGCATGAGCCGGAGGCGATATCAGTGTCATTGTTCGCTCCTGCGACGCGAAGCGTTCGCCACGCAGGCGTCCGCTGCGTGCAACGCATGAGCCGGAGGCGATATCAGCGTCACTGTTCGCTCCTGCGTCGCGAAACGTTGCACGCAGCCGCGCAAGGGGGTCTGGTGGCGCGCAGCACGCAGCCGCTCAAGGGGGCTGGTGGCGCGCAGCACGCAGCCGCGCAAGGGGGTCTGGTGGCGCACAGCAGCCGCGGCGCCGTCGCTGCGTGCAACGCATGAGCCGGAGGCGATATCAGTGTCATTGTTCGCTCGGTCGCCGCTAGCCTGTCGGATTGGCCCGCGAGGGGTCGCGCCCGAGTGCGAAGCAGGCAAAGAGAGACATGGCAAACATTAAGTCGCAGATCAAGCGGAACCGACAGACCCTGAAGCGCCAGGAGCGCAATAAGGCCGTCCGTTCCAAGATGCGTACGCAGACGAAGTCTGTTGTCGCGGCCGCTACCGAAGGTTCCGATGATGTCGAAGCCAAGCTTCGGCTCGCCGTCAAGCAGATCGATAAGGCTGCCAATAAGGGCATCATTCACAAGAACACGGCCTCCCGCCGCAAGTCACGGTTGATGAAGCAGCTCAACCAGATGCAAGGCTAAACCAGTTGACCGGTCGCCCCGGCACGGTCGCTTCACTCGATCGTCCACTCGCTGGCGCTCGCTTCCGAAACTCTCGCTCAACCGACCTCACCAGGCCGCCCGTTCGCCATTTCGAGGCCAGCGAATGAAGCTCGATCGCATACGCAATCTGTCGATCATTGCGCACATCGACCACGGCAAGTCGACGCTTGCCGACCGAATGCTTGAGTTGTGTGGCGCTGTCGAGTCTCGCGACATGCGCGAGCAATATCTCGACAGCATGGACATCGAGCGCGAGCGTGGCATCACGATCAAGCTCCAGAGCGTCCGGCTTGAGCACAACGGCCATGTCATCAACCTGATCGACACGCCCGGCCACGTCGATTTTGGCTACGAGGTTTCGCGGTCGTTGGCCGCATGTGAAGGTGTCATCCTGCTCGTCGATGCCGCGCAGGGCATTGAAGCCCAGACGCTCGCCAACGCCTACCTCGCGCTCGAAAACGACCTCGACATCATCGTGGCGCTCAACAAGATCGACCTGCCGGCCGCCGACCCCGATCGTTACGCGGCCGAGATCGAACAGGTTCTTGGCGTTCCTGCTGAAGACATCCTGCTGATTAGCGCAAAGACCGGTGTCGGTGTCGAAGCCTTGCTCGACGCAGTCATCGACCACATCACTCCGCCGACCGGCGATGCCGACGCTCCTCTCCAGGCGCTGATCTTCGACTCGCACTTCGATCAATACCGCGGCGTTGTTAGCTCGGTCCGGGTCTTCAACGGTCGTCTGGACCACAACGCGAAGCTTCGGTTCATGCAGGCGAAGACCGACCACATTGCCGACGAGATTGGCGTGCGTTCGCCCGACAACGAACCCGTCAAGTCGTTCGGCCCGGGCGAGGTTGGTTATCTCATCGCCGGGATCAAAGACGTCGGTGAAGCTCGTTCCGGCGAGACCGTCACGAATGCGTCGAAGCCCGCCGATGCGGCCCTCGACGGCTACCGCGAGCCAAAGCCAATGGTCTTCAGCGGTCTGTACCCGGTCGAGGGCGACCAGTATGGCGATCTGCGCGATTCGCTCGAAAAGCTCCAGCTCAACGATTCGAGTTTCACGTATGCCCCCGAGACTTCGGGCGCCCTTGGTTTTGGGTTTCGGTGCGGTTTCCTCGGCCTCCTCCATATGGAGATCGTGCGCGAGCGCCTTGAGCGCGAGTTCGACCTCAGCCTGATCGCGACCGCCCCGTCGGTCGAGTACCGCATCAATGTCGACGGTGCCGATCAGCTCACGATCGACAACCCATCGGACCTGCCCGACATGGCCGGCGTCGAGTCGATCGAAGAGCCCTACCTGAAGGCCACAATCATTTCGCCGTCGGAGTACACCGGCACGCTCATGGACCTCTGCCAGACCCGGCGGGGCGAGATGACGAAGATGGAGTATCTGTCGCCGGAACGGGTCGAGATCGAATATCGCTTGCCGCTCGCCGAGGTCGTGATGGACTTCTTCGATCAGATGAAAAGCCGGACCCAGGGGTACGCCAGCCTCGACTATGAAGCCGACGGTTACGACGTCGCCGATCTCGTGAAGGTCGACATCCTGCTCCAGGGAGAACCCGTCGACGCGTTCAGCAGCATCGTGCATCGCGAGAAGTCCGAGACGTACGGGCGGCAGATGGCCGAGAAGCTCAAGGAACTCATTCCGCGCCAGCAGTACGACGTGCCGATTCAAGCCGCGATCGGTGGTCGCATCCTCGCTCGTGAGACCGTGAAGGCGTTCCGTAAAGACGTCACCGCCGGGCTCTATGGCGGCGATATCACGCGAAAGCGCAAGCTGCTCGAAAAGCAGAAGGCCGGCAAGAAGCGCATGAAATCGATTGGCCGCGTCGACATTCCGCAGGAAGCCTTCATCAGCGCGCTGAAGTTGGATGACTGACGGCTTGTGGTTTCTCTCGCGTAGGATCGAAAGATGAGTGAAGACACCGGTCTTTCCGCTCGCAAAGCCAGCATTCTCCGAGCGGTCGTTGAGGGATACATCGCGACGTCGCGCCCGGTTGGGTCCGGCGATGTCACCCGGAACAGCGGCGCGAAGGTGTCGTCGGCGACGGTACGCAAAGACCTCGGTTCGCTCGAGGAAGAAGGCTTCCTCCACCAGCCTCACACGAGCGCGGGCCGGGTGCCGACCGAGAAGGGGTACCGACACTTCGTCGACGCCCTGATGGAGCCCCATCAGCTCGATGGCAGCGAGACCCAGACCGTGTCGGATTTCTTTGCCCGCACGCATGGCGAACTCGAACGAATGATGAAACAGACCAGCGAGTTGCTGGCGACGCTCACCGACTACGCCGCGGTCGTTGTTGCGCCGCAACCGCAGACGGCGACGATCCGGTCGGTGCAGCTCGTCGATCTGGACCCGCAGGTTGGCCTGTTGGTCTGCGTGCTGTCGAACGGTGGCGTTGAACGGCGGACAATCAATTTCGACCACGAGTTGAGTTCTGACGAGATTGGCTCGGTAGCTCAAAAGCTGGCGCAGGTCATGATCGGCGAGAGCCAGCCGCCGATCCCAAACGCTCCTCTGCTTGGCGAACCTCGGCTCGACGCCGTGATCACCACGTCGGTACAGGCGTTCCTCGAACCCGATCGCCCGGCCACGTTGTACGTCGGTGGAACATCGAGCGTTGCGGGCGTCTTCGATGCAACCGAGACCGTCGAGCAGGTGCTGACCATTCTTGAAAAGCAATTGCTCGTCGTGAGCCTTTTTCGTGATGTGCTCGATCGTGGCCTCCGGGTCGCGATCGGTACCGAGACCGGAGTAGAGAACTTGAACGAGTGTTCGTTGGTGGTCGCCCCGTACGTGGTTGAAGGCCAGGAGGTCGGATCGATCGGCGTGCTCGGCCCAACCCGTATGCACTACGCCCAGGCGCTGTCGGCGGTGGCCATAGTCAGTCAGCAGCTCGGCAGCCTTCTAAGCGACCGCTGACCCCGTGGCAACCGATCTTTACGAGCTACTCGGGGTTTCTCGCGACGTTTCAGCCGAAGAGCTGAAGCGGGCGTATCGCAAGCGAGCCCAAGAGCTCCACCCCGA
>Ga0114956_1000540_pt1 | contig 27840 bp, 23 predicted proteins | sample MaitaG_FD_87304 | JGI IMG/M metagenome (GOLD analysis project Ga0114956, IMG submission 87304) | Marine algal microbial communities from Maine, USA - Maine_Asex2 metaG | ecosystem: Host-associated > Algae > Red algae > Unclassified | place: Maine, USA | collected 2015-01-05
CTGATTAGATCTCCGTGCAAACCGCCAATGAGGCCGATTTTACCTTTACCCGCAGTTGCTTCAGCCTGTATACGAGTAAGCCAAGGCCCAGGGTCGGATGATTGATAGTCTACTTCACCTTCAAAGCCTGACAGCACGTTTTGCCGCATGGCCTGAGCTTCTTCAACGGGTTTGGCCTGATTCGACCAGAACAGTACGCCTTCTGCTGAAGCAGTGCCTACTCCCATAACGCTCGTGGCGGATGCCAAAGCGATTGCCGCAATTGCTTTACGTAGTTGGGTCATTAAACCTGTCTCCTTATAATGGGTATTTAATTTAGTTATTCGTCACAGTGTTACTCGATACTGAAATTTTCCGAGCTATGACAACCTCGGTCGGTCAGTTTTAATGGCATCACAGATGCGTAAAACTTTCCAGCGAATCGCTAGCTTACCGTTGCAACAGCAATGATCGCAAATTTGAATTGCAACGATGCAATATATTAAGAAAACATGCAACAAAAAAATAGAAAATATACTCTATTACGTCGTTTTACTACCTAAATCACGACTTTTTCCGGATTAATATGGCGTAACAACGTTATAATAAATTCATCGGAGTACACGCAAATCATGTCTAACGAACAAGCTCAGAGACCAACATTAAAAACGATTGCCGAACTGACTGGCCTGAGCTTGTCAACGGTGTCATTGTCGCTGCGTGACGGGAACAGGCTCAAAAAGAGCACGAATGAGAAGGTCGCGAAAGCTGCAGCTCAGGTCGGATACATACCTAACCGCGCTGGTGTTCGACTACGGACCGGCCGAACAAATGTACTGGCATTGGTTTTATCCACCGATGAAAACAGTTTTGATTTTACCCGTTCGCTAATTCACGGCATTGGTGCTGAACTACGAAAAACCGGCTTTCATTTAAACGTTATTCCAGAGTTTGATCCAGCCGACCCGACTCTCTCAGTACGCTACATAATGGAAAATCGTGCAGCGGACGGCGTCATACTGACTCACACCAGCGCACGTGACCCGAGAGTCCAGGTGTTAATGGATGCCGACTATCCATTCGTAACTCACGGTCGAACAGAATTCTATTCCCAGCATGCTTATCATGACTTTCCGGGCGAACAGTTTGTTGAGTTCTCTGTTGATAGACTAGTTAGTAAACAGCGTAAAAATTTACTTATGGTTGCGCAAGATAACGGTACAACTTATCACTCAATTGCCATCAACAGCTTTCATCGGGCGCTGACTAAGGCTAACTCGCGTGGCGATGTACTCAGTGACGCTCAAAAACTCAGTACTACTCAAGGTGTTCGAGCGTTGGCTCATCAGCTTGCTAAAGCAGACAATCGGTATGACGGTATTATTTGCAACAATGAACTGAACGCACTTGCACTTATAGGTGGTTTGCAGGATAAAGGGCTTGTACTTGGTTCGGACTTTGATCTTGTCTGTCGTCAAACCTCAGAGATACTTCCACTTCTCTACCCTGATCTGGATACCGTTGCTGAAGACTTACAAAAAACCGGCGGCGAACTCGCAAGGCTACTGCTGGCGCGTATTGAGGGAGAGAATGTAGAGAGCCTGCAAACGATGCATAAGCCTATTTTACATTGGCGTGCGGGATAGTTTTTAACATCACATTAGCTTTGTGCTTTATTCCTGCCCGACACTACCCTTTCACGCCAGATCATTAACAAGCCACCACCAACAATCAATAAAACACCCGGGAACAAAGAATCAAACGGTGCCTCTCCAAAAAAATACCAGCCAAGCACGAAAGAAAAAGGAATACCAAAATATTCGAACGGCGATAGAAGGCTCGGCTCCGCCATTCGATAGGCAGTTATCAGTAGTAGAACAGCAAAGCCGCCAACCATACCCATGGCAATAAACCATAGCCAATCAACTGGTGATGTCATGATTACCCAGTTGCCGGTAACCAGCGTTAGAAGTAAGGCACACATGAATGCGCTAATAGTCGAATAAATATTGATCAGGGCAGTCGGTACATCCGAGTCGAACAGTCGTGACGACAAACTTGCCAATGCATAAAACACAGCGGCTCCTACCGGTAGCAAGGCTGCATAACTGAATACCTCAGTGCCCGGCTGCATGATCAATACGACACCGAGAAATCCAACCAAAACAGCCATACACCGCCATACGCCTACCTTGTGACCAAGCAATGGGATTGATAACAAGGTCAGAAACAGCGGACCACAAAATGCCAGAGTGGTCGCGGTTGCCAGTTGCATATGAAGCAGTGCAGAATAAAAGCACATTTGCGCGCTGATTAGCATTAGCCCGCGACCAATACCGAGCTTCCAACGCTGGATTTTCCAAACTCGCCCAGTTGAATGCCACGCTGAAGAAAATAGCAGTACAAATACGTGGGGTAGTAGTCCAAAAAAGTTTCGGAACACCGAGATTTGTTCAATTGAGTAGCGTTGTCCCATGTGTTTGATCAATGCACCCTGCACATCAAACAGAAAAATGGCTGTGATTATGGTCAATACGGCAATTGAGAAGCTACTTATAGTGAAGCTACTCTGTGGCAGGCGTTGAGTCGTCAAGTGATGTTAATCGGATATCTGTAAAAAAGTGATTAAGGTGAATGCTAATATCTACAGATGCAACCTATTCCAGAATGAAATCAAATGCAATCAAATACGGTAGATAAAAACGGTATTACAGCGTTATGGCCTACTCATTTTATGCAGCGCTCTATGCCCAATTCGAGTTTGGCAAATGAGGCTTTGTTGGCCGTCATTCTGGAACAGGAAAGTACCTATAATTTAAAAAAACAATCGGCTGATCTGACCAGTGACTACCTTTCCCAGGAATTTCTGAGTATTGACAACCCTGTGATTGGTTGGCTCAAAAAGTGTATTAATAAATCAGTAAGTGATTATCTTCGTCACTGTGAACTGAAATACGAAGTGAAGTGGGGTTTGCAAGCCTGGCCGAATGTCAATCGACGTGGCGACTACCACAACCTACACAATCATCCGCACAGCTATTTAAGTGGCACCTACTATGTTGCTATGCCTACCCCTGAGCAATTCGATACGCCTGCTCGAAGCGATCTAAACCCGGGGGCCATATCATTTTATGATCCTCGTGCCCAGGCCAACATGCTGGCAATTCGAGATGATGCTCAAATTGATGCGGAGCACCGCATCATGCCCATTGCTGGTATGTTGTTGTTATGGCCATCCTTTTTACATCATTTCGTTCATCCAAATGCCAGCGATAGTCTGCGCGTGTCGGTTTCATTCAATGTAGTTTTAAAATGGCAAGACGAATATCTACCGGTTACCTGAGTGCTCGCTAACGACGTTTTGCAAGAAAACGGCACTACTTAAGCACGATAAACTACAGGAAACCAGTCTTCTCTGAGCCGGTCCCCATCGCGCATGTTATGGCCTGGAAACGGTGGAGATGTTTTACCCTGTCTTGAAATATAACGAGCATCATCACCTACAAAACGCAGAGAAAATGCGCGTCGACGAGTATTTGTATTGTTGCCGCGAGCTCCATGCAATGTTCGGTAGTGAAATGCTACAACATCGCCTGGTTCCATTTCCCACTCTCGCACCAACATATTCTGTGCGTCAGGATCGGGAACCGACTGAAACTGTTCAGCATCCGGATAAAATTGATCTTCGGCTAACCATTTCACTGGCATCACTGGTTTATCCCACAAGTGCGACCCCGCAACACAGCGTAGCGTGGCATCTTTAACCGAGTCAACCGGACACCAGAAGCTCACATTCTGCATACCGTCAACAAAATAGTATGGAGAGTCCTGATGCCATGGCGTTGGTTTGGACGTGCCGGGTTCTTTCACCAAAACATGGTCGTGGAAAATCTGAACACTTTCAGATGCCATCAGCCGGGCGGCAACCGATGCCGCTTGCGATTGCTTAATGATCTTTTCAAACTGCGGTATTCGAGTCCAATTGCAATAATCATCAAAGAAGCGTCCTGTGTCAGCTTTGGTTACGTTCTCCGCCGCGTATATTCCCGGTTCACGCATGTTGTGTTCAATACCATCACAAATTTCATCAACCCACTCGGCAAACATACCTTTTACCAGCACTGCGCCTTCTTTTTGGTAGCGCTCAATCAGATTTTGATCTAATGGATATACGCTCATGTTTGCTTCTCACGCTCTTGCTCCACATTAGGTTCGAATTCACTGGTCATGCTTCGCGACCAGAGGTAGAGCAGTGATAGCGCAACGATACCTAACATCGCCGACACACCTAAAACCTGTGATAAAGCGGGCCAGTTTAATGCCTCCTTACCAACAACCAGTATCGATAGCATAGCAAGTGCTATGGAAAACGAAGCCCTGCCGCTCAAACTTAGCATGGACAGTAACGTGGCGCGTTGAGCACTGGGAACATGTGGAGCGATAGCACCAAGCATAGGGCCGTGAGCCATAGACATGGAAAAGTTTCGAAACATGACTAACACCAGCATAAAGGGGTGCAACAACAACGACAGCCCACCTATAATGACAACCTGTACCGAGACACTTGCAAGCAGCAGCACTCGCAGGCCAACTCGATCGATAAGTCGTTGGCTGACAGCGGCACCAATGGCACCACCGAACATAGAGATACTGATGACCACACCCGAAATCATGGGAGCAGAACTATTCGCCAGCCACCCCATAAGTTCGCCCTGCCCCAGCAGCTTCAAATAAGGTTGATAAAACTCGTACGGAACATGCTCCAGACAATAGCCAATGATAAAAAATCCCGCCAACCAACGCAGCAGTGGATGTGAGAAGGCGCTCAACGTATCTTTCATTTGAGTGATGAAACCTGTTGCGCGAGTTTCACCTTCCATGGGTGGCTCCACGAATCTTGCGCATTGGATTACAGCCAACATAGCGGCAGCTAAACCAGCGATATACGTGAGCCGTAAATCGATCATACCTATAGCACCGCCTATCAGGCAGGAACAGGCAAGTGCAGTCATACTCCATTTTTGTGCAATCGTTTCGCGTTCGGTGTATTCCCGCTCACGCCCGAGCGCAAGCAGCGAGTCATATAGCAATGCACTGTCACTGCCAGATTGAAACGCAATGCGTGAAGCTAGCAGCACCTGCGCCACTAGCAACATAGCAAACGAATTTGCCACAGTGAACAATGCACAGGCAATGATTGTCATCAGTGTGGCAAGGATAAGCGTCGGCCGGCGCCCAAAGCGATCTGAGCAATACCCGGACGGCACTTCCAATAAGAACACTGAAAAGTACGAGGCTGAGCCAAGTAGTACAGCATCGCCAAGCGACACTCGTTCAATAAAAAATAGAAAAAATACCGGCAACCAAGGCATAAAACTGGTTGCAGCCTTGTAGCGAGGAAACAGGTGAAGATTGCGCTCGAGCGCTTTGGACTCAGACAATACCATCTAGAAACTCTACTCGTAACGCTTGCGTATGTTGACCAATAGCCGGGGTAGACTTAGCATCTATATTCGATTTTTCGGCCCGCACCACAGGATGTGCGGGTAACTTCATTTTTTCTCCGGCAGCGGTTTTCGCAACACGCGTTCTAAACGCTGGATGCTCAACAAGATCTGATGCAGAATTAATCGCGCCAAACGCGATCGAAGCTTTTTGTAAACGGTGCTGAAACTCATCAGCGGTCAGCATTTGAGTTATTGCATTTATACGTTCTTCAAGCTCGCGACGATTTGCAACCCGAGCGTTATTATTCTCATAGAGCTTATTAGAGAACAAGTCGTCTGATACAAGCACCTCTCTGCAGAGTCGTTCCCACTCACGCTCGTTCTGAATAGAGATGAGTACCAGGCGACCATCCACGCAAGTAAAACCACCGTAGGGTGCGATTGATGGATGGCGCAGACCGGCAGGTTTGGGCGCTCCTTCTCCAAACTCTGCGTGTATATATGGCACGCTCATCCACTCCGCTGACACGTCAAACAAGGAGATTGAAATTTCTTCACCGATGCCTGTTTGCTGGCGATGTATTATTGCTTCCAGAATAGCACTATAGGCTGTAATACCTGCACCAATATCACAGATCGACACACCGATTCTGCCTGGTGCATCGTCGCTGCCAGAAACTGAGATCAATCCACTTTCTGCTTGCACCAGTAAATCGTAAGCACGCTTAGCAGCAACATCACCCCGATTGCCGTAACCAGAAACATTGCAGATGATTAAACCATCATTTGCAGCGTGTAAGGCATCAACTGAAAATCCGGCACGCGCCAAAGCTCCGGGTGACAGGTTCTGCACCAATACATCAGCTTGTTTTAACATCGACCAGAGTAGCTTTGCATCTTCGATCTTTTTGAAATCCAGGCAAATCGATTCCTTACCCTGATTCAACCAGGCAAAATAGGAACTCTCACCCCGAGCTGCTGTATCATAACCACGCGCAAAATCTCCTTCAGTACGCTCAACTTTTATAACGCGAGCACCAGCATCAGTTAGTCTTGCGGTGCATAGCGGTGCGGCGACTGCTTGTTCAATAGCAACAACCAGAAGTCCTGACAAAGCACCCATTAAAAATTCCTCAGTATTCTCAGTACTTGCTCACTGATGTGTGTTTTGCATAGCCCTGTGTTGGACCATAAGATGTGTGTATTATTTAGCATAAAATACGGTCAAATCGAGTGTAACAGCATTGTAGATTCAGTCAGTAAATTGCCGGTTCGATCCGATACCAGGTAAAAATCCGACTAATTAAAAGAGTTTGCCTCTGTTTTATTCTCTGTTTAGCTATAAACAGCTGCCCATTATCAATTAATTATCTCGATTCGCTGGCTAAAACCATTAAAATTTTGTGGATAACTGTGTACACTATTCTCCTTATGCACTCCACTTTATACATAGAGTTCCTATGAAGCAGCACACAGTGAGTACAGACCTGAAAAGCGCTGGTCTGAAGGTGACTCAGCCTCGGTTGAGTATTCTGCAAGTCCTCGAAGAAGCAGAGCAGCATCACCTTAGCGCAGAAGATGTCTACAAGATTTTGCTCAGTAAAGACATCGAAGTTGGCATTGCTACAGTCTATCGAGTGTTGACCCAATTTGAAGCCGCTGGTCTTGTTACTCGACACCATTTTGACGGTGGCCAAGCGATTTTTGAATTGGATACCGGCGATAACCACGATCATATCGTCTGCGTTAAAACCGGGATGGTTTCTGAATTCAAAGCCGAAGTTATCGAGAACCGCTTAAAGGAAATTGCTACTGAGCTGGGTTATGAACTTACCGATCACCGAATCATACTTTATGGTGAGCATGTCGAATCCAGGCTGGATAAAAAAACGAGCAAATTGAAGTAAATATAGTTGACTTATTATTGGTTGGGCACGGCCCAATTTCTGCTGGATGCCTACTACTTCACCCAATTCTATAGCCGACAGTTACGTACTATGGATGGGGAGCAGCGCCGCCGTACTGATCTGCCAGGTACGGTGTTATCTCGATTCCAGGTTAACGTATTTGGCAATGTGCCTACATGGGGTGAGTTAACCTAAAGCATGGCCCACCGACTCAGATAGATTGCTTAAAACTGATTCCGTTTCATCCCACCCAATACAAGCATCGGTGATACTTTGCCCGTATACCAATTGTCCGGAGTCAGTGTAATTCTGTTTGCCTTCAACCAAATGACTTTCAAGCATCACTCCGGCAATCAGTTCAATTTCACTATCAAGCCTTGAGCAAATACTATCGAGAACAGCCGACTGGCGTTTGTAGTCTTTCCCGCTGTTCGCATGACTGCAATCAATAATTATTCGTTGCGATAACCCATTGTCTTGCTGTTGCTTGAACGCCTCTTTAAGGTAGCGTGATTCATAGTTTGGTTCGTTGTTGCCACCACGTAAAATAAGATGTGCATCTGCATTGCCCGTGGTTCGATACAGTGCTAACTGACCTTGATTATCCGGACTTAAAAACGCATGCGAGTGACTAGCCGCACGCATAGCATCAATCGCTATGCCCAGATTACCGCTGGTGCCATTTTTAAATCCAACCGGACAAGATAATCCTGAAGCCAACTCACGATGTACTTGACTCTCAGTGGTTCTGGCACCAATGGCACCCCAGCTAACCGTATCTGCATAGTATTGGCCTGTTGCCGCATCAAGAAATTCAGATCCTGCCGGTAAGCCGAGTTCGGCCAGCTTTAGTAATAACTGGCGGGCAGTATGCAGTCCCTTGCCTATCTCGCAGCTACCATCCATATTCGGATCATTGATAAGCCCCTTCCATCCAACTGTTGTGCGAGGCTTTTCAAAGTAGACTCGCATAACAATTTCAAGCGTGCTGCTATACCTATCTCTAAGTGGTTGGAGTCGGTTGGCATATTCAATTGCAGACTCAGTGTCGTGGATAGAACAAGGCCCTGCTACCACCAGCAAACGCTTATCGTTACCATGAATTATTTCAGCTATTCGATTTCTAGTCTGAACAATCTGCTTAGCTAGTGGTTGACGCAGTGGTAAAGCATCAATCAAGCTTTGAGGAGATGGAACTGGGATGATGGATTCAATGCGTTGATCGGATACGATGCTTTTCATTGCAATTATCATCAATTGGCGATTCAGCGCGGTGACATGAACTATAACACTTGGTACGTGTTCTATGTCCGCTGGGTGCGATTAGCCGATCAGGGCAGCATGTTGACAGACCCTCAACGCCTTATTACATGGCGACACACTTGACCATGCCGTTGCAATTCAGCCCATCGGTTCTCGTCTTACACGATGAACTATATTTGTAGCCATGATGCTTATAAAAATTCAATGCTGAATCAGTACTATCCAGTGAAATATGACTCAAGCCCCATGACTTCGCGCAGTGTTCAATATTGGCCAGCATTGCCTGCCCTAATCCAGTACCAGTTTCATCAGGACTGACATAAAGTAACTTGAGTTCTCCCTCTCGACTAAGCATGGCAAAGCCAACTACTTCACCATAATCGTTAAGGGCAGTTACGCAATAACAACTAGACGCAGCTATCCAACTTTCAATTGTTTCTGCATTCTTATTATCTAACCAACGGTTAAGTATTTCAGAATTATTTTTATGATCTTCGAAACATAGCGCTTTAATGGATCGACATATGACTTCCGCCACCTTTAAAGAGTCAACCGCTTCCGATTCTCTCATTTTCATTTTCACATTCCGGAAAGTCAGCTAATCAGTTATGAATGCAACCGCTTCTTCGTCAAATAGCCAAAAGCCCAGTGGAATGAATTATAACACTTGGCTCGTGTTTTATACCGGTTAAGCGCTGTTAGCCAGTGCAGGAGTCATGTTGACAGATCGTTGCACTATATTTTACCGTCAGTTAATGATAAACAGGGCACTAACATGAGCATGGGCCAATGACCAGCGTTGATCAACCTCTGGAATATATCAAAAGAACAAGGTACTACTATCAAGCTCTGGGCTACGGCGAGCCATATAAGTGGGCTCACTTTGATGAGGTACCGTTCGCGACTTTGAAAAAACCTTTAGCACAATGCACAGTTGCCATTGTTACAACGGCAGCCCCATATCAAGAAGGTAAAGGTGATCAGGGACCTGGTGCACCGTACAATTCTTCTGCGAAATTCTTCGATGTTTTTGCTGCCTCTACGCACAGTACGCCAGACTTGAGAATCTCGCATGTGGCCATTGACCGGGACCATACGAGTGCAGCAGACTTAGGTTCGTATTTTCCAATTGAGGCGCTTAAGCAGGCAGCATCAGAAAACACATTTGGTCGTATTGCAAATCGGTTCTATGGCTTCCCGACCAATCGTTCAAAACGCATCACACTAGATACAGATTGTCAGCGGGTGCTGGCTTTATGCAAAGAGGATGAAGTCGACATTGCTTTGTTGTTACCCAATTGCCCTGTTTGTCATCAGTCCGTGTCGTTGGCTGCACGAACACTTGAAGCTGCCGGCATAGTCACTGTTGTCATGGGGTGTGCGAAAGATATTGTCGAACAGGTAGGCGTGCCTCGTTTTCTGTTCAGCGACTTCCCGCTAGGTAATGCTGCCGGTATTCCGAACAATAAAAGGTGTCAGTTGGATACCGTCAATATGGCACTGGAGTTAGCAGTCACTGCAACGAAGCCCGCAACAACCAAACAGTCGCCTTATAAATGGGATGGACAGCCGAACTGGAAAGAAGACTACTCGAATCCGGACAAACTAACAGCTGCTGAAATTGCACAACGCCGTAGAGCATTCGACGATGCAAAACTCGTGGCCAAGCATGGACGGAAAGACAAATAGTGAACTGTTCTGTTTAATACATTAGCGTATCCAGCCGCATGTCAGCAACAGTCTTTACACCCGGTTTTGAGACTATGTGCACGATTACTGCTCTAACGTAGTTGAGACCATCCACACATTCGATGTGTATGGTCGGCAATTTTACAATATCCTTTTGTTTTTATGGCATGACGGTATAAGTTTCCCCAATAGATAAATATGGGTCACTGGATTCTATGGAACAAACAACTATGAATATGATACCAATGACCATATCGTACGGGCAATTACTGACAACGAATCACTGATCGACAACAGCACGTCCACTGTCGAAACAAATTACATAACAGATTCGCTCGGTCGTGTCACTCAGCGAGCATTTGGCGAAGGCCGCGTCACAAGCTATGAATATGATACGTTTGGGAACATTAGTCGACAGACAACATCATTACAATATTTTGGATTATATGAAGATATCCTTTTCATCTATATTGAATCACCAGAGCCCATGGCAAATATTCCGCTGTTCGAACGATTTTTGTACTACTAATTTAAGTACAACGCGGCGTGTCTAAATCTTCGAGGTATTTCTCGAATACGAACGCCCTTGTCTAGCCCCGCAATTAATCCGGTATACAAACGTGATTCAGGACAAGAATTCGGATTCAAGCGCCCTCAAAACCACATAATCTGGAAACCATCGCCGAGGAAGATCGAGTGTCGCGAATAATGCGACCTATTTATCAGGCGGTGATTGAGAACACTAGTCATAATGGTGCAACTTATTATAAACAAGGGTGTTTTTCGATAGTCTTGATGGTAAAGTTGTTGCCAGTGCATCAGCGCTGGAAGGATTCGGACAATCGTTGTGGCAACGGCTGCACAGGCCTCGAAAACAGATGGCGCTGAAGAAAAACGATGAACACCAACTGGAGGTATACAACAATGATTTTTCAAAGAGCAGCTGTATTTGCTGCAGCATTATCATTAAGTGCGCTTGTGAGTGCACAGTCAAATTTAACAGCAGAAACAGGTCCAAAGGTTTCCGTTCCCGGAAACACAGTGCTCGCACTTGCAGAAGTTACCAATGCTGAAGGCGTTGCTAATATACAGGTTGCTACCGGACAAACCCTGACAAACTCAGTGCAAAACGTTGCTGAAGGCAAAACTGATATATCGGCGGCGCCGTTTTTGTTAGCGTTTTTATTGTCAAAAGGTGCGGGGCCCTACGCGGCACTTGAAAAAGATAAAGCGGCAGAGCTTGCCTCTAATCTGGCCGTACTTTATACCTACCGCTTTGGTACTTACGGCTTATCCGCTTATAGCAGCAAAAACTTTGGCGGCTGGGATGCCGTAAAAGGTGCCACTATTTATAACGGTCCGCCACGCGGAGCGGCACTAACACGCGCTCGCGCATTGGCGAAACTTACCGTTGGATTGGACGATGGTGAAGGTTATACAGGCGTACAGGTCAATTGGGGTCAGGCTATAAAAACCATTACTGATGGCACAGCCGATGCCCACATTTTGCCAATGAATTTTCCTGACGGTCGACTGGGTCAGGCAGCAGCTTCCGGCGAAATCACAGTCTACTCTATGCCAGCTTCAGCTTACGACAGCGAAGGCTCACAAAAATACCGTAAAGCACCTGGCTCAGTCGGCGTTGTCATGCCAGCTGATGGTCTGTTCGGACCCAATATAGTGGTTGTGTCAGAAGATGATCAATTTCGTGGCATCGCTGAAGTGGGTGGTGAGATTGTCAACGTAGCAATGGACGAAGAACTGGCCTACGAGCTGACAAAAGCTTTTCTTGATAACCTTGATACTTACACTAGTAAAGCGCCTTTCATGCCGACAGCCTGGCTAGGCGAAACAGATTTAGCGTTCACTGGCATGTGTGGGCCTATTCCGGTTAAATATCACCCGGGGGCTGTTAAGGCATATGATGAAGCAGGTATCAGTTTGCCGGATTGCACTAAACCGTAGGTTTTTGACAGCACTCAAAAATTTTATTGTATGCAGTGGCTGGCAGTTGCCAGCCACGCTTCATTATCGAGATCATTCATGAAATCTGCAGACGAACTCAACGTCAATCGTTCCGGTCGTCTGCTATACATCCTGTCTATTTTCATTGTCATTATTGGCTTGGCCAACGCCATTCCCGGCATACCTCAGCTTGACGATACGGTTAAATCAATTTCCGGTCTTGATTGGCTAAGCATCCGTAAATTTCCCACTGAATGGTTCTACCCTATCGCGTTTTTTCTGATGATGCTTTGTGTAGCCGTTAAGCATTCCATGTGGATGGAATGGTCGACGCAAAGTCGTGCAAAGCGGAATTTCGGTCTGTTTATGGATATCGCGTTGGTAACTGCAGCACTTGCAGTGTCACTGACCTACGTCATTGAAATTGAGTCAATCTGCCTTATAGATCAGCTGAGCGGGGAACGAGCCCGTTTAATTGCCGCTGCTCTGGAGACAGAAGTCTCCATTGCCGAAACCATGGGTTTACCCCCACCAACCTCCGTTGAAGACCCCAAATGTGTTGGCACTACCGGTGGTCTGCTGGTTTTAATTGTTGGACTCACCATTTTTGTATTTATGGCTTACAACATTAAAGTCTGGGGTTTGCCGTTGGTAATAGTCGCGTTGGTTATAGCGCTCTATACCATAATCACGGTTTTTGTCTGGTACGTTCACGGACCAGACGATATCAATAAATATTTAATGACCAAACTAGGTGGAGAACCCAGATTACTCTCAGACGGTCGTCCAAAAGTTCACGACATTTTGGTGAATAACGCATCGGGTTTGTTGGGTCGATTTATGGACATCATGCTCAACACCATATTTCCTTACCTGGTGTTAGGGTCTTTGTTTGGTGCATCCGCTGGTGGGCAATCACTAATCAAAATCGCGTTTCGGTGGACCCGGAAATTACGGGGTGGACCGGCACATGCAGCAGTCGTGTCGTCGGCCATGTTCGGTACAATCTCCGGCGGACCTATCGTCAATGTACTCTCAACCGGTGTGTTAACTATACCAATGATGCTGCGTCGCGGTTTCTCAAAAGTTTTTGCAGGCGGTGTAGAGGCGGCAGCATCATCTGGGGGATCCATAATGCCGCCTGTGATGGGCGTGGCTGCTTTTATACTGGCAGCACTAACGGTTGTGCCTTATTCAGACATTATCGTTGCTGCAGTCATTCCGGCCCTGGCCTATTTTTTCTGTTTGTTTTTATCTGTCGTGTTCGAAGCACGTAAGCAACAGATTAAGGCAATTGGTGAGATCACGGATGACATGAGAATGAGTACTCAGGACATTCTCAATCTTATAATGATCTTCGGACCCATCCTGCTGATTCTGGTTCTGCTTTTGATCAGTAAGGAGTCAGTCGGTTGTGGACCACTGGGAGTGTTGTTTGGTGCAGAGCGTACAATCGTCGACGGCCATTGCACGGTATCCAGCCTTTCCTGGTTTCTACAAACGGTTCAAAATGCTGCCGGGGACGCCGGAAGTGCCGGGTGGTGGGCCGTCGCTCTGCTATTGATACTGTTATTTGTTGATCCAAATGTTCGCGCTAAACCTTCAAAGATACTGGATTCGCTCTCGGAGGCCGGCATACTGGTTTCGACCCTGTATCTGATGTTTCTGGCCGTTTCCATAATCGATTTCTGTTTGCAGTTTACCGGCTTGCCCACGTTTATTTCACTCGATGTATTAACGTGGTTAAAGACCTTGAATTTGGGTCAAGACGGCTCCGTCTTTTTTCAACTGTTGGCTTTGTTTGTTACGATGCTTGTGGCTATTTTACTGGGCATGGGCATGCCTGCGGTGCCGGCATATATTAATGTTGCACTACTCATGGGGCCAGTATTGGCAGGCTTGGGAATCGCAACGCTGACGGCGAATATGTTTATATTCTATTTTGCCGTTGCTAGCGCAATTACACCTCCGGTAGCACTGGCAGCTTTTGCCGCTGCCACAATCACGAAGGCTGAGCCCATGGCTACCGGCTTTTCAGCAGTGAAATCAGGCATTGTTATGTTTTTAATTCCTTTTATGTTTGCCTTGTACCCAGAATTGTTATTGATAGAGCAAGCGGTAATTGACCCGGTAGCATCTGCAATGGGTAACATTAGCTATTTGCCTGGCTACGATGGAACTCTATATTTGGTTCCATTCATAACGCTTATTATGCGCCTGCTGTTGGCCTTGTATCTGGTATCAAGTGCGTTAGCACGCTATGATCGGCATGTACTGACGTGGCCCGAAACCATTACACGTCTGGTTCTGGCCGCATTACTGGTATTTAAACTTGAGTTAGTGTATCTACCTGCGGTAGCGGCATCATTATTACTATTGGTAGTCCACGCAAAACGCGCACCGGCGACTGTACAAGGGCAATATTAACTACTGCCCGAAGTTTACGGGCCTGCGTTCTATTTCTTGCTATCAGAATATGAATCTACCTACCCCACAATTAGAGCATACTTGCGATCTCACCATTGATCTGGCACCGATCAAAGAAATAGGCAGTGGGCGTGGTGGTAATCGCAGAATCATTCCCATCATTGGAGGAACAGTCAGCGGCCCAGAGCTTAACGGCAGAGTGCTAAACGTTGGAGCGGACTGGCAGACGGTTTTTAACGACGGACTGGCAGAGCTGGATACTCGATACGCCATGGAAACTGACGATGGCGCTGTTATCGAAATCATAAACTACGGGTTCCGACACGGACCGCAGGAAGTGATGGATGCAATAGCCAGTGGAAAAAAAGTATCACCCGAAAGTTACTACATGCGAACGCAAGCACGATTAGAGACGGGCGATGCCAGATACGCTTGGGTTAACCGTACACTCTTTGTTGGTGCTGGTCATCGTGAGCAGTCGTCGGTTAAAGTCAGATTGTTTGCTATTCGGTAGAAAATAAAGAATATTAACATCACTGAATCGGCAACAGTTTCCGGAGAGCGAATTCGCCAAACTTTACCGCTGCCGAATGCCCTCGCCTGCCGATCTAAGCATCAAGGAAATGACGAATGGCTGACAACAAAATAATCATTGCTGGTGGAGGCATCGGTGGACTGACGCTTGCACTTACGATGCACCAAATTGGTGTACCGTTTGTCGTGCTGGAAACTACCCGTGAGATGTGTCCAGTTGGTGTCGGCATTAACGTTCAGCCAAACGCCGTACGTGAACTCTTTGACTTAGGGATTGATTCAAAAGCATTGGACACCATTGGCTTGCCCGTAAAGGAATGGGCATTGGTCGGTTTGAATGGTAAAGAAGTGTATGCCGAATCTCGAGGGACAGATGCCGGCTATCTATGGCCGCAATATGCAGCACACCGTGGCCAACTGCATATATTGCTGTACCAAACATTGATTGACAGAGCTGGCAAAGAATCGGTTGTCCTTGGAGCAAAGGTTAAGGGATATTCACATACCGCCAGCGGGGATGTTGTGGTAAATGTGGGCAATAGTGATGGCTCTTCCAGCGAATTGATCGGTAGTCTGCTTATTGGTGCCGACGGGATTCATTCTGCCGTGCGCTCACAAATGCACCCAGATCAACCGCCGATACATTGGGGCGGAGCTGTTTTGTGGCGTGGTACAGTTCGCGCAAAGCCGCTACGAACAGATTCATCATTTGTTGGACTCGGCACCCATCAACATCGAATGATAATTTATCCGATATCCAAATCAGACGCAGACGGTAAAGCGCTGATTAACTGGATAGCCGAGGTCACGATGGACAACAGCGATGGCTGGCCCAGTGATTCCTGGTTTCAAGAAGCGCAAATCGAAAGCTTTGTCCATCATTTCGAAGAATTCCAATATGACTGGCTTGATGTCCCGGCTATGTTGCGATCAGCCGATTGTGCCTATATGAACCCCATGATCGACCGTAACCCTGTTTCCACCTGGGTAGATGGTTCGGTTGCACTAATGGGAGATGCGGCTCATGCGATGTACCCTACAGGGTCGAACGGCGCAAGCCAGGCAATTGTCGATGCTCGCGTTATTGGCGCTGCTTTTCTGGAGCACGGGGTGACGTCAACAGCTCTGGCAGCATACGACAATCAGCTGTGCTCCAAAGTATCTGAGCTAGTATTGCGAAATCGTTCAGCTGGCCCATTTGGCTTACTCAATATACTCAACGATAGATGTGGTGGTGTCTTTGACGACATAGAAGCGGTTCTTCCGCTGGAAGAACGTAACGAATTTATGGAAAAATATAAGGCTGCTGCCGGGTTTGCCATCGAAACCTTGAACGGTGCACCGTCGACAATAACTAGCGGGGCTAAGTTTTTTTAAACGCTAATGCAACAACAATCCTTATTGAACATAAACTATTCCTAATTTGCAGCTGAATTATACTTACAACAACTTTTCCTCTTCAAGCACGCGTCGTGCAACCCGAAAACATTCCAACGCCATTGGCACGCCGCAGTAAATACCAATAACATGAATGATTGCCCGAATTTCTTCTTTACTCACGCCATTGGTAATCGCACCTCGACAGTGAGTTTCCCACTCGTGCATTCGACCTAGCGCACCAATCATGGCCAGGTTCATCATAGAGCGGGTTTTTGAATCTATTACATCGTCACCCCAGCCAAAGCCCCAGCACCAGGCTGTCATGGCTTCCTGGAATGGTCGTGTGAATTCATCTGCAGCAGCAAGATTTTTTTCAACGTATTCAGCACCCAACGTAGCTTTGCGTTGTTCCATGCCCTTTTTAAAGAGATCTTCATCGAAAAGATCATTACTCATTACTCGTGCTCCTTAACCCTGAATCAAATATCAACGGATGATCTCATCCATTGTTGTAGTGCCCTAATGGAATGTTCGGATTTAACCCCGCATTTAGGATCGAGAACCAGTGGACCCGGAGTATAGCCACGACTACTTAATCCTTTCTGCACCGACTCGACCAAGTGAATATCTTCTTCCACCGTAGTTTGGCGATCTTGCATTGCCAGATTATGCAGAAGCTCAGCATCTGAGCCATCGACGGAGTACCACCCCCGCCATAGCACCACGTGCTCGTGATCAATGGCGCGCCAATGATAGGTGTTCAGTACATTTCCCGGATAAACCTGGAAAGACATCATGGGCCATAGAAACCATGACGAGTAATGAGCTGCGAATTCGTTCGCGTCAGGGTCAATCGGATAACTCATTTGTTCCAGGTTCTGACACTCAGTGGTGTGCCTTAAACAATACCCTTGCGGTTGAATATCATAGGTGCTGGCTTTAACGATGCCATTGGCAAACGTTGGGTGATTCAGCTGACAGTGATAGCATTCTGAGTAATTCTCCACCGATACTTTCCAGTTGCATTGCTCGGGAATTTCTAACCACTCAATGGGTTTCAGCTGCTCTATGTGCGGTACATACTGACGCAGCTCTGCTCGTACATTTGGAAACCAGTCGTCCATCGGTTTGGCCAATGGATCCAGATTAGCAAACAGAAATCCGCAAAAATTTTCGATACGAATGTCTGTTAGACAGATGCTGGAAATATCAAAACCAGGAACCGATTTAATATTTGGACCAGAGCGAAGCTCACCAGTAAACTCATAAGTCCAGGCATGATAGGGACAAACAAGCAACGTCAGGTTTCCACTGCCTTTAACCAGCTGATGTGCGCGGTGCTGGCACACATTGTAATAAGCCTTTATATCGCCGTCTTTGGTACGCACACAAAACAGATTCTCTCCTGCGATGGAAAACGTAAAGTAATCTCCGGGTGAGCTCACTTGTGAAGCATGTCCGGCATATTGCCAGGTTCGAGCAAGCAATCCGTGTTGTTCTGCTTTGAAAATACTTGGATCGGTGTAGTAGCGAGCATCCAGCGAACGGATTGGTAAGTCTGTTTCACTCAATCTACAATTCCTCTTCGTACATGCCCAGATGATGTCGACGATCATGAAAGGTATTAACGCGTTCAACCACGTCGGGATTGGCCATTGCTATTGCAAAGGAAAGCAGTGTTTCAAGTAGTGCAATAGTTGAAACAGATGATGGAAAGAATTGCGGGGTATCTACAGCCACAACAAATGCGTGTTCTGAGCCTGCAATGATAGGTGATGCTGGGCTGTCAGATATACCAATAATCTGAACGCCTTGCTCGCGCGCTATTCTTACCGCATTCACCACTTCTGTTCGATACGGCTTGCACGTTATTGCGATCAACACGTCACGTTCATCTGCCCAGGCAAGATCATCAACCGGGGTACTGCCACTACGCGGAATGGCGTGGAATTGCGTCATTCCGGTTCCAGCCAAATAGGTAAAGTTCTTTGCATTTGAGTTGTTCACACCCACACCCAATGCAAATGTCTGTCGTGACCTCAGCATGGCAGTCGCTGCCGCTTTGAGCTCAGCTGCATCGATTCCGGCGAACGTTTCCTCGATATTGTTAATGGCCGAACTAACCATGTCACGATACAAGCCACCAAGCATATCGTTCTGCCCCAGAGACTGTAACCAACGAGCACGATCGGTAAAATTTACGACCCCACGTTTAATGTCATCTCGAAACGGCGCTCGAAAATTCTCATAGCCATCAAAACCAATCGTACGCGCCAGGCGTACCAGCGTATTCGGTTTCACTTTGGCAGCCTGCGCGATCTCACGTATCGAAGAGACACCCACATCATTCGGATTCTCTAATACATAGATTGCAGCCTTACTTAATTCTGGCGTTAGCTCCTGCAATCTGGTCGAAAGAGAACTTAACACCTGATCTTTATCGTGCAGGCAACCTGTTGGTACAGATTTACTATTCATGGTTGACGAGGGTACATATGTTTAATTAGTATGGCAATACTAATCAATAATCCATCGACAAATCGACATGACTACTTCGGAATTTCCCGCACACGCACGGGTCGTCATCGTCGGTGGAGGCGTTATGGGGTGTGGGCTTGCTTACCATCTGGCACACGAGGGCTGGACCGATGTCGTGTTACTGGAGAAGGCTGAACTCACATCCGGTTCAACCTGGCACGCTGCCGGGCAAATTACGCACTCAACATCCAGCTTCAGTCTTGGTAAGTGTGTGGACTACAACATTGGTTTGTACTCAGGTGCGCTGGAAAAAGAAACCGGCCAAAACGTCACCTGGCATGGATGCGGCTCTTTTCGACTCGCGTATGAAGAAGATGAAATGGATTGGTTGCGACATACGCTCAGTGTTGGTCGCTCACTGGGCTTTGACATTGAGTTGGTTGACCCTGACTTCATTAGTGCGCTGCACCCGTTTTATAATCTTGACGGCATTATTGGTGCTCTATATACACCCGATGACGGACACGTTGATCCATCCGGTGTGACTCAGGCAATGGCTACCGGTGCCCGGCAACTGGGCGTGAAGATTATTCGGCGTTGTCGTGCTACCGGCATAAAGCAGCAAAGCTCGGGGGAGTGGCTTGTGTCAACCGATCGTGGGGACATAACGTGCGAACATGTTGTCAATGCAGGTGGTACGTATGCACGTCAAATGGGCGAATGGTCAGGACTGCAATTGCCAATGACCTCAATGACGCATCATTATTTTGTCACCGATACGGTGCCTGAATTTCAGACACTTGATAAGGAACTGCCGGTGATGCGCGACGATCGGAAAGTGTCTGGTTATATCCGTATGGAGCAAAAATCCGGATTGATTGGTATCTATGAAAAGCAAAACCCGAATACAGTTTGGGAAGATCATTGCCCATGGGATGCAGAAAATGAACTGTTCGAGCCTGATTATGATCGTGTTATGCCGTGGCTTGAAAACGCTTTAGAGCGCATGCCGATATTTGCTGATCTTGGTATTAAACGAGATGTACACGGTGCTATATCCCACCCGCCAGACGGTAATCCGTTAATCGGACCTGCGCCCGGCGTACGAAATTACTGGTGTTGTTGTGGTACTCAAATTGGCATAGGTTGGGGACCGGGACTCACACGTGAGTTGGCGCGCTGGATGGTACACGGCGCAGCTGATATCTCCATGCGCGATTACGACCCTCGTCGATTTGGGTCATACGCGGATAAATCCTGGCAAGTTACTAAAGCAAAAGAAGACTATTGTCTTCGACATGAAATTCCCTACCCGCATTTTAATCGCCTGGCTGGTCGTCCAGTCAAGCCATCCCCGCTTTATGAAAGGCTGAAGAATAAAGGCGCTGTTTTTGAAGAAGTGTACGGCCATGAACGACCAAGATGGTTTGCATTAGATGGCGTCGCACAGCAAGATCACTATTCATTTAAACGCAACCTGGTTCATGGTGTTCTGGCGAAGGAAGTTTCGGCTGTTCGAACCAGTGTTGGCATTATGGACATCTGTGCATTTACAAAAATAGAGGTTAGTGGGCCGGATGCCAGAGAGTTTCTAGACCCTCTGATTGCCAACAATCTACCGAAGAAAGTTGGCGGCATAGTGCTGACTCACTTTCTCAACGTACGCGGCCGGATTGAACTTGAAGCAACGGTAGTTCGTCTTGAAGACCAACGATATTACCTGGTATGTGCCGCTTTTTTTGAACAACGGTTACTTGATTTACTGCTGCTCAATCGCAAGCAAGAGCAATTTGACATTGTTAATCACTCAACCAATTGGGGAGCGCTAACCATTAATGGTCCGCGTTCTCGAGATACACTAAGTGCCTGCACCGATGCTGAATTGGACAACGCAAATTTTCGCTGGCTTAGTGCGCAACAAATTCAAATAGCCGACGTTTCGTGCTGGGCTTTTCGATTGTCTTATGCAGGCGAGCTCGGTTGGGAGATCCACACGGACGCGAAAAATCTACTTGCGGTGTACGATGCGTTGTGGGCTGCTGGTGAAACATTCAACATTGTCGACTACGGTTCGTTCGCCATGAACACGATGCGTATGGAGAAAATGTTCAAAGGCGCAGGCGAACTGACTAATGAGGTGACATTGCCCGAGGCTGATGTTATGCGCTTCGTCAAAATGGAAAAAGAATTTATCGGAAAGGCAAAGACAGTTGAAAGTCTGGAAAAACCACTACCCTGGGTTTGCGCATACCTGGAAATAGAATCAAACAGGATTGAAGACGGGCATGGTGGTGAAGCCGTGGTATTAGACGGTGAGGTTGTGGGTTCTACGGCTTCGATTACCTTTGGTCATACCGTAAACCGAATCCTGGCGTTTGCTTATATAAAACCAGTTGCTGCAGAGCCTGGCACTCAACTACAGGTCATCATTTCAGGTGCAGCGCGCGCAGCGCTTGTACTCGACAAACCTGCCTACGACCCGGATAGTTTATTACCAAGAACCGATGTGTCGCTTTGAGCGTGTTCTTTGCCACCTTTGTTGCCTCCTTCATTAATCATATATCAGTGTGAATAGAGATACCGATATGAATATTCCTCAAACAATGCAGGCTATGGTGCTAACTGGTCACGGTGGCATGGATAGGCTTGTATTCAAGACTGATTGGCCGGTGCCAACAGTTGGTGATCAGGAAGTATTGATAAAGGTGAGTGCCTGCGGCATGAACAACACCGATGTTAACACTCGTTCAGGCTGGTATTCTAAAGCGGTTAGTGAAGCCACAACCGGTGCTGCTTACGACAAGGTCGATTCAGAGGACCCAAGCTGGGGTGGTGCTCCACTTAGTTTTCCGCGGATACAAGGTGCAGACGCTTGCGGTACGGTTGTCAGCGTTGGAAATAAAGTAGATTCGGCCCTTATAGGAAAGCGCGTGATCACAGACTGCTGGTTGCGTGACTGGGATGACCCGTTGAACAAAAATTCAACCGGGTATTTCGGGTCTGAATGTGATGGCGGCTATGCGCAGTACACAAAAACCGATCATAGAAACATTGGCACAGTCGATTCGTCCATGAGCGATGCCGAGCTTGCAACCTTTTCTTGTTCTTACACCACTGCAGAAGGCATGCTTGCACGGGCTAACGTGACCAGCGAAGACACGGTTTTGATTACCGGTGCGTCGGGAGGCGTGGGTTCGGCATTAATTCAGTTGGCCAAACGTCGCGGAGCCACGGTAATAGGTCTTGCGTCTGAAGCCAAGCACAACGACCTAAGCAAACTGGGCGCAAATGCATTGTTACCCAGAGCACCTGAGAATATAAAAGCGGCATTGAAAAAAGTGATTGGCCGAGATAGCGTGTCAGTGCTCGCCGATATTGTTGGCGGCGAGGCATTTCCAATGTTGGTGGATGCATTAGAACGCGGTGGCCGATACACCTGCTCTGGCGCTATAGCTGGCCCTTGCGTAGAACTGGATTTACGTACCCTTTATCTTCGCGACCTGACGTTTACCGGGTCTACCGTCATACCACCGCATATATTCACAGACTTGATTGGTTATATCGAGCGCGGTGAAATTCAGCCTATGCTCGCTGCTACCTACCCTCTTGAGAAATTAGCGCAAGGTCAACAAGCATTTATTGATAAAAAGCACAGTGGCAATATCGTCGTCACAATGGATTAAGCGCATGAAAATTACGCGACTGTCTGTCTATCAGAAAAATTTACCGCTAAAAGACCCATATTGGCTTTCCGGTGGGCGATTAAAATTTGAAGTGCTCGATGCCACCTTTGTCAAAATAGAAACTGATGCTGGCATTACCGGTTGGGGAGAAGGCACCCCTTGGGGACATACCTACGTGCCGGCGCATGGGCCCGGCATACGTGCCGCAATGGAAACCATGGCACCAGACATTCTTGGACAAGACCCGCGCAAAGTTGAATTGGTTGAACAGGCTATGGATCTTTGTTTGCCGGGGCACCTTTATGCAAAACAACCGATTGATATGGCTTGCTGGGACATCATGGGTAAAGCATTCAACTTACCCATTGCCGATCTGCTTGGTGGAAAACGTGACAACGGTACGCCTGCAGCATCTTCTGTCTCGTCAGGTGAACCTGACTATATGATGGACATTATCAATAGCTACAGAGACAGGGGTTATGTCGCTCACTCTGCGAAGGTGGGTGGCAGTGATACTGACAAAGACATTGAACGGATTCGATACATCGAAGCCAATCGTCGCGACAATGAAATTATTTTATATGACGTGAACCGTGCATGGACCCGCCGAGAGGCAAGCATCGTCATGAATGCGGTTTCCGATCTAGGAGTCACGTTCGAGCAACCCGGTGAAACCCTCGATGATATTAGCGAAATAAGAAAAGTGACCACCTCGCCTATTAGCATAGATGAGTCGCTTGTTACGCTACAAGACGCTACGCGTATTGCTCGTGATGGTCTGGCGGATGTATTTGGTATCAAGCTGAACCGAGTTGGTGGTTTGACCAAAGCCAGACGTATGCGCGATGTAGCGATTGCACACGGGATTCAGATGTTTGTTATGGCGACGGGTGGTTCTGTATTGGCCGATACCGAGGCCGCACACTTAGCTCAATCAATCCCGGACGCATTTAGTCGTGCGTGTTGGTCCTGTCAGGATATGCTAACAATTGATGTCGCTCCCAACAGTGGACCTCGCTGTAATGATGGTTATATCACCATCGACAATACACCAGGCCTTGGGGTTACACCCGATGAAACAATACTGGGTGATCCCATTGCTGTTTATCAATAGCCTGTAAAAGTAGTCAGTATAAGTAGACTGTAAAACTGACGCTTCATTTATCTTCCGTGTATCTGATATGGTAAGTTGAGAATAAGGCCTTAAACACCAGTTTTGGCACGGCTAAAGTATGCGTAAGTGAGAAGATATGAGTCAGCAAGAAAAGTGGATTGAAAGAGCAAAGACCGTTCTGCCTGCAGGCGGATTTGGTAATTTCGACCCTGGCATCATAATAAGTGAAGGCAAAGGTTCCCGAGTATGGGATGAAGATGGTAACGAGTATGTCGATTACCTGATCGGTTCAGGTCCGATGTTACTTGGGCACGGACATCCCGAAGTTATTGACGTTGTCCAAAGTCAGATTGGCAAAGGTATGACCTTCTTTGCAAACAATGCAGCGGGCATTGAGCTGGCAGAAGCGATAACGGCAGCCGTGCCCTGTGCCGAGCAAGTGCGGTATCTCACCTCCGGTGGTGAGGCCGATATGTATGCATTGCGCTTGGCAAGGGCATTTACCGGGCGTACGAAAATCCTCAAATTTGAAGGTGGTTATCACGGGATGTGTGGTGAGGCGCAGATGAGTCTGGCGCCAGAGATACTGGCCAACTTTCCACAGGCTGTACCTGACAGTGCAGGCATTCCAACTAGTGTTCGCGACGAAATGGTTATTGCTCCATTCAATGATGCAGAAACTGTACGCGCCCTGCTCGATGAATACGGCGACGACATTGCGGCGATTATTGTCGAACCATTGCAACGTGTTATACCACCAGAGGCGGGCTTTCTTCAATTATTGCGTGATGAATGTACGCAACGTGGCATTGTTCTTATATTTGATGAAATAGTCACGGGCTTTCGCTTAAGTTACGGTGGTGCACAAGAAGCCTATGGAATAACACCCGACCTTTGTACGCTTGGAAAAATTATCGGTGGTGGCTTCCCACTTGCCGCCATTGCCGGAAAGAAAGAGCTGATGGATCACTTTGATCAATCCATGGTTGGTAAAGACAAATTTCTAATGCAGATGGGTACTTTATCCGGAAACCCGGTGGCAGCTGTTGCAGGTTTAAAAACCATGGAGATTCTTCGTCGAAACAATGCTTACGATAAACTTCGGCAAACAGGCGAAACCTTACAACACATGCTTAGCTCAAGTTTGAAAGAGCATGGACATGCACATCAGATTGTTGGCGACCCTACTCTCTTTGATGTTGTATTTACCGACCATCAGGTGCGCGACTATCGCTCCTGGATGACTGGTGATAAAAGCAAGAACACCCGTTTTAATCAAACACTCAGAGACAATGGCATATTCAAGTCACCCGGAAAACTCTATCCTTGTCTTGCTATCACTGACGACGATCTGGCGCTAACCGAAAATGCAATTAAGCATGCTGCGGCAGCACTTTAATTCGACCACTAATCCAATCTGTGTGGCCAGGTTGCGCGGTGACCCATGACGTCAATCGATACTCAGCTTGCGGCAGAGGAAAAAGCGGTAAAAAGAGACCCGTTGTTTAAACCATTGCAAATAGGACACCTGACTCTGAAAAACCGCATCATGAGTACCAGCCATGCGTCGGGCATGGATGATGACGGAATGCCATCTATCCGCTATCAGCGATACCATGAAGAAAAAGCCAAAGGTGGTCTTGCTCTCACTATGTTTGGCGGCTCATCCAACGTAGCTCCAGATTCACCGAGCGTTTTTGATCAGTTGCGTGTGGATACAGATAAAGTCATTCCACACTTGCGACAATTTTCTGAACAGATTCATAAGCATGACACAGCGCTAATGTGTCAGATAACGCATCTTGGACGTCGGGGTGATTCAACAGCTGACTTCTGGCTGCCAACGATTGCTCCGAGCGTGATTCGTGAAACGCTGCATCGCAGCATTCCGCGAGAAATGGATGAACATGATATTCAGAGAGTCATAAAATCATTCGGACTTGCAGCACGCCGTTGTTATGAAGGCGGAATCGATGGAATTGAAACTCACGCAGGAGCGCACCTGATTGGTCAGTTCTTCTCTCCCAGTACTAACCATCGTACCGATAAATACGGAGGTTCGCTGGAAAACCGGGTACGATTTGCCTTACAGGTGCACGAAGAAATACGCAAACAGGTAGGCAATAATTTTCTACTCGGCATCCGGATGTCAATGCATGAAGATAGAGGAGGCATTTCACAAGAAGACGCGTTCAGAATCGTTGAAATATTACAACGAGAAGGTGCAATCGATTTTCTCAATTGCTTATTCGGGCGAATGGATACTGAATTGAGCCTGGCTGAGTTCAACATGCCGGGTATGACTCAGCCACTGGCGCCGTTTCTTGAACACATGCGCGAAGTCAAACAGGTGGCAACGGTTCCGGTATTTCACGCAGCAAGAATTGTGGATATTGCAACAGCGCGGTATGCCATACGTGATGATCTGCTCGACATGGTTGCAATGACACGGGCCCATATAGCCGACCCACAACTGGTTAATAAAATTAGGCGAGGTGAAGAACACCGCATCCGCCCCTGCTTTGGCGCATCTCACTGTATGCATAAAAAACCGTCGTGCATCCATAATGTGTCAACGGGCCGAGAAACAAACTTGCCGCATGTTATATCCCAAACCGCAGCAGTAGCGAAAAAGGTAGTTATTGTTGGCGGTGGCCCAGCAGGTCTTGAAGCCGCGCGCGTAGCTGCGGAGCGCGGGCATACAGTAACGTTGTTAGAAGCCGCTGCCAGACTTGGCGGCCAACTTCTATTGGCCAGCAAAGCAACCTGGAGACGCGACATCATCGCTGTAGTGGATTGGCGTATAGCTGAGCTCGAACAGCTTAATGTGATGGTCAAGCTCAATTGCTATGTCGGAGCCAGTGACATAGCTGGTTTAAATCCAGATGTTGTAATCATCGCTACTGGCGGATTACCAAATGAAGGTGCGATTGCTGGCACTGAACATACCGCTACTACTTGGGATGTGCTTGGCGGTGATGTGCATCTTGCACAGAGTGCTCTGGTTTACGATGGTACTGGCAGGCATGAAGCGTTATCCTGTATCGACTTCATAGCCAGCAAAGGCACTGAAGTTACGCTGGCTACAGTAGATGATCGCCCTGCTGCTGAACTAGGCTATGCAGAGCGCCCCGTTTATCGAAAACAGCTTTATGCAAACAACATTCAAGTCTTAACTGACCTGGTACTCTTACAGGTCGAACCTGTCGGTAATCGGCTGAAGGCTATATTCAGAAACGATCTGACTGATCAACTTGTGGAGCATTTAACTGACCAGGTGATCATCGAACAAGGTACGATACCAACGGTTGAGCTATACCACGAGTTAAAAACCGATTCTTCCAATCAGGGTGTCACTGATATTGATGCGCTGCTGGCTCTGCAACCGCAGCCAGAGAAACAATTGGGGTATTCTCTACACCGAATTGGTGATGCTGTTTCCAGTAGATCATTGCATGCGGCGTTGCTTGATGCGTTTCGACTAGCGGTTGCATTGTAAAGTGTGTAACAAGGTATCAATTGCGTGCACCGGTCAATGCCATTGCGGCGCTGTGCAGTTTAAGATTGATTCTACAATCACCGAACTAACAACCTGCAACTGCTCAATATGCAAAAAGAAGAATGCACTTATGCTAAAGGTGCATGAAAGTGAGTTTACGCTGGTTGAAGGCGAAGCTTTTTTAGTGGAATACCAGTTTCATACGAAAACGGCACGTCATTATTTCTGCCGCATTTGCGGTATCTATCCGTTTCATCGCAAACGAGTAACACCAGAATACTATGGAATAAACGTACACTGTCTGGACGAATTTCCGATAGAAAAATACAAAGTGCGTGAAACACACGGCTCCAACATGAGTTGATCATCCAATGTGCTATCCAGCGTTTCTTTGACGTAAAAAGCGTGAATTTCAATGAAAACGCAATAAAAAGCAACAAACAGCAACAAACAGCAACAAACAGCAACAAACAGC
>Ga0114956_1000542_pt1 | contig 27730 bp, 19 predicted proteins | sample MaitaG_FD_87304 | JGI IMG/M metagenome (GOLD analysis project Ga0114956, IMG submission 87304) | Marine algal microbial communities from Maine, USA - Maine_Asex2 metaG | ecosystem: Host-associated > Algae > Red algae > Unclassified | place: Maine, USA | collected 2015-01-05
ATTCCACCGACAATGATCAGGATGCTGAGCACTAAAACCCGATCCTATCACGCTGACGTACGGTGATCCGGCGGCGCCGCTCAGGAACCTTGGCGGATCAAACGGTCGGCATCTTGGATGTAGCTTTCGACCAGTCTGGAGAACGGACCTTCGGGGTCTTCGGCGAGAAAATCTTCGAACCGCTTTTTCGCCTCGGTCGCCTGCGGCGGCGAGGTTTGCAGGAGGCAACGGGCGATGCCGAGTTCGGCGAGGGGCTTGCGGAAATGGTCGGGGTTGTTGTCGATCCAGGCTTGGTAGGCGGCCTTGGCTTCGTCGATGGCCCCTTGGTTTTCCAAGCAGGTCGCGATGTTCAGCGCGGCGGCGGCGGCCATCGGGTAGTCGGGGTATTCTTTGCTGACGCGTTCGTAGATGGCGGCAGCCTCGGCGAACTTGCCGGCGCTGTAGTCCAGCTTGGCGCTGCGCATGAGTTGGTTGGCGGCTTCGGGCGTGTCGGGATTGGCTTCGACCAGCTTGACCAGTTCGGCGGGGTCGCTCACGCCGCGCATCTCGGAGGAGACGCGTTCGACGTTACCGGCTTTGGAGTCGCGGAGTTTGTTGATGAGAAACACACCGGCGACGACCAACAGGCCGATCGCGAGCATGGGACCCACGAGGCGCATCAGGTCTTTGACCTGCTGCATGACATCCTCTTCTTCTTCTTCCTCATCACCAAGCTCGCCCTCGGGAGCCCGGTATTCGCGGTTGCGCTGGAGTTTACGTTCTGCTTTGCCCATGGTTTTTCTCGTTTAAAATTCGTAGACGCGTCGGGTTGGTAGCCGGGGGTTGTTGCTGGCTTCTTGCTGGCTTGTTGCTGGCTTGTTGCTGGTTTGTTACTGACTGTGCGAGGGACGCGGAACGCGGTCCTACACGCGTTTTTTCGCGCCTGACAAGCCTTATTCCTAAGTGCTTCGGGCACTTTTGCAAGAAACGGAAGCGGATGGATTGCATGGGCGGCCTTGGATCGGCTAGGATCGGGGCCTATGGCGTGGTTGAACGAACTAAAACAGGCGGGCGGACGGCAGGTGGATGGTGCGTCTTTGGCGTTCTTCCGCATGTGGGTCGGTTTGATGATCATGGTGGAGGTTCTGCGCTACATTATGCACGGCTGGGTCGACGTTTACTTCGTCGATTCGGCCATGAACCTCGGCTATGAGGGCTTCGGTTGGGTTCGGCCCTGGCGGCCGGGTTGGCTGATGACGGCCCATTTCGTGGCGTTGGGCATCACCGGGCTGCTGCTGCTGATCGGCTGGTTTTACCGCGTGGCGGCGGTGCTGGCCTTCTTTCTGTTCACCTACGTGTTCCTGCTTGAGGTGACCAACTACTTAAACCACTTCTATCTGGTCGCCTTGGTGCTGGGGGTGCTGATTTTCCTGCCGGCCAACGCGGCGTGGTCGATGGACGGCATGTTCAAGGAATGGAAGGAGTTCCGCGTGCCGGCCTGGACCGTCTGGGTGCTGCGCGCCTTGCTGGCGATCGTGTACATCTACGCCGGCATCGCCAAGCTGAACGCCGACTGGCTGCTCGGTGAACCAATGCGCACCTGGCTCGGACGGCGCACGGACACACCATTAATCGGCGGCTTCTTCGATCAAGAGTGGATGGTGATGCTGTTCACCTATGGCGGCCTGCTGCTCGATTTGTTTGTGGTGCCGCTGATGATGTGGCGGCCGACGCGGATCCCCGCCTACCTTGCGTGCGTGTCCTTCCACTTGATGAACGCGGTGCTGTTCAACATCGGCATTTTCCCCTGGTTCATGATCGGTGCGACCACGATTTTCTTTTCCTATAGTTGGCCGCGCAAGGACAAGCCACCCCCGCCCTTCCCCGGCGCGAGGGGTCCGGGCAAGAAGGTGCCGCGTTGGATCTTCGCGCTGCTCGCGGTGTTTCTGGTGGTGCAACTGCTGTTGCCCTTGCGTCATTTTCTCTACCCCGGCAACCCAAGTTGGACCGAGGAGGGCCACCGCTATTCGTGGCACATGAAGCTGCGCGAAAAACAAACCAGACTGCTGACCTTCTACGTCGAGAATCCGGAAACGGGTGAACGCGTCTATTTAAAACGTGCCAAGGACGGCGAGATCCCGATCGATGAAATGGACCTGTGGCTGACCGAACGGCAGGTGCGCAAGATGTGTGCGCGTCCGTATATCTTGCGCCAGTTCGCCCGTCGGGTCGCGGCCGAGTTCGCGGCGGATAAAGGCTGGCCGGACCTCGGCGTGCACGCGCACATCCGCGCATCGCTGAACGCACGGCCTTGGCAGGATTATATTCTTCCCGAACACGATCTCACGCGGGTTCCGTGGGGGCTGGGGCATACGCCTTGGTTCGAGCCGTTGCAGCCACGATAGCCGCGCGGAAATCCAGGGCGGACGAGCCATGGGTCCTTGTGGCAAGATCTTGCCATCGTGTGGCAGAACCTTGCCATCGTATGGCAAAAGCTTGCCATCGTATGGCAGGCGCTTGGCAGTGGGCTTTTTCAATTCGAGGCGGAGAAACGGCTCGGGAGGCCTCGCCGTTTAGGCGCGGCGGGCTATTTTTCGGCGTCGATGGTGTACACGAAGAACACGTTGAACATGTCCTGCACCGGTGTGATGTAGGCCATGATGTCGGCGTGCGACATGGTGGGTTCTGCGTAGACGAACAGAGTTTCGCGCTCGTTCGGGGAGGCTTTTATCAGGGCGGGGAGTTGGTCGGGGGATTCGACGGCGATGGTCTTAAGGTCGAGTTCGGGATCGAGTATTCCTTTGATCCATTTTTCGGTAATGTCGATCAGCTCGGCGCCGCCCTTTTTCAGATGCAGTTCGAAGGGCTGGCTGGGGCGCTGCATGCGGTCGCGAAAACTTTCGTTCGGCGCGAAGGTTTCGAAGTAGAGTTGGTCGGCGACCGGCGGGCCGATGCGGATACCGGACGGGCTGTTGATCTGTTTGAAGATCTGCGCGATCTGCTTCAGGGTGCCGAGTTGGATGTCGGGGCCGAAGGCGATGTCGACATGCGGCAGGTTCTTGGCGGTGAGCGTGTCGAAACTGGCGACCAAATCGGTAAACTTGTCGCCGCCTTCGATGTGGTTTTTGCCGGCGGCGTCCTTTAAAGTGAACGCAAGGTCCTGCATGGTACTCCCCTGCACGTCCATGGTGAGATAGAGTTCGGGCTGTTGGGCGAGGCGGCGAAAGCGCAGAACCACCGGCTGGCGCGGACGCAACGGATTGGCTTTGCCGTAAAAGTGTTGGCCGTACACGCCGGACTTGGCCCGCTGCTGGGGCAGGTCGAGCACGGTTTCGAGCAGGTTGAAGTTGGCGGCGATGGACTGCGGACTGATCGCGTCCGCGGCGTACACGGTTTCGCCCGGCACGCCTGGTTTGCCGACGAGTTCCGAACCGACAAACACGAAGTCGGTTGCGGCGACGGCATTGGTGGTGTTCTCGTCGGTGGCCAGTTGTTCGATCCGGCGCGCGGGCTGGCCGGCGGCGAGTACTTCGATAGCGATGTGGTCGCCGCGGGGCCAGAAGCGGAGTTTTTTGTAGTTCACCGGCCAGCCGGGTTTGGCGCCAATGAACTCGAGCCCTTTGTGAATCGCGCTGGGCGGCGCGTAGGCCACCGCGATGGATTCGTAGTTATAACCGGAGTTCGTGGTGGTGATGAAGAACTCCACCGGCTCGCCGGGCGACATGTCGCTGGCTTCGGCGATTACGTAGAACGCGTTTTCCTGTTTGTCGGCGAACGTGTAGCCGTCGGCGAATTTGGTATCGGAAGCGGCGGCGAGTTCGGCGAAGGCGGTGGCGACGGCTTGGGCTGTGGCAAAGTTTTTCTCGCTGAGGAAGCCTTTGTCCGTGTCCGCTGCGCGTTCGAGGTAGGTGGTCAGGGCGGCTGGCGGGGCGGCGTTCTGGGCGGGCGCGAGCGCGATGCCGGCGAAAAGGAAAAGGATACCGGACAGGGACGGGGTGGAGATCTTCATCGTCCGAGGATACGCGGCGGGGCAGCCAGCAACAAGCGGTTTCAACGGGGAAGCAGCAATCGTGCGGCAATCGTGCGGTAGTCACGGCGGGTAATGCTGCGGCCCGGACATGGTTGCGCACAGGCTTTGTGCAAAGGCAGTGGTTCGGCGTTCGTTTTTTGGGCGAAAAAAAACGCGCCCGGCGAACCGGGCGCGCTTACGTGCGGAGGAGCAGTCCACACGATTTGCCTTTTTTGGATGAGATTATTTTCCGAGGAGATCGGGTCGGGTGGTGCCATGCGGCACGCCGCGCGCTGCACGGTCTTCGGCCGCTTCCTGCATCTCCCCGTGGATGAACACGTCCGCGCCGGCTGGGTTTTCGAAGAACACGCCGTTGTCGTCGGCCTTTGCGAGGTGTTCACCCATGAGTAAACGGGGGGCGTCAGGATCGGTGACATCGAGCACGCGGGCTTTGTTCTGGAAGCCGATGACCATCAGATTGTCGGGGTCCTGCGGGGCGACAAAGTCGGCCACGCCGTCCTCGGCGAGCATCATCAATGTCTCGCCTTCTACCGGCGAGGCGCCAAGTTCGGCGTAGGCGACGGTGTCTTGGAAATCGCTCTGCAAGTCATTGGTGAGTTCTTCGAGCACGTAACGTCCGCCGTCGGCGTCGGGGTCGAGCAAGCGGTATTCTCCGTTGCCTTTGGCGATGGTGATCACGTCGCCGACGCGTTCGATGTCGCCGTCGGCGCTGACCCGGTGGACGAAGAAGCCAAGGGTGTTGTCTTCCCAGGCGGTCTGCCAGGCGATCTCGACGCCGTCGGCCACCACGAAGGCGCGCATCCACTCGAGTTCGATGGCGGTCGGTTCCGGCTGGAAGCCGAAGTTGATGTCGGTGACTTCGGCCGAGAACACGGAGATTTCATACATGATCGGGGTGGTGTTTCGGTCGCGGATGGTTGCCGGCACGTCGTCGCGACGGACCACCACTTCATAGTCGCCAGGCGGCACGCCGCCGATTTCGTAACGGCCGTTGATCACCGTGGCGGCGAAGGAGAACTCGGTCACCGATCCATCCGGTTCGGCGCGCAGCAAGTCGACCCGAACTTGTTCGAGCCCGAAGATGCTGAGTTCCTCGCCCGGCATCGAGTCGCCATCCAAATCTTCCCAGATGATGCCGCTGATACTGGTCATCGGGATCGCGGTGATCGTGACCGAATCTTGATCGTCTTCATTGGGGTTGTCGTTGCCCGGAACGGAATCGGGGTCGAGCTGGTCCGAACTTGCGACTTGCGCGGTGTTGACGACCGGGTCCGCGGTGGTGATGACGACTTGGATGTCGAGTTGGCGCGCGGTGTTTTCCGGGACGCTCCCGACGTTCCAGATTCCGTTGGCGTAGCTGCCGTTACCCGAGTCGGACACGTAGGTTAGACCGGCCGGAAGCACGTCTTCGACGGTGACGCCGGTGGCATCGTCCGGTCCGTCGTTGCGCACCACGATCGTGTAGGTGATGGTGTCGCCGACAAACGGAGTCGCCGGGGAGACGGTCTTGGCGAGGGAGAGGTCGGCCACCGCGATAGGCGTCGGCGTCGGCATTTCTTCGTTCGGAACGTTGTTGCCGTCGGGGTCGGGATCGAGTCCGTCCATGGACACGTCGCGCACGGGGGTGCCTTGCGGGGAGGTGCCGATGGCGACGGCCGTGTTCTCGAGGTTGTAGTTCACCGCCGGGGTGGCGAGGAAGCGGATGCCGACGGTGCCGGACTCGCCGGCCATCAGGCGCAGGTTCGGGGCGAGGATGTTGGAGGTGCCGCGGCCGTCGTAGGCGTTGCTGGCCGGCAGCGTTCCGGAGAAGGCCTCGAAATCGGTCGGCGACCAGTCGGCGTAGAGCGTGACGATGTCGTCGGTGATGGCGACCGGTTGCAGGAACACGTCGCCGTAGTTGCCGACGGTGAACAGGAACTCGATCAGGTAGCGGCCGTCGGCTTGTTCTTCGAGCGTGGTCAGCGACTTGGCCAGACCGATGCGTGGATTTTCGATGAAGGGTGTCGGGGTCGGCACCATCTCTTCGGGATTGTTGTTGCCGTCGGGGTCGGGATCGACGCCGTCGGTGGACTGGTCCGTGACGCGTGTTCCCTGCGGACTGATGCCACTCGCGGTGGCGATATTTTGTACCATCGCCGTGCCTTTCGGCAGCACTGTGAACTCGGCAAACACGTCCCCGCGCTGGCCGACCGCCAGAGTCTGTCCCGGCGCGAGAATGTTGCTGTTGGCGGTGCCGTCCCAAGCCGGGTTCGCGGCGAGGCTACCGGGGAAGGTGCGGAAGAGACTCGGCTCCAAGCCGGCGAACTGGGTGAGGATATCATCGAGGATTTCGATGTCGCGGAGTGCCACGTCGCCGTAGTTGCCTACGGTGAAGCGGTAGCGGACGGTGAAGCTGCCGTCGCCGTTGTTGGTGACGCGTTCGGTCTGTTTTGCGAGGCCGATGCGCGGGTTCTCGGGGAAGGGCGTGGGGGTCGGCACCATCTCTTCCGGGTTGTTGTTGCCGTCTGGATCGGGGTCGACGCCGTCGGTGGACTGGTCGGTGACGGGCGTTCCCTGCGGACTGGACCCGCTGGCGTTGGCGATGTTGTCGAGGCTGGCCTGGCCGCCGGGGGTGATCGTGAACGAGGCCAGTACGTCGCCGCGGGCGCCGACGGCAAGGGACTGTCCCGGCGCGAGAATGTTGCTGATGGCGCTGCCATCCCAGTTCGGGTTGGCGGGCAGGCTGCCGTTTGCTGTGGCGAACCCCGTCGGACTGTAGGCGCCGAACTGGCCGAGGATGTCGTCGGTAATCTCAATGTTGTTGAGCGGCACGTCGCCGTAATTGCCGACGGTGAAACGGTAGGTCACCCGATAGGTGCCGTCGCCGTTGTTGACGACGTTTTCAGTGGCTTTGGCCAGACCGATGCGCGGGTTCTCAGGGAACGGCGTCGGGGTCGGGGTCATCTCTTCCGGTGTGCCACTGCCGTCCGGATCGGGATCGATGCCGTCGGTGGAATCGTCGATGACTTTCTGGCCGCCGGGCGTGGTGCCGCCGATCGTGGCGGTGTTGTTGACGCTGTTGGTGGTCGGACTCACGGTGAACTTCGCGGAGACGGTTTCGGTTGCGCCGACGGCGATGCTCTGGCCGGGTTCGAGAATGTTGCTGGCGGCGGTGCCATCCCAGGCGGGGTTGGCAGGGAGGCTGCCGTCGATGGCGGTGAAGCCGGTCGGCGAGAACCCGGCGAATTGACCGACGATGTCGTCGAACAGTTCGAGGTCGCTCATGACCAAATTGCCGAGGTTCTCGACCGTGAACAAGTAGGTGACATCATAGCTGCCGTCGCCGTTGTTGACGGTGCTGCTGGCGGATTTGGCGAGTCCGAGGATCGGGCAGAGGATGGTGATCTCGACCGTGCAGACGCTCTCGTTGCCGCAGGCGTCGGTGGCGGTGATGACCACCGCGCTCGAACCGGGTCCGAACAAGGCGGTGCCGGCGGGCGGGTTCTGGGTGACGGTGAGGTCGCCGTCGGCGCTGCAATTGTCGGTCACGGGCGCAACCAGGGCGGGCAAGCGCCAACCACAGTTGCTCGGGCTGCCTTCGACCGAGGCCGAGGCGGGGCAGGTGATGACCGGCGGGGTGGTGTCGACCACGCTGATCGTCTGGGTCTGCGAACTCGCGTTGCCGCAGGCGTCGGTGACGGTCCAGGTGCGCGTGATGGTGGCCTGCCCAACGCAACTGCCGGGTGTGACCATGTCGGTGGAAGTGACCGCCGGATCGGTATCGCAGTTATCGGCTTTCACCAAGATTTCGCCGGTGTTGTCCGGGTCCGAGGAGGCGTCACATTCGATGGTGACAGCAGCCGGAACGGTGAAGGTCGGCGCGGTCGTGTCGACGATGGTGATGGTCTGGTTGAGGACGGTGGTGTTGCCGCAGGCATCGGTCACAGTCCACGCACGCAGGATGCTGGACGCGTTCGGGCAGGCGCCCGGTGTCACCGTGTCCGTCGAGGTGGCCATCGGTGCGGGGTCGCAGTTGTCCGCGATTCCTTGGGGCATGCCGGTATTGGCCGGATCTGAAGGGGCGTCGCACTCGATGGTGGTATCGGCGGGAATAGCGAAGCTTGGCGGTGTAGTGTCGACCACCGTGATCGTCTGGGTGCCGCCGGTGGCGTTGCCGCAGGCATCGGTGATGGTCCAGACCCGCTGGATACTCTGCGCTTGCGGACAGGCACCGGGGGTCGCCGTGTCGACATTGCTGGCGACCGGGGCGGCGTCGCAGTTGTCGGCCACGGCGGTCGGGCGGCCGGTGGCGTCGGGTTCGGTGGAGGCGTCGCACTCGACGGTGACATCCGCCGGGAACACGGCGGTGGGTGCGGTGGTGTCGACAATCGTCAGCGTCTGCGTGGCGCTGATGGCGTTGCCGCAGGCGTCGGTGGCGGACCAAACGCGGAGGATGGTTTGCTCCTGCGGACAGCTTCCCGGAACGGCGGTGTCGTTCGAGGCGACGGCGGGGGCGCCGTCACAATTGTCGGCCACGACCGTCGGCGAACCGGCGTTGGCCGGGTCCGTGGAAGCGTCGCACTCGAGGGTCACATCCGCCGGGGGAGTGAAGGTGGGCGGGGTGCTGTCGACCACGGAAATCGTTTGGGTGCTGGTGGCGGCATTGCCACAGGCGTCGGTGACCGTCCAAACCCGCAGGATCAACATGGCTTGGGGGCAGCTACCCGGCACCGTGGTGTCGGCACTGCTGACCACCGGATTGCTGTCACAATTATCGGCGTTGACCGTGACCTCGCCGGTGGTGGCCGGATCGCTGGGGCTATCACATTCGATGGTGACATCGGGCGGAACGATGAACGTCGGCGGGGTGGTGTCGACCACGGTGATGGTTTGGTTCAAGGTGGTGGCGTTGCCGCAGGCGTCTGTGACCGTCCAAGCGCGGATGATGGTGGCGGCGCCGTCGCAGTTCCCCGGCGTCACCGTGTCGTCAGACGTGGCGACGGGGCGTGCGTCACAGTTGTCGGCGAGGTTCCGCGGGGTTCCGACATTGGCCGCGCTTGTGGGCGCATCACATTCGATGGTCCGATCCGCGGGCACGGTGAACGTCGGCGCCACGGTGTCGACCACCATGATCGTCTGGGTGGCGAGGCTGGCGTTGCCGCAAGCGTCGGTGATGGTCCAGACGCGGTTGATGGAACGTTCCTGCGGACAGGCGCCGGGAAGGGTCGCGTCGACATGGCTGAAGGTAGGCGCGGCGTCGCAGTTGTCGACGAGGTTGGTGGGCTGGCCGAGCGCATCGGGGGTGACGGCGGCATCGCATTCGACGGTGGCGTCGGCCGGAATGGTGGCGGAGGGGGCGGTGGTGTCGACGATGGTGAGGACCTGGGTGGCGCTGGCGCTGTTGCCGCAGGCGTCGGTGGCGATCCACACCCGGAGGATGGTTTGTTCGGCGGCACAGTTGCCGGGAACGGCGGTGTCGTTCGAGCTGATGGCGGGGGCCGGGTCGCAGTTGTCGGTGACCGTGTTCGGCGAACCAGCGGTAGCCGGATCGGTCGGGGCGTCGCACTCCAAGGTGATGTCGGCCGGCGGCACCAAGCTCGGCGGCAGCGTGTCGACCACTTGGATCGTCTGGGTGGCGATGGCGCTATTGCTGCAGGCGTCGGTCACGGTCCACACCCGCACGATGGTTTGTTCCTGAGGGCAGCTACCGGGCGCGGTGGTGTCAACATAGGTCGCGGCGGGATCGAGATCGCAATTGTCGGCCTTGGTGGTGACCTCGCCGGTGGCGCTCGGTTCGGTGGACTCGCCGCAGGCCACGGTCGTGTCGGCCGGAACGGTGAAGGTCGGGGCGGTGGTGTCGGCGAAGGTGATGATCTGGGTGGCCGTGCTGGCGTTGCCGCAGCTGTCGGTCACGGTCCACAAGCGCTGCACCACCTTCGAACTCGCGCAGGATCCAGTAGTTTCGGTGTCGCTGGAAACCACCAGCGGCATGTCGTCGCAGTCGTCGATGATATTGGTCGGCGAACCGGTGTCGACCGCGTCGGCGGCGCATTCCAGAGTGACATCGGCGGGGGCGGTAAAGACCGGACCCGCGAGGTCGAGCAGCAGCGGGGCGGAGGCGGTATCGGCGATGAGAACGCCGCAGGGATCGGTCGAGGCGGTGATCACGTTCGTACCGGACATGGCGGCAACCACGCTGCAGGTATAGGTGAGGGACTGTCCTTGAACGAGTTCGGGGATCATCGTGTCGCAGGCGCCAAAGGTGGAGACGACGTCGATGTCGGACAAGACCGTGTTGCCGGCATTGCTCACGGTGACGACGAACTCGACCGGTTGGTTCGGGCAACCGCAGTTGCCGGAGGTGATGGCCGCGTCGATGATCAATTCCTGGCGGATGTCGACCGGGTCCTGCAAAAAGCACTCGAGTTCGTTGCCGGCACAGGTCCGGTTGGCGGTGGCGAAGTAACGGAAGGGATTGTCCAGTTGGCCGCTGCAATTGGTGAAGCCGACATCGAGAATTACCTCGTACTGGATCTGGAAAAAGTCAGCCGAATCAAGGTCGCCCAAATTGTAGATGCCTTCATCATACGGGAACGGCGTCACGCCGGCGTCGGGTACGGCAACACCATCGAGCGTTGTCGAATTGGCGATATATTGAAGGGCTTGATCGAAGTCCGCGCCGAGGGTCACCTCGATCAGACTGGAAAGGCCGGAGTTAATGACGTTCACGGTGACCCGCAGCGAATCGCCAGGATCAAGCTGGCCGTTGCCATTGATATCGTTGGCGAGACCGAAGCCTTTGCTGAGCGAGACGATCGGCACGGGCAGCACGGTGGTGCCCATGTCGAGGAAGGGATTGCCGGGCGTGGAGTTTTCCGGGTCTTGTCCCCAAGCGGCACTGAGCAGAGTGCCGTCGAGCGTGTAGACTCGGGTTCCGGTTTGGTCGTTATCGGTGCTGTCGAAGATGCGCACCATTTCGTAGGCGGTCATGGTGATGACCTCATCGTGTTGGTTGCCGTTCGGGTCGGTCAACGCCCCCGTGGTGGGGTCGCCGTCGTAATCGACGTAAAGCGTGGTGTTGGTTTTCGCCGTGACCCAGACCGGGCTGCCGTTTTCGGTGAGGTTGCCCGAACCCGGGCCCCAACCGATGAGAAGTTGGGAGGAAAGATTGCATTCGGGAATCAAGGTCATACCCCAGTCGTGGCTTTGCACCGGGTCGATGATCACCGCCGCATAGAAAGGTTCGTCGTTCTGCGAAAAATAACACGAACCGCTGCCGTCGGGCAGCAACACTTTGGCGGTGGTTCCGCCACCCACCACGACATTGCTCGAACCAGCGGTCGAGGCGACCTCCACGGTGATCGGGGCTTGATCGGGGTTGAAGATGTAAGCGTAGGCCGGCGCGGTTGCCGAGGTCGAACCAATCGGGTTGCAGTACGTGCCAACCCACTGGTCGCGCGGCGTCAGACGGAACCAGCGCACCTCGTAGAAGCGGGTGTCATTGCCGACCATCACAGTCGTCTGCACCGGAAAGTTGGCCGTGACACTCGCGCCTTCATTGAAGTCCGTAACCAAGAACGCTTCGCCCTGGTTGATGTTGGTGGTGATGTCCGGGGTGCCGTCGGCGTCCACATCGACTTGTACAATGGTGTTGTCGAAGGTGCCCATAATGTTCATGTAGGCGACTTTGAAACTGCCAGAGGCGGTGTCAGTGTTTTCGCCGAACGGGGCCACGTAAAAGGAGCCAAGGTCCTCCACGTTTTGCACTTCGACCGCACCGGCGAGCACTTCGCCGGGGGAGATATGCCAACCAGCACGGGTCACGGCGACCGGAACGGTGGCGCCAATTTTGTCGCGGCCGTCGAAGTCGATCGGGCTGAGGTCGGTGTGGTCGATGGTGTTGTCGAGAATCGCGATGTCACCGGGTCCGATCAGGTCGGTGGTGAAGCCGGGCGGAATGCCGTTCGACGGGTCGTTGTCGCCCCAGATCTCAGTGGTCGATTGAGCCGGCGCGGCGAGATTGGCTTCATAGCCGTCTTCCCAGTGGTCGTAATAGACGATGGTGCCGACGCCGTTGCCGACAATGGAGATGACGCTGCGAACCGAGTCCGAGGGGGTCGTTTGCGCTCCGGCAATCGCCAAATTCACCGTGTTCATCTGATCCTCCGGCATTGGAACGAAGTACGTTTCCAAAATCTGCCCCCAACTGGTGGCAACCAACATGACCCAAAGGCCCAATCCCAATCTCATTCCATTCATTGAATATTCCTGCTCTTTTAACTTTGGCACATCTAATGACGTGTTGAAGATATACAAGACGCAAAATACATATTTATTGCCCAAGTGTTTAATGACGCATCATTTTATACTTCAAAACAGGTGCACTATACGCCGTTGGATAAAAAAGACCAAAGAATCGAGTTGCACAGACATTCAATGACGTGTTAAGCGAAATACCCTAAAAAGTGCCAAAAAGGAAACGACGAAGACATGAAAGACAGTGATTACATCTCCCAAGCAACTCACGAACTGAACTACGTGCTGAAAAAGTACGAAAAGCGCCAAACCAAAGGAAACCGCAGTCTACTGCAACGGTTTCTCTCAGAATACCGAGAAGACGAAACCTACAAACCCCATAATCGTCGCGGCTTCTACCGCTACGTCGAAGACACCCAGTGCTTCGAGAAAATGGAAAACAGCCGTCGCTAACTAACTAAATAGGCTTCGCGAATCCAAAAATCCGACGGGGCACAGGCCGGCGCGGGGTGCCGCGACAGGCGTTGCAGCACCGCCAAACAAGTCGCTTGCTATTGATCGACGACGGGTTCGGTCGACCAGGCATCGACGCACCACGATTGAACCTCCTCAATCGCGGGGGAGTCCGGATTTTCGTCCCCATTGGAGCGCGTAGGCGTCTTTTCCAGCCTCTCTTTTCTTCGTTAAGCGCGTGGAAACCCATCGCGCGTTTGCGGACCACACGACGGTATTGCTTCGCCAGCAGACTCTTGAACCGCCGGCCCTCACGCATCGCGCGATGCGGGTCCACCGTATGCCGTTGGAGCACACTAGCGCAACAGCGGAGATGCTCCTCAGACAGTCCCGCGCCCCCGCTTGTCTTGGGCACCGTCGGCCACTAACGGCCGCCACCGCCGCGACCACCACGGTCGCCGCCGCCTCGACCCCCACGGTCACCGCCACCGCCGAACATGCCACCGCGGGAATATTTTTCCATGTAGGTGGCGGCTTGTTCTTCGCTGAGGAAGTTGCTGACAATTGTCTGATGGGCTTCGCGCAAGCCCTCGAAGGCTTCGCGCATGCCATCGCGTCCGCCTTCGATTTTGCCTTCGCGCATGTCGGTGAACAACTGGCTCATGCCTTTCTGCATGGTGGCTTGGGCGACTTGAATTTGTTCGAGTTGTTGGTCGTTGATGCCGAGTTCGTCGGCCATGGCGGTCATCCGTTCCTGGTTGCGCTGCTCGCGTTCGGCTTGGCGTTCGGCGTCGCGTTGGGCGCGTTCCTCTTCTTCCTGCTTGCGCTTGTCCTCTTCATAGGCCGCGATTTCGTTGCGGATGCTGTCGGAGGAAACCGCGGCGGCGGGGTCTTTACCGATTTTCGCGGCGAGTTGGTCGGCGATCAGCGAGTCGACTTGCATCTCCAGAATCTCCGCCACTTGGTTGGTGATGTCGCCCGGGTTTTCCTGGTTGGCGAGAATCCGGTCGAGGGACTCGCGCATCTCGCGGTTGTCGTTCTCGAGCGAGGCCATGCGGTCCTTGATCAGGTCGTTCTTTTGGTCGACCAGATCGAGATGCTTGCTCAGCTTCTCGTTGAGTTCGGCCATGGTCGAATCGGTCTGTTGTTGGCCGCAGCCGACGAGAAGAAACGACAGGGCGGTGAGTACACCGAGGATTGAAAGGGCTCTAAGGGGGTTTTTCATGGTCCTGCTCCGTTGGACAGGTTCATCCCGTCCCATGTTGCCGTGAACGCCTAGTTTGGCGGATTATTGCACGAATAAACAGGTTTTCTTGCATCGAAGGTATTTCGGCGCGTAAAAGGCTCTAAACGCCTTCTTCCGTTTCCACCCCAACCAAAAGCTCACGATGAAACCTCTGCTACAATCCGCCTTTTCCGCCACGACTCTTCTCATGCTTCTGTCCGCGCTTGCCAGTCCGCTCTGGGCGCAAGATGTCGGCAACGAAGCCCATCCCTTCACCTGGGTGAACAACTGGGTCCAGATGGACGATAAGAAAACCAACGGCGAAATCAAACCGACGCACGGCGGGATTGTGGTCGACGAAAAGGGCCTCGTGTACTGCGCGATGGACTCCGAGCTTTCGATCATGGTGCTCAGCGGCGACGGCCATTTCATCCGCGGCTTCGACAAGAAATACCGCAGCTGCCACGGCCTGTGCATCAACAAGGAAGGCAAAGAGGAATTCATCTATGCCGCCCATCTCGGTGGCAAGGCGATCGTGAAGTTCAAGCTCGACGGCACCGTGGTCTGGGAGATTAAAGGCCTGCCCGAAGAAGCCGGCGTCCCGGCCAGTTCCTACAAACCAACCGGGGTCTGCGTCGCGCCGAACGGCGACATCTACGCGGTCGACGGCTACGGTTCAAACCATGTCTTCGTGTGGAACAAGGACCAGAAGTTCATCAAGAAGTTCGGCGAACGCGGCAGCGGTGACGGCCAGTTCAAAACCTGCCACGGCATCGCCCTCGACAACCGCGGCGAGACACCGCTCCTGCTGATCGCCGACCGCGAGAACCGCCGCCTGCACCACTGGACCCTCGACGGCACATTCGTCAGCATCGCCGCCACCAACTTGCGCCGCCCCTGCGCAGTCTCGATCCACGGCGACCATGTCGCCGTCGCCGAACTCCAAGCCCGCGTGACCATCCTCGACAAGGACAACAAACACGTCGCCTACCCCGGCGACAACCCGAACAAAAAACAGTGGGCCAACAACGGAGTGCCGCCGAGCGAATGGAAAGCCGGCCACTTCACCGCGCCGCACGGACTCAGCTACGACCACGAAGGCAACTTGATCGTGATGGATTGGAACCGATACGGACGAATCACCAAGCTGATCAAAAAATAATCCTGAGCACGACGCTGATCGGCTCTTGAAGGTCGAAGCTCGCAAGTCGAATATTGCCTTTGCAAAAAAACGTTTTAACAGTTTTGCGGAGGTTTCGTTTCAACTGAAGATGCAAGGTACATATATTGGCGCTGATCACCATGACGTCGATCACGCAGGATGAACCTGCGCAGACCTGAATCAATGTAGACGAAGAGGCGCTATCTCGCCGGACGTTGAAGGAAGCGCTGCACCTTTGATGGCTTGGGCGTGTGGAATATGCGCACCCCGGCCTTCTTCAGTTTGGCCCAATCTTCGGCGTCACCATAGGCGTGGGTTTCGACCAGCAAACCTTTGCTGGTCGCGTAGCGGATCAGCTTGAGTGATCTGGGATTGGCCGGATTGGTTTTGCTGAGCGAAATCTCGACGGTCAGCGGATCGAACCGGGCGATGACGTCGTCCACCTCCCGTTTTTGCTTCACTTTGAACATCAACAAACTCCGAACCGGAACCGCGCCGGCGGCGGCATAACCCGCAAACAGATCCGCTTCGGCATACGGAACGCGGAAGATGATCTGGTCCGTAGCCCGTTCTGATTTCACCACCGCCATGATCGCTTTGAAATGCGCGCTGACGCCCGGTTTCAGATCCGCCTTGAACACGGTCAGGCCTTTTCCCGCCTGGAGAAACTCGGTCAAGGTGGCGACGCGTTCGCTGGAGGCGGTTCCGTCACGGAAGGTTTTATGCAGCGACTTGAGTTCGGCCAAATCGAGTTCGCTGACCTTGCCGGTGCCCGTTGTTTCACGCTCGATCGTCGGGTCATGCACGATCACGAACTGACCATCCTTGGTGCGTTGAATGTCCGTTTCAAATATTGAATAGCCTTGGCGCGCACATACCGTGATGTTCGCGACGGAGTTCTCCGGCGCGCCATCGGCCCGGTCGGTTTCGTAGCCGCCGCGATGGGCCGCGATCAGGACGTTCTCCGTGTTCCACGCTTTGGCCAGAACGCAGTCCAAGCGGGCGGCGGGTTGTTCTTGTTCTTGGGTCCAAGAGTTTGCGCAAAGCCCAAGCAACAAAACCAAGGCCAACCACGCAAAGCGGCAACAAGCTCCGAACGTCCGCTTCACTTCGAACCCAGCTCGAAGCAGGCCAGGCTGTCGCGGGTTCGAAGAACGAACGCGGAACCGGCCAGCGCGGCACTCGCGCAACGGGTTCCTTTCATGCGCACCTTGGCCAGTTCCTCGCCGTCGGCCGGACCGAGGATGGTCAGCATCTGCGCGCCGTTTGATAGATACAGCAGTTTGCCGTCGGCGAGAATCGGACTGATGATGCCGCCCTTGAATCCTTCATCCCACAAGGCTTTGCCGGACAACAAATCGAAGGCCGCCGCGCCGGTGGTCGGAAACACGATCACCTTGTCGCCGACCACCACCGGACTCGACGCGCCACGGGTATCCACGAAGGCATGCTCCCACAATTTTTCCGCCCGGTCCTCGTAGAGATTGTACGCGACCACGCCTTTCTTCACATGCAGCACCGCGACATCGCCGGACAGCACCGGCGTCGAGTCGCCGTCGCCCGCCACCTCCCAGATGACCGAACCGTCGGCCGGATTGACGCAGACCAATTTGCGTGCGCCCTCGGCTTTGACCAAGATCCATTTCCGCCACTGGATCGGCGACGAGCGGCGGCCTTTCAACGCCGGATTTTCCCAGGCGATTTTTCCGCTGGCGCGGTCGAAGGCGACCAGGTGCCCGCCGAGTCCGACCACGTGTTTGTCGGTCACCAGCGGCGAGGAGGCGCTCGCGTTCTGCGGCAATTTGGTCGACCAGACGACGGTGCCATCGACCGCGTTCAGGCAATGCGCATGCGTCGTGCCGAACACATACAAGCGACCATCCACCACCGCCGGCGTGCTCGAACCAATGCGGCTTTCGGGCCGCCCTTCGAGCACCGTGTCCCAAACGGTTTCGCCGGTCTTGGCATCGACGCAGAAGATCACATCTTTGGCTTCGCGTTCGGTGTCGGGCAAGGCGGCGAGAATGTTCTCGCGGTCCTCGTCGCTGACTTCGTTGTCGTCGAGCCAGTTGAGAAAAATGCTTTCCGAGCCAAAGGTCCGATCGCGAACGCCCTTGAGCATGCGCATGCCCTCCGCCGACACCGCCTTGTCGCCTTGGTTCAGGCGCCGCGCTGCGCCGCGTTGCTTGGCCGGTTGGTCGTAGTGCTTTTCCGACCAAGCGGTGATCCAGTCCTTGCGCGCCTTGCCTTTGAGTTCGGCGGGCACGTTTTGGCGCGCGTCCTCGCGCTTTTTCAGTTCCTCGGCCGGCATCTTGTCCGGGTCGAACCATTGAATTTTTTGATAGAACCGAGGGTCGAGGGTTCGGGTTTTGGTGGCGAGGTCGCGCGGCGCGTTGGCGAACACGTAGACCTTGCCGCCGGCGACCACCGGACTTCCCTCGCCGCTTTCGCGCGGCAGGATCTTCGCCTCCCAGAGCAGGGGCGGCTTTTCGTCCGGCGCGTCCGGCCAGGCGACGGCGATGGGCGGACCGCCGGCGGCGGCGATGCCGTTGCGTTCGGGGCCCCGCCACTGCGGCCAGTCCTGCGCCAGCGCGTCCGGGAGAAGCGCGAAGGTGCAAAACGAGCAGAGGAAAAGTACAAATAGCGGTCGAGGCGGGGAAAGGAGCATCTTGTTCACAAGAGTATGTACGCCGCATGGCGTTCGGTCTTTGCTCCTTCCTTGGTTCGAAAAAGACGAAAAATGTCCGCCGCAAAATCAAGATTCCGCTCACGCACTTGACCCCACCCAAGTTCTGGACAGACTAGAAGGAATGGAAGAATCCCTCATCAACAACGATCTGGCGGATCGGATTAACCAAATGGAACCAAGCCCCGACGAGCCGGCGTGGTTGTCTTTGTTGATCCGGGACGTCGTGGTGGCCGACGGGGAAGATTTGCAGGACAAGATTGCCGACCTCTATTACGAGATCGAACGAACCTTCGAGTCGATGGTGGAATCTTTGGAGAACCACTTCGGCGAGAGCGATTCGGATTTGGAACAGGAGATTCCCGCCGAACTGCGCGAGGGCATTAAAGAAGCCGTCTTCTGGTCCATGACCGACGAGGGCTATCTGATGCTCGGTTGGATTCACGAGTCGGACGAGGCGCCGGTCGAGATTCTCGCGGCGCGTGTCGTGTAGCGTTCGCCAATCCCGAACGCCTGCCAGCGTTGCAAACGCCATGGCGTTCCAAACTCCATGGTGTTTTCCCATTGGACTTGAACCCCGTTCGGGGGACAATCACCCATGTCCCAATTGAACTCAGCGGAGGAGCGAATCCTCAAACAGGTGTCCGCCTGGAAAACCAAAAGTCCGGGCTATCTCACCAAAGCCACCAACCAAATGTCGAAGCCGCTGCTCTGGGCGGGCGACAAACTGATTCCGAAAGAGGCGCGTTCGGCCCTCGGTTCGGTCACCGAACTGCTGGTCGACAAACTTCAAGACGTGTCCCAGTGGTCGGTCAGCGAAGCCAAAGTGCTCGAGTCGGTCCGCGCGTTCGAAATCGACAGCGAAACCATTCTCGAACTCAAAAAAGCCTCGATCTTTGACCTCGACCACGTGGCGGAAGAGGCGATCAAACACAACAGCCAACTGGCCGCCGCCGAGGGCTTCGGCACCGGACTGCTCGGCTGGCCCGGCCTCGTCGCCGACATGCCCGCGCTGTTCACCCTCTCGTTCCGCACCGTCTACCAGATCGCGCTTTGCTACGGGTTCCAAGTCGATTCGGACCATACCGACGATGACGACACCCCGTTCGAAGTCGGCTATATGCTGCGCATTTTCAAAGTGGCCACCGCCGCGACCAAACCGGACAAACTCCAGGCGATCATCGAACTCAGCGACTACAAAAACCGCATGGCTGACGGGCTGCGCGACGTCGACGACGACGAAACCAAACCGCGCCTCGGCGGTGAGTTCGCGGTGAAACAAGTCGGCAAAACCGCGGCGGTCGGCGTGAGCCGGATTTTGATCAACGCCATCGTGCGCAACACCTTCGCGCGCAAAACCATCACCGCGATTCCCGGCATCGGCGCCCTGCTCACCGCCGGGTTCAACTACGGCTACGTCAATGATGTCGGCGAAGCCGCCTTCCACCTCTACCGCGAACGTTTCCTCCAAGAGAAAAAGAAACGCCGCGAGTCCGAGGCCGGTAGCCTGCGCAAATTCTTGTTCCCTGAAGACTAGGAGTTTGTCGGCCTTCTGCCGTTAGACCGTTCCGCAGAGGCAAAAGAATGTGGGGCAAAGGAATGTCGGCGTGCGGCTTGGCCGGAGGGATTTCGGATGAGAGATTCCGCGTGTTCCGCGTTTTTTCCGCGGTCCGAGAGCCGTGAAAGGGCAGCGAATAATCCGCCCTAAAGCCACACTCTCGTTATAAATCAGGAGGCCGGCCACTCGACACGAGTTCTTCGCTTCGGGTCCGGGCGGAACGGTTGCGGGACTCCGAGCGCAGCTGCCTTCCCTGCATTTTAGCTCACGACGGCATAAAATACAGCGACCCCGTAAGAACGCCGGCCCGAGGTGCAATAGTGACATGTGCAACTCTTACAATTACAACACGCGAGATGGTGGACGGTACGTGGACGTTCAAGGAAATCCGGTTTGACCGGGTCGAGCGTTTCACGGTATAGTTTGCCCATCATGATCCCCCAACATACCAGCCACACGCTGCTCCGGAACATGAACGATCCTGACGAACATGATTGGGACCGCTTTTACGAGGTGTACAAGGACGGCATTATTGCCTATGCCCGCAGTTGCGGGTGTACCAAGGAACTAGCAGAGGATATCCTCCAAGAAACGATGGTTTTACTCATCGAGAAACTGCCCGTCTTCCAGTACGACCCTGGTAAAGGATCATTCCGGGGCTATCTCCGAACCATCGTCCGACGCAAAATCTACCGGCACTTCGAACGAAAAAAACGCCGCGGCGAAAACCGTCTCACCACCGAATGGGAGATGAACCTCGTCGATCCCGACAGCCTCGAAGACCCCGATAGCGACGCGGTCCATTGGAAAAAACTGCTCACCGTCACCGCGCTCCAACGGATCGAGGCCGAGTACAAACAGAAAAAATGGAACGGCTACGAAGTCTTCACCGACTACGTGCTGCGCGGCATGTCCGCCACCGATGTCGCGATGAAATACGGCATCAAAAAGAACAACGCCTATCAGATCCGCCGCCGAATCCTCAACCGCCTCGCCACGATCATCCAACACCTCGAGGAGAACGGCATCGATTCCATCGAAACACTTCCGCCGATCAATCCCGACGAACAATAGCCATCGCCGCTCTTTTCCCTCCAAGCCGCTCTTTCTCCCTTCAGCCCCTTCAGCCACTTCCCCTTTTGCCAATCGCCCCCCGCGTATCGGCACTCGCCCACATGAACGACGATTTAGACGAAGACCCCCATACCTCCGAAGAAGAGGAGCTACCTCCCGAACTCTCAGAACTCGCAAAAGAAGCCTCCTCTGCCTCCGACTTGAGAGACGGCGAGGAAGGGCGTGCTGACTTCGAGGCGCCGGAAAAAACCAACCCGCAGAAGCAGCCGATGCCGCGGGACTCCGAACCAAACTACCGCGAAATCAAACGCCTGCTCGACGGCGAACACCCCGACGCCAGCGGCGCCCGCCTGCTGTTCCGTCTCGGCAAACTCGTCTGCAACCTGCCGCTGGATCAAACCGAAGACCGAGTGTGGCAGATCGGCCGCGACGGCGACCACCTGGATTTCGCCTTGCCCAATCCCAGCATGTCGCGGCGTCATTTTCAGATCCGCTTCGACGAGGCGCTCGAGGAATTTTTCATCTCCGACCGCAAATCCCACAACGGCACCTTCCACAATCGACGCCGCTTGGATCCCGAAGGCGACGAAGAATTGCTCGGGCGCGGGGACTGGATTCTCGCCGGCGGCCACTATTTCGTGTTCGTCGACGACGGCGATACCAAATATTGAGCTGCGACCTACGGTCGTGAAGGTGAAAGATCGCGGCGCTGAGAGCGGGAAATCGGCCATCGGCCATCTTCATCTTCCAACTTCATGCCCCAGGCCTAGGCCAAAGGCCTCCGAAGGCCCTTGTGCCGTTTGAGGATTTGTGCCACGCGGGGCGCCTTATGAAACGGGTCACAGATCTCCACGTCGCCAACAACGTGCCACTTACCGCGCCAAATAAACTCTGTCAGGACATTCCACGAACCGCAGGGCAGGCGGCGTTTGTCGCCAAAAGCCGCGAGGCCATTCACGACATCATCTTCGACGACGACGACCGCTTCCTGTGCATCGTCGGACCCTGTTCGATCCACGATGTCGACAGCGGCCGCGAATACGCCGAACGGCTCGCCGAGCTCGCTAAAAAAATCGAGGACCGCATCATGATCGTCATGCGCGTGTACTTCGAAAAGCCGCGCACCACCGTCGGATGGAAGGGACTCATCATGGACCCGCAGCTCGACGGCACCGCCGACATCGAAACCGGACTGCGCACCGCCCGCACCTTTCTCGGCACCGTGCTCGACCTCGGCCTGCCCACCGCCACCGAGTTGCTCGACCCGATCACCCCACAATACATCGCCGACCTGATCTCCTGGTCCGCCATCGGCGCGCGTACCAGTGAAAGCCAGACCCACCGGCAAATGGCCTCCGGCCTGTCCATGCCGCTCGGCTTCAAAAATGCCACCCCGGGCACCCTCCTCCCGGCGGTCAACGGCATCAGCGCCGCCACCCAACCGCAAACCTTTCTCGGCATTAGCGAAGAAGGCGTCGCCTCCGCCGTCAGCACCAACGGCAACCCCGACTGCCACCTCATTCTGCGCGGCGGCACCGCCGGACCGAACTACGAGGCCAAGCACGTTGCCGAAGCCGAAGCGCTGCTCAGCAAACACGGACTTTGTCCCTCGGTGATGGTCGACGCCTCCCACGCCAACTGCGACAAAGACCACGCCAAGATGCCGGCCGTGTTCGAAAACATCGTCGACCAATTTGCCGCCGGCAACCGCAACCTCATCGGCGCCATGATCGAGAGCAATCTCAAAGCCGGCAAGCAGTCCTTCCCCCAACCGCTCGCCGATTTGGAATACGGCTTGTCGATCACCGATCCCTGCATCGACTTCGAGACCACCGAAAAAATCTTGCTCGCGGCCCACGCAAACGTCGCACGATAGCAGGACCAAAATCTGCGCTTGGCAGGAGCCAGCGTATGGCAAAGGTTTACCACTCAATGGCGAGATCTTGCCATAAGGCAGACCATGATCTGGAGATCCCTCGTCCTCCTGATTTATATTTTAAATTCACGGTGTTCCTAGCGACCACGGTGAACCCAGAATAACGTCCGACACAAGCTCGGTCGTCCTCAATCGCAAACGGCTCGCAAGGGCCGAAATGGCGTACCTCTCACGGCCCACACCAACGGTGTGAAATCATGATAGCCTAGGGTGAGTGCAGCGAACCCTAGGATTTGACAGCAGAGACTGAGCCACCCTGAAGGGGTGTCGCATGGACTGAAATCTCCATGAGTCCGCCCTTTCAGGGCTCCCATTTCTTGGGCAACGAACCTGGGGTTCAGTCGTTCCTCCTTCACCCGCAGGCCACAATGAGATGCCCCTGTGGGAGCGGACTCGCGCCGGAAGCGTAGCAGGTTGAATAAGAGTGATTTAAATTTCAAATTGAAATGCCCGTACGCCCCGCACCGGTCCAAGGTTGACCATCGGCCAGCGCCTTGGCACATTTTGGCCAATGGCAGACCAAGAACAGTTCGATGCGATTCGCGAGGAACGTAAGCGGCTCAAGGGCCAGCAAAAGCACGAACGCATCACCCCGCAATTCGACAACACCACCGCCACCGAAGTCTCCCTACCCCTGTCCGCGGCCATGGGGCTCGCCGCGACCGTGGTGTTTCTCGCCTTCCTCTGGATCGTCGGCAAGGCCGGCATTCTCGGCACCCTCGTCGGCCTGTTCCTCGAACGCGGCTGGGTCCCGTTCGTGCTCACCTTCCTGATGTTCTGGTCGTTCGCGATCCTCGTCCTCAAGTTTTTCAAAATCCGCCACCAACGCGAGTCGATGCACTTCGACTTGCTGCCGCGCAGCGTCGCCAAACAGATCAACCAGGAGACCGTGTTCGACTTCGAGTACCACATCAAACAGCTCGAACTGAACAGCAAGGGCAGCTTCCTCGTCACCCGCATCCAACGCGGCCTGTCCTACTTCGGCCTGCAACGCGATTACGACAAGACGGCGCAGATGCTCTCCTCCCAGTCCGAGATTGACGCCACCACCGTCGAGTCCAGCTACACCTTGCTCAAGGTCTTCATCTGGGCCGTGCCGATTCTCGGATTTATCGGCACCGTCATCGGCATCAGCGCCGCCGTGGCCAACTTCGCCGGGGCACTCGCCGCCGCCAAAGACATGTCGCTGCTCAAAGACTCGCTCGGCAGCGTCACCAGCGGACTCGGCGTCGCCTTCGACACCACCCTGCTCGGACTGGTCATCAGTCTGTTGCTGATGTTCCCCGCGAGCATTTTACAAAAGCAGGAAGAAGACATGCTCAACGCGGTCGACGAATACTGCAACGAATACTTTCTCAAACGCCTCGACGACGGACGCACCCCGATGGACAGCTGGGCCGGCGAACCGCACGACCCGCGCCGCCTCGAGTTCCTGCAAAGCCGCATCGAGAAACTCCAAGAATCCCAACTCACCATCATGGAAGGGCTGAGTTCGATGGTCGATATCGAAGACGAGGATGACGAACTTGGGGAGGACGCCTAGGTCATGAAGCGGCGCAAGCAGGCCATCGAAATTTCGCTGTTTCCCTTTCTCAGCATTCTCGCCTGTGTGATCGGCGTGCTCGTCTTGCTGATCTGCCTGGTCGTCCTTTCGTCGATCGACAAGAGCGGTGTCGAAGCCACCAAAGAGCAGATGCTCAAGGGCCAAAAGAACTCGGCCGCGTTCGAACTGGCCAAGCAGCAAGCCGCCGATCTCGAACGCATGATCGAAGCCGTACGCACCGACCTCTCGCGCGTAAACGACCCGATCAATCTCGCTGCCCTCGCCGCCGAACGCGATGCCCTGAAGGCGAATCTGAACAACATCGACATCGCCACCGTCCCCGCCTCTCTCGACATCGCCCCGCTCGACGCCGAACTGGTCGCCCTGCGCGGTCGCGCCGAACAAGGCCGGCTCTCCCTGCAGAAAATCGACGCCGAACTCGACCAACGCAAAGCCGGACCCGCGCCCGCCCGCGTGCGCGTTCAGCCCAGCGGCAGCGGCGGCCGCGGCGACATCGCGCCCACCTTCGTCGAATGCACCGCGTCCAGCCTGGTGATCCACGCCAAGCCAAACAACATCACCGTCCCGCGCGACCAAGTCGCCACCCATAAAGAATGGATCGCCACCCTCAAACGCGTCGCCGAGCAAGCCAAAGGCACTGTCATTTTTCTGATCCGCGAAGACGGCATCAGCACCTACCGCGCCGCCTCCACCATCGCCGCCAACCACTACTGCCGCAACGGCAAGTTGCCGGTCAGCGGCACCGGCGAACTCGACTTCTCAGCCTTCAATCGATGACTCGCAACCCATGAAACCGCGCAAGAAAAAGTCCCTCGGCAGCCTCGACTCGCTGCTCGACACCATGACCAGCGTGGTCGGCATTTTGCTGATCATGCTAATCGTGATACAGCTCGACGTGACCAACGCGGTGCAGCGGATTATCAGCGAACAGGAGAATATTGAACGCGGCATCAGCGATGCCCAGCTCGCGGAAATGGAACAAGCCAAGCAGGCACTCCGGGCGACCCAAAAAGATCTGCAAAACCAACTCGTCACCGCCCGCGAACAACGCGTCTCCGGTTCGGCGGAAGCCCAGCGCCTGAACCAAGAGATCAAGACGCTGCAGACTCAGGTCGACACCCGCCGCAGCGCCGCCGCCGCAGCGGAAAAGAAAGCCGCCGCCGCGCGCTTGCTCGCCGCCGAAGCGGCAAAGAAAAAGGCGGAGATCAACAAATTGAAGACCGAGATCGCGGTGGTTATGACCGATTTCAACGATGCCAAAAACACCCTGCGCGCCACGCCGGTCCCCACCGCCCTACCCGCAAAAGTGGTCAAACTGCCCGCGCCGAAAGCCGCCCCCGAAGGGGCCAAACCGATCTACGTGATTTGCCGCGAAGGCCTGGTTGCCCCGGTCGACCAAGCCGGACTGATCAAGGCGGTGAAAGCCGCGGTGGAGAAGTCCGGACTCAAACCGAACGACAAGAATGAGTACGACGGCAAAAAATTTGAGTCCTTGTTCAAAGCCCGTTACGTCGGCGACAAGGATTGGCGCTTGAAGGCGGTCGAAGCTCCCAACCACCGGATGCGCTTCCATCTCTACAAACAACCCCGGACCGGCGAGAACCGGCGCAACATTCAAAGCCAAGTATCGCGCTACCGCCTCCTCCTCACCCGGCTGAACAAGAAAGAGCATTACCTGGTCTTCCTCGTCTGGCCGGACAGCTACGACACCTACTTGATGGCGCGTTCGATCTCCAACCACCACGGCTTCGCCGCCGGCTGGCGACCGGAAACCACCAAGGAAGGCTGGACCCCATATCTCGGCAACTACCTCACCGAAGGCTATCACGAAAGCCGCCCCCCGCCCGACCCGAACGCCGCGGCGAAACCAGTCGACGAACGTCCCAAGCCGGTCGATGTGATCGACTAAGCAACACGCGGCGGCACCTGACTGCCGCCTGCCAGCCTTGGGTAATTCAGAATTCATTCTGAATTTGATGGATGGATTGTCGTCTTCAGCTGCCGTTCGAGAGCCCGAAGTATCATGCTCAGGCGCTGCCTCACTTCTGGGTCATCCGTCTTCAACTTGCGAAGGTTCGGAATCATCCTCGGCCCTAAGTCTATCAGAGAATCGGTGGCCTTTTGCCGGACTTTAAATTCGCGGTCTCCGAGTTTGGCGACCAGGTCGGCAACGATGTCATTTATCTTATAGGTGACGTCAAACGTGTAGCGAAGCCTGGGGCTTCTTATGAGTGCCTTTTCCCCAAATAGCTCAATGTCCAATTGATGCTTTCCCGGTTCGTAGAGCTCGTCCAACTTGAATGTCTCAAGAGCCACGAAGTCACTCCATGAACAACCATCCAAACGGTGGCGAAGAGATACATCCTCGCGCTTGTAGTCGATCTTCCAAGGGAACGTGATCGGGTCGAATGGATACTCAATCTTTCCAAGGTCCGTTTTACCCGGCTGGACACTTACCGTCCCGGAACGATAGACTGCATATATAATTGGATGGACACTGTCCGTTTGAAAGTACCAGAAACCGGTTGAGTCATACAGGATCCGCTTCAAACACCATCCGCGCGCCAAGTTCGTCGAACCCGAGGTCGATCCCACTTCCTGCCAATCTTGAACCCACCAGAGGCCCCCCATGAACCGATTCCTGATCCTGTTTCTCTTTCCGATGTGTCTGGCCGTGTTCGCGCAGGAGGACGCGTCGTTCGAGGGGCCGCTCACGCCGTTTTTGGGCGAGGCGAAAATGCACGTGACGCCGGTGTTCAAGGGCGAACGTTTTCCCAACATTGTCGTCACCAAAAAAGGTACGTTGCTCGCCACCTGGGGCCAAAGCCACATTCGCGCCAAGCGGAGCGAAGACGGCGGAGCGACCTGGGGCGAGGCCATTATCATTGCCAAGCCGGGCTTCCAAGGGGGCGGCGTTACCGTCGATGAAACCAGTGGCGACATCCTCGCCTTTGTCGAGGAACGACATCCGCCCTCCCCGCTCCACGTGTACCGCAGCCAAGACGACGGCAAAAGCTGGGCGAAGCAGGAGGCGACGATCAAGCCGGACATCAACGGCAACATGCCAGCGATGCACATGAACGAAAACGGCATCACCCTGATGCGCGGCGAACACAAAGGCCGCCTGATTCGACCCACCCGCTACTACGGAAAAAAGAACGCGCGCGAAGAGTGGCCGACCCACTACACCAACGCGATGTACAGCGACGACGGCGGCAAGACCTGGCAAACCAGTGATCCCTTTCCGGAGAACGGCACCGGCGAGGCGTGCATCGTCGAACTGTCCGACGGTCGGCTCTACTACAACTCGCGCGTTCACTGGGAGAAACGTCCGGACAACCGCCGGCGGCGCGAAGCGTGGAGCACCGATGGCGGCCATACTTGGAAAGACTACCGGATCATCCACGCCCTGCCCGACGGCCCGCAGGATACCAACTACGGGTGCATGGGCGGCCTGGTGCGCCTGCCGGTGGCCGGACAGGATATCCTCCTCTACAGCAATTGCGACAGTCCCAAGGGACGGGTCAAAGGAACGGTCTGGGCCAGCTTCGACGGCGGTAAAACCTGGCCGGTGAAACGCTTGGTGGAAGAAAAGAAGTTCGCCTACTCCGCCATGAACGCGGGTCGGCCAGACACGCCCAGCGAGGGTTGGATTTATATCCACTACGAGGGCGGACCCGGTTCGCAGGTGGCGCGGTTCAATCTGATTTGGGTGATGGCCGGGGAGAAAACCGGGGACGGCAAGGTGCCGGCCGCGTTCGGCGATTGATCCGGACGCGCGCGTCGTTGCGCAGAACGAATAATGGATGCCTTGTCCCCAAGGTTAGA